>Ga0209471_1002667_pt1 | contig 10198 bp, 10 predicted proteins | sample GraSoiAngelo_128_FD_185885 | JGI IMG/M metagenome (GOLD analysis project Ga0209471, IMG submission 185885) | Grasslands soil microbial communities from the Angelo Coastal Reserve, California, USA - 14_0927_12_20cm (SPAdes) (version 2) | ecosystem: Environmental > Terrestrial > Soil > Grasslands ... | reverse complement strand
GTGTCGGTCCTCTTCGGCGTCCCGGGGACGACGTTCCGCGTCCCGCCGGAAGGTCTCCTCTATTTCGTCCCGCTCGTCCTCCTGATCTCGTTCTCCGCGCCGGGACGCAAGTTCCTCGATTTCGACGCGGAGGGATTGCCGGTCAACGCCTGGTTGGTCATCCTCCTCGGATCCGCAATCGTGGGCATCTTGGTCGCTCCACGCGTCCTCATTCCCTATCGTCACATGGAGTACCTCGTCGTACCGTTTGGCATTCTTTCGGGCGTCGGCTTCGTTCGCCTCCTGGATTTGGGGACCGTCCGAGGACGACTCCGAGCCGCCGCGGGCATGGCCATCGGCCTCGTCTTCATCGCAAATGCATTCACGGGTGTGCCGCCGCCATCCACCCTCGCCGGTTGGCGGGAGGGGACCGTCCCGGCGGCCCTGGATCCCGCGTATTGGGCTCGGGATCATGCGAGCGGCCTCGTCGTGTCCGACCATCACGGCTCCACGACGGTCTTCGGATTTGGCGGCCTGAACGCGACGTGGGATCGAACCCGGGCCCCGTTCTTGCCCGACTCCCTGAACGACCCGTACGCGGGACTGTCGAAGATCGACTCCCCGTCCGGTCAAAAGGACGGCACCTATGTGTGGATTGACCAAGACATGGAGGCCGGGGTGCGTCTTACACCATGGGAGGCCGCGCTCCCGATGGACTCCAGGGTCGTCGCGAAATTCGACTCCTCGCCCTTTCTGAAGGTCTTCGACAACGGATACGCCCGAGTGTATTGGATCGCCTGGGGATGCCTCCCGACGACCTGCTGAGTCGCGCGCGTTTATGCGCGACGACCGTATCCGCAAGCCGATGCGGGTCGCGGTCCTCCACGACCATCTGCGTTTCATCGGAGGCGGGGAGCGCTTCGCGCTCACGCTCGCCGCGGCGTTTGACGCCGATCTCTATGTGACCGATTTGGATCCGACCCTGCCCGAGCGCGCGGGCATGCCGACGGTCCGCGTGACCGAGATTGCACGAGTGCCGCAGACGCCTCCGATGCGGCAAGACCGCCAAGCACGTGCGTTCCAGAGGAGCGCGATTCCCGATCACGATGTGTACGTTCTCTCAGGGAACTGGGCGGTGTTCGCCGCTCCGCGGCTTCACCCGAACGTCTGGTACTGTCACACGCCCGTCCGGGTGTTTTACGATCTTCGGGATTCCTTCCTTGGCGGCCTCCCGCGCGTCCGGCGATGGGCCGCGCGGCGGTGGATCGAAAAGAGACGCCCCGAATACGAAGCCGCGGTGGCGGCCGTCCAGACGATCGTCGCCAACAGCCGGAACGTCGAACGGAGGATCGACCGGTATCTTCACCGGACGGCCGACGTCGTCTACCCTCCCCTCGATTCGTCGCGCTATCGCTTCAAGGAAGTTGGCGAGGCGTGGCTCGCCGTCAGCCGGCTCTCCCACGAGAAGCGCTTGGGGCTCCTCGTCGATACGTTTCGCCGTCTCCCTCGAGAGCGCCTCATCGTTGTCGGGGGAGCGCAGTTGGGCGTGGACCCGGATCGCCTGGTCCGATCGTTGGAACCACCTGCAAACATCGAATTCCTCGGAGAAATTCCGGAATCCAAGTTGCTGGACCTGTACGCGAGGTGTCGCGGGCTCGTGGCCGTGTCGGAGGACGAGGACTTCGGGCTCACGCCGGTCGAGGCGATGGCCTCCGGCAAGGCCGTCGTGGCGGTCGACGAAGGCGGGTACCGAGAGACGATCGTCCCAGGAAAGACCGGATGGCTCGCCCCCCCGTCCGCGGAGGCGATCGCTCAGACGATCGAAGCGGTTCGGGTCGATGACCTGGAGAGGATGCGCGGTCCGTGCGAGGACCGGGCCCGGTCGTTCGACCGCGATGTGTTCGTGACTCGGATGCGAGCGATCCTCGATCGGTCTCTTTCGGATGAGAAATTCACTTCTGCGTCTCGAGTGTGAAGATCAGCTTCTCGACCGTGTTGTCGAAGTACCACTCGACCCACGGAAGAATTCGCGGAAAGAGTCGTCGGACGTACCGGTCGACATGGTATTCGTACACTTTCACGACGCTCGTGACCTGGAATCGTGCATGGGTATAGTACGACCGCTCGCCTTTGCCGAAATAATCGAACGTTTCCTCCGTGAACAGGCGCAACGTGCCTCGAGTCCTTCTATGCGTTCGAGTGCTTGTAATGCGGCACCTCGATCGTGATGCCCGCTCCCGGGTGTGTGATTCGAAACAGCTCTTCCATCACCCGGACCGTGTTCGGGAGGTGCTCGATGACGTGGATGGCGATGACTTCGTCGACCGAGTCATCGTTGACGGCCACGGGAACCGGCGTAGATCGCACACCAGGTCCACGCCGGCGAGCGGCACGAGATCCACGTTCACATATCCGCGGCGAATGTCCCGCCCCGAGCTAAGGTTCAATTTCCATGCGCGCACAAAACCGCCTCTGGTCGAGGACTCGGAGTCGCGCGACGGTCAGCCTTCGCGACAATATATAAACGGGACGCCGCGTTGCCACCGGTCCTCATCGTCGATGCCGAGGCCGGTGCGATGCACATCGCGGTCTTCTACGACTATCTTCAGACCGTCGGCGGGGGTGAACGCGTTGCGCTGACCCTCGCGAACGACCTCGGTGCCGACCTCATCACGACCGAGTTCGACGCGCGCCTCCCCGCGCGGGCCGGTTTCCCGGGGGTCCGCGTGATTTCTCTCGGGGACATCGCGCTCCAGCCCCCGCTGAAGCAGATCCAAGCCTCTTGGAAGTTCGCCCGGGCGCGCCTCGACGAATACGACTTTTATTTCCTGATTGGGAACTGGGCCCACTACGCGGGCGCACGGCATCATCCGAACGTCTACTACTGTCTCACCCCGACGCGGAGCTTCTACGACCAGCGGCGCGAGATGCTCGCTCGACTCCGGCCGCCGGTCCAGTGGGTCGCTCGGGCGTGGTCTTCATCGCATGCCCGGTTCGAACGCCGCTCGATCCGCCGATGTGACCGGATCGTCGCCATCAGCGAGAACGTCCGCGGCCGCGTGCGACGATACTACGGACGAGACGCGAGCGTCATTTATCCGCCCGTCGCGACCCGGCGATACCGGTTCAAGGAGCTCGGGGATTTCTGGCTCTCGGTGAGCCGAATGTATCCGGAAAAGAGGATCGGACTTCAGTTCGAGATCTTTCGGCGACTGCCTCGCGAACGGCTGATCCTCGTCGGAGGGTATTCCGCGGGCGACCGGGCCGAGAGGTACCTAGCGACCCTCAAACCGCCTCCGAACGTGACCCTGCTCGGTGAAATCCCGGAGGACCGGCTTCTCGACCTGTACTCCCGATGTCGGGGCTTTCTGACGACGGCGGTGGACGAGGACTTCGGCATCACCCCCGCCGAATCCATGGCGGCAGGGAAGTGCGTCTTGGCCACGGACGAGGGCGGTTATCGAGAGACGATCGTTCCCGGGAAGACGGGGTTCTTGTTTCCGCCCAATCCGGAGCCCTTCGTCCGCGCGATCCAGACGATCGACGAGTCGGCCTTGCGCGCGATGAAGGACGACTGTATGGCTCGCGCTCGATTGTTCGATGAGACGGTCTTTGTCGACCAGATGAAGCGCCTCGTTTCCGAGGCTACGGAGCCCTCCCCGACGATCGGTCGACGCCTTCGCGCCGATACGATAAAGAGCGGGTGACGGGTTCGCCGCGCAATGGCAAAGTCCGCTCTCGTGACGGGAGCCACGGGCCAAGACGGCTCGTTCCTGATGGAACTCCTTTTGAAAAAGGGGTACGAAGTGTTTGGACTCGTCCGACGGCTGAGCGTCCCGAACATGGGCAACATCCAGCACATCGTCGATCGGGTCACGCTCATCGATGGGGACCTGATCGACCAGTCTTCCCTGAACGCCGCGGTCAAGGAGGCCGCCCCCGACGAGGTCTACAGCCTGGCGGCCCAATCGTTCGTCGCGACCTCGTTCGTCCAACCGGTCCTGACGGGCGAGATCACCGGCCTGGGGGTCGTGCGCCTCTTGGAGGCCGTCCGCGCGAACGCCCCGGATGCGCGGTTCTACCAAGCCTCGTCCAGCGAAATGTTCGGACGTGTGGACCGCGAGCCGCAGGACGAGACGACACCGTTCCATCCCCGAAGTCCGTATGGGGTCGCGAAGGTCTACGCATACTGGGCGTGCGTGAACTATCGAGAAGCGCACGATCTGTTCGTCTCGAACGGAATCCTGTTCAATCACGAATCGGAACGGCGCGGCCTGGAATTCCTGACGCGCAAGGTCAGCCACGGAGTGGCTCGCATCCACGCCGGGTTGACGAAGTCCATCGCGCTCGGGAACCTCGACGCGAAGCGCGATTGGGGCTACGCCCCGGAGTATGTGGACCTCATGTGGCGGGTACTCCAGCACCGGGAACCGGATGACTTCGTGGGCGCGACCGGCGAATCACATTCCGTACGAGAGTTCGTGGCAGAGGCGTTCCGTCTCGCGGGCATTTCGGATTGGGAGAAACACGTGACGATGGACGACAAGAACCTCCGGCCCTCGGAGGTGTACAACCTTCGCGGGGACGCGAGCAAGGCGAAACGAATCCTCGGCTGGGAGACGAAGACCCGCTTCAAAGACCTCGTGCGGACGATGGTCGAGGCGGAAATCCGAGCCTTGCAGGAGGTTCGGCCGGCCCGCTGATCCCTCGGAGGCCTACGGCCTCGGCGGAGAAGGAAAACACGCCGTGCAGTGGGGATCGATGTCCCCCATCCCCTTGTGGTACTCGCAGAAGCGGGCGGTCAACATGAGGTTCGAACAGAATTGGTTCACCCTCGCAATCTGATCGGAGAGGGTCATCCCGTCCGCGATGCTCTCCGCGAGTCCTTGCACGAAGGGCGTGATCTCCGGGAACAGACGGAGCATTTCCTGATCGACGCCGCGGCTCTGGGTATTGTAGTGGCTCACGGCCGCCTGCGTGATCCCCATCGCCCGCGCGACATCGATTTGTTTCTTCTTGTACGTCCGGAGCAGTTCCCGGGCGAGCCGCGCGCGGATCGTGGGCAGCAGCTTGGCTACCACTAGTTCTTGGGGCTGAAGCATCCGCGCGAGCCTGGCCCAGGTCGGGCCTAGACGAATACTGTATAACACGGTATTTAACCGTGACCCTTTTCATCGTAACGGGGAATTCTGGCCGGTCGGCCGGCGGTCCGTTTCTCGGGAGCCGATACCTGAAAAACGGTTTAGACAAACCGAGCCACGAACGGCGTCTCTAACGCGGACGGTGGACGTCTGGACCACGATCAAGATAGACGTTCTACATCACACAACAACGAGGACTCTCCCAGAAGTCGAGTCCGAGCTGAACTAGCGTCGGGTCGGTCGAGGTAATCGCATAGGCGTCACCATCCGTCGTCCGAGACACGGTCAAGACCTGCTGACCGTCCACGACCAGGAGCATGCACGCACAGATGATCGAGCGGACCTCGGCCGCTTTCGCGAGGTCCTTGGCAACCGGGATCTCCGGCAAAGCGAGTCGGACCCGAACTCGCCGGCGAGCGGCTCGCGCCAGGTCCTCCTCGAGTCTTCGAAAGACGGCCTCATCGGAGGCCAACACGACGACGTCCTTCCGCGCGGACCCAATGAGGGCTCGCGCCCGAGCGACGACGTTCGGGAGGCCTTTCACAATGTAGGCGACATCGATCGAGGGAGACCTCGTCGCGGCTCGGAGGGGCTCCAGCAGGGCGGCCACCCGCACGGTCGCCGCGCGGCGCCGTTCGTATTCCGCCTGGACCATCCTCGACAGCCGCATTTCGACTTCCTTGGGTGGGACCACGCGATAGGTCTTCGGTTTCCCCGCCTGAACCTCCACGAATCCCTTTTCCGCCAGTTCGTCAAGGGCATAGTAAATTTTCGAATCCGGGATCCCGGTCTTCCGAACGAGTTCGCCCGCGCTTGCATGCGTCGTCTCGACGAGAGCACAGAATGCCTGCGCAGCGTGTCCGCTCAAGCCGAGTTCTCGGAGCGTCCCGGCGACTCGATCTAGGGACGGCTCCATCGCGTCCTGGAGCAGGGCGTTCGCGCGGACCTTCACTCCCGCCATCTCGGAGGCCACGGGAGAGAGGCTATAAGAACTTGTCTACTACCTAAGAGGAGTAGGTAATTATGGAGCCATCCCGACCCTCCGACGCACCGCAAGAACGCGCCGCCGCCCAAGAGCCCAAAACGAGGGGCTGTTGCGGCGGCGGGTGCTGCTGCGCCTGCTGTGGGTGCTGCGGCTGAAGCGCGAACCTTTCTGGAGGCGGGCCTTGCACGGGCTCGCCTCCCCTCTTTTTGATTGCATTCGACCGGAACCGATCCCGACAATGCTCAAGTCCTCCAGCGCTCTCCCGCCTCGCGGCCGATGACTTCGTCCCCCGGATCCAGGATCCCATGTTTCTTCGACGGAGCATGCCCTAGAAATCAGTTCGGGACCAAGGGACCGATGCGAGCCGCGTTCGTCGTGGGAGAGACCAGGGTCGTCCGCGAAGTGCCGGACCTTTCGAGTTCCTCGGGCCCTGTGAGGAGCAACAACATTGCAGAATATCGGGGGCTCATCTTCCTGCTTTGCCACCTCCGGGAACTCGAGGGGGAGAGTCGTCCGCGGAACGCCTATCTGATCTGCGGCGATTCGCAACTCGTGATCCGCCAAATGCGGGGAGAGTACCGGGTGACGAAACCCCACTTGGTGCCGTTGCATCGAGAGGCGTCGCGCCTCAGTTCCGCCCTCGACGTGGAATTCGAATGGGTGCCGCGAGAAAAGAATCCGGCGGGATTCCTCCTCGATTCGTGAAACCCGTCCAACGGACGCGAGCGATGGCCCGCTGAAAAAGATCGGGAGGTCTTGATTGCTCAATTCGCTCCGGTGGGGTCGGTAAGATAGGTTCCGTGTTCAAACGGGTCCGCGCGGGGTGGGCGAGAGCGTACGGTATCGCACATCGACGTGCTATCATCCTTGATTGCATTCGTAGTCAATCATGTTCATTGTTCGAGGACCCTAAACGCTCACGTCATACCCATCCCCCCCGCTAATCCCCGTCAATGACGGCCGGGTTCCCACATGGCGCATGGCATCGAAGGCGAGCGACGTCCCGCCGAGGCCTACTCGTGTTCTTGCTCGTGCTGGGCCTTGCCATCGCCGGACTCATTGCCGGCCCCATGGCTTCCGCCATCCAAAGCGGTCTCTCGCCCAGTTCCACTCCTGGCAGCGTGACGGAATCCGGTCTCACGTCTTGGAACCCCCATGTCTCTTGTTCAGCGGACCTCGTCACGATCCGCGACGTCCTGGGCCCCGCCTACCCTACACAGACGGTGAACGGCAGCCGCTACCAGACGAACTCGACCGCGGGCGGCATCCCCCAAGAACGAGCCCTGTCGCCGCCGTGCACGATCACGAACAAGACGGGTACCGTGCTGTCCCCGTTCGTCCAGATCAACGGAGTCTCTCTGTACGGCTACGGCATCAAGACCACAGATTGTTCCGGGTGGTATTCGAAGCAGAACGGCGGTGGCCGGTATCCCAACAACCAAACGTTCTGCACGAATGCCGGACAGATCATCACGATCGGCACCACGCGTGGCTACTTGAGAATCGAAATCGATCGGGACTGGTTGGGGAAAGGCTATTGCGGTGTCGGGGTCCCGTACTGCAATAACGCGACCTTGGGTCAGTACCAATCTAACGGGAGCATCTCCCTCGATTTCCAAGGTTTTGTCTTCTGGGAAGGCCCGTACCACTGGGAACTCCATCCGCTGACCGGTTGGAGGCTGTCCGCGCCACCCACGCCCCCGTCCGCTCCGCAGAACCTCGCGGCCACCGGCGGCAATGCCCAGGTCACCCTGACCTGGCAGGCACCCGCCTCGGATGGCGGATCTCCCATCACGAACTACAAGATCTATCGGGGTCTCGCGCCTACCACCGAGACGCTCCTGACGACCGTGGGCAACGTGCTCACGTACACGGACAGTGCGGTGACGAACGGACTTACGTACTACTATCAGGTGTCCGCCGCCAACAGCCCGGGCGAGGGGGGGGAGGGTCCCCGGTCGAACGAGGCCTCGGCGACGCCGACCGCCCCGGCGACGCCACCAGATGCACCTCAGGGACTCGGCGCGACGGCCGGCGATGCGACCGTCACCCTGACTTGGTCCGCGCCGAGTAGCAACGGCGGCTCGCCAATCACGAATTACCGGATCTATCGAGGCACCTCGTCCAACGGCGAGACGCTGCTGGCGACGATCGGCAATGTGCTCACGTACACCGACACCGCGGTGACGAACGGGGTTACATACTACTACCAGGTCTCGGCCGTGAACGGGGCCGGGGAGGGCCCGCGGTCGAACGAGGCCTCCGCCACTCCCTCGCCGCCGCCGCCTCCGCCTCCGGACTTTAGCATCAGCGCCACACCCGCGTCTTTCAGCATCCATATCGGATCGTCTGGCACGTCCACGATTACGCTGACCAGCTTGAACGGATTCGCGGGAATGATCGGCTTGAGCACATCGATCTCCTGCTCCGGTCTTTGCGTCGTATATCCGACCGCGAGCCTCAACCCGACGTCTGTCACCCTGACCGCCGGCGGCACGGGCATGTCGACCCTGACGGTCGCCACGACGATCCTGACGACACCCGGCACATACACGATAACAATCAACGCGACGTCGGGCTCGATTACGCATACGGTGACCGTGACGGTCCAAGTGTACGTGTAATCCGCGACACCGCGATCGGGACGGTGCGATCCGAGAAGCCACCACGGGGCTACTGAAAAAGAGTTGGATTTCCCCCTGGATGCCGGGGCACGGCCCGGATTAGGATGCATTCACTCTAATCCATCGGAACCCGAGAATCGACTAGCCCGATTTGAGCGCCGGAGTCGAGAACGCTGCCGACTTCTTGGAACGTTTGATCAAGTCGAACAACCGGGGGGAGCCCTCGCCCTTCGCATTGTCATACTCGTAGGCCCCTTCTCTTCTTCCGGAACCGGGGCGTCGACAGGGCCAACATCAGGAGCACGAAAAATAGCCCAGCCCAGCCGAGGGTCTCGAATCCCCCGACGAAAAGGAGGACGCCGCTGAAGAGCAACAGGAGGCCTTCAGCCCATTGAGGGATCGGCAATCCCCGGTTTCGTCTGAAGTACAAGGCCACCAACGCGATGACTAGCGGAATGCCGAATACCATTATGGCAAGCCAAGTAAGACTGAACCCGAAACGAGTTCCGTTGATGTACCAGAGGACGGCCATGGCGCCAGTTCCTGCGACAAGCGCAAGATTCTCGGTCCTGCTACGGATGAACATCACCCAAGGCCAAGGTAGCCTGTTCGAGCAGAGCCGGACATCATTGATCCTTCATACGTCGTAATTAGCCACCAAAGCAGAGTAAGATCGTCCAAGTACTAGCCGACTTAGGATAGAGCCACCAGGGAGAATTGAACTCCCGACCTGCCGCTTACAAGGCGGCTGCTCTACCGACTGAGCTATGGTGGCGCGTCGAGCCGATGGGACGTTGCGGTAAAAGCGTTTTGCGCGGTCCTCGACCGAATTCTCGCAAAAGAATCTCATTCTTGGGAATCATGGAAAAGGCTTTATTCGAGCCACCCAACCTCCGCGGGATTGCGTGACCGGTCTTCCATGTCCAAACTGCGGTAGCGAGCTCGCCTTTCTGGAGCAATACGGACGTCACTACTGCTACGCGTGCGGCCGATATGCGCCGGAAGGGTTCGGAGATCAGGGCGCAAAACGGTGTCCGATGTGCACCGGCATCCTGTCGTACGTCACCCAATACGATCGATACTACTGTTTCCGCTGCAACGCCTACCCTCCGGAGGGCGTGTTCATGGACACGAAGGTCGAGCCCGCGGCTTCGCCCATGCCGCCCGTCCCGGAACCCGCCGCCACGAGCCAGACCGCTCTCGTCGTCGTTGAGCCACCCAAGGCCGTGGAGCCGGAACCGATCCAGGTCGAACCGGAACCGAAAGCGGTCTCCGTGGAGGAGGAGCCCAAGACCGTTTCCGTGGACCAAGAGGCCAAGGCCGTCTCCTCGGAAGAGAGAGCAGAGCCCGCGCCGGTCCTCCCGGCGGGACCAACGCTCCAAGAGGTGCCTGAGGCACGAACCGAAGAGGAAATCTCCCAGGAGGAGCCCGCCCCACCGGTCGCGAAGCCGGCCCTCGTCCGCGCAGAA
>Ga0209471_1002666_pt1 | contig 10201 bp, 8 predicted proteins | sample GraSoiAngelo_128_FD_185885 | JGI IMG/M metagenome (GOLD analysis project Ga0209471, IMG submission 185885) | Grasslands soil microbial communities from the Angelo Coastal Reserve, California, USA - 14_0927_12_20cm (SPAdes) (version 2) | ecosystem: Environmental > Terrestrial > Soil > Grasslands ... | reverse complement strand
TCCGCCTCGCGCAGCCGATGCTCCGGCACGACGAAGGGCGTGACCTTGACCCCCGCGATCGTCTTGCCGCCGGAGACCAGCTGGCCATCGAAAAGCGTGAAGACGGACACGTCCTCGATGCTGTTGAGGGCCTGCAGGCGCTGCACATCGACCTGGAAAATTCCGTTGATCTCGGCGCTGAGTCGGGCCTGGCTCTCGACCGGGCCATGAGCTATCACTCCGGGACCTGCCACCACCCTCGCAAGCCGGCGGGCCGCCTGATCCTCATGGACATCGCCCGGCTCCATCCGCACGACATGGATCTCCTCGACCCGAGCGGCAACGACGACGGGCCAATCGGCTCTGGTAAGGATCCGGCCTTTGAGGAGCAACACCCGGTGGTGATCGTTGGGAACCAGTAGCGTCTGCGCGAGCACCGCGCCGTCGATCTGGTCCGCGCTCAGACGCGAACCGCGGAGCGCCTCGGCTTTCACGCGGCCGTCGGTGCCGTGGCGACCAAGCCGGGCATCGGGCCTCCCTGCTTGCCGTGGCGCACCGCGACCATTTGCGAAAGGATGGCGAGCGCCGTCTCCTCTGCCGTCTGGGCGCCGAGATCGAGACCGATGGGCGCGTGGACGCGACTGAGCTCGGCCGGGCTGACCCCGGCGGCCGTCAGGCGCGCCACTCGGTCGCGGTGGGTCTTCTTGCTCCCGATGGCACCGATGTAGCGTGGGCGTCCGCGCAGCGCCGCGGTGATCGTCGGATCGTCGAACTTCGGATCGTGGGTCAGGATCACCACGTAGGTCGACCCGTCCATGGCCAGGTCCTTCAGCATCTCGTCCGGCCAGGCATGGATGACGCGTCGAGCCTCGGGGAACCGATCGCGGTCGGCAAACTTCGAGCGCGCATCCACCACCGTCACCCGGAACCCGAGCGCGCTTGCCAGGCGGGTCAGCGGGATGGCGACGTGCGAGCCGCCAAAGATATAGAGCTCCGGCGGCCGGGGAAAGGGCTCCAGGAAGACATCGTCTTGCCGCACCGGGTTCTCGCGGTCGAGGAGCTCGGTGGCCCTGGGATCCGCGGGGGTCAGCAGCTGCCGGGCGCCCGGCTTCTCGCCCACATCGGTCTTCAGCACGACCGGGCGCTCCGCCTCCAACGCCGTCATCAGGTCTCGATGCACCGGCGCCAGCGGCTCGATCAGGACGTCGACCTCGCCCCCACAGCTGAGTCCGACGGTCCAGGCCAGATCGTCACTGACCCCGTAGTGAAACAGGGTGGCGGGTTTCCCCTGAAGGATCGCCTGCGCCTGCTCGAAGACCTCGCCTTCCAGGCAGCCGCCGCTGATCGAACCGGAGATCTTGCCCGACTGGCTGATCGCCATTCGGGAGCCGGCGGGCCGCGGCGCGCTCCCCCAGGTGCTGATCACGGTCGCCAAGGCCACGGGGTCACCGCTATCCAGCCACACCTTGACGTCGGCCATGACGTCGCGCATGAACCCAGTGTAGTGCGCGTTCATTTCCCCTCCCCCGCTTGCGGGAGGGCGGTCATGCCGATGCGGTTACGAGCGTCTGCCGCCGCACCGGGCGACGGTTGGCGGTTTCGAGCAGGAGGGTGCCGAGCGCCTCGAGGTTGGCGAGGTTGTGCGCCGGCAGGAAGTCGTCGACGAAGGGCAGCGCCGCCTGCAGGCCTAGGGTCAATGGCTCATAGCCGGGAGCGCCCATCAGCGGGTTCATCCAGATCAGCCGGTAGCAGGACCGCTGCAGCCGGGCGATGGCATGCCGCATCTGCGCGGCGTCGCCTCGATCCCAACCGTCGCTGATGATGGCCACGGTCGCGCCGTGGCCGAGCACGCGGCGCGCGTAGCGCCGGTTGAAGGACTCGATCGCCTCGCCGATGCGCGTGCCGCCAGACCAGTCGTCGACTGACGCCGTCACCCGGTTGAGCGCGGCGTCGACGTCATGGCTGCGCAGCAGGCGCGTGATGCGGGTGAGCCGCGTGGCGAAGACAAAGGCCTCGACCCGCGTGCTGGCGTTTTTGAGCGCGTAGGCAAAATTCAGCAGCAGCCGCGTGTAGCGCTCCATCGAGCCGCTGATGTCGCAGAGAAGTACCAGCGGCCGCGGCCGTAGTCGCGGGCTTTTCCAGCTGAAGACCAGCAGCTCACCTCCAAATCGGAGGCTGCGCCGTAGCAGCCGCCGCATATCGAGCTGGTCATGGCCACCGGCGCGGGCGCGGCGCGACCGCGTCATTCCCGCGGGTAGCCGCATCCGGCGGATCAGGCGCCGGACCTCGGCCATCTCGGCCTCGGTCAGCGTGTCGAAATCCTTCTGCCGGAGCACCTCCGTCTGCGAGTAGCTCGCCACCTCCTGCTCCTCGACGCCCTCGGCTTCATCGCCCTCATCGAGCACCTTGAGCTGCCGACCCGTCAGCGTCAGCGGCTCGCCTCGTTCGCTCTCAGCCTCAGCCGACGGCGAGCCGTCGGCGGCCCGGGCCTCGGCCCGGAGAAACGCGACCAGCGCGCGGTCCAGGATGGGCAACTCGTCGCGGCGGCGGCCGAAATGGGCGTGTACCGCGGTCCGGACGTCGTCGGGACGCCGCAGGTCGATCACGGTCAAGGTTTGCAGGAAGGGCAACATCCGGGCGGGACCCGCATCGAAGCCAAGTCCCCGAAGGATGCCGCCGAAATGGAGCCAGTTCCGGGTCAGGACGATGCCGGGTTCAGGCATTGACGGCGCGGGCGAGGAGCTCCCGCGAGCCGGCGCCCCGCAGCCGTTCGAGATCCTCCTGGTACTTGACGATGGCGCCAAGCGTCGCCTGCACGGCGGCGTCGGTGAGTTCAGTTTGTCCCAGCGCGACCAACGCGCGCGTCCAGTCGAGCGTCTCGGCGATCCCCGGTAACTTGTAGAGCTCGAGCCCGCGCACACCGCCGATAAACGCGCTGACCTGGCGCGCGAGCTTGACGGGGACGTCGGGCAGCCGGGTGGTGATGATCTCGTATTCCCGGTCGACCGTTGGGTAATCGATCCAGAAGTAGAGGCAGCGACGCTTGAGCGCGTCGTGGATCTCGCGGGTCCGATTCGAGGTGATGATGACGGCCGGCGGCTTGTCGGCCTTGATGGTGCCGATCTCGGGAATGGAGATCTGGAAATCCGAGAGCAGTTCGAGCAGGAAGGCCTCGAATTCGTCGTCGGCGCGGTCGATCTCGTCGATCAACAACACCGGGGCCGTGGTCCCGTCGCTCTCGATCGCCTGCAGCAGCGGCCGTTTGACCAGGAACTGGTGACTGTAGATCTCGCGCTCGGTTTCTTCGCGCTTGGCGCCGGACGATTCCAGCAAGCGGATATGCAGCATCTGCTTGGCGTAGGCCCACTCGTAGACCGCGTTGTTGACATCGATCCCCTCATAACACTGCAGGCGGATCAAGCGCGTGCCCAGGATGTCGGCCAGCACCTTGCCCACTTCCGTCTTCCCGACCCCCGCCTCGCCCTCGAGCAGGAGGGGCTTGTCGAGCGTGAGGGCGAGAAAGATGGTGGTCGCCAGGCTGCGATCGGCCACATATTGATGCGCCTTCAGCTCCCGTTCCACATCCTCGATCGACGAAACGGGTAGGTCCTGCATGAGCTGAGTTTAGAGAGAGCGGCGGCGAGATGCCGCCGCCCCTCTCCCTTTCCTAGTGGTGAGCCGTGACCTGTTCGAGCGCGCGCCGGGTGAGCACCTGCGCCAGGTGCCGGCGATATTCCGGCGAGCCGTTCAGGTCCTGCGGGGGATCGGTGCCTTCGGCCGCCCGTTCCGCCGCCTTACGAATGTCGTCGTCGTGGGCGCCCTTGCCGCGCAGGGCCTGCTCGACACCCGACGCCCGGAGGGGACGGCTTCCCATCCCGGTGAGACCGATCGCCACCTGGGTGACGTCATGACCGGTCACGCGCACTTGCGCCGCGACCGCCACGATCGCCCAATCCTGCGACCGACGGCTGAACTTCAGGTAGGTGGCCCGGCTGCCCGGTGGCGGCGTCGCGATCCGGATCTCGCGCAGGATCTCGTTTGCTTCGAGCGATGAGGTAAAAGTGTCGACGAAGAAATCCTTCGCCGCAACACTGCGCTCCCCCTTGGGGCCGACTACCTTGAACTCCGCATCCAGGGCCAGCAGGCACGCCGGGAAGTCCCCAAAGGGATCGGCGTGCGCCGCGGCGCCGCCGATGGTGCCCCGATTCCGTACTTGGGGATCGCCGATCTGGGATGCGGCGCTCGTCAGCAGCGGCAGCTTTTGCTTGAGCAGGTCGGAGAACTCGATGTCATGGTGACTGGTCAGCGCACCGATCGCGATATGCCCGTCTTCCTCGCGAATGTAGCTGAGGTTGCCGATGCGGCCGATGTCGACCAGGAACGACGGCGTTGAGAGGCGCAGCTTCATGAGCGGGATGAGGCTATGCCCGCCAGCAAGGACCTTCGCCTCCTGGCCGTGCTTGACCAGCTCCGCAACCGCCTCCGGAAGTGTGCGGGGGACGACGTAATCGAATGCGGCTGGAATCATCGCTTTGCTCCTCCATTGCGGTGCATCAGCGCCCAGAGTTTCTGCGGGGTGGCCGGCATCGCCACGTCCTTGACCCCGAACGGCTCGAGCGCATCCACGATGGCGTTCATGACGGCCGGGGTGGAGGCGATCGTTCCCGCTTCCCCAATGCCCTTGGTGCCCAGCGGGTTCACCGGGCTCGGCGTAATGGTCGCCGCGAGCTCGAAGGATGGCAGGTCCGAGGCGGTCGGGATCAGATAGTCGACCAGGCTGCCGGTCCGCAGCTGGCCGGCCTCGTCATAGACCGCTTCTTCGAGGAGCGCTTGCCCAATACCCTGTGCGATGCCGCCATGGAGCTGGCCGTCGACGACCATCGGATTGATCCGGGTGCCGCAGTCATCGACGGCGACGTAGCGAAGGATTCGGGTTGCGCCGGTTTCCGCATCGACTTCAACGACACAGATGTGCGCGCCGAACGGCCAGACGAAGTTCGTCGGATCGAAGAAGGTCGTCGCCTCGAGACCGCCTTCCATGCCCTTGGGGATCCGGTTGGTTTGGAAAGCGGCAACGGCGATCTCCTGGATCGTGACCGCTTTCGACGGCGTGCCTTTGACAAACGCCTTGCCATTTTCGTAGACGACATCGCCTTCCGCCGCCTCGAGCAAGTGGGCGGCGATCTTGCGCGCCTTCTCCTGCACCTTCATGGCACTGATATGCACGGCGTTGCCGTCCAGCGCCGTGCTCCGGCTGCCGTAGGTGTCCATGCCCATCGGCCCGATCGCTGTGTCGCCGTGCTGGACGTCGATGTCCTCGACTGGGATGCCCAGCACATCGGACGCGACCTGGGCGTAGGTCGTCTCGTGCCCCTGGCCATGCGGCGAGCTGCCGATGATCACGGTGGCCTTGCCGGTGAAGTGGACGTTGACCACCGACATGCCCCAGAGCGAAACGCCCGTCGCGGCTTGCGTCGCCGCGGCCGGCCCAAGTCCGCAAATCTCGATGTAGGTACTGAGGCCGATACCCAGGTACTTGCCCTGCTTGCGCTTCTCGGCCTGCTCGCGGCGCAGCGCCTTGTAATCGACCATCTCCAGCGCCTTATCGAGGGTGATCGTGTAATCGCCCGAGTCATAGGTCAGCCCCAGCAGTGTCGTGAATGGCTGGTCCTCAGCACGGACGAAATTCTTGCGCCGGACCTCGACCGGGTCGATGCCGGTCTCACGGGCCACCAGATCCATTACCCGCTCGATCAGGTAGGTCGCTTCCGGCCGGCCCGCGCCACGATAGGCATCCGTGGGCGTGGTGTTGGTGAAGACGCCAACCGCACGTCCGTCGAAGGCCTTCATCTTGTAGGCGCCCTGTGCGACCAGCATGCCCAATACCTGGAAGGTGCCGAACTGGCTGCAATAACCACCGAGGTTGAGCCACTGCGTCGGCCGGATGCCGAGCACCGTGCCATCCTTCTTGGCCGCAATCTCGACATCCCAGATCTGGTCGCGTCCGTGGTGGGTTGCCTTGGTGTTTTCGTTACGATCCTCGATCCATTTGACCGGGCGACCCAGCCGGCGTGATGCGAGGGCGGTGAGAATCTCCTCGGGGTAGACACGGATCTTCGATCCGAAGCCGCCTCCGACCTCCGGTGCGATCACCCGCACGTTGCTTTCCGGGACGCCCAGGATGACGGCCAGCCACACCTTGACGAAGTGCGGAATCTGCGTCGAGGACCACACGGTGAGCTTGCCCGCAAACGTCTTGTAATCGGCCAGCACGCCGCGGGGTTCGATCGCGATCGGGATCAAGCGCTGCTGGACCAGCCGTTGCTTGATGGTGACGTCCGCTTCCTTGAAGGCGGCATCAATGTCGCCGGCGGCGAACTTCACGTCGTAGGAGAGGTTGCTGCCAAGCTCCTCGTGGAGGATCGGAGCGCCCTTCTCGATGGCTTTCTCGATGGCGAGCACCGCCGGTAGGGACTGATACTTGACCTCGATCCGCTCGCCGGCGTCCTCGGCCGCGGCCCGGCTAGAGGCCAGGACGATCGCGAGGGGCTCGCCCACGTAATGGACTTTGTCGATCGCGATCGGATAATGGTTCGGATATTTCTTGTCGGGCACAAAGCAGACCGTCACCGGCAGCGGAGCGCCGAATTCCGGCTTGAGGTCTTTGCCAGTCAGGATCGCGAGCACGCCATCGGCCTCCTTCGCCCGCGCCGTCTCGATGCCGAGAATGCGCGCGTGGGCCTCGCTCGAGCGGACCACGTGCATGTGGACGAGGGCGGTCTGGGGAATGTCGTCGACGTAACTGCCGGTCCCGGTGACCAGCCGTGGGTCTTCGCGCCGCTTGATAGAGGCGCCGACCATTTGGGATATCGCCATTGTGAAATCCTCCCTCTTGTCTACGAGACCGGCGCGGGCGCCTTGCGCTCGGCACCGGGGGCCATCACCTTAGCCGCCGCCTGGATCGACTTGACAATGTTGTGGTAGCCGGTGCAGCGGCAGAGATTCCCCTCGAGGCCGACCCGGATCTCGCGTTCGCTGGGGTTGGGATTGCGCTCGAGCAGCTGCTTGGCGGCCATGATCATGCCGGGGGTACAGAAGCCGCATTGCAGGCCGTGCTCGTCCCAGAATGCCTGCTGCAGGGGATGCAGCGTCGTCCCGTTGGCGAGGCCCTCAATGGTGGTAATCGCCGCGCCGTCCGCCTGGACGGCAAAGATGGTGCAGGACTTGACGCTGTGCCCGTCGAGCTCGACGGTGCACGCCCCGCAGTTGCTGGTGTCGCAGCCGACGTGGGTCCCCGTGAGGCCCGCCAGTTCGCGGATGTACTGCACCAGCAATAGCCGAGGCTCGACCTCGTGCTCATGCTTGGCGCCATTGATGGTGACGGCAACCTTGCGCCTCATACGCACCTCCCTATTTACGTGCCGAACCTGCCGAAACAGGTATAGCACTCGCATAAGCGAGTGTCTAGGGTGGCGTTATGCGATGGGCGCTAGCGGTTCTGCGGCACGCGCAGCTCGACACGCCGGCAGTTGCGACAGGCGAGCAGCTCGATGTGAGGATGCCTTCGCCGATCTCGGCCCAGTTTCCCATCAGCGCCGCCCACCCAGCGCTGACGCCGCCGACTCGAAATGCTCGACGCCCAGCGACTGCAGCGGGCCCTTGCACCCGAGACAACTCTCGGTTGCGGGATCGGTTGCCATGACCGTGATATTAGGAGGACCAGTGAGCGCCGGGTTACTAAACGGCGATCGGCTCGCCTACCTCGATCGGGTTACTGACTGGGTCCTTGCTCCACTCGAACCAGCCGCCGTCGTAGACGGCGATCCGGGGCCAACCCATGAGGTATGCGTAGAACCAGGTCTCGCCGGCGCGCCAGCCGGTGCCGCAGTAGTACGCCACCCACTTGTCGGCGGTGATGCCTGCCGCTTCCCAGTTCGCCGCGATCTCCGGGTAGGCGCGCATGGTGTTGTCGACGTTCCGGTAGTGCTGCATGTGATACGCGTCCGAGCCGCAGTTGCCCCAGACGTCGCCGGCGATACGCCCGGCCGGGCCGATGTAGTTGTAGCCGCTGACCGCGCCGATGTGCTCCCTCCATGTGCGTACGCTTACGAGCGCCGCGTGCGCCTGGTCGGCCAGGATTTGCTTGGCGTCGTCGATGTCGATGAGGACCTCCGGTCGGAGCGGGATCTGGACGCCAAACGACGCGACCGGCACGGGCTCGCGCATGACCGTCTCCAGCGGGTTTCCCGCCTGGACCCAGTGATCGTACCCGCCGTCGAGCAGGCGGATGTCGTCGACACCCGCGTACCGCAATATGAGCGCCGCCCGGCAGGCTGCAATCTGTCCGGCGCGACGGCCCGGCCATTTTTCATTCGCGTGGCCCTCCGTGTCGCGGCCATAGAGGATGACCGTCGTGTCACGCGTGATCCCAAAGGCGCGCAAGGCCGTCTCGAGCTCCTGTGGCGTGCGCCGGTTCCAGTCGGTCGGATTCTCGAGCCGGTTGGTGTCGAGATAGAGCGCACCCGGGATATGGTTCTCCTCGTACTCCTCCGGGACGCCGAAGTTCACGTGGAAGAGTTTGAAGGGACCCGCCGGCGCCGCCTCGGGCCGGTCGCCGTTGAGTAACTGGCGAAGCCAATCGGCGTGGACGAGCTTGTCGTAATTCGTCAGGCGATTGACCGGCAAGGTCTCATCGGCCGCCCACTCGCTCCATCCACCCGGGTAGACCCGTACAGCCTTCTGGCCCAGTTCCGCAAGCCGTGTTTTGAGCGCGACCGGGTCGTGGGGACCACCCCCATAGACCACGACCTCGCGAGCGTGAAGGATGCCCGTCGACTGCAACAGCCGCTCGACTTCGGGCTTATCGACGCTATCCAGCCAGGCGATCGGGAAGGCGACGGCTCCCGGGATATGACCGCCGCGAGCCGCGTCGCTCGGGAGCCAGCCGTTGTAGGCGGGCAGCGCCCTGACATCGACGATGGTCAGGTTGGGGTCGCCGAGCCGCTCGCGAAGCTCTGCCGGCGAGATGGTCGACTTGGGAGCGGTCTGAGGCGGTCGCTGCTCGGGAATTGGCAATGTCGTGTTCTCTCCTCTTCCTTGTTGCGGGGGCTTATGCGTGATTGAACATTGTTGACCATAACAATCGAAATAGTCAACATGGAATTTTTACCAGAGGGGAGCCCGCCAATTGGATCAATCGCACAATGCCGCCGGATTAGCGGCTAGCGGTTGCTGACCTTTTCCCTGGACTTCTGGTACGAGCGCAGCTTCCTGACCTTGGGCTGCGCGTTGATGAGGATGTAGGGGTTCAAGGGGTTGCGGGCCGCGTAGTCCTGGTGATACGTCTCGGCCTGGAAGAAGGCCTCCAATGGGACCACCTCGGTGACGATCGGCCGGTCGAATACGTGGGCCTTGTTCAGTTGCTCGATATAGGCGTCGGCCAGCCGCTTCTGCTCATCGTCTTCGTAGAAGATCGCCGAGCGATATTGCCGGCCCGTGTCCGGACCCTGTCGGTTGAGCTGCGTCGGGTCGTGGGCGATCGAGAAAAAGACCTTGAGGATCTGGCCATAGGTGATCCGGCTCGGGTCATACACCACCTCGACGGATTCGGCGTGGTCCGTCGTGCCGCTCGAGACCGTCTCGTAGTCAGCGGTGTCGGCGGTGCCGCCCGCGTACCCGGACTTGACGGACGTGACCCCGTCGAGGTTCTTATAGACGGCCTCCACACACCAGAAGCATCCGCCGGCCAGGATCGCTCGGCTCTGTCCCGCTTTGTCGGCGAGCGCGGCGTCGACGACCGGATCGGGGAACTCCTCCGGGGAAACACCTGCCATCACACGCATTGTAGGAGCGGCTCGCCGGCGATCGCGAAATCGCGTTCGATCAGGCGTCGAGAGCAGCGCGGATCAGATCGCGAAACTCGTCGTCGCTAATCGCGGCCGCGTCAGCGGGCCGCAGTTGAACGGTCCCCCTTCCCGTCTTGAGCGCGGGGTGACGAGCGATGAACCCGGCGTCACGACCCTGATCCCAGCCGTAAATCGAAACCCCGTGCTTCCACACGCCAAGGAAGAGGCGGCGGCGCCCAACCTTATAGGTCGGGATCTTGTACGAAAGCCCCACTGCGGCATTGGGGTACCCCTCGAGGACTAGCCGGTTCAGGCGGTCGAAGAGCGGCCTGAACGCGGGATCGATAGCCGCGATGTACTCCCGAAGGCCACTGTCC
>Ga0209471_1002665_pt1 | contig 10202 bp, 6 predicted proteins | sample GraSoiAngelo_128_FD_185885 | JGI IMG/M metagenome (GOLD analysis project Ga0209471, IMG submission 185885) | Grasslands soil microbial communities from the Angelo Coastal Reserve, California, USA - 14_0927_12_20cm (SPAdes) (version 2) | ecosystem: Environmental > Terrestrial > Soil > Grasslands ... | reverse complement strand
GCTCGGAGCGCTGCTCGGCGCCGTCACCAATTTCACCCTCAACAAGATCTACACCTTCAAGACGCGGCAGAATTCGCTGTTCATCGAGGCGCCCCGCTACGCCGCCATCTCGCTCACCTCGCTGCTGCTCAACACCGTCGGCGTCATCCTCCTCACCGAAGGTCTGCGCTGGAATCCGCTGATCGCCGCGGCGGTCGTGGGAGTGGCGGTGTCGCTGGGATGGAACCTGCCGCTGCATCGCATCTTCGTCTTCCGCGAGCAGAGCGGAAAGCCGCGGCCCGCCCTCGCCATCCTCGGGGCGTTCGCCTCGGCGCTGGCGGCGTGGGCCGTGCTCGTCTCGGCCTATGGAAATCCCTTCGCCGAAGAGCAGGTGCACGGCTTCTCCAGCGCCCTGCCCGACAGCGCCGAGATCACCCAGACCAGCTTCCTCCCCAAGCTGCGGCCGGAGGCGTTCTATTCGGAGAGCTATTCGTTCCTCTTCAGCTCGGAGGACGGCGCCTTCGCCCGCGTGCAGTTCCTCGTCAGCAATGCCGGCCTCGAGGGGCACGGCAAAGCAGCCGTGCGCGCGGTGGTGGTCGCGGCCGACGGCAAGACCATCGAGGACAGTCAGGCCTTCGAGAGCGGCGAATGGGGCGTCCAGCCGGAAGGCGCCATCGAGATGGGCGCCTCACGCCTCACCATGGGCCCCGATGCCAGCCACCACGTGCACTTCGCCGGGCGCAAGCTCGTGGTCGACGCGACGGTGTTGCCCGAGACCAAGCCGGTGCGGCCCGGCGGCGGCCGGGTGGTCTTCGACGCCAGCGGCCGCGCGGTCTTCGATCAGACCATCTTCGCCTTGCGCAGCCGCTTCGACGGCACGCTCTGGAGCGCCGCCACGGGCAGCCGCAAGATGCGCGGCTACTGCTACGCCGACACCAGCTACTCCACCGTGCCCGCCTACAAGAGCGCCTCGCTCTGGTACCGGATGGAGGCCTTCGACGATCAGAGCGGCGCCACCGCTGCCTTGGCGGTGCTCTTTCCGCCGGAGGAATCGCGCCTGCCGCCGCAGGGATGGCTCTACACCAGCAAGGGCGGCCGCACCGAGGTGCGCTCGAGCGAAGTGAAGCTCTCCTTCGAGTCCCCGCGCCACGAGGCCGGCGGACATTTCGAGTACGACGTGCCCCAGCGGGTGAAGGCGGTGGCGCGCGGCGCGCTGGGCGAGACCGTGACGGTGCGCATCGAAGCCCGCAAGCTGCTCTACCGGCAGGATCTGCTCGAGGAGATGGGGCCGCTCTCGCGCCTTCTCGTCAGCACCGTCGCGGCGCCGATGGCGTACACCTACGAGAACCGCTACCAGCTCCGCATCGATCGCCCAGGCGACACCTCCGAGCAGCGCAGCGGGCAGGCGCTCTCGGAATTTTCCTACGCCAACAAGCCGCCGAGCCCGCCCATCTTTTGAGTCGAGAAGTTCGACCCTTCTTCGTGCTAAACGTGCCCGCGCGACGGGAACGCAGCTCGGGAATCGAACTCTTCAACGAGGTTTCGGTGAAGGCACCGCACATCCAGACGGAGATCCCCGGCCCGAAGTCGCGCGAGCTGGTGCGCTTCGAGCAGCAGCACCTGGCTCCGGGCCTGCAAGGATTCGCGCTCTCGAGCGGCATCGCGGTCGAACGCGCAGAGGGCAGCGTCATCGAGGACGTCGACGGCAACCGCTATGTCGACCTGATCGGCGGCATCGGCGTCAACGCGCTCGGGCACTGCCATCCCGCCTATCGCAAGGCGCTGCACGAGCAGATCGACAAGGCGACGGTCGGCTCTTTCACCAGCGCGCCGCGCGCGCAGCTGATCAATGAAGTGGCCAAGCTGACGCCTTCGGGCGTCGACAAGGTGCAGCTCTATTCGAGCGGGGCCGAGGCGGTGGAGAGCGCCTTCCGCCTCGCCAAGAACTACACCGGCAAGCACGAAGTCGCCGGCTTCTGGGGCGCTTTCCACGGCAAGACCGCCGGGACGCTCGCGGTCAACGGCTCGGGAAATGCGCGCACCTACGGGCCGCTGCCGCCCGGCCACCTGTTGCCGTACGCCAACTGCTATCGCTGCCCTTTGAAGCTCAAGTATCCCAGCTGCGGCGTCGCCTGCGCGGATCTGGCGCGCGAACAGCTCAACCAGGCGACCACCGGCTCTTTGGCCGCAGTGATCATCGAGCCGATCCAGGGCACCGCCGGCAACGTCGTGCCGCCTCCCGAGTTCATGCAGCGGGCGCAGGAGATGGCGCGCGAGCACGGCGCGGTCTTCATCGCCGACGAGATGATCACCGGCTTCGGCCGCACCGGCCGCTGGTTCGCCAGCGAGCGCAGCGGAGTAACGGCCGACGTCATCACCATCGGCAAGGGGTTCGGCTCGGGATTCCCCATCAGCGGCCTGGTGGCGAAAGCGGAGGTGGCGCAGGCCAAGCCCTGGAGCAACCAGAGCGGCTCGTCTTCGTCCTACGGCGGCAATCCGCTCGCGGCGGCGGCAGCGCTGGCTTCGATCGAGACTTTGCAAAAAGAGCATGTCCTGGAAAACGTGCGCGAGGTGGGAGCCGCGATGCTCCTGGAATTGCGCAGCTGGCCCGACCGGCTCCGCTGGGTGGGCGACGTGCGCGGCGAGGGACTGTTGCTCGGCGTCGAGCTGGTCGCCGATCGCAACACCAAGGAGCCCCTGCCGAAGAAGATCTGCCAGGAGATCTTCCAGGAGGGACTGCGCCGCGGGCTTCTGGCAATGAGCTACACGCACGCCATCCGCCTGCAGCCGGCTCTGACCATCGACCAGGAGACGGCGCTGGCCGGCCTTGCCCTGTTGCGCGAGGCCGTCGAGGTGGTGGCGCGCCGCCACGGGGCCCGCTAGGGAAGCGGCGTGGAATCGCGTCTCGCCCGCTTCTGGACCTGGTGGGCCGCGCTCTCGCTGCGGCGGCCGTGGGAGATCGCGTTCTTCGGCATCGCTGTCTTTGCCGTCTGCCTTCCCTTCGCCGCGCGCCTCTACGGCGATCTGCGCACCGACTTGCGCGAGCTCTTGCCTCACGGCGCCCCGGCAGCGGTCGGCCTGGAAGAGCTGGAGAAACGCATCGGCGGGCTCTCCAGCCTGGCGCTGGTCGTGCGGACGGACGACTTGAAGGCCGGCGAGCGTTTCGTCGATGCGGTGGCCAAGCGGCTGAAGGCGCTGCCCCCTTCGCTGGTGGCTCGCGTGCACTGGCGGGTCGACGCGGAGAGGGAGTTCCTCGACCGCCACGGCGCGCTCTACGCCGACCTCCGCGATCTGCAGATGGCGCGCGATGCGCTGCGCGCGCGGCTGGCCCAGGCAAATCCGCTGCTGGTCGAGATCGCCGACGAGGCGGAGACCGCGCCAGGGCCGACGTTCGAGGAGATGGTGGGCCGGATCAAGTCTGCCTATTCGCGCGTCGATCGCTTTCCCGACGGCTATCTCGCGGGCGAGGGCGGACACACGCTGGTGATGCTCATCTCTCCGCCCGGAGCAGCCGTGGGCCTGACCGAAGACGAGCGCATCTTCGAGGCCGTCGACACCGCCGTGCGCGGGCTCGACCCAAAGAGCTTCCATCCCAGCATCCGCATCGGTTACGGCGGCGAGGTGAAAGGCGTCATCGAGGCGCAGCAGGCACTGGTGAGGGATCTGCTGGTGTCGAGCGCGCTGGTGCTCCTGCTGGTGGGCCTGGCGCTGGTCGCGTACTACCGCACGCTGCGGGCGGTGCCGCTCCTCGTCCTGCCACTCTTCACCGGCGTCTCGCTCACCTTCGCTCTCTCCCGTGGCGTCATTCACTATCTGAATCCAAATACGGCTTTTCTCGGCAGCATCATCGTCGGCAACGGCATCAATGCCGGCATCATCCTTTTCGCCCGATACATCGAGGAGCGGCGCAATGGCAGCGCAGCGGACAAGGCGCTGCCGGTCGCGCTGCGCACCACCTGGGTGGCGACGTTCGCGGCCAGCTCCGCGGCTGCGGCGAGCTACGGATCGCTCGGCGTGGTCAGCTTCCGCGGCTTCAATCAATTCGCCTTCATGGGCTTCTTCGGCATGCTCTTCTGCTGGACCGCCACCTATGCGCTCATGCCGCCGCTCATCGTCCTGCAGGAACGTTACTGGCCCTTCCGCAATCTTTCGCGGCGCAACGGGCGCGCGGTGGGCTGGGTGGCGGGGCCTTACGGGCAGCTGTTGCTGAAGAAGCCGGCGCTGCCGGTCGTCCTCACGGCCGTGCTCGCGCTCGGCTCCGTCTATGCCGCGGTGAAGTTCGCCGAGGACCCCATCCAGTACGACTTCCGCAAGCTGGGCAGCCGGTCCGGGCTCACCCAGGGCGCGGCATTCTGGGACAAGCATGTCGATGCGGTCTTGCAGTCCTACCAGACGCCGACCGTGGTGCTCACCGACTCGACCTCGAGCGCGCAGGCGGTGGCGACGGCGATGGAGAAGGAGAAGGACCAGGAGGGGCCTTCGGGCACCATCGACTCGGTTCTCACACTGCAGTCGTTCCTTCCCCCGAAGCAGCCGCAGAAGCTCGAGCTGTTGCGCGAGATCTTCTCGCTTCTCGACAAGCGGCCGCGCAGCGAGCTCTCGCCCGAGGTGCGGCGGCTGCGCGAGAAGACCCGGCTCGAGCCGGTCCAGTTCGCGGACGTTCCCGACCGGCTCACCCGGGCTTTCGTCGAGAAGGACGGCCAGCGCGGGCGCATCGTGCTCGTCTATCCGACGCTCGCGACCGACGCGTCCAACGGCAAGGCGCAGATGGCCCATACGCGCGCGGTTCGCGAGGCGGCGCTGAAAGCCGACCCGGCGGCGCGCATCGCCGGGCAGATCGTCCTCACCACCGAGATCGTCGCGGCCATCACCAACGATGGCGCGCTCACCGCTTCGCTGAGCTTTCTCGCGGTCGCCTTGCTCACCTTTCTCATCATGCGCAGCTGGCGCGACACCGGCTGGGTGGTGGGTTCGCTCACGCTCGGCGTCCTCTGGATGGCAGGAGCGATGACGCTGCTCTCGCTCAAGCTGAATTTCGTCAATTTTGCAGTCTTGCCGATCACCTTTGGAATCGGCGTCGATTACGCTGTCAATCTCTACCAACGTTATCGACAGGCCGGCACCGTGGAAGAGGCGCTGGCCTCCTCCGGCGGCGCGGTGGCGCTCTGCTCGCTCAGCACCATCATCGGCTACGCTACGCTGGTGACCGCCGACAACCAGGCCATCCAGAGCTTCGGGCTCACCGCCGTGGTGGGCGAAGTGACCTGCCTCTCGGCGGCGCTCTTCGCCCTTCCGGCGGTCCTCTCCCTGCGGCAGCGGCGCGCGGCGGTGCTGCAGGAGGCGTGATGGATCTGCGGCCCCATCCGGAACAGATCCGCGCCGCGCCGAAGTTCTTCACCGTCTGGGTGCCGATCTTCGGCACCGTCTATCTCGCGGTCCTTCTCGCGCTGGGCGGGCTGGGGCCGGAGCATCTCCTCCTGGTCGCCCTCGCGCTCGCGCTCTCTCTGTGGAGCGAGAGCAGCCGCCGCATCGCCAGGATCGGTCTTCCCTATCTGCTCTACGGCCTCGTCTACGACTCGATGCGCTGGTACGAGGACTACATCCGCTCGCCCATCATCCACGTGCGCGAGCCGTACGACTTCGACCTGCGCTTCTTCGGCATCCACGGCCAGACCCCGAACGAATGGTTCCAGCAGCACACCAGCGCGGCGCTCGATTTCATCTGCGGGCTCGCCTACACGCCCCTCTTCTTCATCGGCGAATGCATCGTCCTCAGCATCTATTTCTTGCTCACCGGCGAGGAGCGGCGCGGCGTGCGCTTCACCTGGATCTTCGTCATCGCCAACTTCATCGGCTTCAGCTGCTACTACATCTATCCGGCCGCCCCGCCCTGGTACGTGACCGACCACGGCTTCGCGGTGGACATGAGCGTGCGCGCTTCCGCCGCCGGAGCTCTCCGCTTCGATACGCTCGTCGGCCTGCCCATCATGCGCGGCTTCTACGGCAAGAGCGCGGACGTGTTCGGCGCGATCCCCAGCCTGCACGTGGTCTATCCGTTCCTCGCCATGGTCTATGGCTGGCATCTGCGCAGGTTCCGCCTGGTGGCGATCGCCTATTTCCTGCTCATCTGCTTCGCCGCCGTCTATCTCAATCATCACTACCTGATCGACATCTTCATCGGGCTGGGCATTGCCCTCGCGGTGATGGCGGCGGCGCGGATCCTCTTCGGTTCGCTCTCAGGCGTCGCGGCCGACCGCTTCGCCGAGCGACAGGCCGTCGCGCGCGAGCAGGCGCGCGAGGCCCTCTGAGATGTCGCGCGCGGCGCGCGGACCCTGGTAGACGAGCGCCGTGTAGATCTCGACGAGCGAGGCGCCTGCGCGGATGCGCGCGTAGGCATCCTCCGCGCTGGCGATGCCGCCCACGCCGATGATGGGAACGCGCCTGCCCACCTGGCGGTAGATGCGCGCGCAGGCTCGCAATGCCTTCTCCTTGAGCGGCGCGCCGGAGAGTCCGCCCGTCTCTCGTCCTGCAGGATCGATCGTCGTGTTGGTGGCGACGATGCCGTCGGCGCCGGCGGCGACGGCTGCTTCGGCGATCTCTTCCGGCCGGTCCTCGTCCGGGGAGAGCTTGACCAGGACCGGCATCTGCCCCGTCCGCGCCGCGACGATGGCCTTGACCAAGGAGCCGATGTCGGCCTGCAAGTCGCGGAGTCCGGGAGTGTTCGGGCTCGAGACGTTGATGACCACGCCGTCGGCGAGCGGCGCGAGGGCGCGAAAGGCAGTCAGGTAGTCGTCGGCGGCGCGCTCGTTCGGCGTCTCCTTGTTGCGGCCGATGTTGATCAGGATCGGGCCGGGCTGCCGAGGCAGGCGGCGCAGGCGGGCGGCGGTCCTCTCGGCGCCGTCGTTGTTGAAGCCCATCCGGTTGACGAGCGCGCCCTGCTCGCGCAGCCGGAAGAGGCGCGGCTTGGGGTTTCCCGGCTGCGGCCGCGGCGTGATGGTGCCGATCTCGACGAAGCCGAAGCCGAGCCGGAACCAGGCGGGCGCGAGGATCTGTCCTTTGTCCATGCCCGCGGCCAGCCCGACCGGCGTGGGGAAGTCGAGGCCCCACAATTTCTGCGCCAGCAGCGCCCGACGCCGCGGCCGCGGCCAGACCCGCGCCCAGAGCCAGAGAAAGGCGGCCACCAGCGAGTGAGCCAGCTCCGCGTCGAGCAAGAAGAAGAGCGGCCGGAGCAGGCGGTAGAGGAGAGCCACGCGCGAGAGACTAGAGCGCATCTCATCAGCGCGCGAGGTCCAAACCGCGACGGAATCGCCGCGCCCTTCGCTGCGAGCCTGCGCTCCTCTCAGTTACAATGCCGCCTTCATGCCCGCCGACGGACAACAGCCTGCCGCTCCGCTGCCCGGCACCCAGGACCTGCTCTTCGAGGCGGCCCGCCGGCTGCGCCGCTGCGAGGCCGCGCTCTGCCGCGTCTTCGAAGCCGCGCACTACGCCGAGGTCATCCCTCCCGCCATCGAGAGCGCCGACGTCTTCGGTCCGGAAGCCTTCCGCGCGCTCGACCGCGGCGGGCGGCTGATCGCGCTGCGCGCCGACTTCACCGCGCAGGTGGCGCGCATCGCCGCGACCAGGCTCTCGGGGATGTCGCCGCTGCGGCTCTACTACCGCGGGAGCGTGGTGCGGCGGATCGCTCCTGACAGCGGGCCAGTCTACGAGCGGCTCCAGGCCGGCTGCGAGCTGGTGGGCGCGGCGGGACCCGAGGCCGACGCCGAGATCCTCTCGCTCGCCTCCGCTGCGATGAGCGCCCTCGGCCTCCGCTCGGCGCGCATTTCGCTGGGCACGATGGGCTATTTCGCTGCGCTGGTGCAGGCCGCGGGCGCCTCGGAGCGGCTGGCGCGGGCGCTGAGCGACGCCGTCGATCGCAAGGACCTGCCCATGCTCCGCTCGCTCTGCGAGCGCGAGGTGGCGGACGGTCCGGCTCGAAAAGCCATTCTCATGCTCGCGCAGCCGCCCCGGCCGCAGACGCAGGCCGCGCAGCTCCTCGCGCAAGCGGAGTCGCTGGCGCCGAGCGAGGAGGCGCGCGCCGCCCTGCAGCGCATCGGAGCCACCCTCCGCCTCGCCAGAGGAGATCTGGAGATCGATCTGGGCGAAGTGCGCGGCCTCGGCTACTACACCGGCATCGTCTTCAATCTCTACGCGCCCGGCTCGCCGCGGCCGGTCGGCGGCGGCGGCCGCTACGACAGCCTCTTGGGGCGTTTCGGCGATCCGCGGCCGGCCGTCGGTTTCTCCCTCGATCTCGACGCGCTCGCGCCGCTTCTGGAGACGTGATGCTCACCGTCGCGCTCCCAAAGGGAAGGTTGCAACGGCCGGCACTGGAGCGCTTCGCCCGCGCCGGCATCACGCCCGAGGAGGATCTCGCGTCGACGCGGCGGCTCATCGTCCCGGCCGGCGCCAGCGCGCGCTTCGTCATCCTCAAGGATTCCGACGTCCCGCTCTACGTCGAGCGGGGCACCGCCGACCTGGGCGTCTGCGGCCTCGATCAGGTGCTCGAGTCGGCGGCCGATCTGCTCGCGCCGGTCGATTTCGGTTTCGGCAACTGCCGTCTCTGCCTGGCCGCTCCGCGCGGCAGCAAGGTGGCGGAAGAAGCTGCGCAGGATGGCCTGGCTGCCGCGCGGCCGAGCCTGGGAGTCGAGCTGGGCCGCTCGCTGCGGGTGGCGACCAAGTACCCGCGCCTGAGCGCGAGATGGTTCGGCCAGCGTGGTGTGCCCGTCGATCTCGTCCATCTCTCCGGCTCGGTGGAGCTGGCTGCGGTCTGCGGCCTGACCGACGCGATCGTCGACCTGGTCGAGACCGGGCGGACGCTGGAGGAGAACGGGCTGGTGATCGCCGCGGAGCTCCTGGCGGTCAGCGCGCGGCTGGTCGTCAATCGCGCCGCCTATCGGCTGAAGGTGGAGGAGCTCTTGCCGCTTCTGGAGGCGCTCGGATGATCCGCATTCTTCGCGCCGGCGATGCGGAAGCGGCAGGCCTGCGCGCCTCGGCGCTCATCGCCTCTTCCGTGCCCCCGGCGGTGACGGCGATCATCGCGGACGTCCGTGCGCGGGGCGATGCGGCCGTGCGCGAGCTGACCGAGAAGTACGACGGCGCGCGGCTCGACTCCCTCTTTCTCGACGGCGCGCGCTGGGACGCGCTCGCCGGGCAATGTCCGCCCCAGGTCCGCGCTGCGCTCGAGCTCGCCCATGCGCGGGTGCGCGCATTTCATGCTCCGCAGCTGCCCGGCTCGTATGAGATCCAGCTCGCCAAAGGCGGCGTGGTCCGCTGCCTCAGCGTGCCGCTGCAGCGCGCCGCTTGCTACGTCCCCGGCGGCCGCGCCGCCTATCCCTCGACGGTGATCATGACGGCCTCGGTGGCGCGTCTGGCTGGCGTTGCCGACGTCATCGTCGCCACACCTCCCCGGCGCGACGGGAGCATCCTTCCCGAAGTCGCGGCCGCCGCGCGCATCGCAGGCGCGACGCGCATCCTTCTCGCCGGAGGGGCGCAGGCCATCGCCGCGCTGGCGCTGGGGACGCAGACCGTGCCGCGCGCCGACGTCATCGTCGGCCCCGGCAACGCCTACGTCACTGAGGCGAAGCGGCAGCTTTCGGGCGAGGTGCGCATCGACTCGCTTGCCGGCCCGACGGAAGTGGTCATCGTCGCCGACTCCAGCGCCGATCCGCTCCAGATCGCGGCCGACCTGATCGCCCAGGCCGAGCATGACCCACTCGCGCTCGCGCTCCTGGTGACACCCGACGCGGCGCTGGCGGAGAAGACGGCGCAGGCCCTGGGGCGGGAGCTGGAAGCCCATCCGAATCCGGTCGCGGCCCAGTCGCTGCAGGCGCGAGGCGCCGCAGTGGTCGCGCGCGATCTCGACGAAGCCCTCGCCTTTGCCGACGAGCTGGCGCCCGAGCATCTCGAGCTGCTCGTCGAAGATGCCGCCGCGGCCCTCCCCAAAGTGCGGCGCGCGGCCGCCGTCTTCCTCGGCCACCATTCGCCGGTTCCGGTCGGCGATTATCTCGCCGGTCCCAACCACACCCTGCCCACGAGTGGAACGGCGCGCTTCGCCTCCGGGCTCGGCGTGGCCGACTTCTTCCGCCGCCAGACCATCATCGAGTACGGGCCTGAGCAGCTCGCTGCCGACGCGCGCGCGATCGAAACGGTCGCCCACGCCGAGGGCTTGCACGGCCACGCCCGCGCAG
>Ga0209471_1002661_pt1 | contig 10208 bp, 6 predicted proteins | sample GraSoiAngelo_128_FD_185885 | JGI IMG/M metagenome (GOLD analysis project Ga0209471, IMG submission 185885) | Grasslands soil microbial communities from the Angelo Coastal Reserve, California, USA - 14_0927_12_20cm (SPAdes) (version 2) | ecosystem: Environmental > Terrestrial > Soil > Grasslands ... | reverse complement strand
TAGTTATGAGTTCCCGCTATGTGACGCCTAACCATCTCTTCAACAGTTTTACTGTTAAAAAACTGAGCAAATTGCGCTTTAGGATTCAACAAGGTTTGTTGAATGAAATCTGTAAAATGAGTCTTAATCCAAATCCGGTAGCCCTCGAATTTTTGCCGTCCCGAAAGAATTCGCTCTGGTCTGAGTTTCTCTAGTTTTCGATCAATCCTAGTGAGCCAATGAGGGGTCGCAAACAGGTAGATGTATTCCAGTTTGAACAACGACCAAAATGCAATGTAAAAGAGCTCCTTTACTAGGCGATTGTGCTTTCCGCTTCTGCTTAAATTAGTCAGGATGGCACTGAGTGGCGGGCTTTTCTCTCTGACATATTGCGCCTGCAGGCTTCCTGCGGCTCGAAGTTCAAACGGCGCTTGAAACATCAAATTGATCAATTCGTTGTCCATGTAGGGAGTTCGCAAAGTGACCTGAGACTGTTCGATCGCGACCCTTCCGTATTCGTACCAAGGAATCTCCTCTGAAATCGCTCTTGAAAGAGGGTTTTTTGTCTTAGAGACCTGACATAATGAGGGCGCCTCGTCGAGAAATGCTCTCAAGTCCGGATCCAGTACATTGCGTGGAAAGTTCCCCCATGGAATCATCCTTCTGACCCGAACGACTTCGCTGCCAAATTTGCCGGTCAGGCGAATGGGTGCAATCTCGCGGGCGATCTGATTGAAATAAAGATCATGCGCCCCAAAGGCGTCGTGTGTGCCGTCAGAGATATAAATGGTCCTCTGCGCATATTTCCCGAACTCCCTGAGGAAGGCGTCGTTAATTCTGATGACTTCATGCGGTTGGCCGAAAATGTGCGCGACCTCTCGCGCAGTTCGAATGTCAAAGGTTTCTCCCCAAGTCCCTCCGAATGTATAACAGGGAAGTAAATGATTATCTGGATGCAGAGCTGCCATAATGACCCGCGTATCCAGCCCAGCAGTTAAGGACATGCCAACGTTTCGAGAACCTTCAGCGTAGCTGGGAAATACTGTTGAAACGGTTTCAGCGAATCTCGAGTAAAACTCATCAGGCTCGAGCGCGGGTTGCCTCTCCCATTCGCTCAAATGAAAATAACGTTGTTTTCTCGACAGAACACCATTGTCGAACGTCCATAATGCTGCCTGTGGGAGTAAAGTAACTTCTTCGAAGAGTGTCTTATTCCCCATGACGCAGTTCGACCGTAGATACTGTGCCAAAGAAACCGGTCTAATCTTTCGAAGAGCGGGCCGCACTTTCAAAAGAGATTTGGCCTCTGAAGCAAAAAGGAACTCGTCTTTCCCCTCGTGAACGTAGATTCGTCCCATCCCGTATCGGTCGTTGAGCAGGGTAATTTTCCTCGTGCGAAGATCTACGATGAGCCCACAAAACCATCCGTTCAGAGAGCAAACAAAATCGTCCCCCAATTCCGTATAGAGGTCAATTAGGTAGCGTGCGTTGGAATCATCGTTGTTGCCAGAACGCCCGATTTTACCAAGCGTCTCTCCGTCCAGATAATTTTCACCGTGGAAGATCAATACGATGTCCTTCTCCTGGCTGATCAATGGCATACAGTCCGAAAAACCTCCCTGATGACCCATCCAACCGGCATAAAGGCCAAGATCTTTGTTTACATACTGGCTACCGCGATAAAAGCTTTCATGTCGCATCGCTTCGACCATGAGACACAAATCCCGCCCTATTTCCTCGTACGGAGATTTTCGAATTATTCCTGCAATTCCAGGCATAATCTTGATTTCTGATAACCGGCCACAACGGTTAAAACACCTGAGCCGATCAATCCACCAAATGGAGCCGAGCCGCTGCTAGCTGCGGCTGGAGAATAAAGGAGTCTTTGCAATTCTTGCCTTGATTTTAAGCTCTGAACCTCGGCGACGCATGAACCCAAGCCGCAAAGGAAACTTATCGTAGTACTTCAGCTCCAGCTTTTGGAAGAACAGAAGCAGACGTTTCGGCATCGATTCGACCATGAACAAGTTAAAAGAATTGTAAGCCAGCACCTCGAAACCGAAAGACTCCAGCTGCTTTACATACCAGCGATAAGAACGGAGGTGTTCCAGTTTTGTTTTCATTCCCAGGAACAACTTTGCCTTCTTGGCCGTCCACAACGTTGACAAGTAAAGAGAAGAAATATTTTTGACGTGCAGGATAACGATGCCTCGATCTTTCAGAATTCGCACAAACTCTGCAAACGACTTTCGCACCTCAGCATCCGTTAGGTATTGCAGGACGCTCATGCAAAGAACCTTATCGACCGAACTGTCAGGCAATGGGAGACTGGTAGCATCTCCCTGCATAAGTTCGACGTTTTCGATCTTATTGAAGAGAATTCTTCTTGCGCAGCGTTCTAAAGCGCCTCGGTTGTAATCCATTCCAATCAAGCGCTGAACTTTTTGGTGCAACAGGAAAATATTAGCGCCGCTACCGCAACCTGCATCGAGGACTACCTCGGAAGGATTCGGATCAATAAAACTAAGTAATTCCTGGTTTGATAGTTCCTCAATCTCCTTGTGGCGGGGAGACCTGCCGCGGTCATATTCGAAATCCGAACCACTACGTTCGGCTGTCTTTTCCCAAAACGTCCTCCATTCGTCGTCGCGATTCATCAGGTGATTGCAGCCGGCGGGAGGAATTGAACACTCCATCTACTGATTACGATTCAGCCGCTCTAACGTTGAGCTACACCGGCGAATTTCTTGTGTTGTAGAGTGCTCGTTAACGCTACCACTTTGCTGCACCAGGCTCTACAACTTAAGACTGTTTGGAGAATGGGCTCTGGCACCAGCCCGCCAACGCCTTTATATAGCTTTAATCGGACAAATAGTCGGCCTTTGACAGTTAACGGAATATAATATCTGGGAAAATTGATCCGCTCGAAACCGTTCCGTCGCTTGAATTCCAATAGCGAGCTCTGATGTTTATTGCCATAAACAAATTGTCCGTAGATAAAATGCGAAATTCCCTTTTGCTCGCAGAACTCGACGGCCTTTGCAATCAAGGCGTTCATTGGCCTTTTGTCATAATGCTCATTCATCGAGATTATGTGAAAGAGCGTGGCTACGCGGCCAACATAGACCATTTTCAGGAAGCCGATAAGTTCTTCATTCCAATAGGCACCAATAAATTGACTTCGATCCAGATATGTCGCGAGTTCTCGCCTCAGCGTTTCAATATCTTTCCCGAAGTGCCAGAACCGTTTCTCCTGCCGAATGGGGGTTTCGTTGTAAATCCCTTGGACCCCCCTTACGAGTTCATCGTCAAATGGTACAACCCTCACTACCACTCCGCGCTTGGCAGCGCGCCGAACATTCTTTCTTGATTCTTGAGGCAGTCGATTCTCCCACCAGTCCTTGAAGCAGGTTGTAGGTACTGCCGCCCAATTATCCCATTCGAAGTGGTAATCGTACTTTGGCGTGATCTCAGGTGGCCTTTGCGCAAACGTAAAGACGTCTGCTTTTAGTTCGCTTTCTTTCAGCTTGGTAATGAAAGACTCGGGATCTTCGACAGGCACACCTTCCACCAACTCTTCGTCTTTGACTTGTGCCGTCTTGATCCATTTGCCCGTCACGACGACGGTCCGGCCACAGATCTCAGTTGAAGGCACGTAGAGCGTTTTGCCGGAAATGCGAATCTCGGCCTGTTGCACGTTTCCGCAGGTGCTCATTACATTTGCCTAAGTTGCCAGGCGGATGCTGCCCATGCTTTGTATTACTCCTGGGTGCACAAACCGATCTTGGTTCGAGTACATTCCGCGCAACCATTGCTCGAGCATCACCAGACTAAACAAAAGCTTGTGGTTGTCTTGGCGGCGTGATCGGTGAGCTTCGAGGAGTTTTCGGACCGGCTCGGGCTTAAGCAACTCAAACATTAGCGAGCTCGTATCCAAAAGCAGATCGGGAAGCTTTCCCTGGAGCGACGAGTGGAACCAGTCGTCCACCACGTTGACGGCGAACCCGCGCTTTTTCCGTTTGAGGACCTGTCGTGGCAGGTAGCTCTGGCAAACCTGTCGGTGCAGCCACTTCCGAGTGCCATTGCGCACTTTGAAATTAGCGCTGAGGCGCTGGACGTACTCGACCACGGTGCGATCCAGATAAGGCACACGGACTTCGAGACTGTGAGCCATGGACAATTTATCCGCATACATGAGCAATTCGTCGGGAAGCGATGAGCGGATCTCAAGAAGTTGAAACCCGCCGAGTTCGTCTGTGTGTTCCAATTGCGACGTCAATCCGCGCCAATATTCAACCAGCTCATGGTCGTCCCGCTTCTCGGGCAAAACATCGTCGCGAAAAAGCCGATTTATCGTTTCCGCCGGCGCCAAAGAGAAAACATCCTGATAACGCTTCAACCGGTCTTCATCGCTCAGTGAACGGACGCCGCGCTTCAGCATCTCGTTTCGTGGCAGTCCATTGACCGCGAAGCCGATCATCGAGCGGAGACCGACCGGCAAGCCGCGCCACCACTCGCCGTAACGAACACCCAGGTGCCGCTTGTAACCGCCAAACAACTCGTCCGGGCCTTGACCAATAAGGGCCACTTTAACATCTTGGCGGGCGCGCCGGGACACGAAGTACATCGGCACGATAGAGGAAGCCGCGATGGGTTCCTCCAAGCATTCCACGATACCTGGCAAAGACCGTTCGAATTCGTTCTGATCAAGCCTCACCGTGACATGCCGCGCGCCGAAGAGGGCCGCAGTCTCCGCGGCATCACGCAACTCGTCGTCGGCGAAAGTCTCGCCATAACCTATTGTGTAAGCGGGCCAGGGGCCGCCCTGTTCGTTCATTAACGCGAGGAGCAATCCCGAGTCGAGACCGCCGCTCAACAGTATTCCGACTGGCACGTCACTCAAAAGATGTCGCCGAACCGCGCCCTTGTATAACTCCAGCAGCTCGTGGGCAGCTTCTGTTTCCTCCTTTGGGGTTGAGAAAGGAGCCGGGATAAACTTATACCAGCGTTCTTCCCGGAATTCACCTCCTTCTACAACCAGCATGGTTCCGGGCGCGAGCTTTCGGATACCTTGAAATATCGTCAAAGGAGAGGGCGTATAACGAAACTGGAGAAACAGTTTAAGCGCGACGGGATCTACCTCCGGCTTGGAATCCTCCGCGACAAGAATCGGTCGGATTTCTGAGCCGAAGGTGAACTGCCCATTGCGAATCTTATAATAGATGAGCTTGATACCCATGGCGTCACGCGCCACGACTAGCCGCTGGTTGCGCGCATCCCAGATAGCCAGTCCGAACATGCCGTTGAGATGATTAAAGACATCAGTGCCCCACTCTTTGTAACCGTGGACGATTACTTCCGTGTCGGAGTTTGTTCTGAACTGATGGCCCTTTTTTTGCAGCTCCGCTCGCAGTTCTCTGTAATTGTAAATCTCGCCGTTGAAGATTATCCACACCGTTCTTTCTGCGTCCGACATCGGCTGATGCCCCCCGACGAGATCGATGATCGACAGTCGCCGGAATCCCAAACCGACAGGCCCGGCGATAAAGAAGCCCTCGTCATCAGGCCCGCGATGCGCGATCGAGTCCGCCATACGCACGATCGTCTCGCGCTCCACTGGTTCGCGTCGCTGGAAGTTAAATTGGCCGGCTATGCCGCACATATTGTTCAGAGATCAGAGGTCGGAGATCGGAGGTCAGAGCTAAGAAGTCGGAAGTCAGAAGTCAGCGTTGACATCCAATTGCAACGAGTATTTGAGGGTCATCATGCAAATAAAATCAGCAAAGGACCTGACAGTTTACAAAAGAGCCTACGAACTGGCGATGGAGATTTTCCATGCGAGCAAACATTTCCCAGCCGAGGAGCGATATTCTTTAACGGATCAATTGCGCCGTTCATCGAGGTCGGTGTGTTCGAATTTGCGGGAGGCCTGGGCCAAACGCCGATATGAAGCTCATTTCGTTAGCAAATTAACAGATTCGGACGGCGAGAACGGTGAAACTGAAACCTGGCTCGATTTCGCCTGTGATTGCGGGTATTTATCGAAACGCGATCATGCACTTTTCACGGAGAAATGCCGTGAGGTCGGAGCGATGCTTGGAAGCATTATCAAGGACCCTTCTCCTTTCATTCAGAAATCATGATCTTCTGACCGCTGACATCCGTTGCACCGGCGGCCTTCCTGCTGATTTCTGATCTCTGCCATCTGACCTCTGTCGCAGATGTTTCGCGCAAATAGAATGCTAGAGCGCGAAACATCTGCGCCTGCCCCCAGCGGTGCATGGGAACATTATCCCATCCTAAGTGCAGTCGACGCGAGCGGAAGGAGCCGTCGGGTTTGATCCAGTCTTTAAGAATCCCTTTAACGACCGTTTCCAGGGTTGTTTCCAATTGGGGAAAGCGGTCGCGCAGCAACAAACATAGGTTAATGCACTCCGCGCAGTCGTAAAGCTCGCGCTTGTAAACCGTTAGCCGTGGAGGTCGCGAGAACGGCTTCGGCAGACCGTCCCAATCGAATAGGTTATTCAAGTAGTAATTTACTCCTTTGCGCAATGCCTTAAGTGTTGCCGCATGGCCAGTTAGCGCGTGGATCTTGGCCATGGCTTTCATTACGAAGCACGTATGGTAATGATCAACAAAGTCGCGCACGCCATCCACGGCATAAAACCAGGAGCCGTCGGCGTTCTGATTTTCCAGGACGAAATTCAAGTTTCGTTCAGCGGTCTTCCAGTAGTCGTCACTGGAAAAAACTTGAGAAGCGCTGGTCAGCAAAAAGCCGCGGTACGCAGCGGCGTTGATGACTCCGCCTTTGTCGAAAGGTGTATATGAACTGCTGCTGGCGTTTTCCGATGTCCGGAAATCCTTGATGTCGATTGCGGCGTGGCGCGCAATCGATTCGAGGAGCTGTTTCCACTCATTTCCTCTTTCGAGGGTTGATGGTTGAGAGATGAGAGTTGAGTGTTGCGAACTGCCAGGCCTTTGGCCGAAGCGTTCGTCCGCGAAGTCCATTCGCTGGAAGACTTCGTAAACTTGCAGGAAAGCCTCGTAAGCATACGGGGTTGAGGTGATCAGTGGCGTCTGACTTCTGATCATGCCGTTGCGGGTGACCCAATCGTAGGGATAACCCCAGCAGTACTCCTGGAACCCTGGGCATCGGCTTTTCTTCAGTTCTTCGAGAAAGTGGACGGCTCGTCGCAAATGGGCGTCATCGTTGGTGACTTGAAAAAGGAAGGCAAAGCCCATCGCGTAGTGGGCATCGGCGATTGGAAATCTAGTCGGTTGATGAAAAAGCCGTCTCGCTGATGGCAGGAAGGCTTCAAAGAAGATCATTGGCGCGACCGCAGCTGTGCCCAAAAGCCGGTTCCGGTAGTAAAGTGATTTGGCTCCCCTACCCACAGGACCTGCGAAGAAGCTCTGGTGATCCCAGGAGGTTTCGCCGTAGGCACTGAGCCATTCGGTGAAGCCACGCAGAACGTCGGAGACTCTATCCGCCATAGACAAAGGACGGAGGAAAGAGGACGGACGATAGCGGTCAGACATCATTCCCAATCACTTTGCGAATCCCCGCGAGTCGCGCCTTCGTCGGCACGAAATAATTATCTCGCGCCTCGGACAGATGACGACGGAGCAAGGTCTTTACTTTGTAGCCCGCATTTTCCCTGTACTGCCCATTTCCACTGAGATCGTGAAATTTAATACTGACTGTCCTGCTCTCGCCGGGATTTAGTTCAATCTCAAAAGCGATGCGGCCTTTCGAAAAATGCCAAGCGATCTGATCCGACTCGGCGCGGATTTCCTTAACGGCTCGAGGGTCCGAGTCGCGCCTTCTTATGATGAATCGCTTTCGCTGGTCAAAACCATTCTTGACTCGCAACTCGGTTCCGTACATCTCAATCTCGACCGAATCCGGTGAGAGTTCCTTCTGCCGATAACTTCGCCTGACCACGTCGCCGAGAGGGCGCCAGGTGAGCGGAACTTTGAGGGAATTGAGCTGGTCGATGAATTGCACCAGGCGCTCACAGCCGTCGCTGCAGAAATCGTGATGGATCACCATGAGGCAAGGTTTCCCCAGAAGGAGATCGAAGGCGAGGTTCTCGACGCCTTGAGCTGGATAGCGTCGAGTGTAGATGGGAAAATCGCCATAGGTCATGACGGCAACATCCCAAACGTCAGAGATCCTGAGCTTGCGCTCTCCCGGCGGATTGCTATGCACCTCAGTGTTTACCACGGCATGGAAGCTGGCACGCTTCAATTCCGGAATTGCCTCCGCAGAGAAGACTCCCTGCGGGAAGACCATCACGCGATCGTACGCTAACCCCGTTCGCCGTTCGTGCAGAGACATACGCCTGGCCGCTTCCGAGGCGACCGCACGAAGTCGCTGCCGATCCGAAGTGCCAAACTCAGCCGCCGTGTGGTCGCAGCCATGGATGCAGAGAGAGTAACTCTCGGGATTGTCCCGGAAGAGTTTAACCACCTCCCGATCGTTTCGGCGCCAGTTCCAAGGGATGAATGCTATGCTGGTCGAGAACCGATGCTGCTTCATTAGAGCGAGTAACTCGCGGAAACGAACGAAACCGTATCTCGCCTTTAGCAGAGGGTCGTCAATAACCAGGCAGGCACTCGCCTCAGGCGCTCTCCACGCGCTGTGGGCGAACGCCCATCTGATATAGGAAACGGCTGGCACGGCAGAAAAAAGGTGATCACGAACGTCGAAATTAGGAGTTGCGAGGCCGGCATCAATGTCGATCAGCCGCTCTGATGAGGCGAACACCGGGACGCCGTTGCAAGTTAACTTCAGGAACGCAGCCTTGTTCCCTGCGGCAATGAGTGGAGTTACAGAACTTCCATTCGCATTAAAAACATGGCAGCCTTCCAGAGTCGCGGGCCTAGGGCGTACGCGCAGACCCCGCATGGCACCGCAAACGCCTCCAGGATCATCCACGATACACCAATCGGTGTCGGTTGCTGCTCCCTTTCGAACTGAGATTTCCGTTCCGCATAGTCTACTCACTAGTTCCGATAACGCGGTGATATTACCTGTGGGATACAAAAAGACGGAGTGTACTCTTTGCGCAAATCCTTCGGAGCCGGCCAAAGCGCCGTGGAGCTTTTCAAAAACGTGGGCAAAGTTTTCTGCTGAGCAAACAAGCCTGCACTTCCCAACGCCCATTCGTGCAGCGTTGTCTTGCAGGTGAAATTCCGTCGCTTTTCGCGTTCCATAAGGAATGCCAAAAAACTCGAGCAATCTCCCGACCCTTCCGTCGTCGATCGAGGGATGATCGCCTGTCACGAGGACAGCCTGTTCGCGCATCAGTTCTGGTTTCATCCGCGATGACCCGGCGGCGAAGCTACGGGTGCAACGGCTTCTTCGCGACGACCAGGGACCTCATCGCCCTGGAGCCTGCAACCGTACTCAAGATCGGGGATAACGAGTGAAGCAGGCGCGTCATGAGTCGACCGGCGGAATGGGGAATCCAGCAGAAGTGTTCGCTACGGGAAACTTCAAAACCAGCCTGCTGAAACGGTGCGGTGTATTCCTCGAGCGACGGCAGGTAGCACTCGTCCTCCTGCTCTTTCTTGCCGTGAAGCTTGTTCTTCAAGGCGCTGCGGAAAGCGGGAAAGCGGTCATTCATATCGATCACCGCACAAACTCCTCCTGGTGCGAGCAGGCGGAAAATGTCGCGCGCGCAATCCAACTGCTTCCCGACGCGGTGGCAGTAGCGGATTGTGTTTACCCCGATGATGAATTGAAAGGAGTTCTCCAGTTTCGAAAGCTCCTGTCCCAAACCCGCCGAGAGGTCTTCAAGCAATGTCTCGTTCTTCGCCACGCAAAACTGAACGCGACTTCGTTCTCGCGGGGCAAGGTAGCTTTGCGCTTCCTTATTGGCCGCCTGAATCAGGACCGGCGAAAAATCCGTGCCGATTGCGCTCGCGACGTTGAAGCCATCCCGGCTCAGAACCGAGACCAGGTGCAACAGGTTCATCCCACCGCCACACCCAAATTCCAACATTCGCAGAGGCCCACGCTTCATGTCCGGCGGCAAGAGTTCCAACGCCTGAAGGTAGACGTCCTTGTAGTCTCCATCGAGCAGCGAGTTGATGCCGGCCCCCGCCGTAGCGCGGGTGTACTTCAGGATTGCATCGGGAGAAGTGTATTCCCGGAAAAATGCATCATTCTCCATAGATAAGTTCGTCTCCGTAAGTGTCACCCTCCGTCCTCTGACCTCCTT
>Ga0209471_1002660_pt1 | contig 10209 bp, 7 predicted proteins | sample GraSoiAngelo_128_FD_185885 | JGI IMG/M metagenome (GOLD analysis project Ga0209471, IMG submission 185885) | Grasslands soil microbial communities from the Angelo Coastal Reserve, California, USA - 14_0927_12_20cm (SPAdes) (version 2) | ecosystem: Environmental > Terrestrial > Soil > Grasslands ... | reverse complement strand
GCGTCGCATCGCGGCGACGACCGCGCCATCCTTCGCCTTGGCGAGGATCCGATGCTTCAGCCCATGGGGAGGCGCGACGAGCTCTTCGATGGTCCCACGGAGTTCCTGTGTGACGAGGGCGTCCCCCAGGTGCGTGTGGGCGTTCCACAGGCCGGGGACGATCAGGCCGGTCGCGAGCGGGTTGCGGGCCCTCCCTCGACGGACTTCGACGATGACGTCGTCCTCCCATCCGATCGTCCCGTCGCGGAACCTGCGTCCGTCGTAGAACCAACCCGCGACCCGCTGCACATTCGCGCGAACCGCCGAATCGCCTTAAACGTTGGCGGCTCGAGACGAAGCGGCCTCGGAATCTTTATGGCGTGGGAGCTTTTCCTCGCGGTTGCGCCGCCTTAGCTCAGCCCAGCAGAGCGGCAGTTTCGTATGCGCAGGCGGAAGACGCTTGCACCGAAGGAACTGCAGGTCGAGGGAGCAAAGCCCTCAGGCGGCTCCTCTCAAACTTGTGGGTGTGCGGCCAAACGACAGTTTCGTAAACTGCAGGTCCGGGGTTCGAATGCCTGCGATGGCTTCGGAGATTCTCCGCGATCGCAGGCCTCCGCGAAAGGCTCTTGCAACGGGCCGTCTTGCGTTCGGCATGGCATCGCCGCCCGGCCCCGTTGCGCTCGAAAACGATCCCCGCAATCCCTGCATCGGCTGCGGCCCCGAACACCCAACGGGGCTCCGGCTCGCCTTCCGTCGCGAGGGAGATATCGTCACGACCTCCTTCGCGGCATCGGGACGCTTTCAGGGCTGGCCGGAGCGCCTTCACTCGGGCATCCTCTACCTGGCGATGCTGGAGACGGCCAATTGGACCGTCTACGGGCTTCGGGGTCGCGTGGGCGTTCCGGTGCGCACGGGCCCGCTCGATGCGAAACGGTGGATCGCGACCGGGGAGACGCTGGTCCTTCGGGGACGGCTCACCTCGACCGACGTTACCTCGGCCCAAGCGAAGATCGAGGCGGGGGACGAACAGGGGACCGTCGTGGCGATGCTCGAACGTGACTACGAGCTCCTCGGCCGCGATGCGTTCCTGAAACGGATGGGCTACGAAACGGTCCCACCGGCCCTCGCGGATGCGTTGCCCGAATAGGACTTCGCGGCAAACGCCGGCCGCCTCGCCCTGGTTGAGTCAACTTGTTCTTTCGTTGCCGAACCAGAATTTGCGAGGCTCAGGGGTTGCCTCCCGACGTCGTCGCCGACGGTCTCATGAGGCTCTGATCGACCTTCGCGAAGAGGACCTGGAGGCCTGCGGCCAACGCGAACGATGGCAGGGTGGCGCCGATCGGGAGGCTGAACAGGACGATGGCAAAATACAAGGCCGAGCCGGGGATCCAACTGGCGAAGGCGGGCCACCGCCAGCGCGGCGCGGCTTCGAAGAAGTCGGCGCGCGCATAGGACCTGCGGCGCACGGCGAACGTTTGCGCGATCACGACCCCCAGGAGCGGCACGAAAAGCCCGCCGATCAGGAGCAGGAACAACTCGTAGGGGCCGCCGATGCCTTGGCCCGTTACGACGAGGTACCCCGCCGCGGCGATTCCAAGGAGGGACGCTGCGACAATCGTCGCGGCTTGGCGGCGCCGAGGCGAAAGATTCTGGACCGAAACCGCCGCCGAGTACACGTCGGCGAAAGCGTTGTCGGTCTCATCGACCAAAATCGCGATCAACGGGAGAGCGCCCAGGCCGAGGACGCTCAGGGTGATTAGGAAGGCGTAAGGATTCGCAGGGTCGATTCCGAACGCGGTGATGCCGAAGAAGGCCAGGGCCGCGCCGAGGGCATAGAAGGAGGTGTTCGCGGCGATGTATCCGAGAGTGGTGCCCGCGGCCGCGTCCCGTGGAGCCCGGGCGAACCGATTGTAGTCGGAGATCAACGGCCACCAGGAGATCGGCATGGCGACCACGAGATCGAGCCCGAGGAGGAGCGAACCAGGCCCGCCGAACGAACCCGTCAAGGTGGGCAATCGAAGGCCCGCATCGAGAGGATGGATGAGAAGGGCAATCGCGACCGCGATCGTCGATCCGTAGACGATCCAGATCGCGAATCGTTCGAGCCAATTTCGGACGACGGCCAAGGGCCCTCCGAGGGCCAAGGCCATCGTGACCGCCCCCCACGCCGGAACGAAGATCACCGCGGTCCATGGGCCGAGGAAATTCGCCGTGACGATGGCGGTGGCCTGGGCCATCACCAGAAGTTCAAAGGCGGTCCATCCGAGGAGCTGCACGATATTCAGGAGGGTGGGGGCGTAGGATCCGGAACGACCGAGGATCGGCCGCAGGCTGACCATCGTCGGCACGCCCGCCTGACTTCCGTGGTGGCCTGCGCCGGCCAAGAGGACGCTCCCGAGGACCGAGCCGACGAGGGAGACGAGGAACGCCTCCCACAAGGTGAGCCCGAACAGCTGCACGAGCAGCGCGCCCGCGGCGAAGACGAGGAGCCCGGCGCCGAGGCTGGACCAGAGCACGAAGAGGTCGAACGTCCTCAGGACGCGGAGGGAATCGGGGACGGGTTCCACCCCCCATTCCGGGGGCCTCCGCAACCGCACCATCGGCGGTCCCTAAGCAAATGGGCTATAACCCGTTGGCGGAGCGCCGACCAATCAGGCTTTCACGGAGTCCTTTGCGAACTTCTTGTACGAATGCCGCAGGGCGGTGACGAGCGGCAACTCCTTCCCGGCAAGGAAATTGATCAACGCGCCGCCGCCGGTGCTCACGTGGTCGATCCGATCTTGGAGCCCGAATTGCTCGACCGCCGCGACCGTGTGGCCGCCTCCGACGACGGAGAGCCCGTCGGACTCCGCGACCGCAGTGAGTAGCTCTCGAGTTCCAACGGAGAAGGGTTCCAGTTCGAAGACTCCCGCAGGCCCGTTGAAGAAGATCGTCTTCGCCCGGTGGAACACGTCGACGTATCGAGCAATCGTGTCGAGGCCGATGTCGTACAGGAGGAGCTTCGCAGGCAGCCCCGAGACCGTCACGGGCCGGCGCTCGCCGTTGTCGTTCAAGACCACGTCCGTGGGGATGAGGATTCGGAGCAGCTCCTTGCATTCGCCGCGGAGGTCGTCGTAGTCTTCGACCTCGCGGTGCATGAAATCGGTGGTCGGCTCGCCGAGGTCGATTCCCGACGCATCGAGGAACAGGTTGCCGACCCCTCCGGACGTGAGGACGGTGTCTACGATGTCCTTCTCGAGCATGTGCTTGGCGACGGCGATCGAATCGTCGACCTTCACCCCGCCGAGGTGGGCGACCTTCGGCCGCGCGGGGTCTTGGACCGCCCGGGCGAGCATCGTCAGCTCTCGCTCCATGACGCGGCCGGCCAAGGAAGGGAGGACTTCGCAGAAGCCCACCAAGCTCGGCTGTGCGCGGTGGGCGGCGGCAAAAGCGTCGAGGATGAAGTAGCTAGCAAGGGGCGCGAGCCGCCGGACGATGTGGGTCATCGCCATCTTCTCGAGCTTCGCGTCGGCGAGGGCCTCTTCCTCGGCGTAGAAGCGCGTGTTCTCGAGGACGACGACGTCGCCGGGATGCATCGCCTCAATCGCCTCGATGGCGGGCCGTCCGAAGAGGCTCGAAACGTAACGGACCGGACGTCCGAGCAGGGCGCCGATGCGTTCCGCATGCGCCTCGAGCGTGGTGAAGTCGTCCTTTCCCGGTCGGGACTGATGGGCGAGCACTACCGTCTTCGAATGGCGTAGCTCGCGGATCGTCGTCATGTGCTCCCGGATCCGGGCGTCGTTCAGGAGCTGTCCGGTCGCGGGATCGACCGGGGAGTTGATGTCCACTCGGAGGAGAACGGTCCGGCCCGAGAGGTCGAAGTCGTCCATCGTGAAGAAATCCCGGGCCATTCAAGTGTGACAGAAAGACGGAACGTAATAGTCTTTTTGCATCGGGGCGAGGACGCAGTCCATCGGGTGGTCGAATGCGCCCTTACTGCAAATCCACGCCGGTGCTGACTCCAGTCGAGTACACGAGGAAGAAGCCAACTCCGTGGAACGAACCGACGGAGCGCTGGATGACGGCTTCTCCAGGTGGGATCATTCCATGAAGCATCAAGACCTGTTGATCCTCGACCGCAGCAGCGGCCCCCATCCACCAGGTTTGCGAGGGGAACTCGTACTCCGCGACCGTCCCCTGCGTCGAGGAGACGACTCGCAAGGTCGTTCCTGCTGGGACGGCATACCTAATCCCGACCGTTTCGTCGATGAGGACCACGGTCAGGTCGGCCCAGACCAGATTGGGCCGCTCGAGGCTGGGCGTGAGGGAGACCGTGATGGCGTACGTCCAACCGGAGGTTGGGTTGCCGGTCGTACTCCTCGGGACCAGAACAATCGGGTATAGGTCCCTCCCGATATACTGGGGTTGGTTAGGAGCGAAACGCGGGAGCGCGACCAAGGAGATCAGGAGCGTCAGGATCAAAGCGAGCGCACCGAGTGAGATCCAAAGCCCACGGTCCATAGATGTCGGACGGTGGACGCGCGACGCCTCCGTGGGCACAGCCCCTATGGTCTATCCCTCCTTACGGAATTCGAGCAGAAGATGTCATGCCTTTAAAAGTTAGGTTTCTCCGGAAGGGACGGCATAGCCCCGAATCCGAGGGACCGGAACGGGGAGGGATAGACTGTCTTTGCCGGAACAGAGGTCAAAGGGACACGGGAACACCCTTGAAGAGAGTGCGATCGAACGCCTCTGGCGGCTCGTTCTCCTCCGGCGAAATAGGCCTGTGTTCTCAACCAGGGAAACTAGGTTGGAACCTTTTTAGGGGGGCCCGCCCGATGGACGCCCGCCGAGGGAACCTCACGCCCCAAGACCTCCTTCTTCCAGAGGGCAAACTCATCCGGACGACCCGGGGTGGGTCGAAGGCGCTCAAGCAACTCCTCCTCGATCTCAAGAAGTACTCGTTCTCGGGCTACGTCCGGACCGTTCGCAGCGCGGGCGGGAGGCGCTCCGAAGGCATCGTGCTCTTGCGCGCCGGCAATCCGGAAGCGAGCTTGCATCAACGGGACGATTCTCAGGATCGCGGACGGAATGCGCTCAAGAAGGTGTGGCAAGACTCTTACGACGAGTCGTGCGTCCTCGAGCTCCATGCCCGCGTGGACATGGACGGCCTCGTGCGGGAATACGCGGACGCGGTCCTCGAACGGCCCGCGAAAATCCTCAAGCGATCGCGGGTGCCGCAACCGATCGACCGGTCGGACGTCGAGAAACAGCTCCGAGTCTGGAAGGAAAGATCCTATGACGTTTCCGCGGTCGAGGCGAACCTCGACGGGGAACCCGGGATCCTGACGGCGTCGCTGCTCGCAATGCGGGACGCCGTGAAGAAGGCGGAGGCCGCAACGGGAGTCCTCGCGCGTTTGGACGTGAGGGGCTTCGAATCCCGGGCGGCCATCCTCCGCGAGAAACTCCGGGATCCGATCCGTCATCCAGACGTCGATGCCGAGGTGGAGATCCTTCGCGAGGCCTTGGAGAACCGCCAGCGCATGGAGTCCCAGAATCGCCTCGAACGATCGCGCGAGCGCGACTTCAAGGAACGGACGAAGAAGGTCCTGGAGCTCGTCCTCAAACAGCGCCAGGAGGACCGATCGCCGGGATCGCTGCCCACGCCGGAGGAGGTCGACAAGGCCATCGACGAGGCATCGCCGCCTAACGAACTCCCGACAAACCTTGCGGCCGGCTTCACCTTCGAAGGCTTCACCGTCGGAGAGAGCAACCGCTTCGCGCACACCGCATCCGTCTCGGTGGCGAAGCAGCCCGCCAAGGCCTACAACCCGCTCCTGATCACGTCGGGCCCGGGGCTCGGGAAGACGCACCTGCTCCACGCGATCGGCAACTACATCATGGCGCACGAGAAAGGGGCGAAGGTCCTCTACCTGACCTGCGAGGCCTTCGCATCCGGCTTGGCCGAGGGCCGAGCGAACGGCGGCCTCGCGGGATGGCGGGAACGCGTCCGCGGCGTCGACTGCCTCCTGCTCGACGACATCCAGTTCCTGGGCGGCATGCCGGAGGTCCACGAGGAACTGTTCCATGCGTTCAACGAACTGCACACCGCGGAGAAGCAGATCGTCCTCGCGAGCGATCGTCCCCCCAAAGTCATTCCGAACCTGGACGAACGGCTCGTGTCGCGATTCGAGGCCGGACTCGTCGCGGGGATGGAGCCGCCGGACCTGGCGACGAGGGTCGCCATCCTGGAGCACCGAGCCAAGGACGCGAGTGCGACGATCGACCCGGATGTCCTCAAGGTCATCGCGACGCTCGCCCCGAATAACGTCCGGGAGCTGGGGGGAGCCCTCAACCGCGTCGTCGCATTCTCCGCGATGATGAGGCGGCCGATCACCGAGGAGCTCGCGCGGGAAGTCTTGTCCGAATCCGTTGCGGTACCGGCGCAGGCATCGGTGGTGGAGCCGAAGCCGAGCGAGGCGCCGAGCTTCCAAGGACTCCACCCGGGCCGCAGTTACCTGATCGAGGAGGATCGACCGTCGGAAGCGTACCGCCGACTCGCCGCGTTCCTCGCGGGTCGCGGCGGCGGGCTCATCATCACGCGCACGAATCCGAAACGCATCCGCGAGACGTACGACCTCGCCTCGGAGAAGATCCTCTGGTTGACGGATCGCGAGGGGTCGACGGAGGAGACGATCGCCCCCGCGCTGGAGCGCATCGTGTACGAGCTCGAGGACTTCATGACGAAGCAGGCGAGCGGCGCGATCCTGATCGACGGGGTCGAGTACCTGGTATCCAACAACTCCTTCGACGCCGTCCTCAAGTTCGTCCGACGGTTGCTCGATGCCGTCTCTGAGAGCCGCTACGCATTGATCATTTCGATCGGACCCGCCACCGTCAAGGAGCAGGAACTGAGGGTCCTCGAGCGGGAGATGGAAGTCATCCGAATCCCGTGACCTGGCGTCACCCGATTCGTTCGATATCCTTGTAGAACGATCGCAGCTGCCGCAAGGCTTCGGCCCAATTCTCCTGCTTGACAGACGCGCTGGCCCCCTTCAGGATCCCGATCGGCTTGGCCAGATCGTTCCCCTTGAGCTTGAGGTCCAGGAGCTGGCTCCGAGCCTTTCGCATCTCCTCCTGCACGAACTCGGGCACGTCGCGCGCCAGGCGATCGTACGCCTGCTTCCCGATCCGTGTCGCGGTTGCGACATCCCGGCGCTCCAGGGAGTCGCGGGCCTGGCGGAGCATGCGTTCGGAGCCCTGGACCTCCATGCCCATCGCTCGCACCTCTTGGACCAAGCGGTCTCCGTCATCGATCGTCCTGCGGGCATCGTGGAAGTCCTTCGCCTCGGACTCGAACCGAGTCAGGACGCTTTGGTAGAGGTCCCAGGCGCTGTCGTAGTCGCCCGCCTCCATGCGACCGACCGCTTCGAGGAGACCGGGGGTGACGGCGTTCGCGCCCGCCTCTCCCTTGGCCGCTCGGATTTCTTGGACGAAGCGTTCGATGCCGCCTCCGATGAAGTCGACGAAGGCAATGTCGAGGGCGCGACGGGCGTCGGCGATCAACGCGACCGCGCGTTCGATGTCCCGCCCTTTGCCTGCCTGGATCGCGTCGTTGATGATCCGCTTCCCTTCCTCGATCTCGAGGCCGATCCGTTTCGCGGAGACGAGGAGCGGCTTGACTTCGTTCACGAGCTTCGGGAGTTCGCGGTACAGGAGTTTGCGATCGCCCGACGGGATGCGGCGTTCCGCCTCCTTGCGGGCGTCCCTCAACGCGTCCAGACGACCCTGGAGGGCCGAGCGAGACGGCCTTGCGGGCGGGATGGGGGCCGAGACGATCCTCGTGGCCGTCGGCCTCGATGGCTCCAGGATTTGCGGAGGCGCGCGCGGATGACCGATTGCCGGGGCCGCATTCGTCGAGACCGTTTCCTCGGCGAAGCGCACCCCGCAGTTCGGACACACATCCGCGTCCGCGGGCACGGAGGCCTTGCACACGGGACATTCGTATTCCGTCGACTCGCCCTCGGAAAACTCCGCGCCGCAGGCCGGACACACCGTCGCATCGGCGGCCACGAGGGTCTCGCAGACGGGGCAGAGGAATTTCTCGCCGAGTTCCCGGGACACGGAGGTCGCGGACGCCGCCTCGACTTCTCCCGATTCCGGCGAGCTGCGCGCCACGCTCTTCAGGGACTCGATGATCTCGCGGTGGTCCTCCTTGCCGTCCATGATCGAGGCGAGGATGTCGTCGATGCTCCGGCCGTCCTTGACCGGGACTTCGACGGGATCCGGCGACCAACCCGCCAGGTCGAATAAGGTCAGGTCCGTTTGACACGAAGGACACACGCGCGCGTCTGCGGCGATCGACGAATCGCAGACGGGGCAGACTTTCGTTTCCTTCGGTAGCGTAAGCCGACACCTCGAATCCTGTCGACATGGTTTTCATCCCTAAACAGCGTACAAAGACTTTCCGTACTCAGTCCAGAGAATGATAAGTCATCAGCCAGATAATCAGCGCAAAACGATTAAGTCCGGCCGTGTCCCGTCGAGTCTCCATACGGCAATGCCATGGCCTTCCGCGATGCAATTGACGGACTTGAGAAAGTGATCCGCACCGACATTACGCCCCCCAAGGTCATCCTCGTCACGGGACCTCCCGGCTCGATGAAGACCTCCTTCTGCTACACGCTGATGTCCCGGTACCTGAAGGACACGGGCGAGTTCGGGCTCTACACGACGTTGGAGGAAACGGTCCAATCCCATCTGCGGAACATGGAGTCGCTCGGGGTCGAACTGTCCATGAACATGCAGATCAGCGACTTCACCGACCTCCGGGAGATCGATGCCGTCGTGGGACCGGAGGATCAGACCGACTACCTCGCGTTCATCGAGCGCATGATCACGCACTATCGGAAGGTCCACGGTCCGAAGTTCAAGCTCTTCACGCTGGACTCGCTCGGCGCGCTGTATTCCCTGATGGAGAACACGACGAACATGCGCAAGAGGATGTTCTACTTCTTCAAGATGCTCCGCGACAACGAACTCACGTCGCTCGTCGTGATGGAACGGAATGCGGAAGGCGACAGCCAGCTCCTCGGGAACGAGGGGTTCCTCGTCGACGGGATCGTGTTGCTCGGACTCGACCATTCCCGCGGCAAGCTCATTCGCTATTTGCAGGTGGAGAAGATGCGGTCCACCGACCACTCGATGGAGAAGCACGCGATCGAAGTCCGCAAGGGCGGCCTCACCGTCCTCGGGCCGATCTTCGAAGCGGGAGGGTAGCTGCTCCCCATGTCCCTTTCACGGTCGACGCCCGAAAGGCTCGGCTCATCGAACGAACATCGGAGGCTGCCCCAATGGCCGAATCGTCAATCCTAGACGCCCTGGACGCACTGAAAAAGCTCGAAGAAAGCCTGAAGTCCCGAGACGCGGAGTACAAGGAACGCGAGACGTCCCTCCAGGAGCAAGCGACGCGGATCGAGGAAGACCGCCGCCTCGCCGAGCAGGAGCGCACCTCGCTCGCGGACGAGCGCGACTCCCTCGTCGGCCGGGAGAAGGGCCTCCGGGCGCGCGAGAAAGAACTCGAGCTCAAGGAACGCGACATCACCCAGAAGGAGCAGGAGTTCGAGGGATCGCGGCAGCAGGTCCTCGCGAAAGAGAACCAGCTCATCGGTCGGGAGCAGGACCTCGGGAGACGCCTGGAGACACTCCTGAAGCGCGAGGAAGAGATTGCCCACCGAGACTCCGAGGCGGTCGCCCACGCGCGGGACATCGCCGCCCGCAAGGCGGAGATCGCAGGCCGCCAGGAACAGATCGTCAAGCTCCTCGAGGATCAGAAGGCCACGTTGGAGGCGCAGATTGAACGGAACCGCGTCCTGATGGACCGGGAGAAGAAGCTGATCGGCGAAGAGGAGGCCATCGCGACGGCCCGCGCCAAACTCTCCGAGGAAGGGAGGCGGCTCCTGGAGCGAGAGAAGCAACTCCTCCTCCAGGAACAGACCGGGCGCACCCCCGGACCGATGGCCGCCCAAGCCCCCGTGGTCCGTCCCGCCGTGAGCCCGGCTCCGGCGTCGACCGCCCCTCGGCCCCAACCCGTCGTCGTGCCGCCTCAGTCGATTGCCTCGAAGCCGGCCGCGGCCGCTCCCACGATCCAGGTCGCGAAGCCTGCCGCGAAGCCGGCCGTCGCCGCCGAGCCGGTATCGGCAGGCGAGTCCGAGATCCCCTGTCCGGCCTGCGGGACGATGATCTCCGGGG
>Ga0209471_1002659_pt1 | contig 10209 bp, 10 predicted proteins | sample GraSoiAngelo_128_FD_185885 | JGI IMG/M metagenome (GOLD analysis project Ga0209471, IMG submission 185885) | Grasslands soil microbial communities from the Angelo Coastal Reserve, California, USA - 14_0927_12_20cm (SPAdes) (version 2) | ecosystem: Environmental > Terrestrial > Soil > Grasslands ... | reverse complement strand
TCGCGCTACAGAGACACGTCAACGACCGTAGCGCGAGGCTTCGATCGCGGCGCGAGGCTTTCGATCGCGTAGCGCGAGGCTTTCGATCGTAGCGCGAGGCTTTCAGCCGAGCGAGAAAGGACAGCGAGACATGACATTCTTCACATGGTTGGCGACGCTGGTTCTCACAGCGGCGCAAGCGCCGGCAACGCAGCAGCCGCAGCGCTTCGACTATCAAGTGCGCGCCGACTTCTTTGCCGGCGTCGCGGGCGACGAAGCGCGAATGAACAAGGCGATGGAGCTCTGCGAGCGGACGCTCGCCGAGAACCCGAAGCACGCGGAAGCGATGGTGTGGCACGGCGCCGGCGCGTTCGTTCGTGCGGGTCAGGCATTCCAGAAGGGGGACATGGCTGCCGGCGGCCAGCTGTTCGGGCGCGCGATGAAGGAAATGAATGACGCCGTGGCGCTCGCGCCTGATAATCCCGGCGTGCTCATTCCGCGAGCCGCTGTGCTGTTCGAAGGCACACGTGCGATGCCGCCCGACACCGCGCGGCCGCTCGTCGAATCGGCGGTCGCCAACTACGAGCACGTCCTCGACATCCAGGCGCCGATTTGGCCGACGCTCGGCGATCACGCCAGGGGCGAGCTGCTCTTCGGCCTCGCTGAAGGGTCGGCGCGCCTCGGCCGGCTCGACAAGGCGCGGCGATATTTCGAACGCTTAATCAAGGATGCGCCGACTTCTGGTCAGGCCCCAAAGGCCGAGCAATGGATCTCCACCGGCACGCTGCCGAAGTCGAACGGAACGAGCTGCGTCGGATGCCACAAATAGGACCGTCTCGCCACGACCTTCGCTATTGGATGCGCATGCTCGGCTGGAGCATCGCGGCAGCCATCACCGCCGTCGCGATCTTCAGCGGCGCGACGTGGCGAACGCCGTGGCGCCAACTGATCGAACCATTCACGATCTCGATGCTCTTCACCGTCTGCATCGTGCCGCTGGCCGCGTTCGCCATGCCGCGGCTGGCGCCGATGGTCTGGTCGCGGTTCCGTTTTCCGTTCAACTGGGGCGTCGTAATCGTCGTGATGGTTGCGCGCTCACCGGCAGCGCGATCGCCATCGGCCTGCTCCGCGCCGTCGGCTACATCCATCCGGGTCTCGTCCGAACGTGGTTCCTGGGATCGCTGAGAACGTCGATCATCATGACGTTGATCTTCGGCGTGTCGATCTCAGCGATCGAAGCGATGCGGGCCAGGCTCGACGACACGATGATGGCGCTGCGGACGAAGGAGCGCGACGAAGCGGAGGCGCGCCGGATCGCCGCCGAAGCGCAGCTGGCGGCGCTCGAGAACCGCGTTCAGCCGCACTTTCTGTTCAACACGCTCAACTCGATCGCCGCGCTCGTCCACGACGACCCGGCGCGCGCCGAGCGCATGACGACGCAGCTCGCCTCGCTGCTGCGATCGTCGCTCGATCAAGAGGGCTCGCCGCTCGTGCCGCTCGGCGAAGAGCTCCACGTGGTGCGCAACTACCTGGAGATCGAGCGGGTGCGATTCGGCGATCGGCTGCGGTATGCGATCGAGGTCGACCAGGCGTGGAGCGCCAGCCGTGTGCCACGGCTGGCGGTACAGACGCTGGTCGAGAACAGCGTCAAGTACGCCGTCTCGCCGCGGCGTGAAGGCGGATCCATCACCGTCCACGCCGCGGGGCGCAGGAATCGGGTGCAGATTGAGGTCCGCGACGATGGTCCCGGGTTCGGCGCGGCAGCGCTCGAGGAAGGGCACGGCCTCGCGCTGCTGCGCGCCCGCCTCGCGATGCTCTTCGGCGACGACGCTTCGCTCGGTATCGCGAGCGCGCCCGGCGCGACGTCGGTCACGCTCGATCTGCCGCACCTCATGGTTCGTGTAAAACCGTACTGGCGACAACAGGACTGAAGACCGTGCGCGCCTTCGTCGTTGACGACGAGCAGCTCGCGGTGCAGCGGCTGACGCGGATGCTCGCGGCGACCGGCCGCGTGGAGATCTCCGGGAGCGCGACCGATCCGGAACAGGCGCTCGCCTTTCTTCGCGCCCATCCGGTGGACGTTCTGTTTCTCGATATCCAGATGCCGGGGATGACCGGATTCGAGCTCCTAGAGCGGCTCGACCGCGATCCGGTCGTCGTCTTCACCACGGCCTACGATCGGTACGCGTTGAATGCGTTCGAGGTGAACTCGGTCGATTACTTGTTGAAGCCGATCGAACGCGAGCGGCTCGATCGGGCGCTCGACAAGCTCGATCGATTGTTCCAGGCGGGAACCGACCTCGTCAGCGACGGAAAACGAGGTCCGACCCCGGATGTGCGCATGCTCGCGCGCCAGCTCGCGGCCGAGCTCGCGCCGAGCCGGAGGCTCGAACGGATTGCGTCGCGCGTCGGCGAGCGCACGACGATTCTCGACACCGCGCGCATCAGTCATTTCTTCTCGAAGGACAAACTGACTTTGGCGGTCGCGAACGGACGCGAGCACGCAATCGACTACACGCTCGCACAGCTCGAGGAGCAGCTCGATCCGCGCCGGTTCATCCGAATCCATCGCGCGACCATCGTCAACGTCAGCCTCATTCAGGAGCTGTTTCCACCGATCTACGGCGGAGTGGTCGTCAGGCTGAAAGATGAGAAGAAGACGGAGCTGAACGTCGCGCGCGATCGCGTCCGCGATCTCAAGGCTCGCCTGGGGATTTAGTGTAGGGTGCGAGTTCAGCGGATTGAGCGTGATGCAGGCGCTGTCAGCTCAACGTAACTACGCGTGGTGAAGCGACGCACTACACTGATGATTCACACTTCGCTGCCGCGATGACAGTTTGTCGATCGCGAATCGCATAATCCTTAGCGACTCCGTCACACGCTCTTGGTACGTGAGTTGCGACTGCGTATTGACTTCACAACACGCGGCGAAACGAGCCCGCCGAGACTGTGGCGCAGTCTTGCACCTCACGCGCGAACACACATACGCCAGATTCGTCCCGCACGGGTCGGCACTGAGCACAGAACGCTCGAGCGGCGCGCGAGGAGCAAGCTGCAGGCAGCTTCGAACTGGTGCTCGTAAGAACCGCGGGCATCGAAAACCCGACAGCAAAAGAGGAGGTTGAATGGCAACCGCATTAGGTTTTGGATCCCAACAGACCCCGTGGGGACTCTCCCCGTACGGCGGCCAGACGATCGGCGCCTATCCCGGACAGGGGATTGGCATCGGGCAGCCGTCCACGCAGCCGCTGCAGCAAATCTTTCAATCGCTGCAGACCGTGCCGCAACAACTCCAACTGTTGCAGCAACAACTACAGCAACTGCAGCAATTGCAGTATGTTCAGCAGCAGCACCTGCACCAACTGCTTCAGGTCGTCCCGGCACAGCTCCAGCAGCTTCAGCAGCTGGTTCAGTTCATTCCTCAACAAATCCAACAACTGCAGCAACAGCCGTTCGGCCTGCCACTCGGGGTAACAGGCGGCGTGTTCCAGCCGATGTCAACGATCAACCCGTTTGCCGGCCAGGCAGCGTCGGTGATGTAGACAGCGGAGGTCTGCGGTCGATGGCGATCGACCGCAGGACTTGCATGAACGCGCACGAGAGGGAGGAGGATCCCGATGAACGAATCGCCTTTCGCTGCTGGAACCCCGATGTGGTCTGGAACGCCACCCCTTGGATTTGGATGGCCTGGCGGACTCGGCCCGATCTCTTTCGGCAGCCGCATGGTAAACGTGGGCCCGCTAGGGTTTAGCTCGCCGCAGTTTCCGCAGACGGCCCCCATCGGAGCCAATGTGCCAGGTCAGCAGATCGTCAACGCCGTGACACCCGATCCGTACGGACTCGGTTCGACGATCAACTTGCCGCAGCAGACTCAATTCCTGCCGCAGCAGATTCCATTCGGTGCCGGATTCAATTCAGGACTGCCGCTTGGACCGACTCCGTTCGGCACGCCTGCCGCGTTTCCGTCATACGTCAACCAGGAGTTGGTGACCGCCTACGGCATTCCCGCACTGCTCGCTGCCGTCGCCATCAGGCGCGGCCAGCCGATGGGCCCCACCAGCGACCAGGAGTGCGAGGACTTCATCTACGACGCGCTCGAATTGCTCCCGGGGACGAGCGAAGTAGAGGTGCGTTGCGAAAATGGGCGCGTAACGCTCACTGGCAGCGTGCACCACAAGCGCCTGAAGCGTGACGTTGGGGAGATCGCCTGGGTGATTCCGTCTGTCAGCGATGTGCAGAACAACGTGACGATTGCGACGAAGCGGCGATCGCGGGGCTCTGCGCGTGAAAGCGAGCCTCACGGAACCGGCAGTCGAAAACAAAGCTGAAAGAGGAGCGCTCCCGGCCGACCTATTGAACGCGGTCCCGAACCGCAGCTGACGGTGCCCCGGCGTCGAGCCACTCTTCGAGTGGGTCGACAACGTACCATCTGTGTTCCTCGTCGTAGCGAATCTCGCCGCGCAGGACGATGAGGGCCCCGATCGGCGGCAGCGGCACGGGGCTCGACGCGCGAATTTCGGCGGCCGCGAGCGCTCCGCCGGTCTCGGCCAGCCGCACGCGCCACCCTCCACCGCGGCGCGCGCGCACGCGGACGACCCGGCCTGCAACGGTAACGTCTGTTCGCCAACCAGGCATATGGCTCAGCACCGCAACCAGTAGTGTGTCAGACGACGCGCAACACCAGATTAGCACGGCTGACCCCGACTTCTCCGAACAATTTGAACGACCGTCCAAAACGTGACCGTTCCTGATCGGACCGCTGTCGGTGCGACGTTCAAGCGGTTGCTCGCGCCTCGCGCATATCTTCGCGTCTTTCCGGTCGGCGGAATATCGGACGAAGGTGGTACGTCTTGGCCATCCAAGTACGACTGCTGCCCGTTCGCTGCAGGAGAAGCCCGTTCGCTGAATTTGTAATTGGGACAACCCGTGCCTCTTCTATGCTTTAGCGCATGCATAAGCTGATGAAGTACGCTGAAAAGGGTCTGTCCATCGCCGCCAGCGGGGCGTGGGTGGTGTTCAACGCGCTGAACAAGATCAATCAGCGTCCCGCCTTCACGCCGAATTGGTCCGACAAACCACTGCTCAAGTCGTACGAAAAGACGAAGCCACCGCTTGGCTGGCCGCGGGAGACCGACTCGCTGTGCCCCATGTGCGTGCGCGAAGCGCGTAAGGAAATCCTCGACGAGAGAGTCGGCGAGATCAAGGCGACGATTCTCGAGCGCGACGGCAAGATCATGATGGTGAAGGACTGCCCCGTTCACGGCCACTTCGAGGACGTGATGGCGATCGACACGGCGTTCTTCAGACACCTCGAAGAAGTCTTCCCGGGCCGCGACATCCGCGCCCACAACGACGAGAAGCTGCACAACCACGGCAGCAGCACGATCAAGCATGGCCGCGGCGCCGTCCTCACCGTCGACCTCACGAACCGCTGCAACATGATGTGCGATCCGTGCTTCATGGATGCGAACCAGGTCGGCTTCGTCCACGAGTTGTCATGGGACGACATCAGGACGGTGCTGGACAACGCGATCAGCATCAAGCCGCGACGGCAGATGTCGGTGCAGTTCTCCGGCGGCGAGCCGACGATCTCGCCCTACTTCCTCGACGCCGTCCGCTACGCCCGGAAGGTCGGCTACAACAGCGTGCAGGCGGCGACCAACGGCATCGAGTTCGCCAAGGATCCGGAGTTCGCGAAGAAGGCGGCCGAGGCAGGCCTTCGGTACGCGTATCTGCAGTTCGACGGCATCGGCAACGCGGCCAACTCGCACCGCCGCGTCGGCAATCTCTTCGACGTGAAGCTGCGCGCAATCGAGAATCTGTACAACGCCGGCGTCGACATCGTGCCGGTCATCACGATCGTCAACGGCGTCAACAACGAGCAGGTCGGCCGCGTCATCGAGTTCGCGCTCGACAACCCGAAGAAGATCAACTTCCTGTCATTCCAGCCGGTCAGCTTCACGGGACGAGACGAGGAGATCACCGACGAGCGGCGGCAGGCGCAGCGCTACACGCTGTCGCATCTGGCGCACGACGTGAAGAGTCAGACGGGCCTCGGCGAGCCGACGCGCGACTGGTTCCCGATTTCGTTCATGGGCACCTTCACCGACTGGGCCGACGTGACGCACGGCGCCGAGAAGGAATTCGGTCAGCTCACGTGCGGCTGCCACCCGAACTGCGGCGTCGGCATGGCGGTGATGATCGACAAGGAAACGAAGGAAGCGGTACCGGTGACCGCGTTCCTGAACGCGGAGCAGCTCGCGAAGGACGTCGCGGCGATCACCGACGCCGGCCGCGGCCGCACGCTGTCGAACCTGGGCATGGCGCTCGCGCTGATGCGCAACTACGACTCGTTCAAGTCGCCGACGCACTTCAAGCTGACCGATCTGCTGAAGAAGTTCGACAAGACGTTCGGCGCGACGAGGTCGGCCGAGGCGGGCAAGTACGGCCGCGTCGAGGGCGATCGCACGCAGCAGGACATCGAGAAGCGGCGATCCGATCGCTGGAACTTCCTGTTCATCGCCGGCATGTGGTTCCAGGATCTCTTCAACTACGACTTCCGCCGCACCGAGATGTGCATCATCCCGTACGCGACGCAGCAGGGCGAGATTTCCTTCTGCGCCTACAACACCGGCATCGGCTGGCGCAACATCATCGAGAAGATGCACATGACGGCCACCCTCACCAAATGGTACGAGGATCACGGCCGCCACGAGATCTTCGCCGGCGGCAAGGCGGTGCCGCTCAATTCAACGGTGCATTCGCTGAAGCTGAACGAAGAAGCGGTCCACGCCGGCGCGCAGACCGACCTCGACGAGCTCGGCATCGCGAAGAACGCGCGCGAGGAGAAGATGCTGGCGCGCGCCAAAGAGCACGACGAGCAGCTCGATCCGAAGTACCACAAGGAAATGGCGAAGCTGTATCGCCAGCACGTGCTGAAAGAACAGCCGACGCTGCAGATTCAGGGGCTTGGGGGAAAGAAGCGGCCTTCGGAGCCGGCGCCGGTACTGCACGAACCAATCGTGTAGGGTTCGGGGTTCGGCGAATCCCAAATCCCAGGTTACCGCGCGCTCTTCACGAACGCGACGGTCTTTCGATCCGGCGACAGCGCGGGCTCGGTGCAGTTCGCGCCGTCGCACTTGCTCACGTTCTGCGCTTCACCGCTTCCGCGTTTCACGTACACATCGGTCCAGCGAATCTCCCTGCTCAGTCCCCGTCGGCTTTCCATTTTGACGAACACCATCGTGTCGCCGTACACGCGCTCCTGACCGCGCGTCTCGGCGACGACGAGCTGTTCCTGCTGTGATGTTCCGTCGAACGGCAAAGGCGTGACGGTCCGGTTCGTCAACGACACCACGGCGAGCGGCGAACCGCCGGCGCGAGGCTCGACGACCACGACGAGCTCGTCGCGGCGCTCGGTGTCGAAGCCGACCAGCTTCACGATGTTCGGCACCTTCATCGCCGTCGCGCCCTCCGACTGCGCCACCTGCACGACGCCCGAATCCTTGAGCGCGTACAGACGACCGTCGGCGGCGAATATCGGTGAACGGTAGCCCCCTCCCTGCGTCAGCGATCGGGCGGAGCCCTGATCGACCGTGACCGTCCACACGTCGCCCGCCGCGGTGTCTTCCGGCTCGCGCATCTGCGACGGCGCCGCGGTCAGGCCCGCGATCCGCAGAAGCCTGGCCAGCAGCGATTCGGCCGCGGACGCAGGCGGCATCCACACGACGAGCGCGGCGGACGCCGGCAGAGCCATCGCGACGAGGCACATCGTGTTCATGCGCCGGCCATTCGTCATCGCTCACCTCCCTCGCCCATGCCGACCACGGTCGGCAGAATCGGATCGAAGCCGACGATCTCGGTTCGCTTTGCCTCGTCACGCGGCAGCGTGACGAGCGACCGCCGGCTGCGTTCCGTGTCGCGAATCAGGAACGTTACGCCGTCCTTGCCTTCCCAGACGAGCCACGCCAGCTCGCCCGATTCGATCGGTTTGTCGCCGACAACGGCGACGCGGGGCAACGTCTTGTCGACGATCAGCACGCCGTAGTTGACCGGCAGCAGCAGAACCTGGACGGCCGCGAGGAATGCGAGGAGTCCTTTGGCATACGGCGGGACCGCTCGCGGATCGGCATCGCGAACTGCGACGAGAATCGCGCAAGACACCGCCGGCGCCACCACGAGCGCGCTGAAATAGAGCGGCATGAACTGAGCATGGATCATCAGGTACGTCAGCCACGACGGGCGCGACGGGTCGTCGGGCGTCAGCAGCAGATTGTTCACGAGAAAACACTGCCGCATGGCGAACTGAATGGTGATGACGGCGAACACGATGCCGAAGCCGACCAGACGGCGGGGATGCATGATCCACTCCGACAATGTGATGCGCGCGCGCAGCGCGACCAAGCGCGAGAGCGCCCAGAGGGCGATGCCAATGAGCAGGATGATCGGGATCGACGCGACGAGATAGACGAGGAATCGCGCACCGGTGAAGAGGTACCGCTCGTCGAGGACGGCGAGATCGGTCGCGATGCCAAGCGCCGTCAGATGAAATCTCAGAGCGAGATAGCCGACGACGTACAGCAAGAAGCTTCCGATGCTGTACTTGGTCCAGCTGTCGGCGAAGCCTTTGACGTGCTCGCCGAGGTCCTGCAGCAGATCCGGCATGGTGGTGTGACTATCGGCCGACCATCGCGAACGCGCCCCAGTAGTAGGGACTGCGGAATCGCGAATCGCTCTTCACCGCCTTCAACGCCTCGCGGGCGGCGGCCGGCGGCGGCCGGATCAGCGCCGCACGGTAGAACGTTTCCATCCACAACGAGGTTGCGACTGTATCGACCTTCCAACGCGAGAGGACAAGAGTGCCGGCGCCGGCGTACAGCAGGGCGCGCTCGATGCCGAGGATCTCGTTGCCGTGTGTGGCTTCGACGCGGCCGGTCTCGCAGGCGGCGAGCACCACGAGACGGCTGTTCTCCAGCGGCAGTCCGAACATCTCCGCCGCCGTCAATCGGCCATCGTCGCCGCCGCCTTCGCGGAGTTCCAGGAACGAGAGCATCGGATCGTCAGCGAATTTTCCGTGTACGGCGAGATGGATCACATCGAAGTCGCGCACCCACGTCTTCACGTCGCGCTCGAGCGCAAGCGTATCGTCCGACACCTTGCTTTGCGCGCCGAAGAGACGGGAGATCGTGCGCGCTTCCGCGGGCGCGCCGGCGAGCGTCGGGTTCGCGACGGCGAGCAGGCGTCCGCCGGCCAACGGCGCCGACCGGTTCAGGTTGAGCAGAATCGACGCGCTCGGCGCGTACGTGATGTCGAACCGTTCGCCCACATAGTGGCCGTCGGCCGGATCCTGCAGAACCTCGAACGGCACGTGATGGAGATCGTCGTGCGGAACGATCACCAGCCGATCGCTTCGGATCTGTTTCACGACCGGTTGGATCAAATACAGATACAGCTCGCGTGCGCCGGTCTCGTCGAAGGACGCGTTCTCGCGCTCGAAGCTCTTCGACAGCGACGCCACCTTGGCGATCAGCTCGCTTCGCGGCAGGAAGACGTTGAGCACGTCGACCGAATCCGCCGTGATGTGCCACAGGAGCACGGCGTGTTCGAGGACCAGGTACTGCAGCATCTCGTAGCGTTCGTTGCGCATCGACCGCTGCAGGGCGTCGAGCGGCACCGTCGTGGACGTGACGAGGTTCTGGACGCGCGGCGCCTCGACGGAGATTCGCGACAGCACTGCCTGGTACCGCGTCTCGAGCCCGCGGATTTGTCGCTGCAGATCGGTGAGCGTCGCCTTCTGCTGCGCCGACTCCGCGCCGCTCGCCGCCTCGAACATCCGGCTCTGCGCATCGCCGATCTGCGTGCGAAGCAGCGTCGACTCGGCGTACAGCTGCTGCTCCGCCGGCCGCCCGAGGCCGAGACGCCGCGTCGCCAGCAGATCGACGAGCGCTCGCGATCGCGACAGCTCGAGGAGCTGGAACGCCTCCGGATACTTCCGCCGCTCGAGCAGTTGTTCGATCGCGCGGTAGTAGAATTCCGCGCGATCGTCGGCGAGCGCACCGCGGCTGCGCTCGTCTGTCAGCGAGCGACGATCGCCTTCGAGGCTCGCGACGGCGTTCAGATACGACGCCAGCGCCGCGTCGTTCCTGCCCTGCATCTCGTTCAGGTTGCCTTCGATGAACTGCACGCGGCCGGCCGCCACGCCGCCGAGGGGTCCAAGCTTCTGCTGCTGTT
>Ga0209471_1002656_pt1 | contig 10222 bp, 9 predicted proteins | sample GraSoiAngelo_128_FD_185885 | JGI IMG/M metagenome (GOLD analysis project Ga0209471, IMG submission 185885) | Grasslands soil microbial communities from the Angelo Coastal Reserve, California, USA - 14_0927_12_20cm (SPAdes) (version 2) | ecosystem: Environmental > Terrestrial > Soil > Grasslands ... | reverse complement strand
GGGTCCGAGCGCTGCCCCTCGCCGATGAGGTGGCTCGGTTTGTCGCCCGCCACGAGCGCGTGTACGTCATCGAGCAGAACCGGGACGGCCAGCTGTACGACCTGGTCCGCCTGGCCCTCCCCGCCGAGCTCGTCGAGCGGGTTCGTTCGATCCGCCACTACAACGGACAGCCGATCCCGGCGATTGCAATCACGGGACCGCTGATGGACCGTGAAGCGGTGCCGGCATGAGCGCGACCGTGAACCGCGTCGGACTTCCCCGCGATGCCTACAAGGGCGCGGCCACGACCCTGTGCGCGGGCTGCGGCCACAACTCGATCACCAACCACATGATCAAGGCGCTCTATGAGCTCGGCGTCGAGCCCCACCTGCTGGCGAAGATGTCCGGCATCGGCTGCTCCTCGAAGACCCCGGCGTACTTCGTCGAAACCGCGCACGGCTTCAACGGGGTGCACGGGCGAATGCCGGCGCTTACCACCGGCGCGCACCTGGCGAACCGGCAGCTCATCATGCTGGGCGTTTCGGGCGACGGCGACACCGCGTCGATCGGGCTAGGACAGTTCATGCACATGATCCGGCGCAACGTCGACTGCACCTACATCATCGAAGACAACGGGACTTACGGGCTGACGAAGGGTCAGTTCTCGGCGACCGCCGACCTCGGTTCGGTGCAGAAGAAAGGCGCGGTGAACACCTTCCAGCCGATCGACCCATGCGCGGTCGCTCTGGCGCTCGGCTGCTCGTTCGTCGCCCGCTCCTTCAGCGGCGACGGCAAGCAGGTGGTCCCGCTGATCAAGGCCGCGATCGCCCATCGCGGCACCGCGATCCTCGACATCATCTCGCCGTGCGTCACGTTCAACGACCACGACGGATCGACGAAGAGCTACAGCTGGGTCAAGGACCACGAGGAGTCGATCGCCGACGTGTCCTTCATCCCGTTCTTCGAAGAGGTCCACGTCGATTACGAGCCGGGAACGATGAGGGACGTAAGGCTGCACGACGGATCTCACATCATGCTCAAGAAGCTCGGCGAAGACCACGACCCGACCGACCGGCGCGCGGCGATCAAGGTCATCGAGGAGGGCCGGGCCGAGGGTCACCTGGTGACCGGTCTGCTCTACGTCGACGCCGAGATGTCCGACTTCGCCACCACGGAGCACATCCCGCAGCGACCCCTCAGGGAGCTGGGCGAGGACGAGCTGCGGCTGACCCCCGACCAGTTCTCCCAGTTCATGTCCGAGTTCGCCTGACCACCCAGCCCCTCCGTCGCCTGCGGCGACACCTCCCCATGAATGGGGAGGAGATCCCGAGGGAGATCGCGAAAGGAACAAGGCTCGTCGCCCGGCGCGATCCCGCGATGGCGAAGCTCATCAAGCGGGCTGGACCTATGGAGCTGCGCGATCCGTCGGCGGACAGCTTCGCCGCGCTCGTCCGGTCGATCATGTACCAGCAGCTCGCCGGCGCCGCCGCCTCGGCCATCCTCGGCCGCTTCTTGAAGCTGTTCGATGCAGGCCTCTCCCCTGTCGCGGTTCTGGCTCTCACCCCGGGGCTGATGCGCGCGGCCGGCGTCAGCGGGCCGAAGGAAGCCGCGATCTCGGATCTCGCGCGCAAGGTGGCAGATGGGACCGTGCCCCTCGAGGACGTCGATTCGCTTTCGGACGACGAGCTCGTGGCGCGCCTGGTCCAGGTCCGCGGAATCGGACGGTGGACGGCAGAGATGTTTTTGATGTTCCAGCTGCGCCGCCTCGACGTTTGGCCGGTCGACGATTACGGCGTGCGCAAGGGCTGGACGCTCGCGCACCGCAAGCGCGAGATGATCGCGCCTCGGGCGCTGCAGCTCGAGGGTGAGATATTTCGACCGTATCGATCAGTCGCCGCGTGGTACTGCTGGCGCGCGGTGGAGAACATCGTCCTCCCGACCTAGCGAGCGTAACGGCGCCTGAGCTTCTCGATCGACTGGTCCGTCATGGGCGGCCAGCCGTAAGCGTCGAGAAACGGGCGCGCGAAGCCCTTGCCGAAGTTGTACTGCAGCGTCCAGACTCCCGCGGCGAGGTCGTCGTCGGGATTGCCCAGCCCGGACTGTCCGACGTCGACGATGCCGCTCACCTCTCCGTCCTGAACGAGCACGTTCGGCAGGCAGTAGTCGCCATGGATGAGCACGTGGCCGCGCTTTTTCACGCCGAATGGACAACCAGCCGCGTCGGTCGAATGCAGGACGCGAAGGATCTCGCCGAGCTTGGTCGCCACGCGGCTCGGCTCCCAGCCGATTGACGGCTGGGACATCGGAACCCCGGGAACTTCGTGGGTCACAAGCCAGTCGTCGCCCATCTCGTGGAGGAATCCGACCACCTCCGGCACCGGCCACCGTCCGGCCAGCCATGCCAGGCGATCCCTCTCACCGGTGAGGTCCGCTGCCCGCTTGATGAAAACGGACCCGGTCTCACCGCTCAGCCGCCATACGGTCCCGGCCCAGCTCATCCACGCGAGCTCCTCTTTGATCCGAGCGGCTCCGAGCGCGGTCTCGGCGGCGGCGCGCACGCCGGACGGCAGCGGCAGCGGTGAGGACTTCATCGCGGGAGCCTCTGTAGCATGTTCGCCGGGGGGTGTGTGGTGATCGCTCTACCTGAGTCCGCCGAGGCCTTCAAAGACGCGACCTGGCAAGACGTCGCGCCATATTACGAAGAGCTCGCGGCCCGGCCGCTCGACCGCGCCAACGTCGAGTCATGGCTTGCCGAGTGGTCGCAGTTCGAGTCGCTCCTGTATGAGGCGGCCGCGCTCGCCAACTTCGCCTACTCGATCAACACCGCGGACCGCGAAAGTGAGGCAGCGCACCTCAGGTTCGGCAGCGAGATCGAACCCAGGGCGGACGAGCAGCGCACCCGGCTGCAGCGCCGCCTCGTCGAACTCGGCTACGCCACGCCCGGCCTGGAGACCATGATCCGTCGCTTCCGCAATCAGATCGAGCTGTTCAGTGAAGCCAACGTGCCGCTCTTCACCGAGCTCGCGAAGATCTCCACCGAATGGGCGAAGGTAATAGGCGCCATGACCGTCGCCTGGGACGGCCAGGAGATGACTCCGCAGCGGATGTGGCCGTTCCTCGAGAGCAACGACCGCGCGGTCCGCGAGCGTGCTTTTCGCTCCATGTTCAAGCCCTTCGTCGAGCAGCGCGACACCCTGGCGGATTTCTTCGATCGCATGTACGACCTTCGCCAGCAGGCCGCGAAGAACTCGGGGTTCGACAACTACCGCGATTACATGCACCGAGAGAAGAACCGCTTCGACTACACGCCCGACGACTGCTTTCGATTTCACGAGGCGGTTGAGCGGGCAGTGGTGCCCACGATCAACCGGCTGCTGGAGGTGCGCCGCTCACACCTTGGCGTGCAGCGGCTGAGGCCCTGGGACCTGTGGGTGGATCCGAAGGGGCGTGCCCCACTCCAGCCGTACCGGGACGCCAGTGATTTCATCGCCCGGACGAGCGCCGTCTTCGACAACGTCGAGCCGGACTTCCACGGGTACTTCCAGAAGATGGCGGACGCTAGGTTGCTCGACCTCGACAACCGCAAGGGCAAAGCGCCCGGCGGTTATTGCGACTCGCTGCCGGTGCGCAAGATGCCGCTGATCTTCATGAACGCCGTCGGCATCGACGAGGACGTGCGGACGCTGCTCCACGAGTCGGGACACTGCTTCCACGTTTTCGAGGCCGCCAACCTGCCGCTTGTTTTCCAGCGCCATCCTGGAGCGGAGATGGCCGAGGTCGCCTCGATGTCGATGGAGCTTCTGGCGGCGCCCTATATCGACAAAAGGCACGGCGGTTACTACACGGATGCGGACGCGCAGCGAGCGCGGCGGTCCCTCCTGGAGCGAGCCGTCCATTTCTTCGCGCACTGCGCCTCGGTCGATGCCTTCCAGCAGTGGATGTACACGAATCCAGAAGGGCGCGACGCGGACGCGCGGGACCAGAAGTGGCTGGAGCTGAGACGCCGCTTCGAAGGCGATACGGTGGACTGGAACGGGCTCGACCGCGAACGAATCGCCCGGTGGTACTTCCAGCCGCACTTCTTCGAGTACCCGTTCTATTACATCGAGTACGGCATCGCCCAGCTTGGCGCGCTGCAGGTGTGGCGCAACAGCCTCGCGGATCCCGGCGAGGCGGTGCGCAAGTATCGCGAGGCGCTCGCCCTGGGCGGCACGCGGCCGCTGCCGGAGCTGTACAAGGCGGCGGGTGCGCGCATGATCTTTGACAGCGAAGGCATGGGCGAGCTGGTCGGTCTGGTCGAGGAGACGCTCGCAACGCTGGACGCTTAGGACTTCTGCGTACTTCTTTGCACGCCCCTCTCCCCCCATCCCTCTCCCCTGAGGGGAGAGGGTGCTTATCAGCGGTCGACTATCGTCCTGAGGGGTCTCTTTGGGCCGAAACGCGGTGCGCTTATTCCTGCGGCGGTGATCAGCCGGATCACTCTTGCACGATGTCCGCGATACGGCTCGAGCAGCTCGAGCATCCGCTGGTCGCTCGAGCGGGCGGTGCCCTCGAACGCGTAGCCGACCGAGTGCGGCAGATGGTAGTCGCCTACGGGGACCGCATCCGCGTCCCCCAGCGCCGCCATGGCGACCTTGGCCGCGGTCCAGGGGCCGACGCCGGGAAACGCCTGCATCCTCTGATACGCGCTCGTGCGGTCCATGGTCACGGTTTCTTCCAGGCGCTTTGCGCTCCGCGCCGCCCGGATGATCACGTCCGCACGCCGGCGCTCGATCCCGAAGCGATGAAAGGCCCAGTAAGGAGTGCCGGCGAGGACCTGGGGCGAAGGCGGAAGCTTCAGCGCGAACGGTCCGGGTGCGACATCGCCGAGCGCGTTCACCAGGTGCCGGTAAGAGTCGACCGCCTCCTCCGTAGTGACCTGCTGGAGGATGACCGACGGGACAAGCGCTTCGAGGACCGCATGGGTCCTGGGCATGCGGATGCCACGGATCTCGCGGTGGAGTCGGGCGACAAGCGGGTGGACGGGGACAAAGCCCGCGTCGTCATCGTGCTCGCCGCACAGCGCGGGAGTCTGCTCGACGGCCCAATCCGCGCCTGGACCCCACGCCTGCACATCGATGAAACGGAGGTGATGCTGGATGTGCATCGTGGCGGGGCCCGCGGGAGTTCGTGTGGCGCGCCATATGGCATCACCCTCGTGGCGCAACCACGGACCCGACCCCAGCGGCGCGAGCGTCAGCGCCAGATCGAGGGGGCGGCGCACCTCAAACCGCGCCTGCGCATCCGGTGACACTCAGACGAGGTTAGTGGGTTTGGTGCAGCCCCTCCGGCGCTGCGCGCCACCTCCCCATAAATGGGGAGGAGTTAGTGTCTGAGCGGCACCGAAAAGGTGAACGTGCTGCCGCGTCCGGTCCTCGATTCCACGGTGAGGTCGCCTTCGTGCATGCGCGCGATCTCTCGCGAGAGCCACAGCCCGAGTCCGGTGCCCTGCACGTGCTGAGTCGTGTCGATGCGGCCGAATCGCGTGAACAGGCTTGTCTGGTCCTCTTTCGATATGCCGATGCCCTCGTCGTGGACTGAGACCAGTGCTTTGCCGTCGTCGCGCCGCACATCGACCGTGATGTCCGTGCCCGAGGCCGAGTATTTGGCGGCATTGCTGAGCAGGTTGCGGATGACGATCTGAAAACGATCGGGGTCGACGTCGGCTTCGATCGATTCCACGGGCATGTCGACCTTGAGCTCGTGGCCGCTCAACAGCATCCTCACGCCGTCGATCGCCGAGTCGGTGAGCTCGACGATGTCCGCCCGGTGGCGCTTCAAGGCCAGGCGGCCCTCTTCGAGACGCGAGGCCTCGATCATCTGCTCGATCATCCAGTTGACCTCGTCCGACTTCGAGATGAGCAGCGGAAGCACCGATCGCGCTTTCGGCGCCAGGTCGCCAAGCGCTCCCGCGTCGAGCATCGTCAGGTAACCCTTGATCACCGTCATCGGCCCGCGCAATTCGTGCGACGCGATGTTCAAGAAATCAGTCTTGGCTCGCTCGAGGGCAGCGATCTTGGAGCTGAGCGTCACGCGATCGAGACCCGCTACAAGGCTCGTCGCGTACTGGCTCAGGCGGCTCAGCTCTTCGTCACCGAAGATCGGCATGAGGCGATCCGACCGGATGACGATGGCGCCGCGGCCCTGCTGCAGATCGAGCGGCACGATTATGGTCGCGCCTTCGCGTCGCGGCGCACGACCGTCCTGGGTTGGTTTCAGGAACTTGCCTTTCATCGCGATCTGTGTGGCCTCGGCAGTGGTGACGCCGCGGCTCGCCAGCACCAAACCTTCGGCATCGACGATGAACGCAGCGTCGCCGCCAACAAGACGCTCCGCCCAACCCAAGGCTTTTTCCGCGAGCGTGACCCGGTCGGGGCTGTAGAGCAGCAGGTCGTGCACCGCGCTGCGGAACTGTTCCTCCTCCGGCTGCCGCCACATCCTCCGCAGCCAGACAGGCGGGAAAAACGCGAAGTAGAGAACGGGCACGATCAGCAGTGCCACTGCATCGACCGCCAGGGAAACCGCGCCGTTCAACGATCCCGCTACGGTCCCGAAGACCACGACGGTGACCAGGCCCGCGTAACCGATGCTGATCGCGCGCAAGCGCGCCATCTCGACCGCCGGACGGCGGCGCGCGGCGAGCCAGAACGTGAGGATCGGCTCGAGCATGCAGAAAGCCCAGAGCCCGACGATCGCGACGAGCTCGAGCGTCTGGAGAGGCGTGTGCGGGCTGTCCGGGTTCGAGGGCAGCTGAAGGGCGACGCCGGCCACCCCGACGACCACGAGAGCCCCCGTGAGCAGGCGTCTCGGCCAGGTGGGGAAGGGAACGAAGGAGTCCCGAAACATCAGAAGGCCGTAGCCTGAGATAAGGAACAGGGCGATCCCCAGGTCGGTCAGCGCCTGAGGCACGGGACCCGTGCCCCCCAGGGCGGGCGCGAGCAGGATCAGGATGGCCAGAGAGGCGAGGGCCAGGGCCAGGTGGCCGTGGCGTCGATCGGGTTGGCGCACCCAGCTCACGATCGCTCGGATCGCGAGGATGGAAAACGCCAGCTCGATGGCAAGCTCCACCAGGAGGAGGACTTCGGGCATCGCCGGCAGAATAGCCTACACGACGATTTTTCAAGGACAACTAGCTTGGTCATTCGGTGGGTTACCCGACAAATCGCCAGCGACGCTGTGGAAAACTAGAGGGGCGGCTCCAGCAGGATCCCGTCCGGGTCGGTACGGCTGCCGTCCAGGCCCCCGATCTGGAAACCGCGCAGGCCTCTGACGTCGCCGGTGACCGGGGCGGCCCCGCGCCCTTCGAGCAAGTTGATCCCGAGGTGGTGGTGATAGCCGTTCCAGCTCAAAAAGCGCATGACGTTGCCTGCCTCCGCCATTAGCTCCATGCCCAGCGATTCGTAGAAGCTCTGGCTCCTGTCCAGGTCGCTCACGTTGAGGTGCATATGTCCCAGGACGGTGCCGGCGGAGAATTTCTTCTCCGGCGTTGACGCGATGCGGAGCAGACGCTCGAAATCGAGGTGCTCGGTGCCAATGTTGAGCCTGCCCCCGGGATACTGCCATTCGCTGCGAGGCCGGTCGGCGTAGACCTCGATGCCATTGCCTTCCGCGTCGTCGAAATAGAGGGCCTGGCTGACGAAGTGGTCCGCGGTGCCGGTCAGCGGCAACCGCTCCTCGAGCGAGCGCCGGAGGAAGCCGCCGAGCTCCTGCTCGCTGGGCAGAAGGATGGCGAAGTGGAAGAGGCCCGCTGTGTGACGTGGCCTGTCGAGACCACCAGGAAGCGCGACCAGACGCAGCAGCGGCGAGCCACCCGCACCGAGGACCGCGTGCTCGCTGTCACCGCTGACTCGGCTCAAGCCGAACGATTCGTAAAAAGCGACCTCGCGCTCCAGGTCGAGCACCTTCAGCTCTACCGCACCCAATGGCCAGTCGCCGCTCACGAAGGATCTATACCCGAGCCTGAGGTCGGGCTATCAGTACCAGTAGTTGGGTCCCTCGGAGCGCGACCCGCCTGGCGGCGCCTCGACCTCGATGCCTTTCGGTCCCGCCATCCGCCGCACCGTCGCCTCCACCCTCGCGATGTAGGTGTCGTAATCGTCGTCAGGCTCGGCTGAGATTGGTCCGGCGAAAGTCACCGTCACGCGCCCGGGACGCGGAACGCGCCGGAATCGAGGCATGACCTCGAACATGCCGTCGACGTAGGCCGGCACGATGGGGACGCCCGTGTCCATCGCCAGGACCGCCGCGCCCTTGCGAAACGCTCCGATTGCACCGGTGGCCGTCAGACGGCCCTCCGGAAAGATGATCACCGACCAGTTGTTGTGCAGGAGCTCTTTGAGGTAGTCGAGGTGCGCGCGCGCGCCGCCTCCCCTGGGGATGGGAAACGCGTCGACCGTCACCTGGGCCAGGCGGGCCTCCCACTTGCGCTTGAAGATCGAGTCGGCCGCGGCCACAACCACCGACCGGTTGCGATAACGCGGCGGCAGGGCTTCGGCCATCACCACCGCATCCAGCGCGCTCACGTGGTTGGCGACGAACACCGCCGGACCGTTCAGAACGCGAAGCTGCTCGCGGTCGCGAACCTCGAGCCGGCAGAAGCTCGACAAGGCCGGGAACAGCAGGCTCGCCTGCAGGGCCGCCCGCATGCGACGCATGCCGCGGCTTCGCGCCCACCCCGCTCTATCAACCGCCTGAGTCTCCACGGTGCGCTGAGTGTATGCGCCGCTCGCGCAGATGGCTGATCAGCAGGGGCGCGTGTCGGAGCCCAGCGCATCCAGGAGATCCATCCGGATGAGCTTGACCGACGCCGAGTTGTAGGCGTTGCCGTCGCTCTGGAACATGATGTCGACCCGTCCGTCGGGGTCATCGGCGCCGAGCTGGCGGGCCAGCTCGCGCGAGATGTACTGAAGCAGGCGGCAACGGGCGTGGACGTGGTCGTACACCTTCTGGCCATCGGTCGGGATGTCCGTCAGGGCGACTCTTACTGCCTGGCCGGCGGGCGACCCGAAGACAGGCCGGATCTCTTCGACGATCACGTAACCGGTGGTGCTGCAGCGCACTGTGACCCGGCCGGTGAGGGTGCCGATGGTGTAGTCGGAGGGGAACTGGACGTCGTGCGGACGGTTGGCCTGCCACGTGCCGATGTACGCACCGAAGTTCTGCAGCCCAGTGCGAGCCGGCTTGCCGTCGGGACACTGCGCGACAGCCGGCGCGCTGCTGGTGGATGGCGTGGCGCTGTGGAACGCAGCACTCGGCTGCTGGCACGCGGCGCATCCGAACAGAAGTGCAATGGCGACACGCCTCACGACTGTGCCAACCGTAGGCTCAAAACGGACGTTGATACCCGCCTTTCCGCACGTTCGTACAGGCGTCGCCGGCGTGAAGCGCGTCTAATCACGCGTGTGACGCCCCGAGCGACTTACAGGGTCCAGCTCACACCTGAGCTCACGCTCGACGACGTCGCGCAACTCGCCGACTATCTCGCCGCGCTCGGCGTGTCGCACCTCTACTGCTCGCCGATTCTTCAAGCGGCGCCAGGCAGCACCCATGGGTATGACGTGGTCGATCCGACCCGGATCAGCTCCGAGCTCGGCGGCGACGCCGGCCTGGGGCGGATGGCTGAGGCAATGCGCAAACGCTCCATCGAGCTCCTGGTCGACATCGTGCCCAACCACATGGCCGCGGCAGGGCGTGCCAACCCGTGGTGGTGGGACCTTCTGACGCACGGCCAGTCGAGCCGGTATGCGGACTACTTCGACATCGACTGGCGGCTCGCGCCGACGACGCTGAAGAACAAGATCCTGCTCGGAGTGCTCGGTGACCGATTCGGCCACGAGCTCGAGAATGGCTCTCTCACGCTCGGGCGCGATGGGGACGAGGTCGTCGTCCGCTACCACGATGTCGCGTTTCCTCTTGCGCCGGGCACCCTCGACACCGAGGACATGGACCATGTGGCGCATGACGCCGACGCGCTCGACGAACTGCTGCAGCGCCAGCATTACCGCCTTGCGTACTGGCGAACGGCCCAGGAAGAGCTCAACTACCGCCGCTTCTTCACCATCGACAGCCTGATCGGCCTGCGCGTGGAGCAGCCGCAGGTGTTCGCCGACAGCCACAGCGTGATCGTCGGCCTGCTGAACCGTAGTGAGGTCTCCGGCGTCCGGGTCGACCACGTCGACGGTTTGCGCGACCCGGCAACCTACTT
>Ga0209471_1002654_pt1 | contig 10228 bp, 14 predicted proteins | sample GraSoiAngelo_128_FD_185885 | JGI IMG/M metagenome (GOLD analysis project Ga0209471, IMG submission 185885) | Grasslands soil microbial communities from the Angelo Coastal Reserve, California, USA - 14_0927_12_20cm (SPAdes) (version 2) | ecosystem: Environmental > Terrestrial > Soil > Grasslands ... | reverse complement strand
TGAGAACCAGAACGGGTGCGCGCTTCCGAAGGCGCGTCCATGGCCCACTTTGGGATGGTCAGTCTCTGCTCAACCGATCTGGGCTTTCTAGGCCAGCGAACGGGTCAAGCTACTGTCTGAATCGCAGTTCCACGCACGTGCCAAGTGGTCGGGGCGCTATCGGTTTGCGGATTTACGGAAACCAGCACCGTGAACATCGGTTTTGCCGTAACAGCTCTCGCGAAATAGCGATTGTGTAATTTTTCGTTAGACGGACAACGGACCTGCAAGTACTAACAGGAACAATATTCCGCGGTACATATACATAGCTAACATGACAACGGCACGGTTTCGGCTTCGAAGCTTGGCCGACGTTACGAACGGCAGAATGCGAGCAAATATGCGAATATCAGCGGCGACACAGATGACTGGCGCAGACCTCCAAAAAGTTCGCGCGAACGACAGTGTTTCCATCGCTTACATGACAACCGGAACCGGCGCGGCGACTCTGTTGGCGCTGCATGGCTGGGGAGGTGCCGGTTCTGGTCACTCCTGGTGCGAAGTCATAAGCACCTCAATCTGACCGGGATCCGATTCATTGCGATGGACCTCAGAGGGCATGGCGAATCGGACGGCCCGCAAGCCGGCTTTGACTTGGAAACCTTCAGCCGCGACGTCCTCAGCGTCGGCGATCACGCAGGCGTGCGGAAGTTCGTGCTGGCCGCATATAGCATGAGCGGGCGCTGGAGCCAGTGGATCGCGTGCAAATTCCCCGATCGCGTGCTGGGGCAGATCCTGATTGCGCCCGCCCCCGCGGGTCCTCTGCCGTTGAGCGATGAACTGCTGGAGAGCTGGATGCGCGATACGCGGACGCGGCAGAGCTTTGAGCCGTGGGTGAATCAGTTCACCAGCGAACCCCTCTCGGATGAAATCATTGATGCCTATTTCAATGATGTTTCTCGTGCCTCAGACAAGGCAAAACGGGAAACATTCAGGATGGAGAAGGTGGCGGCATGAAAAGTGGGCGAACATTCAGAACGATGACATTTCTTGCGGAACACAACCAAAGGAATTGTAGAAACAATCTGTGGTCTGGGGAAATGCTCCGCTTGCCCGGGACCGAAAATCGGACTACAACGGTGTCCTCAAGAGGGTCGACCTGCAAAGTCGGTGCCTGGCTGCGTATTCCTGAGAGACAGAGAGGTGTGCCAATGAGGAAAGTGATTGGGGTTCTTTTGGCAGGATTCACTCTTGTTGGAATTCTGATGTCCTGGGAGGTGGCGGCTGGGCAGAGTCAAACTTCGCCGCTCCCGGAGCTTCCGGCGGACTTACCCAAAGATGCGGAGATACGAACCTTCCTTATCGACAAGACCCCACAGGGACAGGATGCAGTGTGGAAGGACGCAGATGGGACAATCCATGAGTTTTTCCAATTCAACGACCGCGGGCGAGGGCCGAAGATCTACTCGACGTATCGCTTGAATGCGGCGGGAATCGTCGTCGAGGAAGCATCGAAGGGCGTGGATTACATGAAGAACCCGGTGACGGAGAACTTTTTGCTGCGCGACGGAGAGGCGACTTGGAAAAACCAGAGCGAGGACGAAAAGACGGCGAACGCTCGCGGGAAGTGGTACGTGGATCTGAACGGCGGGCCGGAAACCGCCGCCTTGCTGGCACGCGCCGTGCTGAAGAACGCCGGAAAACTGGCGGTGCTGCCGAGCGGCGAAGCACGGATCCGCCGGTTGCAAACCGTTCCCGCGGAAGAAAACGGAAACAAGGCCAAGGCCACATTGTATGAGATCACGGGATTGTCGCTGTCGCCAAACTACCTGTGGCTCGACGATGAGCTGGGATTCTTCGCATCGGTGAGCTCCTGGGGCAGCGTTGTGCGCCAGGGATTCGACAAGTCCTCCGAGACATTGCTGGAAACCCAGCAGGCCTTCGAAAAAAAGAGGGCGGAAGAGTTGGCGGAGCAGTTTACCCACCGACCGCAAGGAGCTTTGATCCTGAAAAACGTCGGACTGTTCGATCCGCTCACCGGAAGGGTGCTGGCAAGCCAGCGTGTGACGGTGAGTGGTGATCGCATCGTATCCGTGGAAACGGAGCGCGGGCAGGCAATTCCCGAAAAGGCTCAAGTACTGGATGGAACGGGAAAAATGGCGCTGCCGGGATTGTGGGACATGCATCAGCACTTGTTTCCGGAGGGCGCGTTCCTGGATGTGGCGGCGGGAATCACAACCATTCGGGACATGGCCAATTCGATCAAGCAGCTCACAAAGCTGCGCGCGAACATCGCCGCGGGAAAACAGATCGGGCCTCGGGTGATTGCCGCGGGGATTATTGACGGGCGCGGACCGTTCCAAGGGCCGACGTCTTCCTTCGCGGACACGCCGGAGGAGGCTCGATCCTGAGTGAACAAATACGCAGATCTCGGTTATGTGCAGATCAAGATTTACAGCTCCATAAAGCCAGAGCTAGTGCCCCTCATCGCGCAAGAAGCGCACAAACGGGGGCTACGGGTCAGCGGTCACGTGCCGGCAAACATGATTGCGGAGCAGTTCGTGAAGGAGGGGGCCGATGAGATTCAGCACATCAATTTCATCATGCTGAATTTCATGCCCGACGTGAAAGAAACCGCGAACTGGAGATCTATCAGGAAGCCGGTATCCCTCCCGCGAAAATCTTGCAGATGGCCACGATTGAAGCCGCCACATTGATGAAACACGACAAGGAGCTGGGATCGCTCACGCCGGGAAAGATTGCCGACATCATCGTGGTGAACGGCGACCCGACGAGCCGGATTCAGGACATACGCAAGATTGAAACGGTGATTCAAAGTGGAAACGTGCTGAAACCAGCGGCGTTGTACCCGGCGATCGGCCTACGCGCGAACTAAATTCTAGCTTAAGCTAGGAGTGCACAAAGGGATTGCTAAATCCGCTGTTCGGTAGGCGCAGTTTGCAAGACTCAGCCGCCGCGACGCTCCGAAATGCCATACCTATACGAATCGATCCCCCCATGCTCCAGGTCGAACTCCAACAGACAGCGGAGCCGAGGGCCGGAATTTGAACACGCGACCTACTCTGCCGTTGCTCCAATTGAAATCCATTCAGTAGCCCAACTGATGGACCGAAAATCGGTTGTGTTTCCCGGTAAGCGACACATGATAGAGCATTTAGAATTTCAACCATTCGGCTGTTATGAAGGCAGTAAAAATCAAATAAGTGCTGCATCTGATGATTGCGAGGCGACGATGCATCTGCCAGCATAAAGTGGAGCGGACCTAGGCTTGATAGTACGGCTTGCTGGACAACGTCTCGGAGCGTGGTCGCGTTCCCAGAAACGTCTATCTGGAGCGTATAGGTGTGAAATCCGCTGACTGTATGAAAACAAAGGAGTTTTGCGGCGCACCTTGGCCTTCTAAGTCATTGAAAGAAATACAGCAGAATCCCTAGCTTAGCGTAGCTTAGCTAGTGCCCCCTTATTGCCCTCAAGATTTTTAGCGGGGCGGCTGCTGTTATGCTAGAAGAGCGACATAACAGGAGAAGACGGCAGAATTGGCACCGCTGATTAGCGCACAAGGACTTTCCAAAAGATACGGAAGCGCACCGCTTTTCCAGAATCTTTCCTTCACCGTTTCGGAAGGGGAACGGATCGGTGTGATTGGACCCAACGGGTCCGGCAAATCCACGCTGATCGAGATGCTCTATGGCCGCGTAAAACCGGATGGCGGGGATGTCGCCGTACGCAAGGGGACGCGGATAAGCTGCGTGACGCAGATATCCGAGTTTTCGCCGGGCGTGGCGGTGCGCGGCGTGATTGAGGGCGCACTGGAACGAGCGCGCGTACCGGAAGAGGAACACGCTTCGGAATTCGCGGAGACGCTGGGGCGGGCAGGTTTTACCGCTTTGGATGCGTTGGCGGCGGAGCTTTCAGGCGGCTGGAAAAAACGACTGGCGATTGCGGAAGCGCTGGTGCAGCGGCCGGATATCCTGCTGCTGGACGAACCGACGAACCATCTGGACTTCGCGGGAATTGGCTGGCTGGAAGGGGTGCTGCAAAGCGCGGGATTTGCATGCGTGGTGGTGAGCCATGACCGGTATTTCCTGGAAAATGTCGCAAACGAAATGGTGGAAATCAGTCGCGCGTACGAAGACGGAGCGCTGCGCGTGTCCGGAAATTACAGCAAGTTTCTGGAGGCCAAGGAGGAGTACCTGCATGCTCAGCAAAAGCGGCAACAGGCCTTGGAAAACCGTGTGCGCACAGAAATCGCCTGGCTGAGGCGAGGGCCAAAAGCACGCACCACGAAATCGAAGGCGCGTATCGACGATGCGCATGGGATGATCGGCGAGCTTGCGGAAATGAAGGCGCGGACGCGGGCTTCCGCGGCGGAGATTGATTTTTCCGCGACCAGCCGGAAAACCAAGCAGTTGCTTACGCTGGATGACGTTTCCTACGGGTTTGGCGAGCGGACGCTGATCGCCGGGCTGCACTTTATTGTCACGCAGGGAATGCGCGTGGGGCTGGTGGGGCCGAACGGCGGCGGGAAAACGACGCTGCTGCGTTTGCTGCGCGGGGATATCGAGCCGGCGAAGGGGAAAATTCGCAAGGCGGACGGTTTGCGGATCGTGTACTTCGACCAGAACCGCCAGCTCGATCCGGAAGTTACGCTGCGGCGGGCGCTGGCGCCGGACAGCGATGCGGTGATTTATCAGGAACGGGTGATTCACGTGGCGTCGTGGGCGGAGCGATTTTTGTTTGCCAGCGAGCAGCTAAATCAGTGGGTGGGCCGGCTTTCTGGAGGCGAGCGGGCACGGGTGCTCATTGCGCAGTTGATGCTGCAACCCGCGGACGTGCTGCTGCTGGATGAGCCCACGAACGATTTGGATATTCCGATGCTGGAAATATTGGAAGAGAGTCTGCTGGAATATCGCGGGGCGTTGGTACTCGTAACGCACGACCGTTACCTGCTGGATCGTGTTTCGACGGTGGTGCTGGGGCTGGATGGAATGGGCAAAGCCGAGCGGTTTGCCGATTATTCGCAATGGGAAGAATGGCAAAGTGCGCAAAAAGCTGCAAAGAAAATGAGCGGTCTGAAGGATGAGCCGAGGTCAAAGGCAGCGGGAAACGGGAGCAAGACGCCTGCTACAGCGCAGAAGAAGCTTTCCTATCAAGAGAGCAGGGAATTGGCGCGAATCGAGGGGCGGATCACCGAGGCGGAGCAGGAGTTGCAAATTCGCCACAAGGCGCTGGAGGATCCCGAGGTGATGGGCGATCACGTGCGGCTACAAAACGTGCTGGCGGAAATGGCCAAGGCGCAGAAGATTGTGGATGCGTGGTACGCGCGTTGGGCGGAGCTGGAACAGGAACAGGGGTGAAGGATTCGTACTCGATTCACACGCTGCGGCCGGCCGCGGCGCCGGAGGCCCAAGCCCACTGCAAGTTGAAGCCGCCGAGATGGCCCGTGACATCCACGACTTCGCCAATAAAGAAAAGACCGGGGACTTTGCGGGATTCCATGGTTTTGCTGGAAAGGCGCTCGTCAATGATCTGACCGGCGGAAGCTTCCGCGGTTTGGAGAAGAGGTGTCCCAGCCGTTACGCGGACTTCCTGCTGGACGCCTCCGAGCTGGAGTTGCAAATCCAACGTCAGGCGATCGCCGATCCGGAGTTCGATGCCGGAACGCTCCAGCTTCTTGAATCCCAGCATTTCGACCGAGACTTGGTACGGGCCCGGCGTAAGATAAAGCACCGTATAGTCGCCGGACTCATCCGTGAGGGTGCTTGTGGAAACCTTCGTGTCGGAATTGGTGATGGTTACCTCCGGGAAATGGAGGCGCGGTATTCTTGGCTTGATGCTGTGGGAACAATCAGCAAAAATCCCAGGGCGATCATAACCAGATGGAAGAAAGAGCTCCTGACCACTAAAATCATCGCTCATCCCCCTGTCCTTACCGAAAATGTCATCCGGCGCGAACCTCTTTGAAATCAGCGATATTCAAGAAGGTGAAGCCGAGGCGGTCCAATAAAGCATCAGAATGTCACAATGTAATGTAACAATGTAACAATGCGCTGAAAGCCGCTAAATGGAACGTTTGCGGACCACAGCCTACCACGTATCGTGCTGGCTACCTCCCGTGGCAACCCTACTAGAGTTTGGATGTACGTCGTAACGACCACGCCGCGCTTTCAGGTCGGGGCTCACAACGGGGTCCCCGAGAACAGGACCTTCGAAGTCCGGCACCCAATCCATTTTTCCTGTGGTCGGATCGACCGGAATAGTCGGAAGATAGCCGGCATCCACAAGGTCCTGAAGAGATTTTGGACGCTCTTGTTTGTCCAAGGTGTAGTTATCGATCGCGTCCCGTATAGTCCGCAGGTCCGTTCGGAGAATAGCTTCACGCTCTCGCTGACTTACTCGGACACTCTCTCTCCGCATCCCAAGGAATAGCAGAGCAATGACGCCAAGCCCGATGAGGACAATGCCCGCTATCGACTTGCCTTTGCGGAGCGTCACTTCGCTTCTACCCACTCAATCATATATCTCAAGTCTGGTAAACGCGGTTACAACATCCCCGTGCTCCCCGTGACTTCCATTGCCCGCTCTGTTTTTTATAGCATGTTCGGGTTTTTTGAAAACCAGTCGCGAAGTTGCTCGATCTTTTGCAGCGCGTATGGAAAAGCGAGATAAGAAAGCCGAACAGTGTCGTCTGAAATCTTCTCGTTCATGGGGTGTACAGCGTTATTCCGCTGAACTTGGACCGCCTTAATCAACATATTTCAAAGGGACGGCCTGGCAAGTTGTTCGCGTTGCGTAACACATTCTTCATTTGCTCGAATAACTCTGCGAGATCGCGCCTCTTGAGCGCGGTATTGAAATTTGCCTTCCACCTGGCCGTGGAAATGGCGTCGAGCATCTTCTCTGCCAGCATGTACAGCGCCTTCTCAGAGGCCGCGCCGATCATGACCGCTGCCGCCCGAAATCTGTCGTGCTCGAACGAGCCGAGTCCCTCCACCACGTACTCCCGAACAACTTCATCCAGATTCGGAACCATCCTCTGCAATGCGGCGAGATATTCGGCAGGCAACTCTGGAATAGGTTCCTGCCCATCAACCCACTCTCTGCCACGCTTAGTCAATTCCAGGCGCAAATCATCCAGGGTAGAGGGGAAAGTTCTAGAAGCTCGAAGCGCGAAACCGCGACGTTGAAGATATAGCCACGCTTCAACCGCGGAGTGTCTCAAATCCTCAGAGTTCGCCCACAATAACGACCCTCGGGATTGTCAGGATTATTTTCTGCATACGGGCGCAATCGCCGCACTGGTGCACCTGATTTTTCCAACTCTGTCCAGGTTGCGTTGGCGTATTCGGTGAGCGTAAAGCCTGGTCTGACCCGGCGCAGCCCCGACCGCACGAACGGCAAGATCGATGATAAAGTGTATTCCGGCATCGAAATCAGATCATACCGGATAACTGCCGAGCAAAGCGGAGGAGAATCGTTGAAGCTCGGTAGCGAACGCCGTGTTTTGTCGTAATTGGTCGGCCAGCCCAATCGTCGGCGACAATCCTTCCGGTAAACACGTCGCATTCTCCTTCGACCTCCATCTGTGTTGGGGAGAGCCATGGGTCGAAGGTTCCGGTTTCGCATGAGGTTGAAAAGCACACGAGAATAGAGAGAAGCAGCAATGGCCGACGTCCTTTCATTCGGAGACTCCTGGTCCGGCCCCGCCCCTCAGCGATGCGCGATTGCAGGCAGAAAGCTGAGTCGAACAGGCCTATCCTGGCACCCCACGAAAGATCGGTCTTGAAAGCCACAAAACAGCCAATTCCGACCATCGAAGCCGCGCCGACGATAAAGGTCATAGCAATTTCAACGGGCGAAAAATGTCCGCTAAAGAACGTTGAAATGCCCAGCAGGTATGCCCATATCAAGGCCATTAGCAGGAGCCAAAACAGAAAAAAGGGGAGCGCCACCCACGGAGCCGCGTGCGAGCGACGAAAGCCAAGGACCACTGCAACCCACAGAGGCGCGGTCTGAACGATGTGGCGCAGAACCAAGTTGCTGGCCAGCCCGACCCCGAGCACCAACGCAAGGATGATAAGAGACGAAGCAGCTTTCCATTGCGGTTGGCACCCTCTTTACAAGAGGAGGCTCGCAAGAGCGAGGGAATTCTTTCGGCGGGGAGCTCGTGCAAAAAAATAGCGTAAGCTAATGAAGGGCAGGATTCGAGACATGGTTATAATTACTTACGTTGCTCCGCTCCATGACTGGCTGCAGCGGATCGCACGTGCCTTCTTTTCAGGCCGCAAAGCTTTCTCCGTTTCTTAGTTGAAGTTAGCGCCGGTGCCCGGCATTTCTTGAAGCCAAGCCTTCTCTATAGCCCTTTTCGTAGCCGGCGCGGAAGGAAGCACGATCCTCGTTGGAATTCCAGCGACCAACGGTCGGCTGCATTGCTCTTCCTTGCTGACCGTCGAGCTTGCCCACGAAAAGGCCATCGCGGTAGGCGGCGTCCGCGTCCAGGTCTACTTTGACTCCGTCCACAGGACTCGGCCGCTTTGCGCGGCCTGCCAGTCCCACAGTGGTGACAACTCCCAGGGGCATGACAATACAGGCGAAATACACTGATAATCTTTTCGATTTAGTAGTCATAGAACCTCCGTGGCAGGTCTGCGGGGCTCTTCCCATCGCTTGCGAAGCTCGCGAATGGGCCTTTGATTCCTTGGGAATCTTGCAAGGAGATGCCAGGGCCAGGTAGCAAGGCTGGCAACTGAAGAGGATTGGGAGTTATGGTCACTTGCAGCTCTCCTCGTCGGGCTCAATGGCGCGCAGAAGGCTACGTGCCATCCCTCGAAGGAGAGGGGCTGGCGTAAACGCTCTCCGCAAAGCGCGCCTAGCTTCCGGGGCGTAGCGCGACTACACCCGGGATCACTTTCTAACAACTGCGAATCTTCCGATGTCCTGTCACGTTCGTCACTTCGAGGTTCACATCCCCAGCGGGAAGTGAGGCGACGATTGTTGCGCCGAAAGACAACGAACAACCACGACAGGCAGTGTAGGGGTGCCGAAACGGAAGCATCTATGCGTTTTAGCAAAGAGACTGCCGTTGGAGAGCGAATTTACAAGGAATTTACAAGCCAAGCGCTACCCCCGCCAATTAACCTCTTTCACCGCCCGACTTCGACCACTAAGCCTAGAACTCTAACTAAGCCATTTATCAATTCCTTAGTTACAAGCATGCAAATCTCTCAAGCCCAACGTCTCGTGACCGTAGTATTTGGCCAGAGAGGGTTCTTGAGACAAAGAAGCGGAATCGCCGGGATTCTCCTTCGTAGCTATGGGGCGCGACACCCAAGCAGGTCCTAGTCATTTGACTCCTCAGATGGGAGGATGAAGCGGAATGCGTTTGGCAGCCATAGGCTTCGCAGCTTTGCTTTTTTTGAGTTTGGCGGCTCTCTCTCCAGGCTCAAACTCCAGAGCCATCACAGGAAAAGTCACTTATACAGGAACGCCCGCGAAACCTAAGATCTATCGATACGTCCAAACAGCCGGAGTGTGCAAAATTGAATCCAGGCGGGCTCGCGACCGAAGATGTGGTTACCGGTCCCGGTAACACACTCCAGAATGTTGTGGTTTATATTCTGCAGGCGATTCCATCCCTGCTCCGCCTCCGGCCACGCCAGCCCCCTTTGACCAACGCAACTGTCACTGCACTCCCAGCGTCCTCCCACTTCGCGTGGGGCAGGATGTGAGCATCACCAATAGCGGCCCCTCTAATCACAATATCCACCCACTCGCCAAAATCAACCGCGAATGGAACCGCATCCAGCTGCCCGGGACTCTCGGCTTTTCCTATTCCCATAGTAATCCTATAAAGACGAAGAATTCACGACATGGCATGAGGTCTACGGCACACAGAGGCAGGAAGTCACCCTAGGCGGCGACGAAATCCAAAACGTCAACTTCGTCTTTCGCGCCACACCCTGACGGAATTGACCGCGCTCCTAGCGGCGTAAAGCCGCTTTTACGCAATGATAAAAACTTGTGGCCGCGGGTGTCAGGTGGATTCCCGATCTTTGATGAGCGATTCCTGGCGGACGGCGCTTGCATACGGTCGCTACGGGCGCGGATGAAAATGAGTCACTGTTCTGTGCATGGGCTGCGGCGATCGTTTGTGCTGCGGTCTGCATGATCGCAGGAGGTGAGGCATGTCTGAGTTAATGCGGCTAAGGCGATGGCTGAAAGGCGTCAG
>Ga0209471_1002653_pt1 | contig 10229 bp, 8 predicted proteins | sample GraSoiAngelo_128_FD_185885 | JGI IMG/M metagenome (GOLD analysis project Ga0209471, IMG submission 185885) | Grasslands soil microbial communities from the Angelo Coastal Reserve, California, USA - 14_0927_12_20cm (SPAdes) (version 2) | ecosystem: Environmental > Terrestrial > Soil > Grasslands ... | reverse complement strand
CTGATGTGAGGTCGGGGTGAGCTGCACGATTCGCAGCTGATTGCCGAACGGGTCGCGCAGACCGAAATCGGTCCCGTAGTCGCGCTCGGTCAGCTCGTCCACGATCTCCACACCCTTGGCCTTGAGCGTTTCGTAGGTCTTCTTTGCGTCGTCCGTCGTGAAGCCGACCGCAAACCCGCTGGCGCCCTTGCTGACCAGCTCTCGGACCTGTTCGGCGGACTTCTGGTCCATTCCGGGCGGTCCGGCGACCTCGAGCAGGATGTCGCGTGAGGGGTCGCCTGGCACCCTGACCGTCAGCCAGCGCATCGCGCCCAGGTCCAGGTCATTGCTGACCTCGAGCCCGAGCTTGCCGACGTAGAAGTCGAGCGCCTTCTGCTGGTCGAACACGAAAACGTGCGAGATGTTGATCGAGCTGAGCATCGGTTTGGTCCTCCTGTTTGGTGGTTGTTGAAATCGATGCTATTGGCCGTTCTGGGGGAAGGGCTTCTCCAAAACTGCTCGGTGTTGGCTTGGCCTCATCCACGCCATCGTGAAGCAGGTCGGCGCGGTCAGGACCTCGCTGCGCGCGCGATAGTCGGTGGGATTCACGCCGACGATCTCGCGGAACGTTCGGCTGAACGTGCCCAGGCTCCCAAAGCCGACGTCGAGGCAGATGTCGGTGATGCTGCGTTGGGTCTCGCGGAGCAGGAACATCGCTCGCTCGACGCGTCTCCGCTGCAGGTATCGGTGTGGCGTTTCGCCGTAGGTCGCGCGGAAGGTCCGGATGTAGTGAGCATCGGAAACGCTGGCCACCCTGGCCAGCGCCGGTATGTCGAGCGGTTGGGCGTAGGAGCGGTCGATCGCATCGCGTGAGCGCAGCATCCGGCGGTTCAGCTCCTCGACGGCCCGGGTCATCGAAAGAGGTTAATGCTTGCTCCTCCCCATTCATGGGGACGTGTCGGAGGGGCCGGGGTTGACAAATCAGCTGCGGTTTGGTTGAATGACCAAACAAACCTGAATGGTCGTTCAACCAAGGAGCCGAAACCAAGCTTGAGCACCGATAACCGCGAAAAGATCCTCCAGGCGGCCTTCACCGTCCTTGGCCGCCAGGGTTACGAAAACAGCTCGATCAAGGAGATCGCCGAGGAGGCCGGCGTCGCCCAGGGTCTCGTCCATTACTACTTCAAGTCCAAGCAGCACCTGGTCCTGGCCGTCCTCGGTGAGGTGTGCCGGGTCATGAAGCTCTATCCGGTCCAGGGCGAGGCCGGTGCGCGGAACGCCTACGGCACGTTCAAGACCCTGCTCAAGGACAACCGGGATACGCACGCGCTGTACCTCCAGCTCATCGCCGTCGGCCTGCACGACAAAGAGGTCGGCGCGGGAGTGCTGAATTTCCTCAGCGAGGACCGCGCGCACATCGAAGAGCTCGCGAGGCAGGTCCTCGCCGAGCGCGAGGTCGATCCGGCGCCCGCCAGAGGCATTGCCGGGGTGATCGAGGCGGCGGTGCTCGGCATCATGATCCAGAACCTGGTGGATCCCAACTTCAACGCGGATGAGGCCGTCGATACCCTCACCGCGATGTCTCTATCCGCAGTGTTCAACTCTGTGCCGGCAGCGCAGGGCTAGGGAGGGGAATCGTGTTCGCAGCCTGGGGTCGATTCGTCTACCGCTACCGATGGGCCACGCTCGTCGGATCCGGCGTGCTCCTCGCCTTCTCGATCGCCGGGCTGGCGATGGGGGGCACGCTGCAGAGCGGCGGCCCGCTCACCAGCAACCTCGAGTCGGCTCAGGCATCCCGCCTGCTCAACTCCGACCTTTCCAGCGGTGGCGGCCCGACGACCCCGATGTCGACGTTCGACTTCATCTACAAGAGCAACACGCTCATGGTCGGCGACCCGGCATACAAGGACGCTGTCACCGCCTCGCTGCAGCCGATTCATCTCGATCCGCGCATCAACAGCCTGATCTCGCCGTATGTGGTGCCGCCGTCCTCAGCCCAGAGCCTTACCTCCAAGGACGGCCACGAAGCGCTCGTCCTGGTCCAGGTTCTGGGGACCGGCCAACAGGCATTGAACACCTACACGGACCTGCGGTCGAAGGTCCACTCGTCCACGCTGACGATCACCGGAACGGGCTTCGTCCCCGTCAACCACGCGTTCAACACCACGCTCGAGACCGACCTCCAGCGCGCGGAGCTCGTGACCCTGCCGGTCACGTTGGTCCTGCTCGTCCTGATCTTCGCGGGACTCGTCGCCGCCGGCCTGCCCATGGGCGTCGGCGTGCTGACCATCCTCGGCGGCATCGGCGGGACCTTCTTCCTCAACCGCTTCACCGACGTGTCGCAGTACGCGCTGAACATCGTGACCTTGATCGGCCTGGGCGTCTCGATCGACTACTCGCTGTTCATCGTCAACCGTTTCCGCGATGAGCTTGCCAAGGGCTCGAGCCGCGAGGAAGCGATCGCGACCACGATCGCGACGGCGGGCCGCGCCATCACGTTCTCCGGCCTGACCGTTGCCGTCGGACTGTCGACGATGCTGTTCTACCAGGGCACCTTCATGGCCTCGATGGGCGCGGCCGGCGCCATCGTCGTCGCGGTCGCCCTCGTCTACGGCCTGACTTTCCTGCCTGCCCTTCTCGCGATCATCGGCCCCGGCGTGAACCGGCTCCGCCTGCCGATATTCCGCTACCGATCGACCGGTGGTTTCTGGCACGGCCTTGCCACCTGGGTGATGAAGCGGCCGGTGGTCGTGCTCGTGCCGACCGTGCTGCTCCTGGTGATCGCGGCCATACCGTTCCTGTCGCTGCGCCTGGCGAACGGCAACGTCGACATGCTCCCCTCACACATCGAGGCGCGCCAGGGCTACGACCGTCTGGTCGCGGACTTCCCGGGCCGGGACCAGACCACGTTCAACGTGGTCGTCAACTACCCGGACGGAGCACCGCTGACCGCCGCGCGGATCGCCGACCAGTACGCCCTCGACAGGCGCATTGCGGCGATCCCCGGCGTGCTGCACACGAGCTCGATCTACGACCTCGATCCGAACCTGACCCTGGCCGACTACCAGGCGATGTACGCGGGTGACACGAGCCAGCTACCGCCCGCGGCGCGCCAGATGGTGGCGGGCATGGTGGGCAAGCACGTCGTCCTCATCCAGGCGCAGAGCAGCTACGACCCGAGCTCTGACGGGGCGCGCAACATCCTCAAGGCGATCCGTGACGGCCAGGGGGTGGGTGGCGGCGGCCAGGTCCTCGTCGGTGGAGAGACGGCGATCGACGTCGACGTGATCAAGTTCATCTACGACCGGACGCCGCTCGCCGTGGGCACCGTGGTGCTGGTCACCTATCTGCTGTTGTTCTTGCTCACGGGCTCCGTGGTCCTGCCCTTGAAAGCGGTGATCCTCAACTTCCTTTCCATCGGCGCCTCGTTCGGCGCGCTGGTCTTCATCTTCCAGCAGGGCCACTTCTCCAACCTGCTCGGCTTCACGCCGCAATCCCTGGACCCGAGCATCCCGGTGATCCTCTTCTCGATCGTGTTCGGGCTCTCGATGGACTACGAGGTCCTGCTCGTCAGCCGGATGCACGAGGAATACATCCGCTTGGGCGACAACACCGCCGCCGTTGCCAGTGGACTCGAGCGCACCGGACGGCTGATCACGGGTGCTGCGGCGATCATGTTCGCGGTGTTCATGGCCTTCGGCCTGGCCGAGGTCGTCATCATCAAGGCGATCGGCATCGGGCTGGCGATCGCGGTGGCGATCGATGCCACCATCGTGCGCTCGCTGGTCGTGCCGGCGGTGATGCGGCTGCTCGGCGACGTCAACTGGTGGGCCCCGAAACCGCTGCGGTGGTTTTACGAACGGATCGGGATCGGGGACCTCGGCGTAGAGCCGGAAATCGCGCTAGACGCTCCGGCCGATGCCCGGGTAGTCCAGGCAGAGCCCGTCCTGGTCAAAAGCTAGCTCAGCGACGAAGTCGCGCGATGAAGACTCATACCGGATGATCGATCCGGTCCGGGTCTTGCGCACGAAGGTGTAGCGCTGGCGGCTCGGATAGACGTGCAGGTCGGGCACCGACACCCACGCCATCAAGAGCTCGACCGGGCCGCCTCCCCCGAGAAGGCCGTGGCGGAGCACCGGCATCGTGTTGGTGAGCGGAGACAGGGCGAGGTCGCAGTCGAGCGCGCCTTCGACCGCGCCCATGTCGCCGCCAGGCTCCGGCAGATCGACCTTTCCGCGCAATGTCGTCCGCGCCGTCCAGCGGCCCGAGCGTAGCCGCCTCAGGTCGAGCCGCCGGCGCCACCCCTCACCACGCGCGATCACGACCAGCCCGGTGGTGACAAATTCGCGGCCGGTCAGGAGCCAGTAGTCGAGGCGGTATCCGAGCGGCTTCGATCCCACCGCGGTTCCCTTGGCCTTGAGGCGGTTGGGCTCGACCGTAACATCGGCAAACTCGGCGCCCAGCGGATCTTCCTTGACCCAGGTGATAGATCGGCGCGCCATTCGCCTTCACAATAGGCCGGGCGCCAGCGGCAGCCAATAACCGAAACCAAGCCCGACCGTTACAGCAGGTGATTCCAATGAAGCGAACCGCCGCGATGGCGTCGCTCGTCTTGCTGGCAGTCGCTTGTAGCTCGCCATCAGCATCAAACCCGGCATCTGGCGCCAGGACCGGCCAAACTCCAACAGCCGCCTTCTCGTTTGAGATCCTGGCGGCGCCCGGCACCACCTCGGCCTCCGCCGCACGAACGGCGGACTGGATCACGTGTTCGGGAGCCATCGGGTCGTCGGATCCGGTGGCGATCGTTCAGCTGCACTCGGCGGCAAACACCGGCGAGCTCGTCCTGCGCGACTACCTCAACCCAAGCACTCCTCGCACCGTGTGTCAGTTCCACACCCAGGGAGCCGGCCACGGATACTGGATAACGGAGCTCATCGACGCTCACCACGTGGTGATCAACAGCGTTGACTGCTGCCAGCTCTACGCGGTGGTCGACCTGCCGGAGGTCCGATTCCACTGGTTCCAGCTGCCGCATCCACCAGGATCCGGCGCCGGCCTGCTGGCCGTTTCACCCAGCCTCAAGGAGATCGCCTGGGTGAGCAACAACGACTCGACGGGCGACGACCGTAAGGTGCATCTCACGACGAAGTCCGGGGACCAGGTCGTGGCGGCTCTACCAATCGCGCCCGGACGCTGCGGCGCGCCAAACATCTCGAAACAGGGTGCTTACTCGCAGTCAGGGAGCCATCTCTTCGTGCTGGACCAGCCGCTACCCGACAACGTTCTCTTCATCTTTCAAGGCAGTCAGCAGGCGTCGTCGCTGTTGCCTCCCAGCGGGGGCTGGCCAAAAGGCGCTCAGCCCGAGATGGCGGTCTGGTCGTCGCATTCAGAGACCCTGTTCTACAGGCAGAACGGCGACGTTTGGCAGTGGACGCAAGCATCCGGCGCCCAGCGCTACCTTCCCGGTGTCAACTGGTATTACCCGACGTTCTCAGCCGACGGCAACCACCTTGCCTATGCCGTTGCGCGTTCCGACGGCCTTCACGACATCTTCCTGATCGACGTTGCGCGTGGCGGCAGTCCGCAACTGCTCAAGGGCGCCCGCACTTACCCGGTCTTCCTGAACTCCACGCAGCTGTGGTACTGGAGCGAGGGCCAGGGCATCTGCGGTCCCGGCCTCAACCGACCCCTCATATACGACATCGCCGACGGCTCCGAGGCCGGAAGCATCATCGACTTGGTGACGGCAGTCTGGCCGGCAACCAGCTCCAACTTCTGATGTCTGCCAACCGTCGTGGCTGGACCGGTTCGATTGCGCTGCTGGCCTTTTTCGTCAGCGCGTGTGGGGCGAGCGTGGGTCCCTCAGCGTTTGTCTCGCCTTCGGCGACCGTATCACCAGCCCCCACGAGCCATCCGTCCCCGTCGGGGTCGACCGTGGCGAGTCCTGTCGGTTCCTCTACGCCCCCGCCAACTTCCGCACCCACGGTTGCTTCCAAGCTCACTTGCCGCCTCCCGGTTATCTCGCCCGCATCCGGCGGTGAGCCGCCGGGCGGATGGGTCACTTTTCCCGGCGGCACTTTCGTCCGGGACCCCGCGAGCCTCTCGGTTCGTGTGGACCAAAGTCTCCCCAGCTACAACCGGGCGATCGGAGCGTGGGTGCCCGTGGAATCCGAGAAGGTCGCGCCAGACGGAGCCAGCTACGTGCTCACCAGTTACAACAGCACGCCGCCTCTTTACCTTGTCGATGCCAGGACCGGGAATCGCCGCCTGCTTCTCTCCGAGGAAAACGAGGGGCCCATCCGAGGAAGTGCCTGGAAGGTGATCCAGTACGCGAGCGAGGGAATTTACCTCTGGACGGGAAATGGCGGGATGGAGATGCCAGTCCCCGGACTGTGGTTGTTGGATCCCCAAACGGGCAGCGTCCGGCTCATCGACGGAAGTCACTACTGGGGGAAGGTCTCCGGTGGCTTCGCGTGGGCGCTGGACGAAGCGGGCACCCGAGCCAGCGCGTCCAAGGTACATAGGCTCGACCTGAGAACCGGCGAGGTCAGCACCTTGTATGAATCCAAGGCGAACATCGCGCTGCTTGCGCCGACTCTCGAGGGCGAAATGCTCATCGACTACGGAGCTATCGGTTACCCACAGCTGGCGACGCTGGCGGGGCCAGGCCAGTTTGTCCCGGTTGAGCTGCCGGGCCCGTTTCCGCCCATCTTCACCGCAAGCCTGGCTCCTCAGGGAGTCTGGCTCGCTGTGTACGGGTCGGCATGGAGCGGGATCGCTCTCTACGTGAAGGGAGAGGGAGTCACCATCATGGCCCAAAGCGGCTGGCCGCTCGTGGCGGCTGGTGACTGCGTTTAGGTCCGACTGTGCGCCGTTCCGCATCACAATAGGCACGTGCCCACCCAAGCGTCCGATGACGCCTTCGCCGAGGTAAAGGCCAAGGTCGACCTGGTCAAGGTCGTCCAGGAGCACGTCCGCCTGACGAAGCGGAACAAGGACTTCTGGGGGCTGTGCCCATTCCACCAGGAAGACAGCCCCAGCTTCAAGGTCAACCCCCAGATGCAGTCGTGGTACTGCTTCGGCTGCGAGCGCTCGGGGGACGTGTTCACGTTCGTCGAGCTGATCGAGAAGACGGACAAGCGCGGCGCGCTGCAGATGCTCGCGGAGAGGGCGGGCGTCGAGCTCCGCAAGCTCAGCCCGGACCAGAAGGAGCGGGCCGACCTGCGCAAGCGCATCCTCGACATGCTCAAGCTGGCCGCCCAGTACTACGAGTACGTGCTGTGGAAGATGCCGGCTGGCGAGCCCGGCAGGCGCCTGCTCGAGTCGCGCCACGTGGGGGAGGAGACCGCGCGCCGGTTCCAGCTGGGTTACGCGCCCGCGGGCCGCGGCTTCGCGGAATACCTGCGGGCCAAAAAGCGGTCGCTGGCCGACGCGCAGGAGGCCGGCCTGATGCGGCGCGACGGGACCGACTTCTTCGCCGAGCGCCTGGTGGTTCCGATCCGCGACGAGCGCGGCCAGGTCGTTGCCTTCACCGCCCGGGCGGTCCGGGCGGACGAGCAGCGCAAGTACATCAACTCGCCCGAGGGACCCACCTACATAAAAGGAAGAGTGATCTTCGGCCTCGATGGGGCCCGTGACGAGATCGCGCGGCGCGGCCACGCGGTGCTGATGGAGGGCCAGTTCGACGTCATCACCGGTCATCAGTTCGGGGTCACGAACGCCGTCGCCAGCTCGGGCACGGCCCTGACCGAGGACCAGGTCCGCCTGCTCAAGCGCTTCACCGACGAGCTGCTCCTGGTGTTCGACGCCGACCGGGCAGGGCGCGAAGCGGCGCGCAAGGCGGCCGCGCTGGCGGCGCATAACGGAATGCGCACCCGTGTCGCCACGGTGCCTGACGCCAAAGACCCCGACGAGTTCCTGCGCGCGGGCGGCGCCGAGGCGCTGCAGCGGTGGCAGGAGGTGATGGATAAGGCGCCGTCAGGCTTCGAGGCCGGCGTCGCCGAATTCGCGGTGGGCCTCAACCCGAGCAACTCGAACTCGGTCGAGACGGTCGGGGCCAGGCTGCGGGACTGGATCCGGCAGTTCCCGCCCAACCTGCACGAGGCGTACGCGGAGCTGGCCGAGCGCAAGACTGGGATCTCGCGACACCTGCTGCTGCGCGACCCGGAGCCGGAGCCGGTGCGGCCGGCGACCAACGGCGCTGGCGCCCGTTCGCATGCGGCGGCCAGGAAGATGACGCCAAGCCACTATCTCGTACAGTTGCTAGCCGTACGCCCCATCGCCTTCGACCGGCTGAACGGCCGGCTCACCCCGCAGGAGCTGGACGAAGACGACCGCGGCGTTTACGTCCGTATGCTGGAGACCTACGAGCGCCTGGGGCCCAGCGGGCTCGAAGCGGAACTGGTGGGATATCCACCCGAGGAGCAGGACCTGATCAGACGAGCGTGGGCGGCACCGCCGCCGAATGTCGATGACGAGGTGGCTGTTGAACTTGCCGAGAGAATCCGCCTGGAGCACATGAAAGGTATGCACAGTGGGATAATCCGCCAACTGTCCGAGGCCGAAAGGGGTAGGGACTCGGAACGCGTGGCGCAATTGGAGGCTGAAGCCAGGGAGCTCGCCCGCGCCATCACAGACATGGAAAGGAGAGGCTAAACATCGCGCGCGTAGTGAAGCCGGCGGCGACGCCGAAGGCAACTGATGGCAAAGCAGCCGATGGCAAAACAGCCAATGGCAAGACCGTGAAGACCGCCAAGGCGGTCGACAAGCCGGAGCCGAAGTTCGAAGACGAGCTGATGGCGGTGGCCGAGCAGCTCATCGTCAAGGGCAAAGAGCAGGGCTACCTGACCCCCGACGACATCCTGCAGGGCTTCCCGGAGATCGACGCCGAGCCTGACCAGATCTTCCGCATCTTCGCCGCGTTCAAAGAGATCGGGATCGAGGTCACCGACGGAGAGAAGGACTTCGAAGAGGTCGAGCAGATCGACGACGAGATGCTGCTCGACATCGAAATGATGGATTCGGTCTCGCTGGACGACCCGGTCCGCATGTACCTGAAAGAGATCGGTCGCGTTTCGCTGCTTACTGCCAATGACGAGGTGGAGCTCGCGCAGGCGATCGAGGCCAAGCCGCTGCACGACGCGATGAAGGCTTTGAACGTGGTCGAAGAGGTGGACGGCCGCCAGCGCTCGGTGGACGAGCTGCTGCCGGAGGTCATCGAGAGGCTGGCCACGGTGAAGCGCAAGGGGCAGCAGGCGCACATCGCGCAGGAGCTGCTCGGCCTGGTCGACATGGCGAAGCTGACCAACCTCGAGGACGCGGCCGCGGCCGAGCGGCGGCGAATCTCGAACGGGGCGCGGCCGCGTGTGCGCGCGGAGGCCCTGGAGTCGTACCGCATCGCGCGGTACCGGCTGACCGAGCGGTACGAGCGCGCTTACGAGGCGAAGCAGCGCCTGACCGAGGCCAACCTGCGGTTGGTGGTGTCGATCGCCAAGAAGTACATCGGCCGCGGCATGTCATTCCTGGACCTGATCCAGGAGGGCAACATGGGTTTGATCCGCGCGGTCGAGAAGTTCGACTACCACAAGGGCTACAAGTTCTCGACCTACGCGACGTGGTGGATCCGGCAGGCCATCACGCGCGCCATCGCCGACCAGGCGCGGACGATCCGCATCCCGGTGCACATGGTCGAGACGATCAACAAGCTGGTGCGCGTGTCGCGGCGGCTCTTGCAGGAGCTGGGTCGCGAGCCGTCGGACGACGAGATCGGCGAGGAGATGGGGATCACCCCGGAGAAGGTGCGCGAGATCGTGAAGGTGTCGCAGGACCCGGTGTCGCTGGAGACTCCGATCGGCGAGGAAGAGGACTCGCACCTGGGCGACTTCGTGGAGGACCGGGAAGCCGTCTCGCCGTCGGACGCGGCTTCGCTGACGATGCTGCACTCCGAGGTCGAGGATGTGCTGGATACGCTGACGCCGCGCGAGAGGCGCGTTTTGCAGCTGCGGTTCGGGTTGATCGACGGGCACCAGAGGACGCTGGAAGAGGTGGGAAAGCGGTTCGGCGTAACGCGAGAGCGCATCCGCCAGATCGAAGCAAAGGCGCTGCGCAAACTACGCCACCCCTCGCGCTCGAAGAAGCTGAGGGACTACCTGGAGTAAATTCCCCTCTCCCCACAGGGGAGAGGGTCAGGGAGAGGGGCCACCAACTTCCCTCTCCCCGCAGGGGAGAGGGTCAGGGAGAGGGGCCACCAA
>Ga0209471_1002649_pt1 | contig 10239 bp, 11 predicted proteins | sample GraSoiAngelo_128_FD_185885 | JGI IMG/M metagenome (GOLD analysis project Ga0209471, IMG submission 185885) | Grasslands soil microbial communities from the Angelo Coastal Reserve, California, USA - 14_0927_12_20cm (SPAdes) (version 2) | ecosystem: Environmental > Terrestrial > Soil > Grasslands ... | reverse complement strand
ATCTCTGGCGCTCAGCCGCTTTGATTCGCTAGAATGCTGTTAGCTAAAGAGTGGTTCTCGCCGCTACTCTTCTCTGAATGCGTTTCTTCCCATCGCCTTGTCACAGTTCAATTTGACGGATTGTGTCCGTACTGAGGACGACAGAAATTCAGATATGAATCGCGAGGTCGAATCGACGTCGTCGCTGCCTCTAATTGGTTCACTTCTTTTCAACTTGATGCGTTATCACAAAACAGTCACATTGGTTGTTGTGACGAAGCCGGTCGCCCGCTAGAATGAATTCCCTACCTCACTGCTGGAAATAGTAAGTAAAGCTTAATAAGAGAATCGAGTCCCCTTTGAATATTCGCATACTGTTCCCCCGCCTGCTCGTCGTTTGCGCCACGCTTTTATTTTCGAGCGCTGTGATTGCTCAAAGCAGTGAAGCTGACCCGCGCCCAATTCGGACTAATATTGATATAAATGGGTCGATCCGGCTTGAGACGCAAATGTCTGCGCCCTCGACCACCGAAGAAAGCCGGCCGCGTGTTGTGAAACCGCTGCCGCTGCCCAGTCTGACCGCGGCTTCCCTCAATCTAAGCAATCGATTCGATCAAGATTTGTTGACAGCGATTCAATCGCGCCTCGGCGCTACCTATCATTTCAATCGCACCGGGCCGGAAGAGTTTGATTGTTCCGGTTTGGTTTGGCGTGCGTTCCAGGACATCGGTGTGAATTTCCAACGCGGTCCGGCACGCTCATACTGGGCGACCTTCGAGGCTCCGGCGCAGAACGATGATTTCAAGTTCGGCACGCTCGTCTTCTTCAGTAATCTGTCGCACGTCGGAATCGTCGTGGATGAGAAAGGCTTCTATCATTCAGCGAGACATGGTGGCGTCATGTATTCGCCGTTCAATGATTACTGGTTGTCGCGCATCGATGGTTTCAGACGAGTGCCGCTTCAGTCTGGGCAATCAACAGCCAACGCAAAACCGCGCGCTGGTAAACCTGTCAACAACGTTGACGTCGAGGAAAGCCGAGAGCCATAAAGAACGTGCTGAACGAAGAAAGAGAAGCCGCAGCGGAGAAATCCGACTGCGGCTTTATTCTTTGGAGCTGCGTATGATCTCAACTCTTGAAAATAAATCCCGGGTGACGATCTCGATCGCGCTTCTCCCAGACAACAACGATCTTGTCAATCGCGACATAGCAGAGTTCGCCCTCATCATCTTTTAGTTGCAGCACGCCGTCTTCGACTTTCACGACCTTGCCGCGCAGGCTAGCCGCGGCCGTGCAGACGATGTCAATTTCCTTGTCGACTAATTTGGAAAGCAGTTGCTCCATTTGACGATCACAATTTACAAGTTGTGCTACTTGTTTCCATTTCTAAACGTTATCTGCACCAAAGGCAAAACAGTGTCGTCGCCCTGCTGGCTGCGTTCGAAAGATAGTAGGTCGTAATACGCGCAGCGAGCCCGAGCAGGGAATTCGCGGCACACGGAAGGACGGCCGTCATAAATCGTGCATTGACGCGTCACCGGGTCGAGAAACTTGCACGCTTTCCCGAAGATCGGATCGGCCTTTCGGCGCAGGATCTGTTCGCCTTGCCACGTGGTCGTGAAGCGTTTCTGCGCTGTCTCGTTGTCAACACCAAAGTAGTCCGCTAACCGGCGGATGTCGCGTTTCGTAACCTGCACTCGCTCGTAAATCGAGCAGCAGTAAGCTGGACATTTGGAACAGTTGTAGTAGCTTGGCGTCGATGTTTTCACTGAAATCCCCGGCTCGTTCTTCATAGATGGATTTTGATTTGTCGGATTACTCACCCAGTTTTGACTCGTACTACCTTCGGTTCGATTTCTCGTATTCACGTATCAACAAGTTCATGAATTCCTCACGCCGTTCGTAAAGCCGCCGGGGCGGTCGTGGCTTATGTTTCGCTAAAGCATACGCCGTTATGATCGGCAGCGCGACAGTCGAATCCAGATAACACACGACCGCGTCGGGCAGACGATCGGGATCGACTTTGCCCCATGACACGGCTTCACCCGGCGTCGCGCCCGAAAGCCCGCCGGTGTCCGGCCGTGCGTCGGTGACTTGCAGAAAGTAATCGTGGCCGCGTTCGTCGATACCCAGCACTTCCTGAATCTGCGGTTCAGTTTGTAAAGCGAAGTTCTTTGGCGAGCCGCCGCCGAGAATGAAAATCGCAGAGCGGCCCAACTTCTTCTTGCTTGACCTCTTGACCCGGTCGCTACCGCTCCCGGTACTGACACGGTCGCGAATCAGTCCGCGCTTCGCACCAAGCACGATCGCCGCGGTTTCATTTACGTCCAACGACGGATCAAAAGCGAGCTTGTTCCCTTGCAAAGCCTTTGCCGCGACGTTCATTCCTATCGACGAATCTCCGGGCGAAGAAGTATAAAGCGGCACTGCGTATTCATGGGCCGCGGCCAACAGAGATTTGTTCTTCAAGCCGAGTTTGCGCTCGCGTTCAAGCACATACCGGCCGGCGCGATAGTGAAACTCGGCCGTGGACATTGTCTTCTGAAACTCAGGCGCTGCGATTACCCGGCGAAAGAAATCGTCCGTATTCAGCAGGACTGAATAATCAAAGAAGATGTCATAGATGCGCACGACTTCTTCTTCGCGCAACACGATATCTGAAGTCGAGGCGTTGCCTGCATGCATCGAGAGGCCAATGCCAAAGTGCGTATCGTGATAAAAGTTCGCGCCCGTCGAAATAATCCAATCGATGAAGCCGGCTTTGATGAGCGGAATCAATGCCGACATGCCGAGACCTGCGGGAGTTAACGCGCCGGTCAGTGTTACGCCGACGGTCACGTCCGGCTCGAGCATTTTTTCGTTGAACAGCCAGCATGCTTCGCGCAGGCGCGCGGCGTTGTAAGCGATGAATGCTTCATCGACTAGATCGGTAAGCTTGATCTTGCCGTCGATAGGTCTTGGATCGATGCGGCGGCCACGCAGAAATTTACTTTGCTTCTTTGCCAAGGCCTTTTGTGAACGAACTTGATCTTAGAACGTGAAGAAGGAATAGTCGGCGAGCGCGCGATCGTTGTCAACCGTCAGAAGTGCCTGTTGAAGCGAGCACTGGATCGGAAATAGGGAGTTGCGCGTCTGAAAACGATCAAGGACCCGCTACGTTGGGCGGTTCTGCCAAGCGCTCAAGGCACGATCTGCAAAGACAGTTTCGATAACTACTTTTCAATTCTGCGCGCGCCTCGTCGCTCAAAGTAATCTCAGAACACCAACATCCGCGCAGGCTGGCGCCGCACGAGAATTCGTTGCCGCAAGCTTCGCAGATGGATGGGCCCGCGATGCCGGGCGAAATAATTGCGGCAAGTTTGCGTAGGCGACTCGTCATCGATTTGCGGCTGCGTCCTCGGCCTTGGTCCCGGCTAATTTTCTTAACCGGAGACGCGAAATTCGTTTCTCGTCCGTTTCCAACACTTCAACTTCCAGACCACGAAAACTCAGATGCTCACCTTGCCGGGGCACACTTCCTTTTTGCGCGATGACCAGGCCGGCGATCGTCGTGAAGTCGTCAGCTTCGATTTCCATATCGAACAAGCGCTCTATTTTCCCAATTTCAGTACTGCCGAGAACCTCGTACGAGTCATCGCCCGTTGGAATGATTTCCTCCGGCTCTTCTCCGCTCTTGTCTTCATCTTCGATCTCGCCGACGATTTCTTCCAGGATATCTTCAACCGTGACCAACCCCGCGATGCCGCCATATTCGTCGATTACCATCGCGAGATAGGCGTGCGCTTTTTGCATTTCGCGCAGGAGTTTCGCGACCGGTTTCGTTTCCGGAACGAAATAAACCGGTCGAATGAAGGGCGCGATCGGCGAATCGGCCTTGCCCATTGAAAGAGACGGCAAAAGGTCGCGTACGTAAATGATCCCTTCGACGTTGTCGATTTGATCGCGGTAGACCGGAAGACGCGAGTGGCGCGATTCAATGATCAAGTTGCGGGCTTCGCGCACATTGGCGCTCTTCGCCAACGCCACGATTTCAGTACGCGGAGTCATGATTTCGCCGACGCACGTGTCGCCAAACTCGATCGCGGATTGAATCAGCTCGCGCTCTTCCTCTTCAATAATTCCTTCGGCCTCGCCGACGTCGATCAAGGCTTCGATGTCGTCGCCAGTATCGTCTTCTTCATCTTCCGAAGTTGATTCTTCGAGTTCTTCCTGTTCGCGCATTCGATCGAATGAGCGATGCCACGGCTCGGCGGCAAAGGCGAGCAGCTGATAGAACGGCCGCAGCAACCGCAGAAGTCGCAGCAGTTTACTTTCAGGATTGCGCAGCGAAATCATGCGCGGAATGAACTGCCGAAATATTCCGGCAAGCACCAAACCGATTACCAGCGAAATAAGCAGCGCCACTCCGCTGGTAGAAAAGAATCGCAGCGAGATGTAAGTAACCAGGACGATGAAAATGACGAGGAGGATCTGAATCGCCGCCGCCAGCGTGAAGCTGAAGCGCGATCGATTTTCGAGAACCTCTTTCAGGAAGGGAGCGTAGCGCGCGTTCGGGTGCTCTTCAGCTTCAGCCGCCAATCGTCTAAGGCCGACATCGCTTAACTGGCCGAACGCCATGTCCACGGCGGCCAGAAAAGTCATTGCCAAGAGAAGCAATGCGCTGATGGCTAACAGAATTTCCATAGAGGCGATTGCGCCTAAATCGTGAATCGTGAATCGTAAATAGTTTAGCGGACTTCGAGCATAACGCAACGCTCAGGCTAATGGCCCATTATGAAGGGCAGCTTCTATTCACAAATTACGATTAACGGCTATTAGATCCCCAACTTCTTTCGCAGTTTCAGCTCCAATCGATTCATCTCGCCGTGATCGGTTTCGTGATCGTATCCGCAGAGGTGCAACAACCCGTGAAGAATCAATTGCTCGACTTCGTTGGAAAAACTTAGTCCGTTTTCTTTCGCCTGGGCCGCGGCGCGATCGACTGAGATGACGATTTCGCCGAGAGTTGTTTCGTTCTGCGATTCGAATGGTTCAGCGTGACTCGGAAATGAAAGCACGTCAGTCGCGTAATCCGTCCCGCGAAACTGTCGATTGAGCTTCTTGATCGCCGGATCGGTGACGAATGCGATCGAGACATCCTGCAATTCGCGCTCGACCAACTGCAACAACCGGGCGACGAACTCACGCAATGGTTTCGCGCTAATCTTTCGGGCACGCTGGCGGTTGATGATATCGATCATCGGAGTGTCAGAAGCCCGGCCGTCAGGGAGGGCTCCTCTGGTAACTCGCCCTCCCTGACGGCCGGGCTTCTGACACTAAATCTCACTCTTCTTTGTGTGCGACTCGTAGGCTTTGATGATCATCTGCACCAGCTTATGCCGCACGACGTCTTTATCGGTGAAGTAAACGAAGTCGATTCCTTCGATGCCGGCGAGAACGCGCTCGGCTTCGACCAGGCCGCTGCGCTTTCCGGTTGGCAGATCGATCTGTGTGACGTCGCCGGTGATCACAGCTTTCGATCCGAAACCGATGCGCGTCAAAAACATCTTCATCTGCTCGCTGGTGGTGTTCTGAGCTTCGTCGAGAATGACAAAAGCATCAGAGAGAGTTCGGCCGCGCATGAATGCGAGCGGCGCGATTTCAATCACGCGCTTTTCGAGCAAACGCGTCACGCGTTCGTAATCAACCAGATCGAACAGCGCGTCATATAGAGGTCGCAAGTAAGGATCGACTTTCTCCTGCAAGTCGCCGGGCAAAAACCCGAGCTTTTCTCCCGCTTCGACAGCCGGCCGCGCGAGCACGATGCGATTGACTTGCTTCTGCATCAACGCCTGCACCGCCATCGCCACACCGAGATAAGTCTTACCCGTGCCCGCCGGCCCAATGCCGAACACGATATCTTTTTGCTGAATCGTTTCCACGTATTTGCGCTGCATCGCCGATTTAGGCGCAACTTGTTTCTTCCCCGCCGGACTGAATCGCGACCGCGTGAAGTAGTCTCGCAGACTGTAGGCGCGATCTTCGGCGATCTGCGCAAAGGCTTCGCGCAGTTCCTTGTCGGTGAACTGACGACCCTCAGCGAACAGCTCGGAAAAATCTTCGAGGATGCGCTCGACCGTTTCGACGTCTTTCGGATTGCCGTCGACGTTCAGGCTGTGACCGCGTCCGTTAATTTGAACGTCGAGCAGCGACTCGAGGTATTTGATGTTTTGGTCGTGAACGCCGAACAGCGTTTCCAGGCCCTTTGGTGGAAGCTCGATGTGCTTCAACTTACCGTACTTTCTGCTGAGAAAATGATGGGCGGATAGAGGTTGGTGAGATGGCTATTGCTCGTTTGCATAAGTACACTTCGGACGCTACTACACGGCAAAAGCGATGTCAATTGAATGTTGGTAATGAAACGAAATTGGAAATAGAACGAGCTAGTTCGGCCTCACCGTCAGTTCGTATTCTTGTTTCAAGCCGAGCACATACTGCTCCCATCGCTGCTTGAATGCATTCATATCACGCGCGCGCAGAATTCGCGATAGAACCTGGTAAGCAAGCCTCGTTGCTGTAGGTAATAACAGAGGTAACGCGACTGAGAATAATTCGTGCCCTTGTCATCGTCGTTGTAGAACGCGCGCGTGTCCATCGCCATCAACTTGCGAAACGACGGCACAGAGCCCGTCTTGATCGCCGCTTGCAAACCGGGCAAACGCCAATTGGTAAAACCGTGAATGTGACCATTAACTTCACCGCATTGTTCGTAAAGCGAGCCCAGACCTTCGTTGAGCCACGCGGGACACGCGGGAAAGTTTGCTTCGATGAACGGATGGACGATCTCGTGAACCAAAGTGCCGCTGCCGGTTGAAATGTTCATGACCAGAGCTTTGTGCGCGGTCGAGTAATAGCCGTAGGGCGTCGTTGGTTTCTCGCCGAACAAAGCAGTCGCGTGTTTTTCGTATGAAGCTGAATCTTTGAACAGCCAGATATCGAGAATCTCTTTCGGATCTTTCGTGAAGTAATCCTGCTTGAGTTTATCCACGGCCCACTTCACCGTTCGCTCGGAATGCTCCTTCACATCATCCGCAGGTTCGTCGCCGATGACGACGAACGGCGGTTGCACGACGATCGAAAAATCGCTTGAGGGAAGTCTTTTCTTTAGTTCGTTAACGTGGCGATCAAAGTCCGGGTTCGCGAGATTCGCAGATGGCCCGGCACTCGGCTCAAGCTTATTGACGGGAGATGTTTGACCTTCCTGGCTCGGCGCAGAATGTAGTCCATAAAGCACACCGAGCAGCAGCACCAGCAACGGAATCAACAGCAGGAATTGTATCCTTCTGATCATCGAGTGGCTGGTATTCTGGGGCAACTTTGCGTAGCTCACTTCTCGCCGCGCGATGCCGAGCGGCGTCCCCGAGGTGCCGAGTTATCTTAGCGCGTTCCCGAGTGGCGTCCGCACGAGGCTGAGATGGCGTTGCAGTTGGTGAAATTCGCTAAAAAGCCCGGAAAAAGGCCAAATTGTGATTAATAGGTCGGCGACCAAAAGAATCTCCCCCGTACGGTCAGCATATCCAATCCTTTTTTGGGATCCTCCACCCTAATAATAGACGCCTTAGGGATGTTCGAATCGACTTTCCGATCAGTCGTGAAAACGCCCAAGTGTCCGAAAATTCACGCAGCCGGAGCTTTAGTAATGTATAAGGAACCGTTTGACAGAAGGTTATGATAAGTGCCATGCTATGATTGGTTTGCGACCCGCCAAAGTCATTCTCACCTAAGCGGCACATCAAATGCATCCAGTTGTCACGGGAGGATTTCTATGTTTTCACTATCGACGGTCAGTCTCTGGATACCGATAGTCTTGGGCCTCGTTTTTGCGGTTCTGGGTTTGTACTTCATTGTCAACGTGATTCGGCTTGATAGTAAGAATCACCGACCGCACTAGCTCGGTTCCTCAACGTGATGGGTAGGTTCTGCAATTACCTCCCTATCCCTCATAAGCTTTATAACGCCAATCCCGAACTTTTGGAAAAGGGGTATAACTACCGAGATAAGAGATACAATGAATACCGACACATCGTAGCCGGGATGAGCCAATTCGGAAAAGTAGGTGACGGCGAGGGATCTTCCACCGAAAAGCGGCAGGCGTTCGACTTTACTCTCTGCAGGCACACCGACGTATCGTGAAACCATATACGAAATCAAGATGCACATAATAAGTACAAACAGTACAATATAGACCCGCTTCAATTTGTCATGCGGCTCCACTATCATAAGTGCTATGGGAATCAGAAAAAACAACGGAACGAATATGCTTCTACAGAGGCCACCTTCTTGGCACACAAGAAACAATACGACGACAATATCAACGATCACGTAAGTCCAAATTGTGCGATTGACGCAACAATGGTCAAGTCCGTTATGTTTCTGAGCATGCCATAAAGCCCAGCCACCTCCTGCGAATAAAGCCGCAAATATGACGGCCATCATATAGATGATCCAAGTTACTCCGATCCCAATGTTAATTTGATGATCGTTAGCAAACGGAATGAGTCCGATGAAAAGAAGCAAGAGAGCTCCTAAGAATTGAGCTATGTTTGTAGCGAGAAAACGTTGTAAGGGCGTGAGTTCTACCATCGTATCTCCTCTTGGATGGGCAAGATTCTAATTGGAACTTTTTAAAAGCTTGAAGATATCTAAGGCCAGAACCGCGAGGTCTTCCTGCGCAAAATCATAGAACTTTGCTGTAGCAATATTCCAGAGCTAAAGCGTAATATTCTAATGAACGCTTCGCAGCGTGAAATACGTTTTCTTGTTCCTCAGTTGTTTTCGTAAAAGCTTTTATTAATTCCAAAGCCTCGTACGGATGTTTATCATCATAGCTCGCATGGACTCTAAGCCATTCCAAAGTTCTTTTACTGATCTCCACGCCATGCTTCGTGCGATATTTTTCAATTCCAGGAAATACATTTTTCGACCACTGTCCGGTTGGTCCTTCAATCGCATAATTCAAAGCGCTAAGTCCCTCAACGAGCGAACCGAAGGAACATATTCGCCAGAGATAATTGTTGATGGCATCCATCATAGGTGGCGGAGAAATCTCTTTTGAAAATCTGTCATCGGCGACGCCGAATCCCTTAGCAAAGTTCTTCCACCAATTCGCATGTCTGCGCTCGACATTCATGTTAGTAAGTAACCAGTTGCGGGCCCTGCTATTCCAAACGGATCTTCCAGCTGGAACTTTAGCCAATATCAAACCCATGTAAATTGGAAAGCTCTCGATTAGAGGATAAAAATTAACCTGTGCTTCTTGGATTTTCTTAACAGGTAATCGCGCTGTCGCCAACTCTCTAAAGACTCGGTGCTCCACAACGCAAGCCTTTGCCGGCTTGAGATCGCTTATGAATCGCTGAATCCATTCTGGATTGGGAGTAATCTCGATCAGTTGGCTAGATTCATTCATCACGGATACACCTAGATTGGAATCTTGTTTTTGCGGTTGGGAGAACAGCATCTTAACTCGGTCTCAGATCATGCAGCATTGTCAATCCTATTTTGAGAAACCTGATTACCGTAGGCCAATTCTGTCCAGATATTCTTACGTATGGTAGTTCGAATAGTCAACTAAAATCCGAGCATAATTACACCCGCGACGAATCCGATGGCGAGACCCCCCAGCGCACCACGGACGATTAAGAACCGAAGCATTATCCGGGCCCACTGCTTTTCCGTTCCCAGCCAACTTGATTTCCGAGTCTTATTTCGATCGCGGATCGGGTTTCACCACGAGCGGCGCTGTTTGGCTCTTGCCGTTCGCCGTCAGTTTCACCGTGTAAGTTCCCGGCAGCGCTAGTTGACTGCCGCGTCCGAAGAAACCACCGCCTCCGCCACCGCCCCCACGTCCAGCCGTGGGCGGCGGAGTCGGGCGGAAATCCCAAATCCATCGATGCATGCCTGCCGTCGCGGGCAAAGGTTCAGACGTGCGCGCCCAGAACGGTGGAAAATTCAACTTGTCTGGATCGACGGGCGGAAACTTGTCTTCGCTTGAGTACTTCCGAATAGTTTCGCCGGACGGATCGATGATTTCGATCGTCACCGGACCACTCTGGTTTGATTTCAAATAGTAATAAATGATCGCGCCCGTCGGTGGATTCTCGGCGAGTGCTTCATCGCGCGGTTGCGGTGTTCCATCGTCACTACCCGCAATTACCTCGACGGCTTCGGAAGGCTTGAAAAGAATCGCGTCGGTGCGAGTCATTGGCGACGTCAGTTGAC
>Ga0209471_1002647_pt1 | contig 10245 bp, 9 predicted proteins | sample GraSoiAngelo_128_FD_185885 | JGI IMG/M metagenome (GOLD analysis project Ga0209471, IMG submission 185885) | Grasslands soil microbial communities from the Angelo Coastal Reserve, California, USA - 14_0927_12_20cm (SPAdes) (version 2) | ecosystem: Environmental > Terrestrial > Soil > Grasslands ... | reverse complement strand
CGGCGGCTGGCGCCAGGTCGCGAGCAACTCGACGCCGTCGTTGATCGCCGCATCCGGCAGGTTGCGCATCACGAACGCACTGGTCCTATCGACGTCGACAGGATCCGTGATGCGCGATCGGAATAACGTCACGGTCGTCGTCAGCGGGCCGGCGCTGCGCGTCACGTCGACCGAGCTGCTGACGCTTCGCTCGGCGCGCAGCGGGAGGGGAATGATGAGCCGCGAGAGCCCTGCGGCCTCCGTTTCCTCGGTCAGCGGCGTGGGCGCGAAGAATCCGCGTCCGATCGAGACGCGGCTCGACCAGCCGCCGCGCTGGAGGAGAGCCGACACGCGCGGGCTCACGAACGATCCGAACTCGCTGTGGGCGTCGACGCGCGCGCTGACCGACAGCGCCGCCCACGACGTCAACCGCACGTCGTCCTGACCGAAGACACCCGGAACGGTGAAGGTGTAGCGGAACTGCGGCGCATCGCGCGGGCGATAGCCGTCGCGCTCGATCGCGATGCCGGCCACCCACGTATGCGCGCCGATCGCGCGCCGAATCGTCGCCTCACCGAACGACGTGTCGTGCGCGTCACGCTCGCGGACGTCGCCGAAGGTGTGATCCTGCGTCTGATGCGCGAGCGATCCCCTCACGCTGACGACGAACTTCTGCGCGGCGAGCGTCTGCCACACGGCGCCGCCGTCGACGCGGCGCGTGTCGAGCTCTTCGCGATAGGGCAGACCGTCCGGTACGACGGCGCCGTTCATCGTACCGCCGTTGCGGTTCTCCGCCATCACGCCGGCGGTCGCGAAGAACGTCGCGCCCGCATGGTTGTCCCAGAACAGACGCGGACGGACGACGCCGCGCGCATACGCGGCCAGATCCGCCCAGCCGTCGCCGTCGACATCGGTGCGCTGCTGGCCGTGGCCGCCGGCCAGCAGCGTCAATCCCCAGCTCGCCGCGACGGGCGTCGAGTACCAGAGCACGCCATCGGTGGCGCCGCGCGTCGATCGGTTCACGAGGGCCTCCCGCTCGACCTCCTTCCGAGGACGCTTCGAGACGAGATTGACGACGCCGCCCATCGCCCCGGCCCCGTAAAGAGAAGACGCGACGCCTTTGACGACTTCGACCTGCGCGAGGTCGGCCGGCGGAATCTGCAGCAGGCCGAACGAGCCGGCCTGCTCGCCGAAGAGCGGCAACCCGTCGGAGAGGAAGCGCGTGTAGCGTCCTCTCATGCCCTGAATCCGCACGCTCGCCGCGCCGAGCGAGGGCGACGTCGCCTGGACCCTCAGGCCGCCCATTTCGTTGAGCATCATCACGATGTCGCCCGGCGTCATCATGACTTTTTCCTCGATCTCGTCGGCGTCGAGAATCTCGACGCGCATCGGTTGATCCTCGATCCGCTTGTCGGTTCTCGTGGCGGCGACCGTGACGTGTTCTTCGATCGCCGACTGCGGGCGAAGCGCGATCGAGATCGCGCGTGGTTCGCCGGTGCGGATGTCGATCGAGACCGTCTCGGGTTCGAACCCTTCCTTGGCCACGACGATCTGCACCGGTCCGGGCGGCACGTCGAACGCCGTGCGACCCATCGAATCGGTGCGGTGCGTCGTGCCGTTCGCGACGACCGTCGCATCGGCGACCGCGCCGGCGTCGCTGCGCACTTCGATCTGCAGCATGACGTTCTGCGTCAACGCGCTGGCGAACACCAAGGCGACACACACACAGACACCCATGACCCCGCCTCCATCGGCGAATCAGCCGAATCCTGCTGACAACCGCAGGGATCAGGCGCGGCGCGGCGGCCGGTCGATGGAGGGCGGAGCGAGCGACGAGGCGTGGGAGGCGGGAACCGCGAAGAGAACGGCGAGACGCGTGATGCTGACGAGAATCGGCCAATCGGCGTGCACGGCCAGCGCGTTCAGACAAAAACCACACGCGCCGGACGCGTGGACGACCGTTTCGAGCGAGGCGTGGGCATGGACGGCGTCAGTGCAGCCGTCGGGACACGACACCGCATCCAATGCAGGCAATGCGACGAGCAGGGCCAGCAGCACAATCGCGGCGGCTCGCGACACGGCGACGAAGAGTATACGCGCGACGCGCCCATTCACCGTCGTTTGCCGACCGTCCACTGAAAATGCGTGCGCGGAGAGCGGCCGTTGCTGCTCTTCTACGCACGCATGCGACCGCCCAAGAAGTATCGCGGATCGCGCCGGCGCCTGCGACGAATCAAGCTGCGCGGAAACGGATCGCTGGAGCTCTGGCTGCTGGTGTTGTGGGTCGCGTTCGTGCTCCTGGTCGTCGTGCCCTGGATGCTGCGGCAGAGTCACTAACGCGTTGAGCATCGGCGATCCCTTTCACCCCTTGATGAACGCGAGCAGATCCGCGTTGATCTCGTCTTTGTTCGTCGCGCACATGCCGTGTGACTGTCCCGGATAGACTTTCAGCGTGGGGCGTTTGACCAGCTTTGCCGAGAGCATCGCCGACGCGCCAATCGGCACGATCTGATCGTCGTCGCCGTGCATGATCAAGGTCGGCACGTCGATCTTCTTCAAGTCCTCCGTGAAATCCGTCTCGGAGAAGGCCTTGATGCAGTCGATGACCCCTTTGAAGCCCGCCTGCATCCCCTGCATCCAGAACGAATCGCGCAGCCCTTGCGACACCTTCGCGCCGGGACGATTGGCGCCGTAGAACGGCCCGCTCAGATCCTTGAAGAACTGTGAGCGGTCCGCCAGAACGCCGGCGCGGATCCCATCGAACGTTTCCATCGGCAGGCCGCCGGGGTTTGTGGCTGTCTTCAGCATGATCGGCGGCACAGCGCCAATCAACACCGCCTTGGCGACGCGCTTCGTGCCGTGGCGGCCGATGTAGCGGGCGACTTCTCCGCCGCCGGTGGAGTGACCCACGTGGATTGCGTCGCGCAAATCCAGCGCCTCGGCGAGCGTCGCGAGATCGTCGGCGTAGGTATCCATCTCATTGCCGTTCCATGGCTGGCTGGATCGACCGTGACCGCGGCGGTCGTGCGCGATACAGCGGTAGCCGTTGAGGCCCAGAAACACCATCTGGTCTTCCCAGGCGTCCGCGCTCAGCGGCCAGCCGTGGCTGAAGACCACGGCTTGTCCCTTCCCCCAGTCTTTGTAGTAGATCCGCGTCCCGTCGCCGACCGTGATCGTGTCATGCGTCCTCGCGCCAGTGGTGGTGACAGTCATTACATTTCTCCTCTCGTCTACCGACACCTCGCCGCCCGTTCGTGATGTCGAGACAATACTCGCGAAGTGTCGCGCTGCTTCATCACTTTTCTGCTGCGTGCTCATGATTCCGCGAGCACGCGATGCACGAACGAAATCGCAATCGATCCTTCGCCAACGGCCGACGCGACGCGCTTGATGTTACCGCCCCTGACGTCGCCGGCAGCGAACACGCCGCGCAGGCTCGTTTCGAGCAGGTGCGGCGGCCTCGCGAGCGGCCAGCGAGCCGCCGCGAGGTCGTCGCGGGAGATGTCGCTTCCCGTCTTCACGAAGCCTTTTGGGTCGAGCGCCACGCATCCTCCGAGCCACGCGGTGTTCGGGACGGCGCCGGTCATCAGGAAGATGTGCCTGATGTCGTGCCTTTCGACGGCGCCCTCAGGGTTCCGCCACTCGACGGACTCGAGATGGCCATCGCCGTCGAGCGCCACAATCTCGGTACACGGGTGTAAGACGATCGACGGCGTCTCCTCGATTCGCCGAATCAAGTAGCGTGACATGCTCTCGGCGAGCCCCTTGGACCGCACGAGCATGCACACGCGCTTTGCCGTCTGCGACAGGAACACTGCCGCCTGCCCCGCCGAGTTGCCGCCGCCGACGACGACCACCTCTTCGCCGCCGCACAACTGCGACTCCATGAAGGTCGCGCTGTAGTACACGCCCGCGCCCTCGAACCGTGACAGGTTCGGGATGGCCGGCCGCCGGTATTCGGCGCCGGTCGCGATGACGATCGTCCGCGCGGGGATGCGCGGTCCATCGTCCAGCTGGATGGAGTACGGCTGGCGATCGCACGTCAGCGCGGTCGCGCCCTTGGCGATCATGATCTCGGCGCCGAACTTCTCCGCCTGCGTGAGCGCGCGGCCTGCGAGCTCCTGTCCTGACACGCCCGTTGGAAATCCGAGGTAGTTCTCGATCCGCGAGCTCGATCCCGCCTGTCCGCCCGGGGCGTTCGATTCCACCACGAGCACGTTCAACCCTTCCGACGCGCCGTACACCGCCGCCGCAAGGCCGGCCGGGCCGGCGCCGACGATCAAGACGTCGCGGACGTGCGCGCGATCGATCGTGTCGTTGTAGCCGAGGCAGTCAGCGATTTTCTGAATCGTCGGATTCCGAAGCACGACGTCGCCGCGACAGATCAACACGGGGATGTCGACGCCCGCGACGTGAAAGCGATCGAGCAGCTGCTGCACGTCGGCGTCGCGATCGAGATCGAGGTAGGCGAACGGGTGGCCGTTGCGCGTGAGGAACTCCTTGATGCGCAGCGTGGCGGCCGAGTGCGTCGAGCCGACGAGCACGACGTCGCCGAGCCCCTGCGCGATCAGCTCCACGCGCCGGTAAATGAACGCGCGCATCAGAACGTTGCTGATCTCGGGATCGGTCTGGATGAGGCCGAGCAGCTGTTCGCGCGTCAGCTCGATCACCTCGCCCGCCTGGTTGGCGCGCGCGCGCATGAACGACGGGCGGCCGTGGAGCAGGTTGGCTTCGCCGGTAAATGCGCCGGGGCCCTGCACCGCCACCATCGTCTCGGCATCACCGGAGGGACGGACGATCTCGATCTCGCCGGCCGTCACGACGAAGAACGGCGCCACGTGAACGCCGGGCTCGAACAGCACCTCGCCCGGACGGACCCGCCGTTTCGCGCCGTGCGCTTCGATGCGTGCGATCTGCGCCGCGGTCAGCGTCGGGAACAGCAGCGACGCGCGAGAGGGGTTGACGTCGGGCGTTCGCGTCGACTCGGTCATAGGCGGATCAGTCTACGCGCGCACAGTCCGCGCGTCCACGCAGGCCAGTGTCGGCGAATGAACGGGGCTCGAGAGTGGTACGTTGTTACATTTGATCTGCCCCGTGCATCCAAAGACCTGACACGTGATGATCGAGTCCCACGATTCCGACAACGCTGCCTTCGAAGTCGGCAAAGGTCGACGGAAGGTCATGGTGCTGAGCGAAGAGCAGGTCGAGCGGTCTCTCGACCCGACCGATCTGCTTCGCGAGCTGGACGCGTCGTTCGGCGCGCTTGCGCGGGGCGAGGTGCAGTGCCCGCCGCGGTCTCAGGTTTCCGTCCCGGGCCGGGGATTTTCGCTGACCATGGCAGCGTGGCAACCGGGCATGCAGATCTCCGTCAAGGTCGTCAACGTGTTCCTCCCCTGCAACATCTCTCACTCATGGAAATGGTCCTCTCCCCACCTCGTCAACCGCCGTGTCCGTCCACTGCTCCTCGCGTCAGGTCACAACAGCGCCTGAACCAGGCACGCGCGTTGCTCGAGCGCTCGCTCCATCAGGGAGGATCGAAACATGTTTCTCAGAAAGTATCTTTTGGGTGTCATGTTCGCTCTCGCGCTGGCGACCGTCATGCAGGCGGACCAACCCACCCTGAGCATTCAACAGCAAGCGACGCTCGTCATGTTCGGTGTCGAGGTGAGCGTAGTCGTGAACTGCCAGGGATCGACGGCATTCGAGGTCAATGTCGCCGTCAGACAGGGCGACATGGCGAGCGAGAGCTTCGGCGTCAATTTCACGTCCAACGGCGGCAGGCAGGTGGTGCCCGTTTTCGTCCCGGGCGAGTTCACACCTGGTGCGGCGGACGCCACCGCCATTCTTGCGTGTAATCAGCTCTTGGAAGCAATCACCGCCGGCCAGTCGATCAAAATTACAGAATAACGCTCGTTCGAGCGACCGGCGTTTGTGAGAGGCAGCTCCGGACAGTCTGCTTGACCGGACGCCGCGCCGTCGGAGCTCATCACGATGCGCGAGCAGGTGGATCGCACGACGGCCGCGCAGCGGATCTCGGTCACGATCCTTGTCGTGTTCGGTGCACTCGCGCTCGTGCTCGCCGCGATCGGACTCTACGGCGTGATGGCGTCCACAGTGTCACAGAGTTCGCGCGAGCTGGCGTTCCGGATGGCGCTTGGCGCGCGCTTCGGATCTGTTGGGCCTCGTGCTGTCGCAAGGCCTCGCGCTCACCGCGAGCGGCGTCGTCGTGGGACTGGTCGCGGCGTTGCAAGTGACCCGTCTGCTCGGCTACCTCCTATACAAGGTGAGCCCGCGCGACCCGCTCGCGTTCGGGTCGGCGTTCTGCGTGATTGGCGTTGCGTCGCTCGTCGCGCGGTTCGTACCCGCCTGGCGCGCGGTCCGGACCGATCCGCTTCGCGCCCTGCGGGGCTGATGGCGCGGTTCCTCGAGATGTTCGCGTTACCGCATGCGATCGGCCACGTCAGGCATCATGGCCATCGCCGCCTGGGCGGCTTTATGAATCTCCGCGAGATCCTCGCGACGCGGATCGTCCTCCGCCGATTCGGCGATCAATAGCTCACAGAATCCACAGATGATGCAGATGTAGTTCTTCAGCCGGTGGATCAGATCTGATTCCTCTGCAGTCCCTGTACTCGTTGCCATCTGGTCATCCTTATCCAAACTCGGGTCACCTCAGACGTGTTGCGTCATGGATCGAGTGTGCGCGCATGCTGACCGAGGTCATCATCGCCGCGCGGCGCGCCGCTCTTCCGATAGCTGCAGCATCTGATCGAGCGTGTCCAAGACCTTCCGCACATCGAACGGTTTGGTGAGGTACGCGGCTGCGCCGGAGGCCAGTGCGCGTCGCATCTGCGCGGGGGTGGCGTCGGCGGTGAGCATGACGACGGGAATCTGTCGAATCGCAGGATCGCCCCACAACTGGCGTAACACGTCCTCGCCCGACATGTCCGGGAGATGGAGATCGAGAAAGATGACATCCGGATCCCGATCGCGCGCGATCGCGAGCCCCGACTCGCCATCCGGCGCATGCAGCACGGTGATCTTCGGACGGCGTGCGAGTAGCCGTGTCATCAGACGAACGTTAGATACGTTGTCTTCGACGTACAGGATGGTGCCCGATCGATGCGTCGCGGGCCGCAGCAGTCCGTCATGTGTCGCGACCGGCACCGTGACAGCCGCTTCACGCGAGAGTGTGAGCTCGATCCAAAAGGTGGACCCGCGGTCTATCTCGCTCTCAGCGCCCATCGAGGCCCCCATCGCTTCGGCGAGACCGCGCGACAGCGCGAGGCCGAGCCCGGTGCCCTCGGTGGCCGTCGTTTCGGCGCCGAGACGCTCGAACGGGTTGAAGAGCAGCCGCATCTTGTCCGGTCGTATTCCGGCGCCGGTATCCGTGACCTTGATCCGGAACCTGTCGCGCGACACGCAGTCGAAACCCACCGTTACCCGGCCGTTCGCCCGGTTGTACTTGACGGCGTTCGAGATGAGATTCAACAGAATCTGCCGCAGACGCTGACGGTCGGCGACCACCGCGAGCGAGGGATCGATTTCGTCGACCACGAGCAAAATTTTTCGTTCGGCCGCGAGCGGCTCGACGAGATCGACGACATGCCACGTGATGTCGCGCACACCGACGGGCTCGAGCGACAAGGAGAGGCGGCCGGCTTCGATCCGGGAGATGTCGAGCACCTCGTTGACGAGATCGAGCAGGTGCTGCCCGCCTTGGAGGATCTGCTGGACGTTGTCGCGGGGCTCGTCGCCGAGGGGCTCGCTGGTCAGCAGTTGCGCGAAGCCGAGCACCGCGTTCAACGGCGTCCGGAGCTCGTGACTCATCCGCGAGAGAAAGTCGCTCTTCGCGTGATTCGCGCGCTCCGCTTCTTCCCTCGCCTGTCGCACGGCAGCTTCGGCGCGTTTCTGCTCGGTGATGTCGCGGATGAATGCGTTGAAGGTCAGCTGTCCTCCGTCCCCTGTCGGCCAAATCGTCAGTTCGACCGGAAACTCGGATCCGTCGCGGCGGAGCGCGCTCAATTCAAGACGCTGATGCGGCATCCGCGCATCGCCGGTCTCGACAAACCGCGCAAAGCCGCGGCGATGCTGTACGCGGTAGGATTCGGGCACGATCGTATCGGCCAGAATGCGTCCGAGCGCCTCCTCGCGTGGCCACCCGAACATCGCCTCGGCGCGCGTGTTCCATTCGACGATGCGGCCGCCGGTGTCGGCGCCCACGAACGCGTCGTTTGCCGTCCGCAGAATGGCCCGGGTCCGCTCCTCGCTTTCGAGGAGGGCTTGCTCGGCGGTGCGACGGTCGCTGATGTCGATGCAGTACCAGAGAATGCGCATCGGCCCGCCGGTGTCGCTGTATTCGACATGCATCAGGCTGAAAAACCAGCGATACCGTCCGTCGGCGGACCGGAACCGGTACTCCTGCGGAATCTGGACGGTGTGCGACTCGAGCGCCTCGCGCAGATGACCGGCCGCCCGTTCGAGATCGTCCTGGTGCAGCAGCGTGCGCCAGAAGTTGCGGACGCCGACAATTTCGCGCTGGTTGTAGCCGAGCAGACGGTTGACATTGGGGCTTGCGTACGTGATGCGGAACTCGCGCGGATCGATCCGAAAGATCATCGACGGGCTTGCCGCGATCAGATCTTCCAGGAAAAGTTTTGCCTCCTGCGCGCGGGCGTGTTCGCGCCGCACCTGTGCTTCGCCGAGGGCGCGATTGATGGCGGATCCAAGTCTCGCAAGCCGCTGTTTGACCACGTAATCAGTGGCACCAGCCTTCAGCCGCTCGACGGCGATCTCTTCGCCCAACGTGCCCGAGACGAAGATGAACGGGACGTCGGGCGCTCGCTCGACAACCAACGCGAGCGCGGCTTGACCATTGAAGGTGGGAAGACGATCGTCCGCCAGAATCACATCGAACCCGCCGGAGTCCAGGGCGTCGGCGAACGCGTCGCGCGTGTCGACCGCGACGATGTCGCACATCAGGCCCTGCGAGCGCAGCGTCTCGGCGACCAGTTCGCGATCGACTGGATCGTCCTCGACGTGGAGCACGCGCAGCGATTCCCGACGATCAGGCACGGGTCGGTCCCGCCGTGCGCTGTGGCGGCGGCTCGTTGATGACGGCCCAGAACCCGCCGAGCAGCTTGACGGCGTCGATGAACTCGTGGAAGGCCACCGGCTTGACGACATAGGCGTTCACGCCGAGCTCGTAACTCCGCACCAGATCCTGTTCCTCGCGCGACGAAGTCAACATGACCACGGGAATGCTCTTGAGCGATGAATCGGCTTTGATCTGGCGGAGAACCTCGATGCCATCGACCTTGGGCATCTTGAGATCGAGCAGCACGAGCGCAGGATTGGCCCCGGCGCGTCCCGCAAATCGGTTCCGCTTGTGCAAGTAGTCGAGCGCTTCCGCGCCGTCGCGGACCACCACGATTTCGTTGACGATGTGGTTTTCGCGCAGCGCGTTGAGCGTCAGTTCGACGTCGTTCGCGTTGTCCTCGGCGAGGACGATCTGCCTCAAGTCCGCGATCATTTACGCCGTTCCTCCCTGGGGCAACGACACGTAAAAGGTCGCGCCGCCGTCCACCACGCCTTCGCCCCACACCTTGCCGCCATGGCGGTGAACGATGCGGCGCACGTTGGCCAGTCCGATACCGGTACCCTCGAACTCGTCGCTGCTGTGCAATCGTTGAAAGATGCCGAATAATTTGTCCGCGTAGGCCATGTCGAAGCCGACGCCGTTGTCGCGCACGTACACGACCGCTGCGGTGGATCCCGCCCCGTCGACGTTCACCTCGATCACGGGGTGCGGACGGTTCGAGCTGTACTTCACCGCGTTCGAGAGCAAGTTGACGAAGACGAGGCGCAGCATCGACGGATCGCCCTGCACGTGTGGCAGTGGGCGCACATCCCACCTGATGTCTTTGCGAGCCTCTCGGCTGACCTCGAGTACCGCGTCGCGCACGACGACGTCGAGGTCCACCTGACGCCGATCGAGCGCGGCGCGGCCGGTGCGCGAGAATGACAGGAGGTCGTCAATCAGCCGGCCCATGTGCGTCGCGGCCTTGGCAATCGTTTTCACGTAGCGCCGGTCCTGCTCCTCCATCCGGCCGTCCGCGGATTGTTCGAGCAGCGTAGCGAACCCGACAATGTGACGGAGCGGCGCGCGCAGGTCGTGCGATACGGAGTAGCTGAACGACTCGAGTTCGTCGTTGATCACGTTCAACTCGGATACGTGGCGTGCGAGAGCGTCGGCGGCGGGCTTCT
>Ga0209471_1002645_pt1 | contig 10255 bp, 9 predicted proteins | sample GraSoiAngelo_128_FD_185885 | JGI IMG/M metagenome (GOLD analysis project Ga0209471, IMG submission 185885) | Grasslands soil microbial communities from the Angelo Coastal Reserve, California, USA - 14_0927_12_20cm (SPAdes) (version 2) | ecosystem: Environmental > Terrestrial > Soil > Grasslands ... | reverse complement strand
CTTCGAGCAGGAACGACATCCCGATGGCGGTGATCAGCGGCGCGAGACGAGGTGCGTTGCGCAGCGGCCTGTAGGCGACGCGCTCGATGGTGATGTTGACCGCGCCCATGATCAGCATCACGACCGGGAACGTGATCAGGAGCGCGATGAGGTTGGCAACCAGGAAGGAGTCTTCGCTTGCGCCCGCGAAGAAGGCCATGATGGTCGCCCCGACGTAGGCGCCCAGCGTGAACACATCGCCGTGGGCGAAGTTGATGAGCTCGATGATGCCGTACACCATCGTGTAGCCGAGCGCGACCAGCGCGTAAATCGCCCCGTCGGCCAGCCCGAAGACGAGGACCTGGGCGAACTGGCTGGGGTGCGCGACCGCCTCTCCCGCCAGCAGCACGAGGGCGATCGCGACGATGAGGAAGAAGCCGAGGTCGCCGACGCTCATGCCGATCCGGCCCAACCACGCCCGTCTGAGCCTGGCAGCCCCGGTTACGAATGCGCCCGCGTCCAGCGTTTCCTCCTTCAGTTATGCAGGGAGGAGGCCGTACGGGCCTCCTCCCTCGATAGTTTCGGTGGTTGGGCTAGGCGCCCTTGGCGAAGTCGAACTGCGCCTTCCAGATGAAGCAGTCTTTGGCAGCGGTCTTGCCACAGACGCCGGTGGACTGCGCGGGGTCGGAGACGGCCTCGACCGTGTAGATGGACACGATCTTCAGGCTGTTGTCGCCGTTCTCGTCGAAGTCGTAGGTGCCGATCACGCCGACGAAGCCCTTGGTCTTGGCCATCTCGGCCCGGACCTGGTCACGGGTCGGCGTGCCGCCGTTGGCATCGTTGACCGCCCGGCCGATGGCTGCCATCAGCGCGTTGGCGGCGTCGTACGCCTGCATGGTGTATCCGCCGAAGTCGTTGGGGCCCGGGAAGGCCTTGCGGAACGCGTCGATCGTGCCTTTCGCGCCCGGGATCTGGGTGGCGTCGGCGCCTGCCGACGTGGCGTTGATGTTGACCTCGTTGCCCGCCGCCTGGTTGATGCAGTCGGTGGTCTCGATGCCGTCACCGCCCATGTAGGGGACGTCCCAGCCGATCTGCTTCATCTGCGCCCTTGGGATGCAGATGTTCTGGTCGTCCGTGCCGCCGACGTAGACGCCTGCTGCGCCCGCGGCCTTGAACTTGAGCAGGATCGAGCGCCAGTCGCTCGTCTGCTCTTTCTTGTAGCTGCTTCGTGTCACGGTGCCGCCGTACGTCTTGAACTGCGCCGAGAAGGTGTCGGCGATGCCGACGCCGAAGACGGTGCTGTCGTCAAGCACGCCGACGTTCTTGATGTTGAGGGTCTTGTAGGCGTATGTCGCCATCGCGGGACCCTGGTAGTCGTCCGTGGTCACGACGCGGAAGTAGTTGTTGGCGTTACCCGCGCGAAGATCCTTTGGGTGATACGAGCAGCTGGACAGGTCCTTCGTCAGGCACGGGTTGGTGTTGGACGGGCTGATCATGGTGAAGTGTGCCGGGGCCGCGATCGGGATCTCGGCCTTGGCCACAGCGGAGTTGTAAGGGCCGATCATGCCCAGGAACTTGGAGTCGCCCAGCATGCTCTGGACGTTCTCGACCCCGGCGTCGGCCGAGTAGGCCGCCTGCCGGCAGTCGTCGAAGCTCTGGTACGCAATCGTGAAGCCGTTGACCCCGCCGGAGCTGTTCTTCTGGTCGACGGCGAACTTGACCCCGTTGGCGGTCGACTGGCCGCCGACGGTACACACCGGAAGGTCGGACCCGATCTTGATCGTGCCTTTCGACCCGTTGGTTCCGCCGCCTCCGCCTCCGCAGGCGAAAGCGACGAACGTTGCAACGATGAGGACTCCGAGTCCCCTAGCTCGAACCATATGGTTCCCCCTTGTGTTTGTCGGGAGGCCGAAATCCCTCTGGTGGACGCCTCCCCTCACTCGCCGCCCTCTTCCCAACCCAAGTCGGGGCGAGAGTGCGCCGGCGGCGAATGCGGCCACATGGGGTGGCCGAACCACTACTCCGTGCTGAACTATCGACTTGTGCCTGCCTCGAAGTCAAGCCTCGTGTGAGGCGCCTCCCGGCACCCTCGCCAACCATGACTGAGCCGGTGTATCAATATGGGAGCGCGGCGCTGTAATCGACGGCGACGACGAAGGCCCACGGCAGAGAGGGATCCGCGCTGCGCGACTCGAACACGGTTACGAGCCGCTCGGTCGTGTCGCCTGACGGGTCGAACCCAAATGCGCCGGCCGCGCCGTTGAACGCCGAGGTCGCCGCCAGCTGCGCGACGACCGCATCCCTCGTCGGCAGCTTGCCGCCGGCGGCTTTGATGGCGCTGTCGATGGCCGCATAGAGCACGCCGGCGGAGTCGTAGGCGGCGATGGTGTACGCGCCGTAGTCGGTGGCGTTGCGATGGCGGGCCTTGAAGGCCGTGATGACCGGCTGCGCGCTCGCGATAGAGTCGGGGATCGCGGTGGGGACGGTCGCATAGATGCCGACCGCATTGGCGCCTGCGTGGCGAACGCAGTCGGGGTCTTGCGCGATTCCATCGCCCCCGATATAGGGCACCGGCTCGCCGACAGTGAAGACCGATGCCATCTGAGCTCGAATCACGCAGCCATGATTTCGGGTGACGCCGCCGAAATAGATCGCCTGCGCGCCGTCTGCCTTTGCGCTCCGCAAGAACACCCCGACGTCGGTGCTGCGGTTGGGATCGAAGTCGAGGATGGCGACCACGCTCCCGCCATCTTTCTCGAACCTGGTCGTGAAGGCCGCCGCGAGCGCCTGCCCATAGGCCTCATGGTCGGAGAGCACTGCCATGCGACGCAGCTGCAGGTTCTTGTAGGTGAAGTCCGCGGCAGCGGGTCCCTGGAGCTCGTCGGTCGTCGCGAGGCGAAAGAAATTGTTGGTGCCCGTCGGCCGGAGCTGGGCGGGGGTGGGGAACCCTGCGGCACCGCAGCTCACCGCCGTGCGGCTGGGGCTGAGCTCGGCCGGCAGATATGGCTCCTTGGTGAGGCAGCGGCTGCTCACGGTCGGGCTCACCAGGGCGAGGTGCGCAACGTTGGCGATCGGAATGGTCTTGCGCGCGACGCTGGAGTCGAATGGGCCGATTACGCCGAGAACGAGCGGGTCCGCGGCAAGCGCCTTGACGTTGCCGGCTCCTTTCGACGGATCGTCGGCACCGTCGACGGCGTCGTCGCGAGCGTCGATCTGAACGCTGAATCCATCCACCGTCGCGTGCCGGTCGACGAAGAACTGCACGCCATTGAGCACGGGCGTGCCCGCCCGCCCCGCCGCACCGGCCAGGGGCAGGTCCACGCCGATCTTGATGACCTTGGGCGGCGTCCCAAGCGAGCAGGCCCACACGGATACCAGCGCCGCCACCATCGAAATCGCTAGCGCTCTCGACCTTCCTATCGTCAACCCGGAGATTGTCGCCGCCTGACGGCAATTGGCGCCGCCTCGTAGTCTCTATACTCGTTCCCTTCACCTAGCCAGGTCATAGGAGCGCGCCCGTTGAAAACCGAGTCCAGCGAACACCTCAAGCCCCGCTCTCAATATTCGGACGACGCAGTCCAGCTCGCCATCGCGGGCAAGTGGGACGACGCCGTCAAGCTCAACAAATTCATCATCGACAGCTTCGGCGCAGACGAGGAGACCCAGAACCGTCTCGGTAAAGCCCTGTCCGAGCTCGGCAAGCTGAAGGACGCGAAGTCGGCATACGAGGTTGCGCTCAAGCTCAACCCTATGAACTCGATCGCCAAGAAGAACGCCGCGCGCATCAACACGCTTCTTCACCAGAAGGAAGGGCTGAAGGCCGGCGGAACGCGGGTCGACCTCAACCTCTTCGTCGAAGAGATGGGGAAGACGATCATCACCACGCTGGAGAGCAGCGCCCCTGACATCTGCTCCAAAGTGGCCGCGGGAGACGTCGCCGAGCTGCGCATCGAAGGCGACGGCATCGCCGCGGAGACGTCCCGTGGTGTTCGCCTGGGGCTGCTCGAGGCGAAGCTCGCCCGCCGGTTGCTCAAGTTCATGCGCGGCGGTAACCGCTACCAGGCCGGGGTCACGTCGTGCGAGGGCAGTGCGGTCAAGCTCATCGTCCGCGAGACGTATCAGGACCCGCACTTTGCCGGCAAGCCGAGCTTCCCGATGCGGCGCAAGCGCGAGGTCGAGTTCCGCCCTTACACCAAGGAAAGCCTGCTCGCACGCGAGGTCGAGGTGTTCGCCGAGGACGAGGAAGAGGAGACACTGGTCGCCGGTACGCCGGCCACCGATGACATCGAAGAGGGCATGCACGCGGTGGAGGATGAGGCCGAACCTCTGGACTTCAGTGAGGACAGCGACGACAGCGGCGACGACGACGAGGACGAAGACGAGTGACGACTGAGGACGCGCCTGTGGCCCGAGCCCGGAGGTCTCTTCACCGACTCACCTAAGGCTTCTATGCCGCTCGGCGGCGTGCCTGGTTTTCGCGACCTCCTGCCCGAGGAGGCGGAGTCTGTGCGCAGCGCACAGGAATCTTTGCTCGAAGAGATGCGCCGCTGGGGTTACCGCCACGTCGTCACACCGATGGTCGAAAGCATCGACGTGCTCGAGCTGGGCCTGAGCGCCGAACAGAGGCGTCGCCTGTTCAAGTTCAGCGACGCGCGCGGTGATGTCATAGCGCTCGTCGGAGAACGCACCATTCCGGTCGCGCGACTCGTCGCCGGCAAGCTGCGTTCGGCCGAGCTGCCGCTGCGCATGAGCTACGCGGGACCCGTGCTCTCGGCGGACGAGGGGCGCTTTCATTCACGGCGCGAGACCTACCAGGTTGGCGCGGAGCTCGTGGGGGCGTCGGGTCCGATTGCGGACGCTGAGGTGATCGCGCTCGCCGCACGCTGCCTCGAGGCCGCCGGGCTGCGCCGCTACCAGGTCGACGTGGGTCACGCGGAATTCTTCCAGGGCATCATGGACGCGGTGCGGCTGCCGGCCGCTGTCAAGGCCGGCGTGCGCAGCGCGCTGGCCGCGCGCGATTTCGTCGCCCTCGAAGAGCTGCTTGCGCGCACTCCACTTCGTTCCGCCGAGCACGAGCTGTTGCTGCGGTTCCCGGCCCTTCGCGGCGGCCCGGAGATTCTCGAAGCCGCCGGGGGCCTGGTCCGCAACCGACGTTCTGAGAAAGCGCTGGCCGAGCTTGCCCGAGTTCGTGAGCTGCTTGTCGCTCACGGGCTGGGCGCGGTGGTCGGCCTCGACCTCGGCGCGATCCGCGACTTCGACTACTACACCGGTGTCATCTTCGAGGGCTACGGGCAGGACATCGGGCGACCAGTGGCGCAAGGCGGCCGCTATGACAGCCTCCTCGCGCGTTTCGGACGGCCGGCTCCGGCCACAGGGTTCGTGGTTCAGCTCGACCTGGTGTGGGAGCTGCTGAGTGGTGGGGCGCGTCCACCATCGCTGCCACGCATCGATGCCGCTGTCGCATGGACCGGCGCCGGGCTGGACGTGGCCATGCGCCTGGGTGCGACGCTGCGCTTGTTCGGGATGAGAGCGGTGGTCGACACCGAGCCTCGGCGTGATCGCGACGCGCGCGCCTGGTGGCGTGCGCTCGGTGCTGAGAATCTCGTCCAGTGCGGTGGCGCGAAGAAGGTCGCCTGGACTGCCCGCGGCGGACGGACCCAGTCGCTGCCGCCCGAGCAGGTGGCGGCGCGGCTGGCGGGAGCCCAGGCGTGACGGCCCCAAAGCCCCGCGCGACTCTCCAGGCCTCCGGCCGAAGGGGGGAAGGTAACGTTTCGATCGCCCTCCCAACCGGCGTTCTCCTTCCGGGCGCGCTTCGGCTGCTCTCACGCGCCGGCGTGATGCGGCTCAGCGCGACCGAGCTGGGCAGGCGTTTGCTGGTCGAGCGGTCTGGGGTGCGCGTGATCCTCGTCCGACCAGCCGACGTTCCCGCGTATGTCGACCACGGTGCCGCAGACCTCGGCATCGTTGGCAAGGACGTGCTCTGGGAATCCAACGGAACTCATTACGAGCTGGTGGATCTTCGCTTCGGACCTTGCCGCCTGGTGCTGGCGGTGCCGGATGGGTCGAAGCTCAACGGTCCCGAAACATGGCCGCCGCTGATGCGGGTGGCGACGAAGCTGCCACGGACGGCGGCGGCGTGGTTCGAAAGTCGCGGCCAGGCGGTCGAGGTCGTGCAGCTGCACGGCTCGGTCGAGCTGGCGCCGCAGGTGGGACTGGTCGACGGCATCGTGGACCTGACCGCCAGCGGACGGACGCTGCGGGAGAACCATTTGCGGATTGCGGCAACGCTCGGTTCGTCGACGGCACGCCTCATCGGCAACCAAGCCAGCCTCAAGACCCGCACGGACGCGGTGCAGGCGATGGTGGCCCGCCTTCGGGAGGCTGCTGGCAATGGCGATTAAGCGATTCGACGTCGGTTCCTGGCTCGACTCGCCCTTGTCGCGAAGGCGGCTGGACCTATCGCAGTTCGCAAAAGAGCGGGCGGCTGTCGCCGAGATCTGCGCGCGGGTGGCGGCGGAAGGCGACGCCGCGCTGCGGGATTACGGCAAGCGGTTCGATGGCTGGTCGCCGCAGGAGACCGAAACCTTCGAGGTCCCGCGTGAGCACCTCGCCGCCGCCGCCAAGCGCCTCCAGCCCGCCGATCGCGCCGCCCTCGAGTTCGCGGCCGAGCGGATCAGGGATTTCCACGCGAAGCAGGTGCAGCCCGCCAGCACTGGAACGCCGGGGCTGAAGCTGCTTACCAGACCGGTGAGGCGCGCCGGCGTCTATGCGCCAGGGGGCCGGGCGTCATATCCGTCGACGGTGCTCATGACCGTCATCCCGGCTCGCGTGGCGGGGGTGCCCGAGGTCGTGCTCGCCACCCCACCCCGCGCGGACGGGAGCGTGCCGGCGGCCATCCTGGCCGCTGCTCACATCGCAGGCGTCGATGCGGTCTATCGGGTGGGCGGGGCGCAGGCGATCGCCGCGCTCGCCTACGGCACCGCGTCGATTCCGCGCGTGGACGTCGTCGCGGGGCCGGGCAACATCTATGTGACGCTGGCCAAGAAAGAGGTGTTCGGCGCCGTCGGCGTCGACGGCATCGCGGGACCGACCGAGGTGATGGTCATCGCGGACGCGGGCGCGAGGCCCGACTTCGTGGCCGCGGACCTGGCCGCCCAGCTGGAGCACGATCCGCTGGCTTGGGCCGTGCTGGTCACCGACTCGGCCGCGCTCGCCGATCGCGTGGAAGAGGAGCTGCGCAGCCTGGTCGGCGGCCTGGAGCGAGCCCAGATCATCGAGGCGGCGACATGCTGCGTGATCGTGGCCGACGACCTCGAGCAGGCGGTCCACCTGGCCAACGACTTCGCGCCTGAGCATCTTCTGATCGTCGCGGAGGATGCGGGACGCCTGGCCACGCAGGTCGAGAATGCGGGCGCGATTTTCGTCGGCCCCTACGCCACCGTTCCCCTGGGTGACTACGCGGCCGGACCCAACCACACGCTGCCCACCTCGGGGGCGGCGCGGTTCGCGTCGCCACTCGGCGTGCATACATTCCTCAAACGCAGCAGCGTGCTGAGCCTCAACCTCGGCGACCTCGAGATGCTCCGCGAAGCCTGCGTGCGCCTCGCGGAGCTCGAAGGCCTCAGCGCGCACGCGCATGCAGTGGAGGTTCGTTTTGAGTAGCAGGACCGCGGAGGTCGTCCGCAAGAGCAAGGAGACTCAGCTGACGGCACGAGTTGCTCTCGAGGGACGCGGACGGGTCAAGGTCGCGACCGGGCTCGCGTTTCTGGACCACATGCTCGAGCAGGTGGCGCGCTACGGCTCATTCGAGCTCACGTTCCGCGGGGCAGGCGATGTGCACGTCGACACCCATCACCTCGTCGAGGACGCCGGCATCGTGCTCGGCCAAGCGCTGTCCCGCGCCCTTGGAGACCGGGCAGGCATCGCGCGCTTCGCCTCCGCCTACGCTCCCCTGGACGAAACGCTCGCCCGCGTCGTAATCGACCTGGGCAAGCGTCCGTTCATCTCCTACAACGTGCCGCTGCGCGGGCGGATCGGCACGCTCGAGTCCGAGGTTCTCGAAGAGTTCTGGAAGGCCCTTTCAATTCATCTGGGCGCCACGATCCACGTCGACGTCATCCGAGGGCGCAACCGGCACCACATCGCCGAGGCGACGTTCAAAGCGCTTGGGCTCGCGCTGCGCCAGGCCATGGCGGTGGAGGGTGTCGCCGGTGTCCCGTCTTCGAAGGGACTCCTCGGATGATCGCCATCGTCGACTACGGGGTGGGCAATTTGCGTTCGGTCGAGAGAGCGCTGATTCACGTCGGCGCGACGCCGAAGCTGACGGCCGATCAGGACGACCTCCAGCGCGCCGACGGTCTGGTGCTGCCTGGGGTAGGAGCGTTTGCGCCGGCGTTGGAGAAGCTCGTCGCCACCGGCCTCGGGCGCCGGGTGGTGGAGCTCGCCAAACGAGGGAAGCCTGTGCTCGGCGTCTGCCTCGGGTATCAGCTGCTGTTCGAGGAGTCGATGGAGCACGGCCGGCATGAGGGTTTGGGCTTGCTCGACGGCCGCGTGACCGAGGTGACGAAGAGCAACCGCATCCCCGTCATCGGCTGGTGCCGCGTCGCGCAGACCGACGTTTCGCCGCTGTGGCGGGGCATCACCGACCGCGCCTACTTCTATTTCGTGCACTCCTTCACGCCTTCCTCATCGCGGAATGCCATCGCGTCAACAGAACACTCGCCGGTGGCGGCAGCAGCACGCGTCAACGTGATGGGGACGCAGTTCCATCCCGAGAAGAGCGGCGACGACGGCCTGCGTCTTTACGAGAATTTCCTGGCCCTATGCGGATGAACGACGACGACTACGTCACGAGAAATCGCGCTGTGTGGGATATGGAGGCCGAGAGATACGAGGCCCCCGGGCACCGCGCGTGGGCGGCGGACGCCCCACGCTGGGGGATCTGGGGCGTGGCTGAGTCCGACCTGCAGCTCCTGCCCGACGTCGGCGGCCTGGACGCCATCGAGCTCGGCTGCGGCACCGCCTACATCTCCGCCTGGCTGGCACGCCGTGGCGCCCGCGTGGTCGGCATCGACAACTCACAGGTCCAACTTTCGAACGCCCGGCGCTTTCAGCGCGAGTTCGGTCTCGACTTCCCGCTGATTCACGCCGATGCGGAGCGAGTGCCCCTCGCCGATGAAAGCTTCGATCTAGCCATCAGCGAGTACGGGGCGTGCCTGTGGTGCGATCCCTATCGCTGGATCCCAGAGGCCGCGCGGTTGCTGCGACCTGGCGGCCGCCTCATCTTCCTGACCAACAGCGTTCTCACCATGCTGTGCATGCCGGAGCTCGAGGCCGATGGCCCCGCCCAAGATCGCTTGCTACGCAACTACTTCGGCATGCACGAATTCCGCTGGCCCGACGATCCGGGTATCGAGTTCCACCTGGGTTATGGCGATTGGATCCGGCTGCTGCGCGGAACTGGTTTCGAGGTCGAGGACCTTGTCGAGGTGAGACCGCCCGAAGGCGCGGTCACCGGACATCCATACGTAACTCTCGAGTGGTCGCGCCGGTGGCCGTGCGAAGAGGTCTGGAAGGCCATCAAGACGTGACGGCGAAAAGGATCATCCCGTGCCTCGACGTCGACGACGGTCGTGTCGTGAAGGGCGTTCGGTTTGAAAATCTGCGCGACGCCGGCGACCCCGCCGAGCTCGCCTCGCTCTACGACCAGGAAGGCGCGGACGAGGTCGTCTTCCTCGACATCACCGCGTCGTCTGACCATCGCCCCATCCTGCTCGACGCGGTGGCGCGAACCGCGGACGTGGTGTTCATCCCACTTACGGTCGGCGGTGGCGTTCGCAGCGTGGACGACATGGCAGAGCTGCTCACCCATGGCGCGGACAAGGTGTCGGTGAACACCGCCGCGCTGGCCGACCCGGAGCTGATCACGCGTTGCGCGGAGATGTTCGGGTCCCAATGCGTGGTTCTCGCCATCGACGCGAGGCGCCGGCCTGATGGGCCGGGATGGGAGGTTTTCAGCCATGGCGGCCGGCGCCCAACCGGCGGCGACGCTGTGGAGTGGGCGGCCCTCGGCGAGAAGCTCGGAGCGGGCGAGATACTGCTGACGTCGATGGACAGAGACGGCACGGAGAACGGGTACGACCTGGCGCTGCTCACCGCCGTCAGCTCGGCGGTGCGGCTGCCAGTCATCGCCTCCGGGGGGGCGGGCACGGCGGCCCACATGTATGACGCGCTCACGACGGGCGGCGCCGAGGCCGCGCTCGCCGCCTCGATCTTT
>Ga0209471_1002641_pt1 | contig 10264 bp, 13 predicted proteins | sample GraSoiAngelo_128_FD_185885 | JGI IMG/M metagenome (GOLD analysis project Ga0209471, IMG submission 185885) | Grasslands soil microbial communities from the Angelo Coastal Reserve, California, USA - 14_0927_12_20cm (SPAdes) (version 2) | ecosystem: Environmental > Terrestrial > Soil > Grasslands ... | reverse complement strand
TTGAGTGTCATACGCGTTGAAGGCCTCAGAAGAGGAAAGATTCAAGACCAATTGGACGACAAAACTCTGGTTGGAATGGCTCGCAGATGGGGACACGTAAAGAACCGACGTGTCAGTGCTTTGACCTCTGACCGGCGAAGGTAAAATAGCTGGTGCTATGGCAGCCGAAGCCAGAAGGAAAAGTATTACGAATCCACGGATCAAGATTGAGACTGCCTTTCCGGTTAATCGATATCTAGTAGGTCGCTCGCAAAAGTTAAACCAATCGCCACGCTCGAAAACACGAACCGAAACCTGTCCAGTAGACAAATATTCCCCTAATCCAGGTCCAATCTCAAGAGGTTAGCACTCTTGAACGTGCACCGAGTTATCATCGCGGCTACTCTAATCCTGCTTGTCGCAGTTTCCCTCTCTCAACCGGCCGCTGGTTCCGACTTTACAATTCTCCTAGACGGCAGCCAGTTCAGAATAACGTGGAAGATTGACGCGATGCAGAACCTCACAGCCTTCGCCAAAACAATCACCTTCCCTCAGAACATAAGCTCCACCCTGAAGGGAGACGACCTTACCGCATTTACATCAACCCTTCAGAACGCCCTACAGGCAAAGGTAGCAACCATTCAGATCAGCCAACCCACGATCAGCCTCTCCTCAAACAGCGTAAACGCCACCTGTTCAAACCACTGCCCATTCCAGTGGCTCAACGCCACAATCGCATTCGACGTCCATGAAAACCCTGTACAAGCGAATGGCCTAGGAGAATACGACATGTCCTGGAAAGCAATCCGAGTGGAAGACAATCTACAAGTAAACGGCACCGCCTTCAACACACTTGGGGAAACGTACTTGCTCCAAGGGCTCGCGTCCTTCTTTCCCACCCCAACAACACTGCGAACATTCACAGTCAAAATAGGAGGACTCTTGGTAAACAAGAACACATACCAAGATCCAACTGGAAAAATCTTCCTGTTGGACACAGGCGCATTTCAGACTCCCCTTTCGAACTGGGTCCACACGCAGGACCTCGAATCTCGCACCCAGAGCTGGACTAGTCCGCAAAATGCAGGCTTTAACATAACCGCAAATCAGCAAATAACCGAAGTGGGCTTCCAAACCAACCTGTACTATTTTGCCGCCGCCCGGATGTCTGGGGAAATCTCGACTTCAATGAACACTTTCGCCCAAAAAGATGTGCTGTTCGTGGATTTCTCTAACGGATTGTGGAAAACGGTCAGCGCAACCCTGATCCTAGTTATCATAGGAATACTAATAGTGACAGTAATACTGGAACGCCGTATCACAGGCCAGCTCCGACAACGAAGGAAGGGCAGCAAGGCTCGGTAGACGACTGGCACGTCGCGTCAAGAATTGGCCACTCCAATCGTCGAAAGCCTTGAAGGCCAGACCAGATCACAAGGCGATCGAACGGGGGGTAAGCCGCTAGCGATAACCTTTAGTCCTCGTCAGGACTAGGGGATCGGAACGCGTTGTCAGAGTCCGGGGACAAAGACTCGCAAAGAGAAGATGGTCCTTGGGGTCCCGTGAACCCGGACATTTGGGCTCCACGACCACGCAAAGGGAGGTTGCGGCGAATTGCAAATCGCGCCCTCGAGACCGTCTCATCTGTCTCAGTCCTAGCATTGGCCATAGTAGGCCCCGCAGCATTTCTCTCGTCGCTGCTTGTAGTCTACTACGTCGCAGGCCCCGCCCTATTTGGTCCGGTTCTTTTGACCTTCTGGGCTGTCGCTATCATAGGATTCGTGCTTGTCTTGGAGAAAACTGGATACGCTCGGAATTTCGAAAACTGGGGCTTCCGATTGACGCCCGCCAAGATCCTGGCGGTGCCCGCCTCTTTCATAATAGTAATCGGCGTTTTCTATCTCTTCCTCTTCTTTGCCCGGCTCCACTAGACACATTCGCCCACACGGTTTCCGACTCGAGAAAGGTTGACGGTAGCGTGCGGCCCTTCATTCAGGTAGAACGTTGTTCCCTACCATCAAGCCTTCGTGAAAACATCTTGTCACCTACGATTTTTCCAAGCAAATCCACAACCCGATCAAACCTCAATCTTGCAGAGAATTCGAGCTTCTCATTCTTAGTCAGAATGGTCAGATCGACGAGGTGGTATGTCTCCTCCACGTCCACCCTCACAATCTCGTCCAGACCAATAGCAAAGTTGTCTTTGTTGGACGCAAGAATCTCCTTGGGACTCTGAGACCCCCGTGGCTTAGCTAGAGACTCTTTTCCTGACTTCAAGAGATCCTCAAACGCACCACTCAAGCCCCCGAAGAACTGGCCCGTGGCAAGCGCTCCCGCTCCTCTCTTTCCACGATAAACAACAATAATTCTTGCGTCCGTCGGTACAAGTGTCAAGTGTTCAGAGCCAACTTGCAACCGGGCAATTACCGGAATCTCGCCCAACACAGTCTCAGTCTTCTCGTCCAGCGAACACATCTCCCTGTTGAGCTGTCATTAGACAGTACTTGGAAATAAGTTTGCTATTCCATGGAAACAATAATTTCCACATCATCCTCTTCCACCACCATCAATAATCTCGCGGGTCTGGGTTGTCTTGTGCTCGATCGACTCTACTATTCACAGTTTCAGTAAAAGTAGGTTCAGCCGGAAAAAGTCCTGAGCCCTACGCGGTGACGACAATGATACGGTCGCGTGATTCGAAAACAATGAGAAGTTTGCATTTTCCCTTTGCACTGACCATGATGCGATGACTCCTCAGTGTCGAAGCGATTATTATCATAGCGTATCGACGAAGCTAGCGTCATACATCTTCTGTCGGGACAATCTTCAACTGCCCATAGGATGTTGAGATATATCTGGAATGCTTCGCTAACGATCCGACCTCCAAGTATTCCTACAGAAAGCTGCTTGTCAGAAAATCATTAGTAGCAAGCTGGGAGAAGCGTTTCACTGAAATGCGTCTCTTGATCGCGAATGTGCACCTGCTCGAATCTAGCAATTCATATAACCCTGCAATTTCGACAAGCTTCCGCACGCCCCGGTGGCTCAGCCTGGTAGATGCCGAAGCCAGCCAAGAGCGTTGCCTTGGTAGACTCCTCAAAAAGGCAAAGGTCACGAGTTCAAATCTCGTCCGGGGCTCCAAAAACTGTCGATGACTGTGTCATCCGTCTATCTTGAGTCGTGGACGAACCTGAATATTCCCTTTCTACTGAAACGGTCTCACGTTTCAGTCAATAGAGCGAAACTTGCGTCCGTAGGACGCAGACTCGCAGCATAGCGCCTGGTTTCTACGACGGAGCACTTCGTCTCGGTTATTCAGAAAAAAGGGGGTTACGCCTCTCAACATCCTCAAAGGGATGTGAGAGACGACTGTCTTCACTATGCCGTAACAGTGATTGTTGCAGAACTGGACAGCTTGGTACCGTGGAAGACGAAACTTCCGGTTACCGTCACTGTAAAGGTTCCGGACGTAGCGGTAGAGATTGTCAGCTGGGAAGATGCTGTATTGACGCAGTCGCACGCGACGAAAGTCGGACTTATGCTGGCGGTCACTGATGAGCTAGAAGTTGTGGCCGAGACGTTTACGTCATTCGCCCAGCCGTTGAGAGCATTGACACTAACAGCTACGGTCTGGGAAGAGCCCGCGGGGATGGCGACAGATGAAGGCGCGGAGACTGTGAAGCTCGGCTCAGCAGTGCTGGAGACGGTTCCATAGTCAGTGTCGATGACTAGGATGCCAGAAATCTGGGACCCGGCGATGGCGATTTGTTGACAGGCTATCACGATTGGAGAGCCTGCAACACTGTTGACGGCCATCCACGTTACCGTGAAAAGTACGCCTCTGGAAGCCGACGATGCAACGCCAGTACCTGATGCAACCGCGAGGTGTGCTATCCCTGAACCATCATTGATGCTACAGCCTGTTCCCGAGCCGTTGACGCAGTTGGCGACGACGATTGGCGAGGGAAGTATAGTTCCAATGGAAATGCTCTGGGGACTGATAGCAGCACCGTCTGCTTTCACTGAGATGTCGAATGCGTCGAATGGAACCATGAAAGAGATCATGATGTCGGTTGTCGTGAGAGATCCTGCCGGCACAACCTTCGTGCTACCAGCAGTCAACCTTGGACCTGGCCTGGCCTGGACCGCTGGAGTTGCAACTAACGCGATGGATAATGACACTGTTACGAGCAATAGAGCTAGAAGCTTAGAGTTTTTCAAAGTTTTCCAGCACGATACTACGGGGTACGAGGTATAAGCATTCTTAAGGGGAATGCCCTCGAAGTAAGGTGGAGATATCACTCTATTTCCGGGGAATGCTTGAGCAGTCCTATAACTCCTAGTCTCGACACAAACTCGGACCAGTTCGAGATCCCTCTTATCCCTCGCGTCGCCACGAATCTACCACTGCGCAACCAAAAGGGATGCTTACACTCTTCACGTTCACCGGATCAGAAGTAAGAAATTTCAATGCAAAAGGTTTCAGAGTTCACGCCAACTCGAGTTAGAACTTATCCCGAAAAAAGGGGGTACTTCTCTCCATCTCCTTTGGAGTATGGGAGAGACGGTTACCGTTCGGATTAGGCCGTGACGGTAATCGTGAACGATTGTGTTATTGGACCTGGTGGCGGCGAGATTCCCGTAACAGTGACTGTGAACGTCCCAGATGTGGTTGTAGTAATAGTAAGAGTGGACATTGCTACTCCGACACAGTTACACGAAACGCCGGCCGGAGCTAGAGTTGCGGTGACCGATGGGCTGGAGGTTGTGGCTGACAGCGCGACATCATCGGCAAAGCCGTTGACGCCAACTACTGTCACGATGACGCTCTGAGAGGAGCCAGCGGGGACTGCGACAGTTTGTGAGGCTGAGACACTGAAGTTGGGGAGCGCGGAGGCTGGAACGGTTCCAGTGCTAGAGTAGACGTTATCCTTCAAGCTGATGCCAGATACCTGGACACCCGCAGAGGCAAAGAGCTGGCAACTGATCGCAACGACGCTGCTGACACTGTCGACTGCCTTCCATGTTACGGTAAAGATGACGCCGTTGTGAACAGTGGATGGTGCGCCTGTACCGGATGCGGCTGCAAGGTGGGCTATGCCGGGACCGTCATTAATGCTGCAGCCTATGCCTGCACCATCAACGCAGTTTGTGAGTACAAGGGGCGAGACAAGGGCGGAGCCGATTGAGATGCTCTGAGGATCAATGGCCCCACTGTCGGCAAAGACCGCTATGTCGAAGGCATCGAACGGGACCATAGATTGAACTTTAATGGCGGTTTTTGTGAGAGAACCTGCAGCAACATATGTGGTGGGTCCAACCACCAGTTTGGGGGTGGCTTGGGAGATGGCTTGGATTGGAGGAATCCCTGCGAGAACGATAGATGCCGTCACGGCGAGAAGCAGTATTGGTAGAAGCTTATGCTTTTTGAAACTCGTAAAGGCTATCATTTCCATTTTCAGGAGGACTCAGTCATACTCCACTTATATGTTTTCCCCCGCCCTCGGGCGGCGGAAAACGCTTCAGCGAGCCAGGGATATCAGGAGATATGCATTTCTGAGCGTGGCTATCCAACGCCGACTTCTATACTCGGGATGCCGAGGAGTACACAAGGACACGTCAGACAGCACTGGATAGAGCCTCAATAATCCCTAAGGAGAGTGACGGGTGCCTCAGACTGCCAAGATTCTCAGATGTCCACAACATCTCAGAACCAAGACTGTCTAGAAGCATAGACTCTTACTCTTGGTCAAGAAATCATCGAAGACGATGCCTGGAACAGCCATCCCTCCATGAGAGAAACTAGACAAGAAAAGCCGCGGTTTTCTACGAGAATAAATATCGAGGACCTTGTTGCTCTTACCGATCTTTAGAAAGCCGGCGACAATAATCTGGTATGGCAGCCAGGCTTAAGTCCGGTTCTCAAGCTGGCGGACCTTCTCCTTCCAAGCAGGGGCTTGAGACATTTGTTGGAGCACGGACTTCTTAGCCTCCTCTTGGCTCATCCAGCGGGTCTGCATAGCGAGCTTAACCAAGTCCTCGTACTTCTTCTCAAAGGGCAGCAACTTACCATTCATGTCAGTGCAGTGAATACAGTAGGGGTTGTCCGGGTTCTGCGCACCATGCTCCTCGTTAGTTGCCATGGGCATACCACAACTCTCGCAGCGCAAAGCCAGAGACATAAGTTCCGACAAGAACAAGAACACGAAAGAGAACTAATAACCTAACTGGACAACCCGCCTGACAGCACGAGTAACAAACCACAATCTGTGTCTGCTAAACCTATAATAATCCGGCACCCGCCCTATCGCGAACAGACCATTAGAGGAATGCTTCTCTTGCGGAGAAAGGGCACAGTACACCCTTTCGCAATTCTAACCGAGCTGATCCTACTATTCGGAAAAAAGAAACCCCCCGAAGAACCAATCCCAGCCACCACGACCAGGCTGGAACCCTTCCCTATACCGGACACGATCAGGAAAACGATAACAGAATCCGACATCACGAAGGCCCGCAACCGACTTCGAGTCGCAAACCTCGAAAGAGACATCATAGGAGACGCCCTCACTAAGATCTATGAGGCAGAAGCAAAAGGCACTATCAACGAGCCTGAAAAAAACCAGATGATACAACCCTACAAGAACGACCTCAAACGTGTAGACGCAGAGATCGACACCTACAAGAAGACCGTCGACCTCTACGAGCTAGAAACAGCGAAGGAAGACCTGTTCAAGAGATTCCAGGAAACATTCCTCGACATACAAGCCCGGATCGAAAAGATCCGGCCATCCCTCAACCTATCAGCCTCAACCGAGGCCAAACCCGCCGAGCCAAATCCCGCCCCAGCTAAGACCGAACCAGAACCGACAGAGCAGAATGCTCCTTCAAAAGAGAAACCTCCAAGAGAGAAGGCGAGAAACAAGGCTGAAGAGAAAATTGAGACCATCCGAGAAGAAGTCCTCAAAGCCATGGAACGACTCGAACAGATAGAGACAGAAGGATAAGCGGACAAGGATGAGCTGGGTAGAAAAAGCAAGGCTCAGCGCAGCAGCGCAAGCCGTCCGGGAATTGAGAGACCGCACGACTGTCGGGCTTGGCAGCGGGACCACCGTCCTCAAAGCGCTAGACCTATCCGCAGATAGAATCAAGAAAGAGCATCTCAACATCAACTGGGTCCCCACAAGCTACCAGATGGAAATTGCCGCAAGAAGACTAGGCCTGAAAATAACCACACTGTCAGAAGATACAGAACTCGACCTAGCGATAGATGGCGCCGACCAGGTCCAGTGGAGATCACTCGACCTCGTCAAGGGCGGTGGCGCGGCCCTCCTGAGAGAAAAAATAGTAGACTCAACAACCAAGAAACTCGTCATAATCATAGACGAGAAAAAATTGGCGAAGACACTGGGTGGAGAGCAACCGATCCCCGTGGAGATCACACCCTTCGCCTACCACGCCACACTCGCAAAGATAAACAAGATATCCGAAAAGGCAGCGTTGCGGGAGGCACCAAGCGGCAAGGTAGGACCAGTAGTCACTGACAATGGCAACCTAATCATAGACGCATACTACCGGAACCTCCGACGGCCAGATATCGTCAACGAAAAACTCAGGAAGATCCCTGGAGTAGTGGAAACAGGACTCTTTCTGGAGATGTGCGACGTCGCATATGTCGGAAGGAAGGATGGTAAGGTGGATATTCTGCGCCGAAGCTAGAAAGCTAGCGATCTAAGATCCTTGTCACAATTTGTAAGCCCGGTCATTCTTCCCTAGCATACTGCTCCTCTCTCGCGTCTTCTTCCTCCCTCTCTGGGTCAGAGTCCATCCTTTGCTCCTCGTCCTCGGCGTATTCCCTAGGAATACCGACCTCTCGAACGCTGAACTTGGCCCACTCCTTTCCGCAGTCTCTGCACCGGTACGCAAATCTGTAGGTGACAAAGTTCTCCGGATGCTCTGCTATCGCGTCTCCGGTTTCGATGGTTATTCTCATTTTGAAAAAGGCGTCCTTTTCCTTGAGCGCCTCGCTCGTGTCGATCTCCTCTTTCGACATCAGCTCGCCAGCAAGGAACTTGTGGCAGAAGGGGCATTCTTCCAAAACCAAAGAGTGATCCTGAACCCGTGTGCTAACCAGACAAATTAGCCTTCCCCCTCCAGCGCAAAACGGTGTCTACGTTTCTATCGTTTCGTCACAAGAAGAGACGGGGGCAGTCGAGACCTTGAGGTTTTGCGTGAGAAAGTACTATGTTTCGGCGTTCGCCGGGCCGACCAGTCAGAAGTGACGAGGGGCGGTACGTGTGGATGACCTTATAATTCTGAGATCGCTCTCTCATCACAGAAGATTTCTATCAAGTAACCGTCTGGATCTCTAATCTTGATGCTTCGATACTTCTCCTCCGTCACGTCTTCGTAAATGATTATGTTTCTGGCTCTAAGCCATGCCTGCCACTCGTCAACCTTCGAGGATGAATCCACGCGGAAACCGAAGTGGAAGCCAGACGCCCCTAAGCCCTTCTCGTGCAATACGAGAGTGTCCCGGCCTGAAGGAATACGCGCTACTCCCTGCCCGATCGCCCTGCTATCGAGGCCAAGAATATTCCGGTAGAACTCTACAGACGTTTCGAGGTCAGACACTTTCAGACCAACATGACCAATCCCAGAAGTGGCGATTGAGCCCGGACTATCACGTTTTCGTGCTCCGTAGCTCATAACTCTCCTCCTCAATGCGGGACTTATTGCCTTTACGTATCAAGTGCCGGGGGCGGGAGTCTCGGACAGAGGTGTTTTCGAACCCGCGACTTCCGGATCTCCCACATTGTAGTTATGAGTCCGGCGCTGTGGTTCCCCTTTCGGGGTCTGACCAGGCTGAGCCACCCCGGCAAAAATCGAGAGGACAAGTGATGCTAAAAGGATTCCCAAGAAATTATCATAACGATACGTCTCCCCTCGTAAGCTCCCAAAAAAACACCGGAACTCTACAACTCCGGGCGGCCCGCGTGAAATCGGGAAACCCGTCGATTGGAGAACCCATACAAATGTGAGAAGTGCTCAACGCGCTTTACTAATCGCGGAGGTCGGGCATGGGTGACGCCGCCGGGGATCCGGCGAGGGCATGGTCGAGATAGATCCAAGCTGAGAATCAGATCTCTGCAGATCTGCTCCTATCGGCTAACGACGCCTACTTGACGAAAAAGTGACCCCCACCTCCACTGCCGTCCCCACTGCCCTGTACGATCGCTGACACTGAGACAGTGTGAGATACTGGGCCACTGCTACCTGTGACAGTGATCAAGTACGATCCGAGAGGGACTGAGACTGTTGTGTTGATACTAATCGTTACCTTGACCGTAGTGCTTGGAGCAAGTAACACATTGGAGGTGCTAGCTGAGGCCGTAGGGCCGTTGGTGACAATGGGCGAAACAGACACGACCAAAGTAACGCTGCCTGAGAAACCCAGACTGCTTACGGATAAGACAGCTGCCGCATATCCACCAACGATGATGACGCTTGGACTTGGGGTGGCGAGAGAAAGTGTAAAGTCGGTGACAGTCACAGACAGTGCCGTCACGTGTTTTATGGAGCCGACACTCGCGGTGACGGTGACAGCATATGTTCCAGCGGGAGTCGAAGTTGTGGCCGAAACCGTAAGAGTCGACGCGCCAGATCCACCCGCAGGAAGGACAGGGTTGGCTGGAATGAAAGACGCGGTGGGGCCGTTTGTGACGAGGGGAGAGATAGAGGCAGAGAATGTTACAGTGCCATTGAGGCGGTTAACACTTTGCGCAGTGACGGTTGACGAGCCAGACGACGCCACCGTAAAGGAAAAGGACGCGGGACTTGCAGAAATGACAAAGTCTCCAGGCGTGAATATGTTGAGGGTGGAGGTGACCGTGTTGGTAGAACCACTGATAACAGAGATGGTGTCTGAGTAGAAGTTGGCTACAAAGACGGTGTTAGTGGCGAAGTTAACAGCGAGGGCGGTTGGGTTGAATCCAACCGGAACAGTCGCTATGACATTGTTCGAGGATCCATCGATTACGAAAATCGAGTTCGCGCCGGGTCCCGTCACATAGATTTTGTTGGTGCCAGGGTTGATGCCAACGTCCCCGGGGGCGAAGGCCAAAGATATGCTACCGGTCAAATTGTTTGTCGAACCATCAATAATGGCAACTGCGTTTCCATTAGGGTTCGTCACATAGATTTTATTGGTGGTAGGGTTGACAGCAGCTGAGGCGGGAGAGAAGCCCAATTGGATAGTCGCTAATACTGTGTTGGTGGAACTGTCGAT
>Ga0209471_1002640_pt1 | contig 10268 bp, 13 predicted proteins | sample GraSoiAngelo_128_FD_185885 | JGI IMG/M metagenome (GOLD analysis project Ga0209471, IMG submission 185885) | Grasslands soil microbial communities from the Angelo Coastal Reserve, California, USA - 14_0927_12_20cm (SPAdes) (version 2) | ecosystem: Environmental > Terrestrial > Soil > Grasslands ... | reverse complement strand
AGGGCGACCGGGCGCAGATCGTGTTCTCTGCCCCGGAAGAAATCTCCAGCTTCATTCGCAAGGCATGCTGAGGAATCTTGCCCTCGCAGCGATGCTTGCCGTTGCGGCGGGCCCTGCGCCGGCGCAAATCTTCGCGCCGCACGACATACTCGAGCCCGAGAAGGCGTTCCGGATTTCCGCCCGCGCGCTCGACGAGCACCACGTCGAGGTCGAATTCAGGATCGCCGAAGGCTACTACCTGTACCGCGACCGTTTCAGCCTTGCCACGGAGTGGGGCAAGCCGCTCGCAGTGGTGGTCCGAAGCGATGAAGGCCTGCTCGTGCGCATCGAGCCGCGGGCCGCGCCTGATTGCGACACCCCCATCGAGAAGCTTGCGGAGTTTGGACGCCGCATGGGCGCAAATTCCACCCGACGTGGTTCCTCGAAAACGGCGAGCGCTACTCGGGCGCCCTGCCTCTGGAAGGCCTCGTCCGTCAGGCGCTGATGTTCTGAAAATGGAGACGAAGATGCAGATCTGGACATATGCGCGCGCACTTGCCGTCGCGCTCGCAGCGGGAACGATGGGCGCAGCGCACGCGCAGAATTCCGTGACGCTGATGCACGTGCATGGGCTTTCCTACAGCGCCGACGGCAAGCGGCTGATGATCCCCAGCCATCACGGCGTCGCGGTGTACGAGAAGGGCATGTGGTCGAAGGCATCTGGACCCGAGCACGACTACATGGGATTCTCGGCGACATCGAAGCATCTGTACAGCAGCGGCCATCCGGCACCGGGCTCCGGGCTCGTCAACCCGTTCGGCCTGATCCGCAGCAGCGACGGCGGCAAGACCTGGGACAAGCTCGGCCTGGAAGGCGAGACGGACTTTCACCTCCTCGCCACAAGCTGGCACACGAACGCGATCTATGTCTGGAACTCGCAGCCGAACTCACGCATGCGGGAGGCTGGGCTGCATTACACGCTGAACGACGGATTCGCATGGAAGAGCGCCCGCGCCGCAGGGCTGCAAGGCGATGCGCGCGCGCTCGCGGTGCACCCGGATGACGTGGCGAGCGTAGCGGTCGCGACTTCGAGCGGGGTGTTCGCGTCGCGCGACTCGGGCGAGCGCTTCACGCCGGTCGCGGAAGCTGCGGAAGGCTTCTCGGTGTTCTTCGATCTCGACGGCAAGCAGCTTTGGTATGGGACCTTCGACGGCCAGCCGCGCCTTGCGCGGGCGCCGCTCGACGGAGGTTTGACGGCCCAGGTGAAGCTGCCGCCGCTGACCAAGGACGCCGTCGCGTATATCGCGCAGAACCCTGTCGCGCACAGCGAGTACGCGATCGCAACCTTCGGCCGCAGCGTGTACCTGTCGAAGGACGCGGGACGCACGTGGATGGCGATCGCCGAGCGAGGACAGGGTAGATGATTCGGCGTGTGCTCCTGTCGCGCGTGGCAATCGCGGTCGCGCTCGCTGGCGTGCTCGCCCTTGCGACGTGGGTCATCACCTCCCCGAGCCGCATAGGTGCGCCCGCTGCCTTTCGCCGCATTGCGCCGATTAGACCACGGGCAATCGGAGCCGCCCTCATCGCTCGCACGCTCTCGCCGATTGCGTTCGCTTTGTTCGCCGGCTGCGGCGATGCGCGCGCGCCGGGCGACGATCCGCGCGCCGACCCTCGCGACACGGCGAAAGTCAGCGCGGGCGGAAAAATCTATGCCCAGCAGTGCGCCGCCTGCCACGGCGCGAAGCTGGAAGGGCAGCCGAACTGGCGCGTGCGCCTGCCGAACGGCCGCCTGCCGGCGCCGCCGCACGATGAAAGCGGCCACACCTGGCACCACTCGGACAAGGTGCTCTTCGGCATCACGCAGCGCGGGCTCGTGCCGCCTTACGCGCCGCCGGACTACCCTAGCGATATGCCGGCGTTCGGCGGTAAGCTCTCCGACGATGAAATCTGGGCTGTGCTGGCGTACATCAAGAGCCACTGGGCTTCACGCGACGTGCTTGATGCGCGGGCCGAGATGACCGGTAACGCGAAGCGGCCATGAGCGGCCGAAGGTAACTTTTCGCCATGGCGCATCTCTATGTAAAGACCCACCGAAGGAGGTAAGCGTGAACCGCAATGCCGTTTCAGTAGTAATCGCCGCAGCAGCAATCAGTGTGAGCGCGTGGAGCCTAGCCGCGGACAAGCCCGCCGCGCAGGGAATGCCAGGCATGCAAGGAATGCAAGGCATGCAGGGAATGATGAGCGGCTGTCCGATGATGGGCGGCGGCATGTCGGGCGGCCACATGCAAGGCGGCGGCATGATGCCGCAGCTGCCACCTGGAAACGAGAAGCTCCAGCTGCAGATGTGGGGCGAAATGATGCAGAAGATGGGTGAGATCGCGAGCAAGTATGCGGCGCAGGTGAAATAGAGAGGGCGAACCCGCGCATGGGTGCACACGGTGCGCCGTGGTACCGCGATGCCGCGGCGCGCACGCTGATTCTGGAGCGCTGCCTCCCGACGCTCGCGGCGTTGAACCTCGTCTGGGAAATCGCACAGCTGCCGCTCTATACCATTTGGACCGAAGGCAGCGCGGGGTACAAGGCATTTGCAGTCCTGCATTGCACGGCGGGCGATGTACTCATCGGGCTGGTATCGCTCACACTCGCTCTGATGATCACGAGGGCCGGGCGGGTCGCAAGCTGGAACTGGGCGGCGATCGCGTTGCTGCTGGTCATGATCGGCGTCGCCTACACCGTGTTCAGCGAATGGAACAATACTGTGTTGCGTCCGGCCTGGGCTTACTCGGAACTGATGCCGGTAATCCGGCTCGGCGACGTGAGTTTCGGCTTGTCGCCGCTAATGCAGTGGCTGCTGCTGCCCCCGGTCGCGCTGTGGGCCGTGCAGCGATCGGTTGCGAGCTCCTCTTAGCGTCAGCAGTTACTCGCGCGACGGTGGCCGCTAGCGGTTTTCGATAATGTGCCATTCAACGTTGCGGGCCGCTTTGGGCGCGGCGACCGCTCGCCAGCGCAAACATCGCTCCGACAAGCGTTATCGCGCACACGATCATGGCGCCCGAAGGCAGATCGGCCAGGGCCGAGACAAGGAGTCCCGCGGCATAGCCGAGCACCCCGATTGAATAGGCCTTCAGATAACGATGCCGCCTGGCGTAAAACGTGGCAAGGGCCGGGACCACCAGCGTAGTAAAGACCAGAAAAAGACCGACGAGCTGCACTGCTACGGTCACCGTACAGCCGAACAGGAAGTAAAAACCGATGCGGCCCAGCCGCTCGCGCATGCCGAACCACAACGCGAGAATCACGCCGTAGAACAATGCTTCCAGCGGAAGCGAACCCGGGTTGACCCAGAGAATCTGCCCGACGAGAAGCTCCTTCAGGTTCTCGCTGCCGCGCGGATTTTTCGCGAGGACCAGGATCGCGGCGCTCGAGGCCAGGACGAACACCACGCCGATGATGGCTTCCTGCACCTCGGGCCAGCGGCGGTCGGTCCACGTCAGGATCATCGCGCAGGCGAGCGCCGCGCTCAGCGCCGCGATCTGCACCGCGGCGCCGGTGGGCGCCCAGCCGAGGTAATCGGCGAGGATCACGCCGACTCCAGCGACCTGCGCGATGGCGAGGTCGATGAACACGATGCCGCGCTCGAGCACCTGCATGCCGAGCGGGACGTGGGTGGCTGTAACCAGCAGGCCGGCGATGAACGCCGGCCACAGGATGCCGAATGTCGCCGCGTCGATGCTCACTTCACGCTCGTCCGCAGCCGGTCGATCGTGTCGTCGAACAGCCCGAACAGATCCTTCGCCTTTTCGGTCCCTCCGACCGTATAGGGCAGCATCACATCGGGAATCTTGGCGCGCTCAGAGAGAAACTGTGCCGCCTTGGCATTGTTGTAGGGCGAGTACACGATCGCCTTGGCGGGATTTCTCTGCATCCGCTCTACCAGTTCCGCCAGATGGCTGGGCGTAGGCGGGATGCCGGGCTTCGGTTCGAGTGCTCCGGCTTCCCGCATTCCCGACCAATTGATGAAATACGACATGTCTTTATGGTACACAACGACCGGAACGCCCTTGAGCGCAGCGGCACGCGTTGCCCAGAGTTCGATGGCGGACTGCCAGCGCTTGGCGAAAGAATCCGCACGCGTCTTGTACAGCTCGGCGTTGGCGTGATCAAGCTCGACCAGCCGCCCCGTGAGTACCTGCGCGACTTTCGCGATATTGCGCGGATCGAGATGGATGTGCGGGTTCCCCGAAGGATGGATATCGCCGAGGGCGCGGTCGATCACTTTCGGGATCTCCAGCCTCACGACGTACTGCGATGCCTCGAGATACCCCGGCGATCCCGGCTGGATGCGGTCGTTGCCCGACTGCGTGAGCAGCAACGGCAGCCACCCGACTTCCAGCTCCGAGCCCGAGCAGATCAGCAGATCGGCGTTGCGAATGCGAGCGATCAGGCTCGGACGCGCCTCGACCCGGTGCGGATCCTGCAGCGCGGTCGTCGCCGAAAAAACCGAGACCTTGTCGCCGCCGAGCTCCTGCGCGAGCGCGCCCCACTCTGGCTCGCAGGCGAAGACGTTCAGCGCCGCGCCGGCAGGCCATGCGAGCACCGCCGCTGCCGATGCAAGAAGCAATTTGAGAAGAGTTTTCATGTGTGTCGCCTTAGAACCTGTGCGCGCCATGCGCGCCGAGGCTCACGATGTATTGGAGAAGGATCTGGTTGTCGGGCTGGTTGAGCCGCGAGTAGTCGCGCGCGAACTGCAGCCGGATGCGGCTGAACTCGCTCGGGTTCCAGTCCACCATCAACGTGTTGCGCTTCGGGTTGTAGCCGCCGAGGATCGGGAAATCCGCCGCGCTCAGCGCGCCGGAGTCGACGAGCCCGATGTGCGTAGTGCCCGAATCAAGCCGGTCATAGCGGTAGCCGACCCGCCATTGCGGCAGGAACTGGTACACGCCCTGCAAATACCAGCCCGACTGGCGCGAGGTGAGGCCATCGGTCAGCGCGCGGCTTGCGGTGTCGAACGTGAGATCGCCGTTCTCCGTGCGCCGGAAGTACTCGCCCTGCAGCTTGAAGTTGTTGTAGGTCGGGTTGCCGTTGGGCGCCCATTTCAGGACAGCGTCGAGCACCCACAGGCGGCTCTTGCCCGTAAAGCTATTCACAACGCCTTTACCGGTAGAGTCTAGGTCGGCGTAGGCCCGGTCCCTTGGCGAGGTCCACAGGTGCGAAAGACCGGTCTGCCAGGCGATGCTTTGCCCGAGGTCTCCGCCGAGATGCGTGAATAAGTTCGTCGAGCCGAAGCCATTCTTGTTGCGGTCCACGCCTGAAGGGAACTGGCGTCCGCGGCCGAGCTCCACGCCGATATCAAAGTACAGGTCCGTCGGCGCCACCCACTTGAACTGGATGCCGTCCTCGTTGAGCTGATTGCCGAGGAACACTTTCATGGCGAGGGGCGTGTCGGCGAAGTCCCACGCGTGCGCGTGGACCTGGTTCTGATAGCCGACCGCGGAGAAGAAGCGTCCCGCCTTGATCGTGAACCCGTTGGAAAGCCCGATTGTCTGGATGTAGCCCTCCTCGACATCGATGCTGCTGTTGTCGGGCGAGATCGAGGCGACGAGCGTGCCGCGGAACATGGGATCGATGTTCGACATGAACGCGAGCTCGGACTCGCCCAGGCTCAGGCCGCGCCTGCCCGCCGCAACATCTCCCATCGTCGGCACGAAGCCATTCAGCCTGTAGGTGCTCGGGTCGCGCGAGAAATTGCCGTAGACGCCGTTCAGGATCACTGACACGCCGGGATTGAGCGCGCTCTCCGTCTGCGGCCGGCTCCAGGCCTGCACTGCGGCTTGAGTCGCCGTGGATTCGGTCTGCTCCAGGCGCTTCTCGAGCTCTTGCAAGCGCTGCTGCAGCTCTTTGATCTCCTCGCGCACCGAGTCCTGCGCCTGCGCGGAAGTCGTTGCCATGGCAAGCGCCACGGCGCACAACATGTTTCTATGCATGGTCCTCTCCTGTGGTGACGAAGGGCCGCGAATGCGACGCGGTCAGCTCAGGAAAGGGCGGGAGGGCCTCGCGAGAAAGGAGCGAGTAAAGAAACGCTGGCCGCGCGCGATGCGGCGGCAAGGAAAGAAAACCCCGCGCAAGGCTCGAGCGGTGCCGGGGCGGCAGTGGTCGCAACCGCGCCGAGCACGGTCCCCAGCGCCGAATGCAGATCGCAGAGCCGGTTCTTCTTGGAGTCGTGGCTTTTCTGCCCCGTCGCCGAGCCCTGCGCCTGCGCATCGCCCTTCGCGACGTGCCAGATCTCGTGAGTGACTGCGCCTTGCTGCGCGCACAACAGCAGCAGGGCGAAAACAACCTGGACAACTGCGTTGCGCCGCAGGCTCATGGCAGGGCTATTTTGCCAGACACTCCTCGAGACCGGCTACAAAAAGGTCTTTGGGCAGCTTCTTGCCGATGAAGACCAGGATCGACTCCTTCTTGTCCGCCTTGGTCCAGGGCTTGCCGAGGTCGCCGCCCATCATCATGTGCACGCCCTGGAACACGACGCGGCGCGGATTGCCCTTCATCCACAGGATGCCCTTGTAGCGCAGCAGGTCCGGGCCGTAGACCTGGATCATGCCCGACAGGAACTGCTCGAGCTTCTGGCCGTCGAACGGCTTCTTCGCGCGGAACACGAACGACGCGACCTCGTCGTGGTGCTCGTGATGGAGCTCGGTGAGGAATTCCGGGTCGAGCTCGAGAATCGCATTCAGGTTGAAGCCGCGGATGTCGAGCACCTCCGCGAGCGGCGCGTCGCCGAAGTGCACCTTCTTGATCGGCGCGCGCGGGTTCATCCGCCTCAACCGCTCAACCAGTTTTTTTGTGTCTTCTTCGTTGGCTAAATCTGTCTTGGAGAGCAACAGCCGGTCCGCGAACCCCACCTGCTCCTGCGCCTCGTGGAACTCATCGAGCTGCTGCGGCGCGTGCTTGGCGTCGACGATGGTGATGATCGAGTCGAGCAGGTAGTAGTTGCCGATCTCGTCGTCGGTGAAGAAGGTCTGCGCCACCGGCCCCGGGTCCGCCATGCCGGTGGTCTCGATCACCACGCGATCGAACTTGAGCGCGCCCCGGTCGCGCTTGGCCTTGAGCTCGCCCAGGATGCGGATCAGGTCGCCGCGCACCGTGCAGCATATGCAGCCGTTGTTCATCTCGACGATCTGCTCGTCGGCCTGCTCGATGATCGCGTTGTCGATCCCGACCTCGCCGAACTCGTTCTCGATCACCGCGATGCGCTGGCCGTGGTCTTCCCTGAGGATGCGGTTGAGCAGCGTGGTCTTGCCGCTGCCGAGAAAGCCCGTCAGGATCGTCACGGGCACCATGTCCGCTTCTTGCATGAGCACTCCTTGCGAGGGCGCGATTTTACCCCGTCTCAAAACGAGCGACAGATCACGTTTTCCGGTCACCGCGGCCCGACTGAGCCCCGATTCAGGTTTTCACTTCAGCCTCGCCCCCCGATTCAGGTCTTCAGGACCAGCAGGCCCTTCAGGTATTCGCCCTCGGGAAATTCCAGCGCGACCGGGTGGTCGGCGGACGCAGTGAAGCGCTCGACGATCATCGCTTGCGCGCCGGCATCGAGCGCGGCGCCGGCGACGATCGACTGAAAGAGCTCGGCCCCCACGCTGCCCGAGCACGAGAAGCTCGCCAGCAGCCCGCCGGGGGCGAGCAGCTTCAGCGCGAGCAGGTTGATGTCCTTGTAGGCGCGCGCGGCGTTGCGCGCCTGCGCCGCCGTGGGCGCGAACTTGGGCGGATCGAGCACCACCATGTCGAAGCGCGCGCCGCGGTCCCTCAGGGTCCTCAGCTCGGCAAAAACATCGGTCTTCACAAACTCGACGCGCGACGCTTCGAGCCGATTCGCCGCCAGGTTCTCCTTCGCCACCTCGAGCGCCGGCGCAGAACTCTCGATCGCGGTCACGCGCTTCGCGCCGCCTGCCAGCGCGGCGATGGCGAAGCCGCCCGTGTAGCAGAACCCGTCCAGCACTTCTCGGCCGGCGGCGAGCGCGCGCACGCGCTGGCGGTTCTCCCGCTGGTCGAGAAAGAAGCCGGTCTTCTGCCCTTGCTCGACGTCGACGCGGAAGTTGAGCCCGTACTCGATGATGGGGCAGCGCGACGCGGCGCGGTTGCCGCGCGCAAAGCCGGTTCTCTGTTGCAGCCCCTCCAAGGTTCTCACTTCGGCGTCGGAGCGCTCGAACACCGCTTCGCAGCCGGTGAGCTCGACGAGCGCATCCAGGAGGGGCTCGCGCCAGCGCTCGACCCCGGCAGCGAGGAACTGCACAACCAGCACGTCCGCATAGCGATCGACCACCAGCCCCGGCATGCCGTCGGACTCGCCGTGCACCAGCCGCATCGCGTTCGTGTGCTTCGCGGCGGGAAGTCCCTCGCGCATGGCCAGCGCCTGAGTCAATCGGTTCCGGAAAAAATCGGCACCGATGGATTCATTCGCGTCAAAGCTCCACACGCGGGCCCGGATCTGCGACTTCGGGCTGAATGCCGCCTGCGCGAGCGGCTTGCCGGAGGCATCGCGCACTTCGAGCGTGTCTCCCGGTCCCGGTTTGCCGGTGACGCGCTCGATCGCGCCCGAGAAAATCCACGGATGGCGCCGCCTGAGGGATTTCTCGCGGCCTTTCTTCAGCTGGATCATTTCTTCTTGGCGCGAGGATGGGCCGCGTCGTAGACCTTCGCCAGCGCCTGGAAGTCGAGGTGCGTGTAGACCTGCGTGCTCGAGATGCTGGCGTGGCCGAGCATTTCCTGCACCGCGCGCAGATCCTGCGAGGACTGCAGCACGTGGCTGGCGAACGAATGGCGCAGCATGTGCGGATGCACGCGCTCGGCGAGGCCGCGATGGCGCGCCCAGGCGCGCAGCCGCACGCCGACCACCGCCGGCGAGATCCTCCTGCCCCGGCCGCCGACGAACAGGGCCTTTTCATCCGGCGCGGCGAGCTGATTTCTCGAGGAAAGCCAGCGTTCGAGCGATTCGCGCGCCTGACGGCCGACCGGCACGGTGCGCGTCTTCGCCCCCTTGCCGGTGACCGTCACCTCGCCCTGCCGCAGGTCGAGCCGGCCATCGTCGACGTTGAGCGCGACGAGCTCGCCCAGGCGCAGCCCCGAGGAGTACAGCAGCTCGAACATCGCCGCGTCGCGCACCTGCTCGGGCCTGAGCTGCTTTTCCTCCCGCAACAGGCGCTGCGCGGCTTCGACCGACAACGCCTTCGGCAGCGGTCGTGGCGCCCTGGGCGCGCGAATGCCGAGCACCGGGTTGACGCGAAAGCCGCGGTGGCGCACGAGCCAGCCAAAGCAGCCGCGCCACGCGGAGAGCGTCAGCGCGAGCGAGCGCGGCCCCAGGCCTCTCGCGTGAAGAATCGCCATGAAACGCCGGATCTGCTGAGCTTCCAGGCGACGAAGGGGGGTCTCGTGCAAAAGTCCCAGCAGTAAGTGCAGAGCGCCGCCATAGTTCCTGAGGGTCGCTGCAGAGAGCCTGCGCTGATGCTTGAGCGCATCGAGATAGTCGCGCGCCAGCCGGGAATCCGGATGCGCGTCCATGGCCGCTACAGCCGCGCGCTCACTCCGGCCGCGCACAGCTCGCCGATGCGCCTCAGGTAGAGCGTCCCCATCTCGGGGAAGAAGCGCTGCGGATCCTCGCTGCCGAGCGCGAGCAGGCCGAACACCGCTGGCTCGCCGAGCGGCACCAGCGCCACCGAGCGCACGTGCTCTGCGGCCTCGCGGAACCAGGGAACGAACGGGTTGGCGGCGGCCGGACCGCATTGCGGCGCTCCCATCGCGGCCGCATGCTGGCGCTGCGCCTCGTCGATCGCCTCGGCCTCGGTCAAGTCGGCCGGCAGCGCCTTGCCCCAGACGCGCAGCGCCACATGCGGGACCGCGAAGTCCTCCCGCAGGTGGAAGTAAAGCGAATGCGCGAGCGCGGGGAAGTCGCGCGTCCCGGCGAGCGCCACGGCAAGGCGGTGCACCTTCTCGCTGATGGCGTCGTTTTGCTCGCCGAGCTTGATCAGCTCGCCGAGCCTGCCTTCGAGCAGCCTCGCCTTGTCGCGCAGCGCCACGGCCTGGCGCTCGGCCAGCGGGATCGCGCGCCCGCCGTAGGGATGCGGCACGAGCATCGATTCGAGGAGCTCGGGATGCTGGTCGAAGAACTGCGGATGGCTGCGCAGGAAGCGCGCGATCTCTTCGGCATTCATTGTTTTTTCATACCTCGATCGTTCCCTCGAAGACGCTCTGCGCAGGGCCCTTCATCCACACCGCATTGTCGCCGCCGGCCC
>Ga0209471_1002636_pt1 | contig 10279 bp, 12 predicted proteins | sample GraSoiAngelo_128_FD_185885 | JGI IMG/M metagenome (GOLD analysis project Ga0209471, IMG submission 185885) | Grasslands soil microbial communities from the Angelo Coastal Reserve, California, USA - 14_0927_12_20cm (SPAdes) (version 2) | ecosystem: Environmental > Terrestrial > Soil > Grasslands ... | reverse complement strand
TGCACACGCACCAGTCCCTCTTCAAGGGCGGGAAGAACGCCTTCCACGATCCCGCCGGGAAGTGGGAGCTCTCGGCGACCGCGATTCAGTACGTGGCGGGGCTGCTGAAGCACGCGCGCGGCTTCTGTGCCGTGACCAACCCGCTGGTGAACAGCTACAAGCGGCTGGTGCCCGGGTACGAGGCTCCGACCAACGTCGCCTGGTCGCAGCGCAACCGGTCGCCGTTGGTGCGGATCCCGGACCGCCGGGGCATCGGCACGCGTTGCGAGCTGCGGATGCCCGACCCCTCGGCGAATCCGTACCTCGCCCTCGCCGTCCAGCTCGCCGCCGGTCTCGACGGCATCAAGCGGAAGCTCATCCCTCCCGACCCGGTGAACAAGAACATCTTCTCGATGAGCTTCCGCGAGCGGCGCAAATACCGCATCGACGAGCTGCCGCGTGATCTGCACGAAGCCCTCGACATGCTCGAGAAGGACGACGTCATCCGCGACGCGCTTCCGCGACGCGCTAGGGTCGCACATCTACGAGCGATTCGTGGAGGCGAAGCGCGAAGAGTGGCAGGAGTACATCGGGCAGGTCAGCGAATGGGAGCTCGATAGATACCTCGGGCAATACTGACGACGTTACGCATTGCAAGAAAGCGTCGCGAAAAGGCGTCGCGAAGAACCGTCACTGACGGTCCGGCGGCGGATGTGCATGTAGTCGTCCGAGCATCTTGGCGATCAGGTTCACGCGAGCTTCGAGTGCGTTGATCTTGCGGTGCTGCGCGGTGTCCAGCACCGCCGCCACGTGCAGTTGTGTGGCGGCTTCTCGGGCCGACCCTCGCGCGTACAAGAGAAACTGGCGGAACTCGGGCACCGTGCCTCGGCCGCATGCTTCCGCTATGTTAGAGCAGATGGAGAGGGCTGCACGCACCAGTTGGTCGCCCCGTTCAAAGCGGCCGGGTCCCCTGAAGGTGCGAGCGAGACGCACGGTCTCGGCCGCAAACTCGCAGGCTACTTCGTGGACGCGGAGCCGGGCCGCATGAGCCTTGAGTGCCATGGCGGGCCAGTGTAGCAGCGCACCGGGCGCCGACCGTCATCCTTTTACGCCTATCCGTGACGATTTTACGCGACGTCTTTCTGCAACGTCTCTCCGTGACGCTGTTAGTCCTGGTCGCCGCCTGCGACGGCGTCTCCCACCTCGACGACACGCTCGGGGTTCAATCGTCCGCCCGCTGGGAATGGCACGGCCGCATCACCGTCACCCAGGATCCCCGGCTCACGCTCACCCGACTGGCGATCGACACGGGGCACGGCGGGGGTGACGTGGGGCTCGCCCGCTACGACTTCAATCCCGCCGAGGGCGAGGGAGACGAGTACTCGCTGACGCTGGCGCTCGACCTCGGGCGCGCGCGGGATCTGCGACAGAACGTGCCGTACACGCTCGGACCCGCGGACGCCCGCATTCCCGCGTATGCCACCGTCACCTGTTTCTGTCAGCCACTCAAACCCGACTCGGTGCGGGGCACCTTCCGGCTCGCCACGCGCGGCCTGCGCCAGATCACGGGCCGGGTGGACGCGACCCTGTATTTTGCGGAATGGAACGCCCCCACCCGACACACCACCTATCCGCTGCACCAGCGCATTGACTTGGTCAAGTAGGGCGGTCGGCATCGTGCTCGGGTTGCTGACCGCCCGTCCGCCTGACCGTCTGACCGCCCAGTCGCTCGCCCCGACGATCGACACGATCATCATCGTGAATCGCAACGTGTTCGACCTCCAGGAGGCCGACGCGCCCGGCTTCATCGCCCGGCTCGCCAACCGGCTGCACGCCCGCACGCGCGTCGGAGTCATCCGCGGCAGGCTCCTCGTCAATCGCGGGGACCGCTACGATTCGGCGCGGGTGGCCGAGAGCGAGCGGGCGTTGCGCAACTTGAGCGTCTTCAGTCGCGTGCGCATCGATACCACCCGGCTCGACGGCCGCCTGGCGCTGCGCGTGGCGACGACCGATGGCTGGAGCACGAAGCCGCAGCTGGGCTACTCCTCCGCGGGCGGCGACGTCAGCTGGCTGGCGGGGCTCGTCGAGGACAACCTGCTCGGAACCGCCACGTCGCTGACCGCCGTGTACAACAAGACGCCCGACCGGGGCATCTTCAGTCTCGGCTACCTGAATCCCCACTTCTTTTCCCGCCGCGTTCAGTTGCTGGGCCTCTACCAAGGCAAGACGGACGGGAAGCATGGCACGTGGCTGTTCGGCGTCCCCTTCTACGAGACGGCGGCGCGTCGGGCGCTGACCAGCGACGGCGAAGCGGCGTCCGAGCGCGTATTGGTGTTCCGCGACGGCGACACGAGCGCGATCCTGAAGCACCGCGCGCTACGCGCGGGGCTCACTGCGGGACTGACCCTCCACGCGACCACGCAGGACTACCTGCGGCTGTGGCTCGCCGGCCAGTGGCGCCGCGAGGACTTTGCGCCCGAGACCACCACCGTCTTCCCCCGTTCGGTGTTCGGCACCGTGGGCGCCGGCATAGACCTCGGGCACGTGCGCTTCCAGGTGCTGGAGCGATTCAATTCCTACGCCCGGCGCGAGGACGTGGACGTGTCGCAGCTGTTCCATGTCGGCGTCTGGGCGGCACCGCACGCCTGGGGGTATCCGTCCGGTCAGGCCGGCGTCGGAGCGGCGGTGAGTGGGCAGCTTGCGGCACCCTGGCCCGGCGGCTTCGCTGTGCTGCACGCGGCGGCCAGCGAGGTCCTCACCACCGGGGTGCCCGACTCGGGGCGGGTGGCGGGTGCCCTCACGGTCGCGAGCCAAAATCTCCGCAATCAGACCCTGATCCTGCACGTCGAGGGTGCCCAGCTGCGCCGCGCGAAGCCCGGCAACGAGTTCGACTTGTGGAACTCGCAGAACGGGCCGCGCGTGTTCGGCATCCACGAGTTCACCGGGACGCACATGGCGTGGCTCGCGCTCGAGGACCGGCTGCTCGTCGCGGACGAGCTGTGGGGCCTCATGGGCGTCGGCGTGGCGCCCTTTCTCGACTATGGCGGCGCCTGGTACGAGGACGAGCCGCCCCGCCTGGGCGGCGACGTGGGCCTGTCCCTGCGCATCGGGCCGACCCGCGCGGTGCGCGGCGATGTGGCCGAGTTCGCCGTCGGGTACCGGTTCGGCAAGGGGTTCACGGGCAGCCGCTGGGGCTTCGCGGTCCGCAAAGGCGTTCACTACTGACCGTCCCCCCCGGCGTGCACCCGCCGAAATCACGCTGATCCAGCTGACGCGTGCCTAGCGTCCAGGCTCAACGGGCCGCTGCCGAAGTAGGCGATGAGCAGCGCGGCTCCCAGCATGGACACGTTCTTCATGAACATGGCGATCTGGATCCCGCGCATCATCGGGTCGGTGACCGCCCAGAAGTTGTGCATCTTGAGCGTGACGGGGATCAGGAAGATCACGATCAACCACGCGCCGACCTTAGCCTTGTAGCCGAGCGCGATGCTCAGCCCACCGGCGATGGCGATCAGGCCCGAGAGAGGGACCAGCAAACCGGCGGCCGGCACACCCTGCTGGGTGGCGTAACCGATGTACCCCGCCGAGAAATGACCCAAGATGGTCATGAGAAAGATCAGCGAGTAAAGCACCCGGCCCACGGGCACGAGGTAGCGCACGGGAATCCCCTTTCGGTGTCGGTCATGAGGTAAGGGCGTCGAGGGCACTCTTGAGGCTCTTCGCGTCGCCCGCGCTGAGCGCACGCACGATGGCTTGCTGGGCCTCGACCAGCGCCCGCATGCCCTTGGCGTACGCCTGCTCGCCCGCGGGAGTGAGCGCGGCGAGCACGCCGCGGCGGTCGTCGGGGTCCGGACGCCGGCGAACCAGCCCTTCCTTCTCGAGCCGATCGACCAGCTGCGTGATGTTGGAGCGGACGCAGTGCTGCCGGTCCGCCAGCTCGGACAGCGACAGCGGCTCGCGCGCGTCCGCCAGGGGGTGGAGCACGCCGAGCTTCGCGAGCGACAACCCGAGGGGGCTCAGCGCCGCCTCCAGCCGGGATTCCACCGCCTCGGCGGTCTCGAGCAGCGAGGACACCACCGCGCTTGCGCTGTGGGAACGGCGCGCGCGCTTCGGGGCGGGACGTTTGCGCATCCGCGAAATCATACTCCGCTTCCCGGCCTGGTCAATCAATCGGTTCATCTGGCCATCATTGGAGAAGGTCGCGACAACCACGCGATAGTTCACGAATGAACGAGTGGGTCAGCAAAGTTCCCGCGGGCAGCTCGAGCGAGACCTGGTGCATCTCTTCGGGTGGGGGCTCGCCACCCGGACCGGCGGGCGGCGGAACGACGCTCCGCCACGCCGGCCGGTGTGACGGTCGGTGTCAGAAGGACAGCGTGAGGCCGCCCTGCCACGCGATGTCGTGTTGGGTCTTGTCGAAGCCGTAGCGGTCGAACTTGTACACGAGGTCGCGACCCTCGGCGCGGATGCCGACCCGGCCGAAGCGGTACTCGAGCCCAGCGCCGAAGTTGCCGGCGAACTTGGACCAGGTGCTGTCGGCGCCGAGCTGATGCACGCTGATCGCGCCCACGCCGCCCAGCACGTAGGGATTCAGCGTGCCGGACCCGGCGGCGAGGGGATAGCGCAGGACGAGGTCGGCGTCGTAGGTGAACTTGTTGAACTTGCCCCGCCCCGTCACGGCGGCGTTGCGGATGCTGTCCTGCGCCCAGCCGCCGCCGGCGCGGATGCCCACGTGGGACTGGAGCCAGACCGTACCGTCGAGCGACCCGATCCAGCCGAGTCGCCAGTCGGTGGTGCCGGTGGGATTGAGATTGGCCGCGCCCGAGAGGCCGCCGAAGGCGCCGGCCAGGGTGAACCGGCCCGCGGCGGAGCCGAGGCCGCCGAGCGACGCATGCGACGGCGTGGGGGTTTGGGCGCGCAGCGCCGCGGGGGCGACGAGCGCCAGGGCGGCGGCGGCGGAAACAGCGATCAAGCGCGAGAACATGATGTGCTCCTTCACGGGGCCGAGTGTGGAAATTGATTCATCACTGAACTACTTTCCAGCGAACGAAACAGCCTGCGGAGGAGTTCCCACCGGCCGGGAGGGCGGCGTCACAGGGCGAGGCCGACGCCGATCCCCAGCGACGTCACCCGATCGCGAAAGAATTCACCGTAGGGGGCGGGACCGGTGTACGCCCGCAGCAGCAGGCTCCAGCGCCAGCCGCCCTCGCCGCGGGCCACCGGATCGCCCAGCTCGAGCCCGGTGATGGCGCTCCAGCCGACGTCCCAGCGGCGGTCCTGAAGCGACTTCGCGTCCAGGGCGGCCACCACGCGGCCGGTCGCCAGCCGGCCGAAGCGCACCAGCACGCCGCGCTGGCGATACTCGACTCCCCCGTGGAGCACGCCCGGTTTCAGGTCGGCGGGCGAGTGCGTGAAGACGTACTCCCCGCCGCCGTACAGGCGCCACGCGGCGAGCTGCTGCGACAGCAGCAGCTCGGCGGCTTCGAAGGTCAGGTCCACCCGTTGGGCATTGGCATGCACCATGTACTCATCGCCCAGGTGGGAGCTCTGGTGGTACAGTTGCACGCGCGTCGTCAAGCCGCCGCGCCGGTAGGTCACCGGGAGGCCGACGCGATAATCGGTGTTCATCAGGTCGGCGGTCGGGCGGGCGAGATTGAATTGCGAGAAAACGGCGGCGGCAATCGCCACTTGCCAGGTGCGGCCGTTCACCACGCCGATCGTCTGGCCGAAGCCCACACTGCCTAGGCGGGGCGCGAGTCGGGGCGAGCGTTCCCACAGGTAGGCGGCAAAAAACTGCGGCTCCTTGGGGTCGGCCAGCAGCGGCTGGAATACCGCACCGGGTGCCGGGTTGGGGCCGGGGGCCTGGGCGGCCGCCGGTACGGCGGCGAGGACGGCCACGGGCAACCAGCGAACGGCGGCGGGAACGCGCATTGTAATGCAGTAATGAACTATCTAGGCTGCCAGGTTCCCGCCGCGCCCGCCGCGCGGTCAATCGTTTTCTTGTGCCGCGGCCTGCCGCAACTCCTGAACCACGGGATGAGTTCGCAACAGCAGAACGGCGGCTACCGCCGCGCCCACCAGGTTGCCGCCGAGGATTCGCACCCAGGCCAGCTCTCCCAAACCGAGGTGCGACAGCAGGATGGTCAGCATCACGAACCCGAACTCCAGAATGAAGAATCCGAACGCCACGCCCATGACGAGGCTCGGCTCGCGCGCGGCGCGATGCAGCGCCCAGACGATCGCGATGCCATACGTCAGGTTGAGCACGTAGTGCAGCAGCGTGAACTGCGCGATGCCGCCGAGCACGCTGAACGTCCGGAACGGCTGGCCCACGATCGCGTCGACCCCGGCGAGCCAGATCCAAATGGTGGTCGCGACGACCAGACCGAGCCGGGTCCCTTCCCACAACGAGCTGTGGTGCTTCATGACGGCGTGCTCCTTGCTTGAACGCGGCGGTGGACTCGTTTGGGAAGGCCCCGCCCCGGCGCCCAAGTTCCCGGAACCGGTTGCCCGCGGCCCGGGTTAAGCGCCCAGCGGGGGTTTCCGCCCGGCGGAGGGCGACCCCCGATCGATTCCCGAACCTTCACTGGCGAGCGATATGACCCCCACCGCTGTGCAGCCTGCGCAAAAGACACGCCCGTGGTCCCTGGTGTTCCAGCTGCTCGGGACGGCACACTCTGTAACGGATCGCCTCGTGGAGGCGCTCGCCGAGCTGGGCCTCTCGCCCGCGGGGCTCGACCTGCTCACCCGCCTCGCGGAGGCACGCGAGCCGCTGCCGTTACACGACGACGTGCGCGAGCTCGTAGTGATGCTGGAGCGCGACGGTCTGGTCCGAAGTGTCACGAACGGTGCGACGCGTCCGCGTGTCACGATCGCGCTCACGGCGCTCGGCGCGACGCGGCAGCGGGCAGGCACCGCGCGGCTCGCCGGTGCGTACGGGCAGTTCTCCCGGGCACTGGACGACCTGGACGGCGCCGCCGTCGAGCGCGCCCTTTCGGCGCTGCGGTAATCCCGCTTGATTACGTTGCAACACGGAGCACTCTCTCATGACGGCACGCAGCCTCTCGTACGCGCCGGCAGTGCTGGTCGCGCTCTGGATCACGTCCACCGTGGGGCCCGGCCCGGATATTGATCCGACCTGGCTCAGTTTCGACGCTCCCGGGAAGACCGTCCGCTTCCAGCTGATCGCCGGACTCACCGGTCTGAACGGCGCGCTCAACTTCAACGGGTTCTCGGACGGCGGTCTCACGCTCGTCGTGCCCGCAGGGTGGCGGACCGAGATCGACTTCCGAAACCACGACGGCATGCTGCCGCACAGCGCCGAGATCATCGCCCCACAGACACCGCTTCCCACGCAGCCGGTCGCGCCCGCGATGCCGCGGGCATTCACGCTCAGACTCAATGAAGGACTCGTGTCGGAAGCCACCGACACGCTGCGTTTCACGGCACAGCCCGCGGGCGAGTACTTAATCTTCTGTGGGGTCCCGGGTCATGGTGCCGCGGGCATGTGGATCCGCTTCCGGGTGAGCGCCGCCACCGAGGCGCCGGCGCTCTTGGCCACTCCGGCCACGTCGCACTAGTCCTCGAAGACACGAGAGCCCATCGCCGACTTGCCGCTCCACTTCCAGCTCCAAGACATGGTCGCGCTGGGCTACTCCGTGCTCAGCCGCCTGGCGTACGTCCTCTACATCGGGCTGGCGCTGCGGCGTGCCGACGCGGAACCGGTGAGCAGCGGCGCGGCGGCTCACGCGCGCTTCCGCCGCCGCGCGGCGTTCCTGATGTACCACGACGGCGTCGCCTTCGTGGCCGTGTGTATCCTTACTCGCGGAACGATCGAGCTGCCGCTGCCGCTCGTGTGGCGCCTGGCAGGCGCGGCGCTCGTGGCAGTCGGCGTGGGGGTGAAGCTGTGGGCGGCCGCGACACTCGGGGCCGACGGCTACTACTGGCGGGACTTCTTCGAGCGCGAGATCCGGCCGGTGCCCACCATCGCCGGCCCCTACCGCTGGCTACGCAACCCGATGTACACCGTGGGCTACCTCCAGACCTACGGAGTGGCGCTGCTCGTGGCATCGGCGCCGGGGCTCGCCGCGGCCGTGTTCTCGCAGGGCGCGATTGTCGCGTTCTACCGGCTCGTCGAGCGGCCGCACTACCAGCGCCTGTACGGCGGCGTCGCCGCCACGACCGCCCGCCGCCTCCGCACCAGTCAGGAGCCGGGATGAGCAACACGCTGCGAGTGAACGGCACGGTGCACACGGTGGACGTGCCGCCCGATATGCCCGTGCTCTGGGTGCTGCGCGACGTGCTCGGCCTCACGGGCACCAAGTTCGGCTGCGGCATGGCGCTGTGCGGCGCCTGCACCGTGCACCTGGACGGGCGGCCGATCCGCTCCTGCGTCACGCCCGTGTCGGCCGTGACGGGGAAGAGCATCACGACCATCGAGGCGGTGGGACAGACGTCGAGCGGGAAACGCGCCCAGCAGGCGTGGCTCGACGTGGAGGTCGTGCAGTGCGGCTACTGCCAATCGGGTCAGATCATGGTCGCCGCCGCGCTGCTCGCGGCCAAGCCGCATCCGACCGACGCCGATATCGACGCCGCGCTGGCGGGGAACATCTGTCGGTGCGGCACGTATGGGCGCATCCGCGCCGCCATCAAACGGGCGGCCGCGGGCTGACGTGGTCCGCCCGCCGGGCGTGTCGCGTCGGGAGTTCCTGAGCGTCGGTGTCGCTGTCGGCGGCGGCTTGCTCCTCGGCTTCGACCTGCCGGCGCCCGCTCCCTCCGTCTTCGAGCCCAACGCGTTCATTCGCGTCGACCGCGACGGTCGCGTGACGCTGATCATGCACAAGGTCGAAATGGGACAGGGGACGTATACGTCCATGTCCATGCTCCTGGCCGAGGAGCTGGAGGTCGATCTGGCCGACGTACGGCTCGAGCACGCTCCTCCCGACGACGCCCGCTACGCGGAGCCGCTGTTCGGGGTGCAAGAGACGGGCGGGTCGACATCGGTGCGGGGCAACTGGGAGCCGCTGCGCCGCGCCGGGGCGGCCGCGCGGAGCCTCCTGGTCGCCGCCGCGGCGGCGACGTGGAACGTCGATCCGGCCTCGTGTCACGCGGCGCGGGGTACGGTGATTCACGGTCCCACGAATCGCACGCTCGGCTACGGCGCGCTGGTCGACAAGGCCGCCACGCTGCGGGTGCCGAGCCGCGTGCCCCTCAAAGACCCGAAAGACTTCAAGCTGATCGGCACGCCCGCCAAGCGCGTGGACGCGCCGGCCAAGGTCGACGGCACGGCGCAGTTCGGCATCGACGTGCGACTTCCGGACATGAAAGTCGCCACGCTCGCCGCCTGCCCCGTGTTCGGCGGCAGGCTCGCGAGCGTCGACGACGCCAGGGCCAAAGCGATCCCGGGCGTGCGCCAGATCATTCGGCTGGACGACGCGGTGGCGGTGGTGGCCGACCACATGTGGGCGGCCAAGCAGGGCCTCGCCGCGCTCGACATCCGCTGGGACGAGGGGCCGAACGCTCAGGTCGGGACCGCGGATATCGTGCGGGCGCTGGCTGACGCGTCGCTGAAACCGGGCGTGGTGGCACGCGACGACGGCGACCCGGTCAAGGCAATGGCGGGCGCGGCCCGAAAAATCGAGGCAGTGTACGAGCTGCCGTTCCTGGCGCATGCCACGCTCGAGCCGGTGAACTGCACCGTACACGTGCGGCCCGACGGCTGCGACCTGTGGCTGGGCACGCAGGTGCCCACGTTCACCCAGACCGCGGCCGCCAAGCTCACCGGCCTGCGGCGCGCCAAGGTCCGGGTGCACAACCACCTGCTGGGCGGCGGGTTCGGCCGGCGGCTCGAGGTGGACTTCGTGGTCCGGGCGGTGCAAATCGCCAAGCAGGTGACCGGTCCCGTGAAAGTGGTGTGGACCCGCGAAGAAGACATTCAGCACGACATGTACCGACCCTATTACTACGACCGGATCGCCGCCGGTCTCGACGCCGGCGGCAAGCCGGTCGCGTGGACGCATCGCGTCACCGGGTCGTCGATCATGGCGCGGGTGACGAGCGAGCTGTTCCCCAAGAATCTGCGGGTGATCCGCGCCGTCGGCCTGCACCAGGTGATCGCCGGGATCAAGGGCCTCGATACCGACGCCGTGGAAGGCGCGGCGGAGCCGCCCTACGACCTGCCCAACATCCGGGTCGAGTACGTGCGGCAGGAGCCGCCCGGGGTGCCCACGGCGTTCTGGCGCGGCGTCGGGCCGACCCACAGCATCTTCGTGGTCGAGAGCTTCATCGACGACCTCGCCGC
>Ga0209471_1002633_pt1 | contig 10282 bp, 8 predicted proteins | sample GraSoiAngelo_128_FD_185885 | JGI IMG/M metagenome (GOLD analysis project Ga0209471, IMG submission 185885) | Grasslands soil microbial communities from the Angelo Coastal Reserve, California, USA - 14_0927_12_20cm (SPAdes) (version 2) | ecosystem: Environmental > Terrestrial > Soil > Grasslands ... | reverse complement strand
GAGCTACCCGTTCACCCGCGGCATCCATCCGACCATGTATCGGGGGAGGCTGTGGACGATGCGGCAGTTCGCCGGGTTCGGGAGCGCGGAAGACACGAACCAACGCTACAAGTTCCTGCTGGAGCACGGGCAGACGGGTCTGTCGGTGGCCTTCGATTTCCCGACCCTGATGGGGTACGACTCCGATCACCCGCGCGCCGAGGGCGAGGTGGGGAAGTGCGGCGTCGCGATCTCGTCCCTCGCCGACATGGAAGACCTGTTCCGCGGGATCCCGCTCGATCAGGTCTCGACATCCATGACCATCAACGGGCCGGCAGCGATGCTGTTCTGCTTCTACGTCGCCGCGGCCGAGAAGCAAGGCGTGGCGAGCACCGCGCTGCGGGGCACGGTACAAAATGACATCCTCAAGGAGTACATGGCCCAGCACGCCTGGGTGTATCCCGTCGAGCCCGCCCTCAAGATCATCGTGGACATGTTCGAGTGGTGCGCCGCGCACACGCCGCTCTGGAACACGATCTCGATCTCCGGCTACCACATCCGCGAAGCAGGAGCCACCGCGGCGCAGGAGCTCGCGTTCACACTGGCCAACGGCTTCACCTACGTGGAGCGGGGTGTGGCGCGCGGGCTGGACGTGGACGCATTCGCGCCGCGTCTCTCCTTTTTCTGGGACATCCACAACGATTTCTTCGAGGAGATCGCGAAGCTCCGGGCCGCCCGCCGCATCTGGGCCCGCCACCTGCAGGAGCGTTACGGTGCGAAGAACGCGCGCTCGGCGATGATGCGGTTCCACGCCCAGACCGCGGGGGTCACCCTCACGGCGCAGCAGCCGATGAACAACGTGGTCCGCGTGGCGTACCAGGCGCTCGCGGCCGTGCTGGGCGGCACGCAGTCGCTGCACACCAATTCCCTGGACGAGACGCTCGCGCTCCCCACCGAGGAGGCGGTCCGCCTGGCGCTCCGGACCCAGCAGATCATTGCGCACGAGACCGGCGTCGCCGAGGTCATCGACCCGTTCGGCGGGTCCTACTACGTGGAGTCGCTCACCGAGCAGCTCGAGCGGGAGGCGGAGGGGCTGTTCGCGGAGATCCAGTCGGTGGGCGGCGTGGTGAAGGGCATCGAGAGCGGCTGGTTCCAGCGGCAGATCGCCCGCTCCGCGGAGGCGTTCCAGCACGACGTGGAGGCCAGCGGGCGCATCCTCGTCGGCGTGAACGACTACCTGAGCGCGGACGACCATCCGGTCGAGATCCTCAAGGTTTCGGACGACGCCGAGGACGGTCAACGACGCCGGCTCGCGCGCTTGCGGGCCGAGCGCGACAACGCGCTCGTGGGCGAGCGGCTCGAGGTGTTGCGCCGGGCGGCCCGCGCCGATGAGAACGTGATCGGCCCCATGCTGGACTGCGCCCGTGCCTACTGCAGCCGGTATTCTTTTAGGCCATGACCGCACTACCGGTTTCCGCCAGCGAGAGCGCGGTGCGCGCCGCCGTCGAGCGGCTGTCGCGGATCCCGCCCGGCGCGTATCAGGTCGTGTCGTGCTACTTGAAGCTCGAGCCCCGTGACAAGACGCGCGGCAAGTATTTGATCAAGATCAAGAACCGCATCCGCCAGGCGCTCGCGACGCTCGAGCGTCAGGACCTCGAGCGCGCCCTGCGGGCCCAGGTGGCGGCGGACCTGGAGCGCGTGCAGGCGTACTTCGGGGAGCCGACCCGCCTGCCGCCCGCGCGCGGGATCGCGCTGTTTGCCTGCGGCGCGCTCGACCTGTTCGAGGTCCTCCCGCTCCCCCACGTCCACCGCTCGCGTCTCGCCGTCGCTTCCGTGCCCCTGGTGCGGGAGCTGGTGGCGCTCGAGGAGGAATTCGGAACCATCCTCGTCGCGGCGTGCGACCGTACCAGCGCGCGATTCTTCGAGGTGACGGCCTACGACGCGGTCGAGCTGGCCAGCCTGACCGCGGAGGCCACGCGGCCGGGCAAGTTCCACGGCGAGCGCCAGGCGAAGCGGGGAAACATGCTCGCCGGTGGCTTCGGCGAGCACAACTACCATATGCGCATCCGGGAGGAACGGCAGCGACACTACGCCCACGTGGCGGACCGGATCTTCCAGATCCATACGCAGCGCCCGCTCGCGGGGCTCGTGGTCGCCGGCATCGGCGTGGACGCGGCGGCCCTGCTGCCCCACCTGCACACGTATCTCCACGACCTCGTCCTGGGCGTCGTGCGCCTGAACCCCAAGCGCGTCACGGCCGCCGAGGTACGCGAGTCGGCGCTGGCGTTGCGCGAGGAGCGCGAGCGCGCCTGGGAGCGCGCGCACGCGGAGGCCGCGCGTGAGGGTGTCGGCACCGGCTGGGCGGTGAACGGCATCGCGCCGACGCTCAAAGCGCTCGAGCGCGGCCAGGTGCGTACGCTGCTCGCCGACGGACAGGACGACGACCTGCGGATCGACGATGCCATCGAGCGGGCGCGCCGCGTGGTGGACGGGCTCGCCGGCCTGCTGCGGTTCCGCCGCTCGTGACCGGCTCGAAGCGCCCGATCCGGGTGCTGGTCGCCAAGCCCGGCCTGGACGGGCACGACCGCGGTGCGAAGGTCGTGGCCGCGGCGCTGCGCGACGCCGGAATGGAAGTGATCTACACAGGGCTGCACCAGACCCCCGAAATGATCGCCCAGGCGGCGATTCAGGAAGACGTCGACGTGGTAGGACTGTCGATCCTCTCGGGCGCCCACCTGACCCTGTTCCCGCGGGTCAAGCACCTGCTGGTCGAGGCCGGACGCGACGACGTGCTGGTGACGGGCGGCGGCATCATTCCTCCGGCAGACATGGAGACGTTGCGCCAGCAGGGGATCGGGAAGCTGTTCGGCCCTGGAACCCCGACCGCCGACCTGGTGAAGTACATCGAGGAGTGGGCGGCCGAGCATGTCTCGGCTTAAAACGCTGAGCGCCGAATACCGCGAGCTCAAGGCGCGCCTGGAGCAGGGCGGCGGGCCGGACAAGGTGCGTCGCCAGCACGAGCAGGGAAAACTGACGGCCCGCGAGCGCATCGACGCACTGCTCGACCAGGATGCGGCCTGGTTCGAAATCGGCCTACTGGTCGCGTCCGACCAGTACGACGGGCAGGCGCCCGGGGCGGGCGTGGTCACGGGCGTGGGGCGGATCGCCGGCCGGCCGGCGGTCGTGGTGGCGAACGACGCCACCGTGAAGGCGGGCTCCTGGTGGCCGGAGACGATCAAGAAGATGCTCCGCGCCCAGGAGATCGCGATGCGCCAACGCGTCCCGATCGTGTACCTCGTGGACTCGGCCGGCGTGAATCTCCCCTACCAGGGCGGCGTCTTCCCCGGCCAGTACGGCGCGGCGCGGATCTTCTACTACAACTCGATCATGCGACACTACCTCCGCGTGCCCCAGATCGCCGCCGTCATGGGACCGTGCATCGCGGGGGGGGCGTACCTGCCCGCCCTGTCGGATGTGATCTTCATGGTCGAAGGCACCTCGTTCATGGGGCTGGGAGGCCCGAACCTGGTGAAGGGCGCGACGGGACAGATCGTGGACGCGGAATCGCTGGGGGGCGCGGCGATGCACACCGCGGTGAGCGGAGTGGCGCACTATCGGGCGCGGGACGATCGAGAGTGCCTGGCGCGCGTCCGGGCATACGTGGCGCGCCTGCCGCGGGCACTCCGGCCCCCCGCGCCGGGCGGCAAGCCCAAGCGCAATCCCAAAGAGCTATATGATCTGCTGCCCTCGGACCACCGCATGAGCTACGACGTCCGCGCCGTGCTCGAGTGCGTGCTCGACGCGGGCAAGCTGGACGAGTTCCAGCCCCACCTCGCGCCCGAGATGATGTGCGGTCACGGCGCCATCGAAGGCCGTACGGTCGCGCTGATCGCCAACTCGCGCGGGGTCATCAAGGGTAAGAAGGGTGAGGCCCCGAAGATCGGGGGAATCATCTATACCGAGAGCGCCGAGAAGGTGGCCTACTTCATCGAAAACGCCGACCGGGAGCGGATCCCTCTCCTGTTCGTCCAGGACGTGTCGGGGTTCATGGTCGGCACCGACGCGGAGCAGTCCGGGATCATCCGGGCGGGGGCGCGCTTCGTGGAGGCGATGGCGACGGCGACGGTGCCGAAGCTGGTGCTCACCGTGAACCATGCCTCCGGGGCGGGCTACTACGCCATGGCGGGGCAGGGCTTCGATCCCGACTTCATCGTCTCGTGGCCCACCGGCCGAATGGGCGTGATGGAGGGCGAGTCGGCGATCCAGGCCGTGTTCGGGAATGACGCGGCGAAGGCCGAAAACTCCGCCGCCGTCGATGCCATGCGCGCGGACTACGAGCATCAGCTCGACGCCCGATTTGCCGCCGCCCGCGGCTTTGTGGATGCGATCGTCCTGCCGGAAGAGACGCGCGATACGCTCGCGTTTCTGCTCGAGGCAACTGGTGAATTCACCGGCCCCCACGTCGGAGCCTTCGTGCTCCCGAGTCAATCATGAGATCGCGCTGCCTTCTGCTGTTCCTCGTCGCGCTCACGGCCGGATGCGGTGGCTCCGCCCCGCCACCGGCTACGCGACCGACGCCGGCCGCCACGCCGACCCCCGGCGCGGCACCCACCGCCGCTCCGCCGGGGGCCACCACCCCGGCGACGGCCACCGGCGTTGCGACCCGTCTCCCCATTCTGCCGCCGGCGCGTGCGCTGCTGGTCGGCCTGATGCCGCTTCACAGCGCGGGCGTCGATGAGTTCCGGGCCAAGCACCCCACCTACGACGGGCGCGGCGTCCTGATCGGGATCCTCGACACTGGCGTGGACCCGGGAGTGGACGGCCTGATCGTCACCAGCACCGGTGGGCCCAAGCTGCTCGACGTGCGGGATTTCTCGGGTGAGGGCATGGTCCGGCTCGCGCCCGTCACGCCAACCGGCGACGGCACCATCTCGGTGGCCGGCCGGGCGCTCTCCGGCGCCGGTCGCATCGCACGGCTCACGACCGCGACCACCTGGTATGCCGGCGTGCTGGCGGAGCGGCCGCTCGGGAAGCTGCCCGGCGCCGACCTGAACGGTGACGGGACCAACCGCGACACCTTTCCGGTGCTCGTCGTGAAGGCGACGGATGGCTGGGTCGCGTTCATCGACACGAACCTGGACGGCTCGTTCGAAGACGAGATGCCGCTGCACGACTACCGCCAGGGCCGCGAGGTGATCGCGCTCGGTGCGAAGCCGATCACGCTCGCCGCCAACTTCGGCGAAGTGAGCGGCGTGCCGACGCTGGCCTTCGTGTTCGACAACAACGCGCACGGCACGCATGTCGCCGGCATCGCGGCGGGGCATAATCTGTTCAACGTGGTAGGCTTCGACGGCGTCGCGCCGGGCGCGCAGCTGCTCGGGCTGAAGATCGCGAACGACGCCCGGGGCGGCATCTCGATGACCGGAAGCATCCAGCACGCGATGGACTACGCGGCCCGCTTCGCAGAGCAGCGTAACCTGCCGCTCGTGCTGAACCTGAGCTGGGGCATCGGCAACGAGCCCGGCGAGCGCGCCGTGATGGACTCGATCGTCAACGCGTTCGTCATCGCCCATCCCGGCGTCGTCTTCGCCATCAGCGCGGGCAACGACGGGCCTGGCCTGTCCACCGTGGGACTGCCCGGATCGGCCGACCTGGCGCTCTCCATAGGCGCGGCGCTGCCGGGGATCTACGTCCCGCTCGAGGAAGATGGCGCGCGGCCGGCGACCACCGACTTCGTGAGCTCGTTCAGCGGGCGCGGCGGACGGTTCGCGAAACCCGACCTGCTCGCGCCGGGATGGGCCTTCTCGACCGTTCCCTCGTTCGACACCGGGAACGAGATCAAGGCCGGCACGAGCATGTCCGCTCCCTACGTGGCCGGGCTCGCGGCGTGTCTCATGTCGGCGCTGGCACAGGAGGGGCGCAGAGCGAACGGCGCCGAGGTGAGCGCCGCGTTGCGCGCGGCCGCCGTCGGCTTTCCCGGCGCGGGCGTGCTCGATCAGGGGGCCGGCCTGGCGCAGCTCGAACGGGCGTACCGGTGGCTGCTGGCGGGACATCAGGGCTCCGGCTACCTCGTACGCGGGAGCAGCGGCGGCGGGTCGGCCGCCTTCCGGCGCGAAGGGCTGGCGGGGCCTGGCGACACCGTCGAAATGTTCCGCGTGCGACACGTCACGGGACTCCGAGGCGCGCAGTTTTCGTTGAAGAGCGATACGCCATGGTTGTCCGCCCCCGCAATGCTGCCGGCTGGATCCCGGGAGACCGAGATTCCGCTGACCTACTCCGCCGCCGCGCTGGCGACGCCCGGCGTCTACGTCGGAACGGTGACCGCCTGGAATCCCAGCGATCCCCTCGCCGGCCCGTTGTTCAGGCTGGTCAATGTCGTGGCCGTCCCGTCCGATCTCACGGACAAGCCCCTGTCCGACGAGCGGCGCTCGGTCGGCCCCGGCCAGGTACGCCGGTACTTCATCCGCGTCGCACCCCCTGGTGCCACCCTCGTCGCCAGCGTGACGCTCGCCGACTCCGGACAGCAGACCGCGAAAGCGATCCTGTACGAACCCAACGGCGCGCCGTTCCGCGAGCTCTCGCGCGATTCGATCGTCCCGATCGGCGGCTCCCAGCCGGGCACGGCCCGGTTCGTGGTCCGCGCGGAAGACGCCGTGGCAGGCGTGTACGAGTTGGACGTCGTCGCGCCACCGCGCACCGGAGTCGTTGCGACAGTCCGCGCGCACCTGGCGCCGCTCACGTTGGCGGACCGGGAAGCGACCAATCCAGGGCAGGCGAGCGTGAGCGGACGCGTCACGCAGGTGTTGATCGGCGCGGAGCGCGCGCTGGAGGTTGTGGGTCGCGGCGCGGCGCCCGAGAGCATCACGGTCTCGGTGCCCGACTGGGCCGCTGCGGCAGTCGTCGAGGTGGAGCTGCCACGCGGGCTGTGGCGCGAGTTTACCGACTTCGGTGTGACCGAATTCGATTCCACGGGGCAGCTGGTGTCCCAGGGACCACTCGAGTTCGCATTCGGGCGGCAAGCCTTCGCGGTGCCGGCGGCCTTGCAGGGCCATCCGCTCACCGTCGAGCTGTATCCGGGCTTTGCACGCGACAGGGGCGTGCACGCGTGGCGCGCCAAGCTGCGGGTGCGCTTCCTGCTGGGCGAGCCGCGTCCGATCAGCGGCGGCCGGGACATCACCGTGCTCCCGGGTGGACGCGCTCCGCTCCCCGCTCAGCGACCGCCCGAGCTGACCCTGCCCGAGGGTTTCGCGCCGCTCGTCGAGGTGAAGGTGCGCTCATCGGCCGGGGCGCCCGACGCGATCCGCCGCGTCGTCGTGAGCCCGTGAAATCGCAGCCGGCCACGGTACGCATCGCCGCAGGGCAGGGGTTCTGGGGCGACTGGCTCGAGGCGCCGTATCGCCAGGTGACCGGCGGACCGGTGGACTACCTGATGATGGACTATCTCGCCGAAGTCACGATGTCCATCCTGCAGAAGCAGAAGTCGCGCGACGCGTCCCTCGGCTACGCGAGGGATTTCATCCCGCTGATGGAGCGGATCCTGCCGATCGTCGTGGAGCGGGGGATCAAGATCACGGCCAACGCGGGCGGAGTGAATCCCCGCGCCTGTGCGGAGGCCGTGGCCGAGACCGCGCGCCGCCTGCGGCTCGGCGGCAAGCTCCGCATCGGCGTGGTGATGGGAGACGATCTACTGGGCCGCTTGGACGGGCTCTTGGCCCGCGGCCACGAGCTCAGGAACCTCGATACCGGCCGGCCCTTGTCCGACGTGCGCGATCGCGTCGTCTCGGCAAACGCCTATCTCGGCGCCTGGCCCGTCGTGGACGCGCTGCGGGGCGGCGCGGACGTCGTCGTCACCGGGCGCGTCACCGACACCGGGCTCACCCTCGCGCCCATGATTCACGCCTTCGGGTGGCAGCCCGACGCCTGGGACCTCCTCGCCGCCGGGACGGTCGCGGGCCACACGATCGAGTGCGGCGCGCAGTCCAGCGGCGGCAACTGCCTCGTGGACTGGGAGCGCATTCCCGACCTCGCGAATGTCGGCTACCCGATCGTGGACGCGGCCCCGGACGGGACCTTCGAGATCTTCAAGCATCCCGGCACCGGCGGGCGGATCAGCGTGGCGGGCGTGACCGAGCAGCTCGTCTACGAGATGGGGAACCCCACGGAGTACATCACGCCCGACTGCATCGCCGACTTCACCACAATCCGGCTCCAGCAGAAAGGGAAAGACCGGGTTCGGGTGTCGGGGGTCCAGGGGCGACCCGCCACTGACAAGCTCAAGGTTTCCGTGGCGTACTTCTACGGGTACAAGGCGGTCGGCACGCTCGTCTACGCGTGGCCCGACGCCTACAAGAAAGCCCAGGCTGCGGATCGGATTCTCCGGCAGCGCCTCGCCGATCTCGGACTCACGTTCGAGGCCGTACTGACGGAGTTCGTCGGCGCCGACGCCACCCACGGTCCGTTGGCTCGCGCGGCTGCGGATCGGCGTCCGATCACCCGACAAGGCGGCCGTTGAGCGGTTCACATGGGAGATTGCGCCGCTCATCCTGAACGGACCGCCCAGCGTCACCGGGTTCGCCGGCGGACGACCGAAGCCCGAGGAGATCGTCGCGTACTGGCCCGCGCTGCTCGACAAGCGCATGGTGGAGCCGTGCGTCGAGGTCGTGGAGGTATGAAGAAGGTCCGTCTGCTGGACATCGCGCACGCGCGATCGGGAGACAAAGGGGACACGGCTAACGTGGGGCTCATCGCGCTGAAGCCCGAGTACTATCCGATCCTGGTGAAGCACGTGACAGCGGCGCGCGTCGCCCGGCACTTCAAGGGCATGATCTCGGGCCCGGTCGAGCGCTTCGAGCTGCCCAACCTGCACGCCCTGAACTTCCTGCTGCACGGCGCTCTGGACGGCGGCGGCACGATCTCGCTCAAAACCGACGCCCAGGGCAAGGTGTTCTCCACCGCGCTGTTGCGCCTCGAGCTGGAGATCTCCAAGTGAGCGACCGGGTGTTGGCTGCGCTCGAGGGAGGCATCCTGACGGCGACGCTCAACCGCCCGGAGAAGAAGAACGCGATCGACACGCCAATGATCGATGGGCTGCTCAGCCTGCTGGAGCGGGCCGATCTCGACGGCGCGGTGCGCGTCGTGGCGGTCCGGGGCGCCGGCGGCGACTTCTGCGCCGGCATGGACCTGAACGAGCTACTCGCCTCCGCCGACAAGAGCGTCGAGGAGAATCGACGAGCGGCGCTGCACTTCGCCGAAATCTTCCTCAGCATGCGACGCCTCCCCAAGCCGATCGTCGCCGTCGTGCAGGGTCGAGCGCTCGCCGGGGGGTGCGGGCTGGCCACCGCGTGCGACCTCGTCCTCGCTACCGAATCCGCCACGTTCGGCTATCCCGAAGTCCAGCGGGGCTTCGTGCCGGCGATCGTCATGACCCTGCTCAAGCGCGCGGTGGGTGAGAAGGTCGCATTCGATCTCGCGGCGACAGGCCGGATCCTTGGCGCCTCTGAGGCGGCCGGCCTGGGGCTCGTGTCGCGCGTGTACGAAGACTCGGACTTCGAGGACCAGGTGAGCGAGGTGCTGCGCGCCCTCGCGGCCGCGAGCTCGTCTGCGCTGGCGTTCACCAAGCAGCAGTTCTATCAGCTCGATGGCCTGCGATTCGAGGACGGCATCCGGCTGGGGGCGGACGTGAACGCGGTGAGCCGCACGACGCCCGATTTCCGTGCGGCCTTGCAAGCCTTCCTGAAGAAGTAGGGGCGCACCATGCTGCGCCCCTACCGTCTGTTCGCAGCCAAAGCCTGGCTCGGCGGCCTCGGGCTGGGGGTCGGCCTGGTCGGGATCGCGATCGACGTGCGCTGGGTGGTGTGGCTTGCGGTGGGCCTCTTGAGCGGTGCCTTCCTGCTACGCTTCGGGGAGAGGACGTCGCCCCCGCAATGAACCCGTCGCTGCGCCAGCCGGGCGCCATCCTGTTGCTGTCGTGTTACGAGCTCGGCCATCAACCGCTCGGCCTGGCCTGGCCGCGGGCGTTTCTCGAGCGCGCCGGCTTCGCCCCGACCACGATCGACCTGGCGGTGGAGCCGCTCGACGAAGCCAAGGTGCGACGAGCCCGGCTCGTGGCGATCGCGGTGCCCATGCATACGGCGCTGCGGCTGGGCGTACGCGCCGCGGAGCGGATCCGCCAGATCAACTCCCGGTGTCACATCGTGTGCCACGGTCTGTATGCGACGCTCAACGCGGAGCACCTGCTCGGTGGCTTCGCGGATGCAGTGCTGGGCGCGGAGTCCGAAGCGGCGCTCGTCGCGCTGGCCGAGCG
>Ga0209471_1002632_pt1 | contig 10285 bp, 8 predicted proteins | sample GraSoiAngelo_128_FD_185885 | JGI IMG/M metagenome (GOLD analysis project Ga0209471, IMG submission 185885) | Grasslands soil microbial communities from the Angelo Coastal Reserve, California, USA - 14_0927_12_20cm (SPAdes) (version 2) | ecosystem: Environmental > Terrestrial > Soil > Grasslands ... | reverse complement strand
CGTCGGCGACGTCAATGACATGCACGTGAAGGTCGTGAAGCTGCGCGGGGAGTTCGTCTGGCACCACCACGACGCGGAGGACGAGCTGTTCCTGGTGGTCGCCGGGCGGCTAGGCATGCAGCTGCGCGACGGTGACCGCGAGGTGGGGCCGGGTCAGTTCATCATCGTCCCGCGCGGCGTCGAGCACTGCCCGCAGGCCCTGACAGACGAGGTCCACGTGATCCTGCTCGAGCCCAAAGGCACGCTGAACACCGGCAATGTGAGCAACGAGCGGACGGTCGCCCCCTCGATTCTATAAATTGATCAGCTGCGCGACTTTCTCCCGGTGGAACGTCGCGTCCCCGAAGGTCGCCTCCGAGGACTTCGCGCGCTTGAAGTAGAGGTGCAGGTCGTGCTCCCAGGTGAAGCCGATGCCCCCGTGCAGCTGGATGCCGGCACCGGATACTTTTCGAAACGCATCGGAGGTGTATGCCTTCGCCATCGACGCGGCCAGCGGGGCCTCGGGCACGTTCTCGTCGACGGCCCACGCCGCGTAGTAGGTCAGCGACTTGGCGTTCTCGATGTCCACGAGCATATCGGCGGCCTTGTGCTTCACGCCCTGGTACGAGCCGATCGGCTTGCCGAACGCGATGCGGATCTTCGCGTACTCGGTGGTCATGTCGAGGACCTTCTGGGCGCCGCCGCACATCTCGGCGCAGAGCGCGACCATCGCGCGCTCGACCACGCGCGCCAGGGGCGCCCAGCCCGAGTCCTTCTGGCCGAGCAGCGCGCCCGCGGGCACGCTGACGTCGCTCAGCTTCACCTCGCAGAGCTTGCGGGTCTGGTCCATCGTCGGCAGGAGCTTGACTGACACGCCCCGGGCATTCGTGGGCACCAGGAACAGGCTCACGCCCTCCTCGGGATTCTTGCCCTCGCGCGTGCGCGCGACGACCACGAGTGCCTTGGCGACGTGGGCGTCGGGGACGAACAGCTTCGTGCCCGACAGCGTGAAGCCGCCGCCGCTCGCCTTGGCCGTCGTCGTCACGCCGGCGGCGTCCCAGCGCGCGTTCGGCTCCGTCCACGCCAGCGTCACGCGCGCCTCGCCCCCGGCGATCTTCGTGAGCCACTCCTTCTTCTGCGCGTCGGAGCCGGCCTCGAGGATGGCGAGGCCGCCGAGCAGCGTCGAGAAGAATGGCCCCGGCATCACGGCGCGGCCCATCTCTTCCATGAGCACGGTGAGGTCGACGAAGCCGAGCCCGGCGCCGCCGTAGGCCTCGGGATAGACGAGCCCCAGCCAGCCCTGCTCGGCGAGCTTGGTCCAGAATTCCGGCGTGAAGCCCGGGTCCTCGGCCATGCGCGCGCGGACGAACTCGGACGTGCACTCGTTCTCGAGAAACTTCCGCGCCGTCGCGCGGAGCATCTCCTGGTCGGCGTTGAACCCGAAGTCCATGGAAGCTCTCCTGGGTGGGGGCCCCGAAATGGCCCCCACACCCCCCAACGCTTGGCGCGCCCCGGCAAAGCCGTGGCGCGCCTCGATAACCCGAGTTCCCTAGCCCTTCGGCAGCCCGAGCACCCGCTCGCCGATGATGTTCTTCTGGATCTCGGTCGTGCCGCCCTCGATCGAGTTGGCGCGCGACCGGAGGAAGGAATACTGCCACGCGCCGTTGTCGACCGCGACGTCGGCGCCCCGTCCGAGCAGGGCGTACGGCCCCTGGATCTCCATGGCCAGCTCTTGCAGGCGCTGGTGGGTCTCGACCCAGCCCATCTTGCCCGTGGAGGCCTCGGGTCCCGGCAGCTCGCCGCGCAGCAGCTTCGTGACCGCGCGCGCGCCCGTATATTTCAGGGCCTCGGTGTCGATCCAGAGCGCCGCGAGCTTCTGCCGCATGACCGGGTCCTTGGTGATCGCGCGGCCGTTCTTCTCCATCCGCTTGGCCATGTCGACGAGCGACTCCAGCGTGATGCGCAGCCTGACTTGAAGTCCGAAGCCGAGGGCGAGCCGCTCGTACATGAGCGTGGTCAGGCCCACCGCCCAACCGTTGTTGACGCCGCCCAGGACGTGGCGCTCGTGAACGCGGACGTTGTCGAAGAAGACCTCGTTGAACTCGGCGTCGCCGGTGATCTGCTTGAGCGGCTTGACCGTGACGCCGGGCGACTTCATGTCGAGCAGGAAGTAGGTGATGCCCTTGTGCTTGGGCGCCTGGGGATCGGTGCGCGCCAGCAGCATCATCCAGTCGGCGATGTGCGCGAGCGACGTCCACACCTTCTGGCCGTTGATGACCCAGTGCTCGCCGTCCTTCACCGCGCGCGTCTGCAGCGACGCGAGGTCGGAGCCGGAGTTCGGCTCGGAGTAGCCCTGGCACCAGATCTCCTCGCAGGACAGGATCTTGGCCGGGTACCGCTGTTTCTGCTCTTCCGTGCCGTACGCGACGATGGTGGGGCCCGCCATTCCCACGCCGAGGATATTGAGGACGGGCGGCGCTTTCTGCAGCGCCATCTCCTCCTGCAGCACCATCTCCTCGACGAAGGTCAGGCTCTGGCCGCCGTACTCCTTGGGCCACGTGAGCCCGATGAACCCCGCGTCGTGCAGCGTCTTCTGCCACGTGCGGAGAAAATCGTAGGCCTCGGGCCGCGGAACCTCGGACAGCCCGAACTTTTTCCAGTCGGCGGGGATGTTGGCGGTGAGCCAGGCGCGCACGCGCTTGCGCAACGCCTCCTGAGCGGGAGTCAGTGTGAAATCCACGGTCCCCTCCTGGGGATTGGGCGGGTCAGCGGGCGCTGACTGAATGGCGGTTCATTCTAGGAACGACTCCGTCATGAAGTCAAGGCGATATACTCCCGGATCGTGCTCGCCGTGTCGCTGCCACGACTGAAGGACCGGCTGCTCGCGCTCGCGCGCTTCGGCGCGCTGCCGGGCGGCGGCGTCACGCGCATGTGCTGGAGTCCGCCGCACGAGCAGGCGCGCGCGTGGCTGCTCGGCGAGCTGAAGACGGCCGGGCTCACGACGTGGGTCGATCCCGCCGGCAACGTCTTCGGCGGGCTCGGCCTCCCGCGCGTGAGCACCGACGCGCCCGTGATCCTCACCGGCTCGCACATCGACACCGTGCCCGAGGGCGGCATCCTCGACGGCGCGCTCGGCGTGATCGCGGGGCTCGAGTGCCTGCACGCGATCCACGAGAGCACGGGGCGACCGGCGCGACCGCTCGCGGTGGCCGCGTGGAGCGACGAGGAAGGTCGCTACGGAAGCCTCTTCGGCTCGCGCGCCTTCTGCGGCCGGCTCGACGCGGCGGCGATTGCCACCATGGCCGCCATCGACGGCGACCGCCTCGTGGACGCCATGGGGCGCGCGGGCTTCGACGCTCGGCGCGCGCCCGAGGCGGCCGCGCCGCGCGGCAGCGTCGCCGCCTATGTCGAGCTGCACATCGAGCAGGGGGCGCGGCTCGAGGAAGCGGGCGTCCCGATCGGCGTCGTCGACTCGATCGTCGGCGTGCGGCGCACGCGCGTCGTCTTCCACGGCCAGGCCGACCACGCCGGCACCACGCCGATGGAGCGCCGCCGCGACGCCTTTCTCGCCGCCGCCGACTACGCGCTGAGGGCGCGCGACCTCGTGGTCGGCCGCGGCGGCGGCCGCGCCGTCACGAACGTCGGCGTCGTGCACGTGCATCCCGGCGCCAGCAACATCGTGCCCGGCCGCGCCGAGCTCGTGCACGAGATGCGCGACCCCGATCCCGCCATCCTCGAGCGGCTCGCGCGCGACTGCGAGGCGCTCGCGGGCGAGGTGGCGGCCGCGCGCGGAATCACCGTGGAGCTGCGGCCGATGTCGGCGACGCTGCCGGCGCCGTGCGCGCCGCGCGTGCAGGCGGCCATCGAGGCCGCGTGCGCGTCGCTGGGGCTGGCGTCGCAGCGGCTCTACTCCGCGGCCGGACACGATGCCCAGAATCTCGCCGGCGTCACCGACTCCGGCATGATCTTCATCCCGTCCCGCGGCGGCCGGAGCCACCGCGTCGACGAGATGAGCGACTGGGACGCCATCGAGCGCGGCGCCAACGTGCTGCTGCACACGCTGCTGCGCCTCGCCGCCTAGCGCGCGCGCCGCCGCTCCGGTTGCAGAGGCCGGGACGGCGCGGTACCGTCAGTCGGCGTGAACCTCGTACCGAGCGGAACGCTCGTCGTGCGGGTTGCGCTCGCCGCGGTCGTGCTGCTCGCCGGCGGCTGCGCCTGGGGCGGTCCGATGTCCACCGTCGTGCCCGCCTCCGACTTCGCCCGCTCGATCCTCGGCGTCTACGCGATCATCACGTGGGCGACGGCCCTGATCGGCCTCACCGTCTTCGTCGCGCTCGGTTACATCCTCGTGCGCTACCGTGCGCGGCCCGACGCCTCCCTGCCCGCGCAGATCCGCGGCCACACCGTCCTGGAGCTTGCCTGGACCATCGTGCCGGCGCTCGTGCTCCTGGTGATCGCCGTCCCGACGATCCAGATCATCTTCCGTACGCAGAGCCAGGCCGCGCCGCCCCGCGGCCTGGCCGTCCAGGTGCGGGGCTGGCAGTGGTGGTGGGAGTTCCGCTACCCCGACCTCGACGTCGTCACGGCGAACGAGCTGCACCTGCCGGTCGGACGGACGATCGTCATCAACCTCGAAGGACCGGACGTCATCCACTCGTTCTGGGTGCCGCACCTCGGCGGCAAGCGCGACGTCGTCCCCGGCCGCCACAACCGCATCGTGCTCACGCCCGACCGTCCCGGCGAGCACTGGGGACAGTGCGCGGAGTTCTGCGGCGCCTCGCACGCCAACATGGGCATGCGCGTGATCGTGCAGCCCGCAGCGGAGTTCGACGCGTGGGTGGCGCGCCAGAAGGCGGCGCCGGCGGAGCCGAGCGGACTGGCCGCCGAGGGCAAGGCGATCTTTGCGAAGAGCGCCTGCGTCGGCTGCCACACCATCGAGGGGGTGTCGGCCGGGATGCTCGGGCCCAACCTCACCCACTTCGGCGGCCGCACCATGCTCGCGGCCGGCATGTGGCCGAACACGCCGGACAACGTCGCGGCCTGGGTCCGCGAGCCGCAGCGGCTGAAGCCCGGCGCCAAGATGCCGGAGCTCGGACTCACCGACGCGCAGGCCAACGCCGTGGCCGCGTATCTGACGGGGCTGAAGTGATGGCCATCCCGCATGCGCTGCGGCAGCACGAGCTCGCGCATGCGGGCCAGGCCACCGGCGTCTGGTCGTGGATCACGACGGTCGATCACAAACGCATCGGCATCCTCTACGGCGTCACCGCGTTCGTGTTCTTCCTGATCGGCGGTATCGAGGCGCTGCTGATCCGCCTGCAGCTCGCGCGGCCGCTGAACACCGTGATCAGCGCGGAGACGTTCAACTCGCTGTTCACGATGCACGGCACCACGATGGTGTTCCTGGCGATCATGCCGCTCAACTCGGTGTTCTTCAATTATCTGGTGCCGCTCATGATCGGCGCCCGCGACGTCGCCTTCCCGCGGCTCAACGCCCTCTCGTACTGGATCTTCCTGCTCGGGGGGCTCTTCCTGAACGCCAGCTTCCTCGTCGGCACACCGCCCAACGCCGGCTGGTTCGGCTACGCCAACCTCACCACGCGCCAGTTCTCACCGGGACCGGAGATCGATTTCTGGATGCTGAGCCTCCAGGTGCTCGGCGCCTCGTCGATCATGGCCGGCGTGAACTTCATCGTGACCATCCTCAACATGCGGGCGCCGGGCATGACTCTCATGCGTATGCCGCTCTTCGTCTGGATGACGCTGGTGACGCAGTTTCTGATCGTGCTCGCCTTTCCGCCGGTCACGGTGGCGCTGATCTACCTCATGTTCGATCGCTTCTTCGGCACCCATTTCTTCGACGTGGCCGCCGGCGGTGACCTGCACCTCTGGCAGCACCTCTTCTGGATCTTCGGCCATCCCGAGGTCTACATCCTGATCCTGCCCGCCTTCGGCATCGTGTCCGAGGTGCTGCCGACGTTCTCGCGCAAGCCGCTCTTCGGCGCGCAGATCATGATCTACTCCGGAATCCTGATCGGCTTCTTCGGCTTCAGCGTGTGGAGTCACCACATGTTTGCGGCCGGCATGGGTCCGGTGGCCGACGCGTTCTTTTCCATCGCGACCATGATCATCGCGATTCCCACCGGCGTGAAGATCTTCAACTGGCTGGCCACCATGTGGGGCGGCACCCTGCGCGCCACCGTGCCCTTTCACTTCGCGGCGGGACTCGTCGGGCTGTTCACCATCGGCGGCCTGTCGGGCGTCATGCACGCCTCGCCGCCGGTGGACCTGCAGCAGACCGACAGCTACTTCGTGGTGGCGCACTTCCACTACGTCCTCATCGGCGGCAGCCTCTTCGGCATCCTGGCCGGCGCGACCTACTGGTGGCCGAAGATCACCGGACGCCTCCTGGACGAGCGGCTCGGGCGCCTGGGCTTCTGGATCATCTTCGCCGGCTTCAATCTCACGTTCTTTCCCCAGCACTACCTCGGCGCCATCGGCATGCCGCGACGCATCTACACGTACAACCCCGGCCCCGGCTGGGGCTTCTGGAACTTCTGGTCGACCGTCGGCGCCTTCGCCATCGGCTTCGGCGTCTTTCTGTTCGCCGTGAACGCCCTGCTCTCGCTTCGTTACGGGGCGCCGGCGGGCGCCGACCCGTGGGATGGCCGCACGCTCGAGTGGCGAACGTCGTCCCCGCCGCCGCCGCACGACTTCGACGAGATCCCGCCCGTGTACGGGCGCGACTCGTTCTGGCGCGAGAAGTACGGTGACGACCGGGGGCGCAAGCCGGTGCCGCGCCCGGCGGCGCCGGATCCGCACGGCGTTCACCTGCCGTCGCCGTCGCACTGGCCGATCGTGGTCGCGCTCGGGCTTCTCGTGGCCGCCGCCGGCGCGCTCACGAGCCTGGCCGTGGTGCTGATCGGCGCTGCCGTGCTGGTGGCGGGCGCGTTCGCCTTCGCCCTGGAGCATCACCGCACCCCCGCGCACGTCCGACAGGACGGCGTGCTGGGCGTCGATCACCGCAAGCTCGCGATGTGGATCTTCCTCGGCTCGGAGTGCTTCCTGTTCGGCACGCTGATCGCGACCTACCTGGCCTACAAGGGGCGCAGCGTGGTCGGCCCGCATCCGCACGAGATCCTCAACCTCCCGATCACGACGCTCAGCACCTTCGACCTGCTGATGTCCTCACTCCTGATGGTGCTGGCCCTGGCCGCGGTGCAGCGCGGCGACCGGTTCCAGTCGCGGCTCTGGCTCGGCGGCACCGCGCTGTTCGGCCTCATCTTCCTCGGCTTCCAGGCGTACGAGTTCACGACGTTCGTGCACGAAGGGCTGACGCTGCAGACCAACCTCTTCGGCTCGACGTTTTTCGTGCTCACCGGCTTCCACGGCGGCCACGTCACCCTCGGCGTACTCTGGCTGCTGACGCTGCTCGTGCTCGACCTGCGCGGGCGGCTGGGCGTCCAGGATGCCCTCAAGGTCGAGGTCGCCGGCCTCTACTGGCACTTCGTCGACGTCGTCTGGATCGCGATCTTCACCCTCGTGTATCTCCTGCCATGAGCACGCCCTCGACCGCGCGCGAGCATCCCACCACGGGCGAGCAGAAGCACGAGCACGCCTCGATCCGGATCTACCTGATCGTCGCCGGTATCCTCAGCGCGGTGACCGCGCTCGAGTTCGGCGTCATCTACGTGCGCCGGCTCGCGCCGGTCCTGATCCCGCTGCTGCTCGTGCTCTCCGCCGGCAAGTTCGCGCTCGTCGTGATGTTCTTCATGCACCTGCGCTACGACTCGCGCGTGCTGACGTTCCTGTTCGTGGCGCCGCTGGTGCTCGCCACGCTGCTGGCGATCGCGGTGATGACGCTGACCGGCGAATTCCTGGTCTTCAGTCGCTGAGGCGATGGCGGCGCCGGCGTCCTTCTCCTGGTTCCGCGGCGAGGTGCATCTCGACGTCCTCCTCGGTGTCGTCCTGCTGGCCTTCGCCTACACGTGGGCCACGGTCGCATCGCGCCGGCCGGCGCCGCTCGGGCCGCCGCTGGCCTTCTTCGCAGGCTGTGTGGCGCTGCTGGTCGCGCTGAACGGCCCGCTGCACGACCTCAGCGACTATTACCTGTTCTCCGCCCACATGGTGCAGCACCTCGTGCTGACGCTCGTCGTGGCGCCGCTCTGGCTGGCCGGCGCCCCCGGCTGGATGCTCGATGCGCTCGTGGCGCGCGCCGCGCGCGCGCCCGGGGTCGGTGCCGTCCTGCGATCGCTGACGCGCCCGCTGCCGGCCTTCGCCGCCTACGGCGTGGCGCTCGTGGCCTGGCACCTGCCCGGCCCCTACAACGCCGCCCTGGAGACGCACGCCTGGCACGTGGTCGAGAACCTCGTGCTGCTGGGGACCGCCGTGCTCGGCTGGTGGCCGATCCTGTCGCGCTCGGCGCGTCTGCCCGCGCTTCCGTACGCCGGCCAGCTCCTCTATCTCTTCGTGTTCGGGATCCCGATGACGGTCGTCGCGGCCATGGTGGCGGGCGCGGAGCACGTCCTCTATCCCTACTACGCGGCCGCCCCACGCGTGTTCGACCTCACGCCACTGGCCGACCAGCAACTGGGGGGCGTCATCATGTGGGTGCCCGCCGGGATCATTCCGGTCGTCGCCTTCACAGTCGTCTTCTTCCGCTGGGCCGCGGCCGAGTGGGACGAGGCCGACACCGCCTGAAGGGAGGTGGCACCCTCATTGCAGCTCTCTCGGAACGCCGACCACGAACGCGTGGTCCCGAGGGGAGACAGGCGATGGCAGTCAAGGTCCAGTTCAAGCCGGTCGGACGCGGCGGTCACGAGTGGATCTGGAAGGCCCGTGACGAGAGCAATACCATCTCGATCTCGGGCCAGCGGTTCGATTCGCTGAGCGACGCGGTGCGGGACGCCCGCATCCAGATCGACGGTCTCGACGCTCCCGATACCGACGACGACGGTCCGTTCGCGGCCTGAGTCCGGCCTGAGTCCGGTCCGCTCGCTCCGCTCGCCCGTTCCACGTCGAGAGTAAATTCTCCAAAGCGCTGGCAGTTTTAGTCGGCGGCCGCCGTGCCCTGCTAGAATGGGTGCCGGTTCGTCATGAACATCTGTGTCGTCGGAACCGGCTACGTGGGCCTCGTCACGGGTGCCGTCTTCGCCGACCTCGGCAACGAGGTCGTCTGCGTGGACAACCAGCCCGACAAGATCGCCGAGCTGCGCGCGGGCCGCATGCCCATCTACGAACCCGGGCTGGAAGAGATGGTCGCGCGCAACGTGGCCGACGGCCGGCTGTCGTTCTCGACCGATCTCGCCGACGGCGTCCGCCGCTCGGTGATCGTGTTCATCACAGTGGGCACGCCCCCCAAGAGCGACGGCCAGACTGACCTTACCGCGGTCGGCGAGGTCGCGCGCAGCATCGGTGAGGCCATGGACCGCTACACGGTGGTCGTGAACAAATCCACCGTGCCGGTGGGCACCGGCGACTTCGTGCGCGACGTGATCGCGCGCCACCAGAAGCGGCCGGTGCCGTTCGACGTCGTCTCCAATCCGGAGTTCCTGCGCGAGGGCTCGGCCATCGAGGACACCCTGCGGCCCGACCGCATCGTCATCGGCGCGCCGACCCAGCAGGTGGCCATGTCCCTCCTGGAGCTCTACGCGCCCCTCGAGCGGCCCATGATCATCGTGGACGTGCCCTCGGCGGAGATGATCAAGTACGCGTCCAACGCGTTCCTCTCCGCCAAGATCTCGTTCATGAACGCCATCGCGAACATCTGCGAGCTGGCGGGTGCCGACGTCACCCAGGTGATGAAGGGCATGGGCCTCGATGCGCGTATCGGGTCCGCGTTCCTCTCGGCGGGCCTCGGCTTCGGCGGCTCGTGCTTTCCCAAGGACACCGACTCGCTGGTGGCCACCGCGGCCACGCTCGGCTATGACTTCGCGATGCTCCGCGCGGTGATCGACGTCAATCGCGAGCGCGCGGGTCACTTCGTGGAGACGATGGAGAAGGCGCTGAACCCCATGGACGGCCGCGTCATTGCCGTGCTCGGTCTCGCCTTCAAGCCCAACACCGACGACATGCGCGAGGCGAAATCCATCGAGGTCATCTCGGGGCTGCGCGCGGCCGGCGCCGTCGTGCGCGTCTACGATCCGGTGGCCACCGCCAACGCGCGCCGCGTGCTGCCGATCGCCGTCGAATACTGCGACTCGCCCTACGGCGCCGCCACCGGCGCCGACGCGGTGGCCCTCGTCACCGAGTGGAACGAGTTCAAGTTCTTGAACCTCGAGCGGCTGCGCTCGGTGATGCGCCGCCC
>Ga0209471_1002631_pt1 | contig 10285 bp, 10 predicted proteins | sample GraSoiAngelo_128_FD_185885 | JGI IMG/M metagenome (GOLD analysis project Ga0209471, IMG submission 185885) | Grasslands soil microbial communities from the Angelo Coastal Reserve, California, USA - 14_0927_12_20cm (SPAdes) (version 2) | ecosystem: Environmental > Terrestrial > Soil > Grasslands ... | reverse complement strand
CGCGATCGCCTCGAAGGAACACCTTTGCATCAGGGGCTGATGCGTGCGCCATTCGCAGTCGATTCAGCAGTTCGTCGCCACCGATTTCATCCTTGTCGAAGAAATAATGGCCATCTTTATCGACGGAGACACTGACGTACTCGCGCTTGGTCTGCGTCTCACCCGAAACACCGGCGGGCAGGTTCACCTTGATCCCTTTCAGATGCACCTGGCTCAAGCTCACCATCATGAAACTGGCAAGCAAGAAGAACATGATGTCGATCAACGGAATGATCTCGATCCGCGCCTTCTTGTGTGGAATAGGTGAGCTTACCTTCATTAAATACCTTAAAATATTCTTTAGAGCGACGAGCCTTTGCCAGAAGCTGGGGCTTGCGCCGCGAAATCCAGGTCGCGCGCCGAAGTTTGTGCTCCTAACATCACTTCCAGGTTTGTGGCTGCCGTCTGCAATTCGAACTCCAAGTTAGACACTCGGGAAGTAAAAAAGTTAAACGGAATCAGAGCGAAGATGGCAATACCGAGACCGCACGCCGTGGCAATAAGCGCCTCGGCAATACCGCCCGTGACGGCTTGCACCGCCAACTCTTCGTTGCCGAGAAAACTGAACGACCTAATAAGACCGGTAATCGTACCTAACAGACCAAGCAACGGCGCCAAAGTTACGAGTGTGTCCATGACGACGAGGAATCGACCGGCGCGTTTGATCTCGATGCCGGCAGCGACCTGCAATGCACCCTGCAACGAGGCGTGTTGGTGATTGAGGCCGTTCCACATCATGCGCAAAACCGGGTCGCGCGATCCGCGGGAAAGCCGGGAGGCTTCGGTGGTGTCGCCGTTTTCAATCGCCGTGAACACTTTCTCGATCCGTTTGGGATCACGGCGCAACCAGCGGCCACCCCACCAAAAGATTCGCTCGATCACCACGGTGAGCCCGATGATCGATACAATCAAAATCGGCCACATGATTGGACCACCCTTGTGGAATTTGTCGATCAACCAATTGCTCCCGAGCACGCCGCCGCTGGGTTGCGCTTCAGCCGCTGGGGACGGGCTTGCGGCTGCGGGGCTTAAGCTAGCGGTGACCGCTGCCCCTGGCGCGGGAGATTCGCCAGGCGGCGCGCTTCCCACTTGAGCCGGCGCGCCCGGGCTCGCCGCAGCTGGCGCACCGGGACTCACTGCCGCCGGCGCGCCCGGGCCCACCGCCGGAGGCGCTCCAGCCGGTGATGTTTGTGCCGCGCCTGGCGCAGCGGGAGATTGCGCAGGCGAAGTCAGCGCAAGCGCGAGTGAAGACAGACAAACAATGAGTGAGGTTTTCATAGTTGAAGCAGTAAGTTGATGAATAGCTCGATTTAGATACGAGTTTCTGATTATTGAAAATGAACGAGTTGCGAGTCGAGAAAAAATTTTCACTTTTTTGTGACCCCCGTTACCGTTTGCACATCACACCTTTTACTTCGTAATATCCCTACTCGCGGGATGTAAGGCAAGTCATTGAATCGTTGTTCTCCCCTCGCGAGACGTAGCCTTAGGCGCGATCGCAACGCTGTTCCGCATGCGCGGCCAATTGTCGATTGCTGCTTCCAATTGATCTCCAGCATGAATTGGGCCGACACCGGCGGGCGTTCCGCTTAAAATCACGTCGCCCGGCAAAAGCGTAAGCGACTGACTCGCGAATGAAATAAGCCGCGCAACCGAATACATCATTCCGTTCGTGCGCGTGCTCTGGCGCAGCTCGCCATTCTGTCGCAGCTCGAGTGAAACGTCGCTCACATCCACATCGGCATAAACGTACGGTCCAATCGGCGTGTACGTATCAAATGATTTGCACCGGCCAAACTGCTTTTCCTGCTTTTGCAGATCGCGATCGGTAATATCGAGGCCGATTGTGTAACCGAACACGCGATTGAGCGCCTCGTTCACGCTGACGTTTTTCGCTGGAGCGCCGATCACCACCGCTAGCTCCACTTCGAAATCGGTTCGATGCTCGGGAAACGCAATCTCGATCGCGCCGTTATGCGGCAAAAGCGAGCTCGGCGCCTTAAACCAGATTAACGGCGCGCCTAATTCGGTTCGTTTCATCTCCGCGATGTGATCGGAGTAATTCAGGCCGACCGCGATTAATTTCGATGGCGCCACGGCCAGATCGACATGCAAATCTGCCAGCTTCATTACGGCGCTGGTCGGTTCGATCTCAATCCAATACGGTTTCGCCAACACGTGCACATCGTCGCCGCGCACTTCGCCGTAAAAAAATTTGTCGCCTGATCTGAATCCGCCAAAGGTACGCATCTCGCGAAATTGTAGGGCAACCGCGCCGGTTGCCGAATCAAAAACTTGGCAGGCGAAGCGCCTGCCCTACAACTTTATTTCGGTACGATTCCCACAAAATCGCGCACCGGTTTTTGCTCGCGAATCGAAAACGCACTGCCGTTCTCGCGCGCAAACCAAAATGCGCTAGAAGATCCGCCATCGAGATTCAGTGCGCGCTGAATTTTCAAATCATCGGCCAAGCGCGTTGTAGTAAGAATCGCCGCCAATTCGGCGAGCGAGATTTCGGAGGAAATTCCGAGCAACGCGCGATCATTCGTTGTGGTAGCGGCAAAACTCCGGCGCGCCGCGGTTGAATCATCGAGGCCATGAACGCGGTCGTAATGATCGACAAGAAACGGTCCACATTGAACCGCAGCGCCTATCTTTTCTGGTCGGGAAAATTCGCGGACTCGCAGGATCTGCACTCCGCGAACCGACGCGCTGAGGACGCCGGTGATCAATCGAGCGCGTTGCAATGGGGCAATCATTTTGCCATCGCTAATCAATAAGCCAATCGGCGCGAAATCGGAGCTGAAATAACCGCCGTTTACTCCCGCGGCGCATTTCTCGCGTCGCATTGTGTCCGACAAAGTTTCGCCGGTTGGATTGTCGATTACCCGCAAGGTACAGGATTTAGAGGAGAAAATTGCAAGATCGACAACAGCGCTCTCATCCGCACTAGCGTTTTCCAGAACGACGTGCCGATGCATGATTCCTTCGCGGGCCGGTTCCGAGTCAGTCGAGCGAATCGACCAATCCGCGTGCGCCGTGGCCGCAACGGCGAGAAGGAGCAGCGCGGCCTTACGCTTTGCCACTGTATTTAGTCAGCAAAGCTTGAAAATTCGGATCGTTTCGCAACGGGTCCCAAATCGGATTTACTTTGAGTCCCTGCACGGTGACAGCGCTCGGCCGGCTCAACAATCCGTCTAGGATTTCGATCGCGCGATCATTTTCGCCAAGAACGGCGTGAACTTCAGCCACCCCAGCGGCAATTTCCGGGCCGCCAAAGGCGTCTTTGCTCTCCGGACGCAATTCGGTGGCGCGCCGCGCTTCAGTTAGCGCGGCATCTTTTTCTCCGAGATAGGCGAGAACTTTCGCGAGTTGAATATGCATGTCCTCCGCATCGGGACTTCCTTTCAGTTGTCCTTCGAGGAGGTCTTTTGCTTTCAGGAAGGCGGCTCGCGCGCCGGCTTCGTCCTGAAGCGCCTTTCGCGCAAAGCCGATGAGAAAATATTTCCCACTCAAGTGCTGCTGGAACTCGTGGAAGAGATCGTCCGGCAGACTTTCGGCTTCGCGCAATCCTTCTTCATATTTCCGTTCCAAAAGAAAAACGTCCGCGCGCGCGCCGGCGATCCTAAGTTTCTCCTCATTGGTCATCGGGATCGATTTCGCGACCGCAAATGCTTTCTCTGCGACGCTGAAATCGCCTTTCTCAGCGATGGCCAGCTTGGACTTGGCCTCCCAAAGTCCCACGCCGTCTGGATTCATATTGAGCCCGCGGTCAATCGCTTTGTTAGCCGCATCGAAGTTCCGCAGCACCTGGTAATTGTCAGCGAGATTTTGCAGCGGCCAGCTGTCTTTCGGGTTCAAACTGGCGGACTTCTCGATATTGGCGGTCGATTCCGTCCATTTGCCCTGCCGGCGCTGGATCGCGCCAATCGCGAGATACGCGTCCGATTCGTTAGGCAATCCGCGTTGCGCAATTTCGAATTCTTTCAGCGCCGCGTCGTAGTTGTTATCGCCGTAATAATATGAGTATCCTAGGGCCAGGTGCGCCTCGGGCAGGTCAGGCTGCAGTTGCAGCGCGCGTTCCGCCAGGCTGCGCGCTTTTTCCCGACGTTGCGGCGTCCGGTCGAAAGTATGCAGGATCCAACTTTCCAGTTGTGAGTAGCGCGCCATTGCGAGCGCGAATTTCGGGTCGAGCTCGATTGCGCGCTCGTAGAGTTGCTCGCCTTGTTTCAGTTTGTCGAAATCCTGAAAGGCGCAGGAAAGATTGTGCGCCTGGACAAAAGCAAGGTAGGCCTCGCCATTATCCGTTGGCTTGCTTTCGATCTGTGCTTTTTCACTGGGCGAGAGTTTTGCCCGCAGTTCGCTCGCAATTTTCTGTGCCAGGTCAGTTTGAATTGCGAACACATCGGTCAAATCGCGATCGTAGTCTTCCGCCCAGATGTGTTCGTCGTTCGCGGTGTTAATCAATTGAACATTCACGCGCACGCGATTCCCGATCCGGCGAACGCTCCCCTCTAAAATCGTTGCCACACCCAGCGTCTTGCCGATTTCACGAATATTCGATGCCTTTCCTCGATATGGCATGACCGATGTGCGCGAAATTACTTTCAGGTCGCCGATTTTCGACAAATTGGTTAGCACATCGTCTTGGACGCCGTCGGCGAAATAGGCGTTTTCCTTTTCGGCGCTTAGATTTTCAAACGGCAATACTGCAATCGATTTGTCGATCTTGCGGGCAAACGCGCGCGGAAGGACAAAGAACCCCACGCCGGCTGAAATGGCTACGCCGGCAGCGATCAACATGGCGATGTTGCGCCGAACTTGTTTCGGCGACGCAACCGTCGGCGTCGTTTTGATTCCCTGCGGCGTCACGTCGAACACCCAAGCAAGAACCAATGCGACCGGAAAACCGACCAGCATCACTGCGATCACCGCACGAATTACCGAGTTCGGAATGTCGAAAACTGGAAGGACTTGGGCAAGGCTTTGCGCCAGTGCCCAGCTCGCAACCACGTAAGCGATGGCCACGCGGTAAACTTTTCGCCGCTTCACTTCCTCGAAGAAGCTGCTCATGGCTACAGATTTCGGTTGGTCTGGATTATAGCTCAACGGCAAACGTTTAGACACAAAGACTCAGCTCCTCGTTCACTTTACCCCTGTCGCCAAGACGGTTTGAAAATGCGGGCTTTGCTTTTCCCGAGAAACCACGCTGACCTCAATGTCTCGGAAACCGCCCTTTTCCAGGAACTGATGCAATTGCACTTCGCTGAATCCCAGCCAGTGATCTGCATACAATTCGCGAGCGCGTTCGAATCGGTGACTCAAAAGATCGAGAATCACCAATCGACCGCCGCGTTTCAAAATCCGACGGGCAGCCGCGATGGCTCGCTCGGGATGAATGGCGTGATGCAAAGCCTGACTGAGGATCGCAAGATCGACACTGTTTTTCGCAATGGGCGGATCTTCAATGTCGCCGAGCCGGTATTCGAGATTCTTGAATCCATGTTTCTTCGCAAGCTGAGCGCCGAACTCGACCATTTTTGGCGAATTATCGATGGCGATTACTTTGCGCGCCTTTTTCGCCATCAACTGCGAGAGTGTCCCCTCGCCTGCTCCGAGGTCGGCCACGGTCAGCGGCGGTAGAAGAGTAATGAGCGTGTGTGCCAGCGCCTTCCACGAGCGGCCCGGCACGTAACTTCGCCCAAACTTCCCGGCCAGCTCGTCGAAGTATTTCCGCGCTTTGTCCTGTCGCTTGTGCAGGACGAGCTTGAGACTCGTGCGATCGCACGACGTTTCCGGCAGTTCGCGCGCAAGCAGCCGGGTTATTTCCGCCACGCGCTCTCGCTGCGAATTTCGTCCCTGATGGTTTGCGCCATAATAGACATTTTTCCCTACCCGGCGATCGGAGACGACGCCGGCGCGTTTCAATTGGGCCAGATGACTTGAGATCCGAGATTGGCCCATGCCCAGAATTTGCTGGAGCTCTGCTACCGAAAGCTCTTCCTGCTCGAGCAAAAGCAACAGACGCAGCCGGGTCGGGTCTGCCAGCAACCGCAACAAATTAATGGTTGACGCCATTCTGTGAGCCAACGATATATCGACGTATCATGATTGGTCAATATGTCTTTCGACATCGTTACACCGTTGAAGCGTTGAATCGTTACAACGTTGAAAAACGTCTACGACGACCAACCGCTTTAACGCTTTAACGTTCTTCAATCCATGTCTCGTCGTTACATTTTTTCTTCCGAATCCGTCACCGAAGGTCATCCCGATAAAGTTTGTGACACCATCAGCGATTACGTTCTCGACGCTTGTCTTGAGCAGGATCCGTTGAGCCGCGTGGCTTGTGAAACGCTCGCCAAAGGCAACCTCGTCGTCATCGCCGGGGAAATAACTAGCAACGCGAAGTTTGACCTTGAGGAGCGCGTGCGCACGGCCATCCGCGACATCGGATATGTCAATGGCGATTGCATTTTTCACGCCGACACCTGCCGGGTGATTTGCGAAATGAGCGAGCAATCCCGCGATATCAAACAGGGAGTCGATGAGGCTCCGGCTGACGGAAAGAGTACTGCAGAGCAAGGCGCCGGCGATCAAGGATTGATGTTCGGTTTTGCCTGCAATGAAACGCCAGAGCTGATGCCTGCGCCGATTTCTTTTGCGCACAAACTCGGGCGGGAGCTTACGCGCTTGCGCAAATCGGGCGAAATCCCCTGGCTGCGTCCCGATGCGAAAACGCAAGTCTCGATCGAGTACGATGGTTACGAGCCAGTGCGAGCCACGACCGTAGTGGTTTCTTCACAGCATGCTGCCGATGTGAAGCAAAAAGAAGTGCGCGAGACACTCACTGAACTTCTCATCAAAAAAGTGATGCCGGCGGAATGGTTGGATGAGAAGACAACATATTTGATCAATCCAACAGGCCGATTCGTGATCGGTGGCCCGGAAGGCGACGCAGGCATCACGGGCCGCAAGATTATTTGCGATACCTATGGCGGAATGGGCCGGCACGGCGGCGGCGCGTTCTCGGGAAAAGACCCGAGCAAGGTTGATCGCAGCGCAGCATATATGGGACGCTGGATCGCAAAGAATGTAGTCGCATCCGGTTTGGCGGATCGATGCGAAGTCCAATTCGCGTATGCCATCGGTCACCCCGAGCCGGTGAGTGTCAGTGTCGATACTTTCTGCACCGGCAAAGTCGATGAAGAAAAATTGGAGCGCGCCATCTGGGAAGTTTTTAATTTTAAGCCAGCTGAGATCATCAAGCAGCTGAGTCTGCTTCGGCCGATTTATCGCAAGACAACCAACTACGGCCATTTCGGGCGCGTGGATGACCTTGATGCCCTCACATGGGAAAGGGCCGACAAGGCCGAAGAGTTGAAACAAGCTGGTCAGGTAGAAAACTGAATACTTTTATGAGTACGACAATCACTGAATCGAAGACAAAGCAGGACTACAAAGTCGCGGATATCTCGTTGACCGATTTCGGAAGAAAAGAAATTTCCATCGCCGAAAAGGAAATGCCGGGGCTGATGGCGATCCGAGAAAAATATGCGCCCCAGAAGCCGCTCGCGGGCGTGCGTCTCACTGGCTCGCTGCACATGACAATTCAGACAGCGGTTCTGATCGAAACACTTACCGATCTTGGCGCCAGCGTGCGCTGGGCCAGCTGTAATATTTTCTCTACGCAAGATCATGCCGCAGCGGCAATCGCGAAGAGAGGCATCTCTGTGTTCGCATGGAAAGGCGAATCGCTAGAAGATTACTGGTGGTGCACATATCGCGCGCATCCTGAAGGCAAAGGCCCGCAGCTTGTCGTCGATGACGGCGGCGACGCCACTCTGCTGATTCACAAAGGCTATGAACTTGAGGAAGGAAGCGATTGGACCAAGACAAAATCGGCGAACAAAGAAGAGCAGGTGATCAAGGATTTGCTGCTCGAAATTCATCGTGAGAATCCCTATCGCTGGCACGAGATCGTAAAGGATTGGCGCGGCGTTTCCGAAGAGACTACCACTGGCGTGCATCGTCTTTACAAAATGCATCAGGAAAACCGGCTGCTGGTTCCTGCCATCAACGTCAACGATTCGGTCACGAAATCGAAGTTCGATAATCTTTACGGCTGCCGCCATTCGCTAGTCGACGGATTGAATCGCGCGCTCGATGTGATGCTTTCCGGCAAGGTCGCCGTAATTTGTGGTTACGGCGACGTCGGCAAAGGTTGCGCGCAGTCTTTGCGCGGCCAGGGCGCGCGCGTCGTCATCACCGAGATCGATCCCATCAACGCTCTGCAGGCCGCGATGGAAGGTTACGAAGTCACCACTATCGAAGAGACGCTGGGCCGCGGCGACATTTATATCACCGCCAGCGGCAACGTCGACGTGATCACGCTCGAGTACATGCAGCGGATGAAAGATCAAGCGATCGTCGCAAACATCGGCCATTTCGATAACGAAATTCAGGTCGATGCGCTCAACGCCGCCAAAGGCGTGAAGAAAACCAACATCAAACCGCAGGTAGACAAGTACACGTTCCCGGATGGCCACGAGATTTTCCTGCTCGCCGAAGGCCGGCTCGTGAACCTCGGCTGCGCCACTGGTCACCCAAGCTTCGTCATGTCCAATTCATTTTCCAACCAGGTCCTCGCGCAGCTCGATCTCTGGAAGAATCGCGATACCTACAAGGTTGGCGTTTACGTTCTGCCGAAAAAACTCGACGAAGAAGTCGCGCGGCTGCACTTGGAAAAGATCGGCGTGAAATTGACGAAGCTCTCCGAAAAACAAGCCGACTACCTCGGCGTTTCGATCGACGGCCCGTTCAAATCCGAGCATTATCGCTACTGAAGCGTGACACAGGCAATCCTGCCTGTGTAGGCGGCGGCACGCAGACACGATTGTCCGGGTTACTCATCACCGCGCCTGTGGCGGCGTGATCATTGATTCGGTCACGTGCAGGCGGGTTACTCGCAGCTCCCCGATTTCGAGTCGTTTGATTTTCGCGCGGCCGATTATCAGGCGGCCAATCGCAACCAGCCCAAGCGTCACCGCGCCGACTGCGATCGCGCCGGCAGCGACCGCACCAACCGATTGCGCGCCAATGGCCAGTGCGCGAATTGCAACCGGGCCGAACCTTCCTCCGGCTTCCTCAATATCGTTTGATTTCATCTCGTTACCTCCGCACTCGTGACTTCAACGTAGCGACAGTTTGATTGTCCGCCACGTCGCCATTTTCCCGAAATATGGACGCGCCGGTTCTTCTTCGCCGCGTCGGTGAGGATTTCCGTTTCCCGCCTAGGTGCCGCCAGCCAGACCGTTGATCCTGCACCGTGAAAATCGAACATGATTTGTGTTGTGCACGGCTCGCCGGCATACAGCGTAACCCGCCCGACTTGATCGAAACGCGAACCGACCGCCGCCGCCTTGACCTGCACCGCCGGTTTCTTTACCTGTGCGCAACCTGCCATTCCGGCCAGAGCGGCCCCTGCGATAAACGAATATAATAAGAACTTTTTCATACCGAAGAGATCTGAGCTACTCGCGAAGCGCTTCAGAAAATCCATCTATTCACTGCTCCTCGGCGTGAACGCGATGCAAGAGGCGATGAACAAAGGGCGCCAGCAGCACCGATACGATGCCGATGAACGCCAGCCCCGAAAAGAGAGCGTAACACGACGCGAAAATTTTCGCCGAGTCGGTCTTCAACGGATCGACCGGACCCATCCCGCCGAGAATCATCGACGCGTTCAAAAGCGAATCGATCCAGCTCAAATGAGCGATAAAATGATAGCCGAGAATGCCGCTTCCAAGTCCGAACACTAAAACTCCAAGCGCCACCAGCCCATGCCGCCCAACGCGCTTCAAAAATTCGAGCCGGCTGAGAAGAGGCTGCTTTCGATGCTCGTACATTGTGCGGCAGATTTCGGTAGAGTTTAACGTCGGATATTGACCATGGCGATTTTCCGCGCAAGATAGGCTGAGAAGTATCCCGCGTAACGCTTTTGCAAATCCGACCGCTGCCAGTCTTTGCCAGTTAAAATTTTCCGGCAATTGGGCGCGCCGCATTTGCATTCGACGAAATAATCGTCGTCATCGGTCATCGCCCAATCATGCGTCAGCTCTTCGCCGGAGCGGACGTTGCGCATTGCCACGAACGTGATCTCGCCGCGCATCCCGATGTTCGCATCGCAAGAGTGATTCGAATACAACATCGATGACTCGCGCTCCTCTTGGGTCACAGGCACGAT
>Ga0209471_1002629_pt1 | contig 10289 bp, 10 predicted proteins | sample GraSoiAngelo_128_FD_185885 | JGI IMG/M metagenome (GOLD analysis project Ga0209471, IMG submission 185885) | Grasslands soil microbial communities from the Angelo Coastal Reserve, California, USA - 14_0927_12_20cm (SPAdes) (version 2) | ecosystem: Environmental > Terrestrial > Soil > Grasslands ... | reverse complement strand
TCGCTCCGGCCGCTGAGCACGGACGTGCGGCTGCCCACGGGCATCGCAGATGGGACGCCGATGTGCTGAGCCGGCTGAGACAATCGCATCACGGCAATGAACACCCCATCGTCGCGAAGACTCCGCGTAAATGGCGACATGCAATGCATGTCGCCCTAATCGTAGTGGCAATCGGCTTCGCCCAGCTCGGTTACTCCGCTGAACAATTCCAACCTCCGCTGAATATCCCATCTCCAGACGGACGCTACGTCGTTGGGGCGAAGCTCGCCAATCCGGAGACAGCGGGATCCGGTGGACCAGAGTACGAGCTTTTCTTAACCGATCGAGCTGCCGGCGTAGAGCGGATTCTGGACCGGTTTATTCGAGGCGCCGACGTGCTCTGGTCGTCTGATGGTCGGCAAGTCGCGGTAACGTTCTGGGCGAGCAGCAACGAATCATATGTTGCGATCTATTGGGTCAAGCCCACATTCGACGTCCTCCGAATAGGAGACGGCGGCGGCGGCAGGCAGATCGCCACCGATCTCGCCTCTCTTCCCGAGGTCTCGGGGAACGACCACGTATACTTTCAGGCGCTCGCCTGGCAAGGCTCGGCGGCGCTCCGCGTGAAAGTGTTTGGCCATGGAGATCGCGATCCGCAAGGCTTCGCCAAATGCTTCGATCTACCACTCGGGCCAGGTGCGTCGCGACGAGTCCCATGTCCACCGGGCCGAGATGTTCAGTAAGATCGTGAGGCGCTTTGTGCAGCCCAACTACCGGCTTGAGTGGTCCGGCGAGGCGCCGGCCGCTCAGCCGGCGCGTTAGATCGACAGAGCCGAGGAGTCATGGCCGACGGCCCGGCATGAACCGCTGTGGCTAGGCCACCGTGGGTGCGCCGGTCGCTCAGCGCCACTTCGTTGGGCGGTCCAAATCTTGGTAGAACTACAGAGGAAGGGTGCCCATGAAGATCTCTTCTACAGTCGTCGCCGTGGCAATCCTCCTGTGCTTTGGGCAAGCGTCGGCCATCGAGCCGGATAATCGCAAGGCAGCTGAAGAACTCCTCACCCTTACGAATGTGGAGAAGAACCTTGCCGACATGCGCGCCCAGATCGGACAAATGATGACTGCTCAGCTCCAATCGACGAACGTTCCAGAGAACATGCGGGACAAGCTTGCCCAATTTCAGAAGCAGCTTATGGACACCATCTTCGAAGAGTTGGCCTTCGCGAAAATGAAGCCCGTATATGTTGACATCTACTCTTCCACATTTACGGCCGAGGAGTTGTCTGGCCTGGTCTCGTTTTACAAGAGTCCCGTCGGTCGTGCCTACGCCAACAAGTTACCAGCCCTCATGAAGCGAATGATGGAAGTCGCGCAGACCAAGATGCAAACACTCGCTCCGCGTCTCAAGAAAATGAACGATGATTTCATTGCTGAACTCAAGAAAGGCCCATCGCCACCTTGATCGGTTGCGACGGGCACGTCCGCCGCGCCTGATGCCGAGTGACGCAGCCGGCGTTCACTCCCCGCCAGCCGGCGCGGGATGGGCGGTTACCACGCGGCGCCTCACCTGCACCACGGTGGCGATCATGACGAGCATCACCGCCGCGATCACGACGAACATCGCGCGCGGCTGGCCGCGGTCGAGGAACCAGCCGTAGACCGGGGGCGCGATCAGCGAGCCGACGTCCAGCCCCGAGTAGACGAAGCCGAAGACCTTGCCGGATGAGCCGCGAGGCGTGGCCGCGCGCACGAGCATGTCGCGCGACGGCGCGGTGACGCCCATCGAAAAGCCGGTCGTGGCCATGACCACGCTCACGGCGCCGAGCGGCAGGGCGCCGGAGGCGAGCACGACCATCAGCGTGGCCGCGCCCAGCACGCCGCCGGCGGCGACCAGGTCGTGGCGCGTCGCGCGGTCGGCGAGGAAGCCGCCGGTGAGCACGCCCGAGGCGTTGCCGAAGAGATAGACGGTCAAGGCCCCCGTGGCCAGCACGAGGGGCGCGTGATAGATCATGCCGAGCGCCGGCACCGCGAAGGTCTGGATCCCGCCGGTCGACGCCGTCAGCAGCACGAAGTAGCCGAACGCCATGAGGATCGGCACCGCCATCAGCATGCGGAGATCGGCGCGCAGCCCCGTTCCATGCGCGCGCGGCAGCGGCGGCATCGGCGCGCCCAGCCCGCGCGTCTGGAGCGCGATCACCAGCGTCGCCACCAGCGCCACGCCGCCCGCCGTCAGCAGCGCGATGCGCCAGTTGGCGAGATGCGTGACGGTACCCACGAGCACGGGCGCGATCACCCAGCCGAGGTTGCCGGAGATCTGGTGCACGCTGTACGCGCGCGCGATCCGACGTCCACTGACCGCGGCGTTCAGCATGGAATAGTCCGCCGGGTGGAACACGCTGTTTCCCAGCCCGGCCAGCCCGGCGAGCGGCAGCAGCGCCCAGTAGCTCGGCGCCAGGCCCGCCGAGGCGATGGCGACGGCCGCGAGCACCATGCCCGACAGCAATACGCGCCGCGCCCCGAAGTGATCGACGAAGAAGCCCGCGACGGGTTGGGCCAGGCCGGACACGGCGTAGAACACGCTGGAGATCACGCCGAGGGCCACCCATGACACGCCCAGCTCGTCGCGCAGCAGCGGAAACAGCGGCGGCAGCGTGAGCTGCAGGAAGTGGCTGACCATGTGGCCGGAGCCGATCAGCGCGATGACGCGCACGTCGTCCCGGAGCGAGCGGTCCATGGGGAGCGGGCCTAGGACTTGGGCGTGAGCGCGGTCAGGTGCGGAAGCACCTCGCTCGCGAAGCGGTCGGTCGAGGCCGCCGCCTGGGCCTCGGTGACGTCGCCGAAGATCGGGCGGATGACGAGATAGGTGCAGGTGCTGACGGCGATCTGGCGCTCCAGCTCCTCGCGCACGTGCGCGGCGGTGCCGGCCACGGCGAGGCCGCGCTGGCGCGCCTCGTCGAAGTCGCGCGCGAAGCGGATGGGCGAGGAGCCGAAGTCGCGCCAGAGCTTCGTGAGATTGGCGAACCACGTGGCGTAGTTCGTCCGGGCGATGGCCTCGGCCTCGGCGTCGGTGGCCGCCACCACCACGTGGCGCGTCATGCCGAGCTTCGGCATCGGTGCGCTCCCCTGCTTGCGCTGCCAGACCTCGCGATAGTGTGCGAACAGCTCGGTCGCGCCCTCGGCCGGATGGTTGGTGAGCACGTGCACGCCGTTCGTGGCGGCCCACTCGGCGCCGCGCTCGTGCGCGAGCCCGTACCAGATCGGCGGATGCGGCTTCTGGAACGGCTTCAGCACCATCGGCACCTTGCGATACGTGTAGCGCGGGCCCCGATGCTCGAGCACGTCGTTGGTCAGCCCGGCCAGGATCACCTCGAGCGCCTCGCGGTAAATCTCCTCCGTCTCGAACGGATGGAGGTCGAAGTACGCCATCTCGTACGGCACGATCCCGCGGCCGACGCCGAGGTCGAAGCGCCCGTGCGACATCTGATCGAGCATGCAGATCTCCTCGATCAACCGGAGCGGGTCGTAGAGCGGCAGGCAGTAGACGCACGGCCCCAGGCGGATGCGCCGCGTGCGCTGCGTCGCGGCCGCCAGGAAGATGCCGGGCGCCGGCGCCATCCCGAGCGGTGTCGCGTGATGCTCGGCGAGGTGGTAGGCGGCGAAGCCCGCCGCATCGTACCGCTCGAGCAAACGCAGGCGGCTCGCGTAGTGCTCGTCGAGCGGCACGTTGCGGCGGTCGAGGTGGTCGAAGACTCCGATGTCCACGCGCGCTTAGGCGCTGACAGTCCTCTTGATGCTGCCGACGTGCTCGTCGATGTGGCCGCACAGGATGGCGACCACCATCTGCTCGGTGGTCATCGGCGGCATCCCCTTGAGGGCCTCGGCGGAGCGGCCGAGCGCCGCGTCGTCCAGCCCGCGCACCACGGAGGCGGCCGTCGCCGCGTTCTTCTTGTGCAACGCCAGCGTCTCGGCCTTGCCGACGCTCGCGAACTCCTTCGCGTGCTTGGCGTTCATCTGGTCGATGTCACTCATCCCGATCGTCGCCTTGTGCTGGCCGGAGGCGGCGGACTTGACCAGGTTGCCGATCCCCTCGTGGCTCATCGCGATGTGATGCGCCACGACGCAGACCGGCCACTTCTCCGCCGACGTGATCTTCTTCCAGTCGGCCTCGCTGAGCTTCTCGAGCAGCTTCGTGGCCTCCTGGACCTTCGCCTCGAACTGCTTCGCCAGCGTCTCGGCTTTCGCGCCCATGGTGGTCCCTCCTCTGGCGGCGCAGTATACTCCCGTTCACCAAGCCATCGTCAGGAGGCGGGCACTCATGAGCGTGCACATCGACATCAACTGCGACATGGGCGAGAGTTACGGCCGCTGGACGCTGGGCGCCGACGAGGAGATCATGCCCAACATCACCTCGGCCAACATCGCCTGCGGCTTCCACGGCGGCGATCCGCACGTCATGCGCCGCTCGGTGGAGCTGGCCGTGCAGCACGGCGTGGCGGTGGGCGCGCATCCGGGCCTGCCAGATCTCATGGGCTTCGGACGGCGCCGCATGGACGTCTCGCCGCAGGAGATCAAGGACATCCATCGCTACCAGGTGGGCGCGCTCGACGGCTTCGCGAAGGCGGCCGGCACCACGCTGCAGCACGTGAAGGCGCACGGCATCCAGTACCACATGTTCGAGGAGAACCTGCCACTCGGGCGGGCCTCCGCCGAGCAGGTGGTCGAGCTCGATCCGAACCTCATCCTCATGACCATGGCCATGACGAAATACGACGCGGAGGCGCGCAAGGTGAAGGGCTGCCGCGTGGCCGCCGAGGGCTTCGCCGACCGCGTCTACGCCGACGACGGCCAGCTGGTCTCGCGCAAGCTCGGCAAGGACGCGCTCGTCTCCGATCCGTCGAAGGCGGCGGACCAGGCCGTACGCATGGTGATGGAGGGCAAGGTCCGCACGATCACCGGCAAGGTGATCGACGCGAGGATCGACACCATCTGCATCCACGGCGACAGCCCGGGCGCCGAGAAGATCGTGGCCGCCGTGCGCGACGCGCTCGTCAAGGCCGGCGCCTCCGTCAAGCCGCTGCGCGACTGGTTCGGGAGGTAAGTCTCAGCCCGTGTACCCCTGCCGGTGGAAGTAGTTGGCGTTGTAGAACTGCAGCACGAGGTCGCGGTACAGCGCCGGCTCGTAGCGGGGCGGGTTGTCGGGGCCCGTGCACGTCGGCAGGACCTCGATACGCGCGTCGGGGTTCGGGCTGTAGAAGAAGGCAATCGAGTAGCGATCGCGCCCGGAGTCGTTCAGCACGCCGTGCGGCGTCGACAGGAAGCGGTCGTTGGACCAGCGCTTCATGACGTTGCCGAGGTTCACCAGAAATGTTCCGTCGATCACGGGCGGCGCCAACCATTCGCCGCTGGGCAGCCGCACGGCCAGCCCCGGCACGTCTTCGCGGGCCAGCATCGTGATGAACGAGTTGTCGGTGTGCGGCCCCTGGCCGAACTGCTCGTCGTCGTCGACCTCCTGGGGCGGGTAGTGCAGGGCCCTGAGATTGATGTGCGCCTCGCCGGCGAAGAAGGGCGCGAAGAAATCCTCCGGCATCTCGAGCGAGCGCGCCAGCACGGGCAGGATCCGCTCGCCGAGCGCCTCCATCGTCTTGAAGTACGCCACCATCATGGCCCGCATGCCGTCGTGTCCCGCCGGCCACTGGTTCCGTCCGCGCAGCGGCGTGCCCGCCACCACGTCCGGATGGTCGGCGCCGCGCTCGTGGCTGATGAAGAAGCTCTCGTTGAAGTTTGGCCGCGTGGCCTTGTGCACCGTGGAGGCGCGCTGCATGCTCTGGTTCACCGGCAGGTAGCCGATGTTGTTCTCGTTGAGCTTGAGCGCCAGCTTCTCCTCGAGCGGCAGCGCGTGGAACTCGCGGGAGGCCTCGAAGGCCGCGTGCACGATCCGCGGCGAGACACCGTGGCCCGCGAGGTGGAAGAAGCCGATGCTCTCGCAGGCGTGGCGCACCTGCACCGCGACCGACTTCCGCCCCCCGGGCTCGCCGCGGAGGGCCGGCCCGAAATCGATCACGGGAATCGTCCGGGTGACTTCCGCGACGTCCTTGACCGCCATCGCCTTGAAGATGTTCATCGCGCCCTCCTGGCCAGGCCCCTGCACGATACCACCGTCCTCAGCGCGTGGCCGCGCGCGGGTCGAGGACATCGCGCACGGCGTCGCCCACGAGGTTGAGCGCCAGCACGATGACGAAGATGGCCAGCCCCGGCAGCAGGACGACGTGCGGGCTCAGGATCACGAACGTGCGTCCCGTCGCCAGCATGCTGCCCCAGTCCGCGGTGGGCGGCTGGGTGCCGAGGCCCAGGAACGACAGCCCCGCCGTGGCCAGGATCTTGGCGCCGACGTCGAGGCTGAAGGCCACGATCACGGGCGAGAGCAGGTGCGGCAGGACGTGGCGACCGAGGATGACGGCGTCGCTGGCGCCGAGCGCGCGCGCGGCCTCCACGAACTCCCGCTCGCGCAGGGACAGCACGACGCCGCGCACGAGGCGCGTGTAGATCGGAAAGCCGACGATGGCGATGGCCACCATCGCGTTGCGCAGGCCGGGACCGAGACCGGCCACGATGGCGATGGCGAGCAACACGTAGGGAAACGCCATGAGGATGTCGGTGAGACGCATGACGACCGTCTCGATCCAGCCCGTGTAGAAGCCGCCGAGGACCCCGAGCGTCACGCCGACGAGCATGGCCGCCGCTGCCGACGCCACGCCCGCGCTCAGCGACACGCGCGCGCCCCACACCAGGCGCGCGAGCAGGTCGCGGCCGAACTCGTCGGTGCCCAGCGCGTGACCCGCCGCCAGGGGCGGGCGGAGACGGTTGGGGGTATCCACCACGTCGGGATCGGCCAGCGGCAGCCAGGGCGCCAGCAGCGCCGCCAGCACCGCGGCCGCCAGCACGAGCGCGGCGAGGACAGCGAGGCGGTTGCGCGTGGCGAGCCGGCCGAACGCGCGCCGGCGGCGCGCCGCGTCGGCGGCGCGCAGGGCCGTCGCGGGCGCGGCGCCGACGCCGGCGTCACTCATAGCGGATGCGCGGGTCGAGCCAGGCGTAGAGCAGATCGACCGCGAGGTTCACGAGGACGAAGGAGAGCGCCACCACCAGCACGCAGCCCTGCACCAGCGGAAAGTCCCGCGCGAGGATCCCCTGCACCATCAGCGTTCCCACGCCCGGCCACGCGAAGACCGTCTCGGTGAGCACAGCGCCCCCGAGCAGGTAGCCGGCCTGCACGCCGATGACGGTGACGATGGGCACCAGCGCGTTGCTGAGCCCGTGGCGGAGCACGACCCGCCGCTCGGCGACGCCCTTGGCGCGCGCCGTCCGCACGTAGTCCTGGCCGAGCGTCTCGAGCATCGCGCTGCGCGTGAGGCGCGCGACGATCGTCACCGAGGCGGCGGCCAGCGTGACAGCGGGAAGGATCAGGTGACTGAGCAGGTCGCGCAGGTCGCCGCCGCCGTGCGGCGCGTACATCCCCGAGGCGGGCAGCCAGCCGAGCCACAGGGCGAAGACGACCATCAGCACGATGCCGAGCCAGAACGACGGCATGCTGGCCCCGAACAGCGAGGCCACGGCGCTCAGCCGGTCCAGCACCGAGTTCGGACGCGTAGCCGCCGCCACCCCGAGGGCCACGCCGACCGCGCTCGAGAGCACGAGCGCGGTGGCCGTGAGCAGCAGCGTGGCCTGCAGCCGCGTGAGGACTTCGCCGAGCACGGGGCGCTTCATCCAGAGCGAGCGGCCGAGGTCGCCCCGCGCGACGTGGCCGATCCACCTTAGATATTGCACGTGCAGCGGCTCGTTCAGGCCGAGGTCGGCGCGCAGGCGCGCCAGGTCTTCCCGCGTCGCCTGCGAGCCGAGCATGATCTCCGCCGGATCGCCCGGCGAGAGGTGCAGCACCATGAAGATGATGACGGACACGCCCGCGAGCACCGGGACCAGCAGCAGGAGTCGATGCGCGAGGTAGCGCCTCACCTCAGCGCGGAGCAGCGGCTCACTTGCCGTTCGGCTTCACGACCGCGCCGTAGACCATGTTCTTGAGCAGCGGCCGGTAGTACACGCGCTGCTTGGGCGACTGCATCGCGAACACGACGAACATGTCTTCCTTCGGGTCGATCCAGAAGTAGGTCCCGCCGGCACCGCCCCAATTGAACTCGCCGACCGAGCCCTGCAGCGGCGACACGCCGGCATCGCGCCGGACGGCAAAGCCGAGGCCAAAGCCGAACCCCGGCCCCGGCCCGTAGGCCGGCCCCGGCGCGATCGAGGCGTCGAGGTGGTCGGCGGTCATGTACGCCACTGTTTTCGGGCTCAGGAGTCGCCTGCCGTCGAGCGTGCCGCCGTTGAGCAGCATCTGGCAGAAGCGCGCGTAGTCCATGACCGTCCCCACCATGCCGCCGCCGCCGGACTCCACCTTCTGGGTCACGCGCGGGTCGTTGAAGTCCGCTCCGATGCCGATGTTGCGGTCGTTCGAGAAGGGCTCGGCGATACGCCCGTGCTTGCTCGCGTCGGCGACGTAGAAGGCCGTGTCCTTCATCCCGAGCGGGTCGAGGATCCGCTCCTTCTCGAACTCGTAGAGCGACTTCCTGGACACGACCTCGACGATGCGGCCGACCACGTCCGTCGAATGGCTGTACTCCCACGTGGTACCCGGATGGTACGCGAGTGGCAGCGTTGCCAGCCGGTCGACGAAGTCGGCGTTCGATCGCAGGTCGGTGAGCAGTTTCGAGTCGCGGTACTGGGTCTTCACGAGGCTCGCGCCGAAGACGCCGTAGGTGAGGCCGGAGGTGTGCCGGAGCAGGTCTTGCACGGTCATCGCGCGCCGGGGCGCCAGCAGCTCGAGGCTCGGCGTGCCGTCCGCACCGGGCTTCTCGACACCGACCTTGACCTCGGCGAACTGCGGCAGATACTTCGCCACCGGATCGCCGAGCGCGAGCTTGCCCTCCTCCACCAGCATCATGACGGCCACCGAGGTGATCGGCTTGCTCATGGAGTAGATGCGGAAGATGGCGTCTTTCGTCATCGGCGCCTTGGTGGCGGCGTCGAGCATGCCGACGCTCTCGAACAGCGCGATCTTGCCCTGCCGCGCGACGAGCAGCACGGCGCCGGGGATCTGGCCCTTCTCCGAGTCGGCACGCAGCGTGGCCACGAGACGGCCGAGCTGCTCGGACGACAGGCCGACCTGCTCGGGCTTGACGCTCGACAGCGGCTGCGCGTGAGCGAGCGAGACCGCCGTCACTAGAAGTAGCGCGGTGAGCAGCGCGATCTTTCTCTTCATCGGTGTCCTCTCCCGGTTGGCAGGCTCACTTGAGCGAGATGGTCTCGACGCGAAGGTCGAAGCTCGGGTGCAGCTTGAAGCCCTGCACGCGCTTGGCGTGCGCGGCCGTCTGGATCTCGTGATCGACGAACACCCACGGCGCGTCGTCCACCAGGATGCGCTGGGCCTCGCGGTAGAGCTCCCCGCGCTTCTTCTGATCGGTGGTGAGCCGCGCCTGGTGCAGCAGCTCGTCGTACTTGTCGTTCTTGTAGAGCGCGCGGTTGGGGCCGTTCGGCGTCCACTGGCTCGAGTGCAGCAGCGGGTACATCACCATGTCCGGGTCCTCGTTGCCCGCCATCCACGACAGCGCGAAGAGGTCCTGCTCCTTCGTGCGCAGCTTGGCCAGATACGCGCCCCACTCCATCGTCTGCAGCGCGACGTTGACGCCGACCGCCTTGAGGTTCGACTGGATGACCGTGGACATCGCCACCGGCGACTGCATCCCCGACCCCGACTCCGGCACCCACAGCGTGGTGGAGAAGCCGGTCGGGTAGCCGGCCTCCGCGAGGAGCTTCTTCGCCCGATCGGGGTCGTAGGGATAGGCCTTGAGCGCCGCCTCGGCGCCCCACGTGTTCGGCAGCACGGGCCCCCGCGAGAGCGATCCGGTGCCCTTGAGCACGTCACGCACGATGGCGTCCTTGTTCACGGCGTAGTTCAGGGCCTGGCGCACGCGCTTGTCGTCGAAGGGCTTCTTCTGGTTGTTGATGCCGAGGTACCAGACGTGCGCGCCCACCTGCTTGAGCAGCGTCACCTTCGGGTTGTTCTCGAGCTGGGCGACGAAGTCCGGCGGCGTGCCGACGATGAGGTCGACGGCCCCGGTCAGCAGCTCGGTGAGCCGCGCCTGATCCTCGACGATCGGCCGGAAGATCACGCGCTCCAGCTTCACCGGCTGCTTCCAGTAATTCGGGTTCTTCTCCAGCACCACGCGCTGGCCGCGGTCCCAGGACGCGAACTTGAAGGGCCC
>Ga0209471_1002628_pt1 | contig 10290 bp, 8 predicted proteins | sample GraSoiAngelo_128_FD_185885 | JGI IMG/M metagenome (GOLD analysis project Ga0209471, IMG submission 185885) | Grasslands soil microbial communities from the Angelo Coastal Reserve, California, USA - 14_0927_12_20cm (SPAdes) (version 2) | ecosystem: Environmental > Terrestrial > Soil > Grasslands ... | reverse complement strand
ACGCCATTGCGGGGGACTCCACGGTTCGAGCGCCTGGTCGCGGGCCACTAGCTGTCGTCGTACGGCAAACTGCAGATCCGGATCGCAGTTGGCCGCAACGTAGAGGTCGTAGTCGCTCCGCACCAGCTGCCAGGCCGCCTGATGCACGTACGGGGGGTTCGGCAACCATATACTACGCCGTCACACAGCTATTTAGGAACTACCTCCTAACATGGACCACGTACTTCGTGCCAGAAGTGTCGCAGCACGGGCGGAGCTCGGGGCTTTGGAAAGCAGTGGGGTTGAGGGACGTGGTGGAGGAACGAGCTCGGCTGTGTCTCTTGGTAAGGCCTATCCGACCCCAGGATCGCGCGAGGCGCTGGGTTAAGGGCGTGAGGATGACGACAACTGAAAAGAAGACAATGTATGGAGTCACGTTTTCCGAATTGTTCAAGATCGATCCGGTAGATGCTCCAAGGTTCGCCGAGCAGTATCAGGAACAGGCGGAAAAGAGCGATTCTCACGGTCCACTCGTGTACATGGAGCTGACAGGTCGCCGAATTCCTCGTCTTAAGGGCCTTTCGCGGATTAGCTACATAGGCAAATCAACAAGGAGCTTTGCTGATCGGTATGAGAACATCCGACGTGACCTAGAGAGGTCTGTCAACGCATTCTATTACAAGCACCTCTTGAGGTCTTTCAAGGGATTGACGGTCTATGTTTGCGAATGCGCGTCGGAAAAATACGCCAAGGACCTGGAGGGCCAGCTCCTCGCTGCCTACGTCTATTACCATTACGAGTTGCCGCCCGGCAATCGGGCGTATGGCATGGGTACGGAGGAGGTCTGTGATGGACTCCTGTCGGGGAAGCCGGCGACCAAGCTTATGGTCGCGCTGAAGCCTTCCGTTTAGAGAGCTCCAGCGCGCGCTTTCGAGACACGAGACCGCGGGCACGATCGACGCCCCTGAGTACCGTGCCGCCACAGACTCGTTTTACGCACGCCATCAGAGCCGTCGACGACCTGCCGTCAACTATCCCGAGTGTGAGGGAGTCAAAGGCAACGGCCCATCTACCGTTACATGTGGGGGCCTACCGAGTTTCGTGCGACCGGGACACTCCGGGGGTACGACGTGACAACTCGCCTGGGTGAGTTCGACCGCCCCGTCCTGTTGCTTGCCGGGGAGTTCGACGAGGCTCGGCCCCAAACAGTCCGATAGTTCCAGCGCTTGATTCCGGGTGCGCGGTTTGATGTGATTCCGAACGCCGGACATGCCATCACCGTCGATGAGCCTGACAGGGTGGTAGGGAACGGACGGAAGGGGTTGGTGAGGCTGAAGCGGCTCGGACGCTTGGCTTGGCAGCCCTCCCCACCGATCCTCGAACGTTGCGTCTCGCAACCGTAGCAGGTTGAGGCGCCGAGTTGCATACTCGGCTGAGCAAAGAGTCGGTCTCTCCTTCGCCCTGACGCCTCCCAGATGCCGCCCCGGATCTGAGACCGTCGTGTTGACTCGCACAAAACAGGCTACCCATGGCGAAGAGAATCCCGGTCCTGGTGGTCGAAGACAATCGCCTGGTGCGCGACGCCATCATCGCCGTGCTAGCCGAGCAGCCGGACCTCAAGGTCGTCGCCGCCGTGGACGGCGCGGCCGGTGCGCTCGAGCGAGTGCGCGAGGTGAGACCGGAGGTGGTGGTCCTGGACGCCGCCCTCGGAGATCACGACAGTCACCGCCTCGTAGCGGAGATCAAGCACGCGGCGCCTAAGGTGCGGATCATCGTGATGGACCTGCTGCCCGAACCGGAAGATGTGCACGACTTCGTCACCGCAGGGGCGTCGGGCTTCATCGCAAAGGACGCGACGGTCGACGACTTTGTCGGCACGGTTCGGTCGGTTGCAAGCGGAGCGGACGTTCTTCCAGCAGCGCTAACCAGGACGCTCTTCTCTCACATTGCGAAAGTCGCGGTCGGCCGCAAGCAGTCAGAAGTCGCCAAAGCGGTTCGCATGACCGAGCGAGAGCGGGCGGTATTCGACCTGATCGCTGGCGGGCTGAGCAACAGAGAGATCGCGCAGCGCCTCCAACTCGCCACCAATACGGTGAAGGGGCACGTCCACAACATTTTGGAGAAACTCGCCCTGCGTACGCGCTTGCAGATCGCGGCCTATGCCCGTCGCAGCGGCACATCTGAATCAGCATCTCCCTAGTCCTAATGGGTCTCAGATGGTTCCCTCTTTCCTGACCCGAACGAATCGGTTCTCGTGCCCTCCTTTAGATCTGTAGCGGTTTGTTGCGTCGCCCCCACATTCGTGCGTAGTAGCTACGAAGTACCGCGGTCGTAACGGACGGTTCTAGGAGGGGGCGTTTCATGTCGGCTGTCTCGCTGAATTCCCGCGCGGCGTTATTGCTCTTGCCCGCGATTCTCGTGATCGGTTGCAACAAAGACGTGGCGGGACCATTCGAGGTACCCGCGCCCCCGCCGCGTTTCGCCATCAGCGATGCCGCGCACTCCGGCGGCATCCCCCACTTCTTCTTCCTGCCGCCGATTGTGAGCGCCCTCCCACCCGTGACGGGCACGTTCGATCCGACACTCGCGCCGACCGTGCGGGTCTGCGAATGGACGGGGACGACCTGCGGTGCCCTGACGGCCGAGTTCACGACGACGAGCGGTACAGGCGGGCAGTCGATTCGGGTCGATGCCACCTACACGAAGAGCTATTGGGTGGTGTGGGATACGCGCCAGTGCCTGAGCGGCGCTTGCACGCTGGACCCGACCAAGGCGTACCGCCTCCGGGTGTTTGTCGGCGCGGCCCAGCTCGGCTTCGCGGACGTCAAGGTGGTGACGACGGTCGCCGGGCTCAAGGCGGTCGATCGCACGCAGTTCGCCCCGGTGTGGCAGAACCTGCCGTATCTCATTGCATTCCGCGTCGAGCAGGGGGCCGTGACCGTGCTACCGCCGGTGGGCGGGGCGACCGTGGGATCGGCCGGTGGTGTCCTCGCGAGCGCCGATGGGCAGGTCGCGCTCGCGATACCCGCGGGGGCGCTCACTACGGCCACCGCCATCAGCATGAAGCCAGCAACAGGCTACCCGGCTGGGACCGGCGCCTGGAGTTCGGTCGTGGATCTGGGACCGACCGGCACGACCTTCGCCACGCCCGCCACGCTGACACTGGGTTACGACCCGACGAAGCTCCCGCCCGGCGTCCCACCTACCGCGTTGAGCGTGTACACGACGGACGGCACCGGGTGGCAGCTCGTGCCCGGGAGTACCGTGAATGCGGTCGACAACACCGTGAGCGTGCCGATTGCTCACTTCAGCACCTACACCCTCACGATCGCCCCGACGGTCGTGAATGGCGCCCCGAGCCCCACCACGATCAACGTGGGCCAGGCGACGACGTTGACCGGGTATGTGTTCAGCTATCACGTCGTCCCCACCACGTTCTGCTACCCCACAGGCTTTCCGCGCCACTTAGTGTGCGTCACGTATACCAACACCTACTCCTACCCGTTGCCGAACCAAGCCGTGTCATGGACTGCGCTGCCGACGGGCACGCAAGTGGTGTCACTGGCTCTCAGCAGGACCTATACTGACCAGACCGGGGCCACCACCTCGCCGCCAATCACGGGCCGGAGCCCTGGTACGGCCCAGATCGTGGCCTTGCTACTCGGGTCGGCGGTGCAGAGCACCCCGGTCACGATCACGGTAAGAGCGTGCGTGCCTTCTCCCTCCGGCTTGGTGAGCTGGTGGCCGGGTGAGGGAAACGCGAACGACATCGTCGGCGGTAACAATGGCGTTTTGCACGGCGGGGTGACGTTCGCGCCGGGCAAGGTGGGACAGGCCTTTGTGATGAATGGTACTGATGGCTACGTCGACGCCGGAAACGCACCGAATCTCCAAGTCTCGACAGGCGAATTCACCGTGGAGGCGTGGGTGTTCTTCAACGCGCTCAGCGGAGACATGTCGATCGTGGACAAGATGTCCGCAAGCGGCGTGAACACCGACGGCTGGCGGCTCCTCAAGCAGAGCGACAACCGCTTCTGGTTCTGTCTCGGAGGCGGCGCGACCGGAAACCGCTGCTTTGACCCCGCCTACACGGTGTTCAGCACGACGGTCGCGCAGACCGGAGTCTGGTATCATGTCGCTGCGGTGAAGAGCGCGAGCGGCTTCGCAATCTATGTGAATGGCGTGCAGGAGGACGCACGCTCCGTTCTTCCCAACTTCCTCGATACCCAGGCCGCGAATCTTCGGATCGGTTCGTACGTCCTCGAGGGAGCGCACTTGAACGGCGCGGCCGATGAAGTCTCGATCTACAACCGCGCGCTGACGGCCCAGGAGATCCAGACGATTTACGCGGCGGGCGGCGCGGGCAAGTGCCCCGGCTCTGTGGCGCCGTCGGTGGTCTGGCAACAGAGCTTGAGTGGCACGGGCGATGTTTGGTCGATCGCGACGGGGCCTGGCGGTCTCGTGTTTGTGGCGACCAACAATGGCATCTACCGCTCAACCGATGACGGCGTGACGTGGACGCTCGTTGGCAGCTTCCCGTCCCTGATCGCTGCCGCCGTTGGCATCGATCCCGCGACCAACGATGTGTACGCGGGGCTCAATTGTTGCGGTGGGACACCGCAAGGTGTTCCTGGGCCGGGTGGAGGCGGGGGGTCGGGGGTCTATGTGTCGACTGATAACGGGGGAACTTGGAGCTATGTCAAGGGGAATCCCGGAGCCTTCGGGTTCGCCTTCACGTCCAATGGTTCCGTTATTGCGGCGACGACCGGTCCGACGGGGGCGCCAGGTGGGCTCTTCCTCTCCACCGACAGAGGAGCGAGTTGGGCGTATGCCGATTGTTGCTACCCGCGTTCGTTTGCGATCACAACGAATGGCAACATCTTCGCGGGAGACACATACGCGAGCGGAGGGATCTCCCGCTCGACAGATCAGGGTGCCAATTGGACCCAACTCGGCTTGGCCAACACCGCCATCTACGCTCTCGCCGCTACTACCAGCGACCATCTTTTCGCGGGAACGGTGAGTACGGGAGTTCTCCGTTCAAGCGATGGGGTGACCTGGACTTCAGTCAACAGCAGCTTCACCAACCCCGTCACATCGCTCGCTGCTAGCTCTGCCGGCAACGTCTTCGCAGGGGGATTTGGTGGGGGCGTGATCGCCTCGAGCAACGACGGTGCGACGTGGACTCAAGTCAACGCCGGCTTGACAGACCTGAGCGTGGAGGCGCTCGCTATCAGCCGGAGCGGCTACATTTTCGCCGGCACGTCGAGCGGCGTCTTTCGGGGCGCGACGGCACCGTGAGGACCGAATGACCAGTCGCTGGCTGTGCGGCTCGCCGATGTCTCGGGGCGACCTAGTCAGGCATTTTCGCCCCAGGGTGCCGCAAAAACACCCTATTCAGGTAGCACCGTGGCAGGCTACAGGCTACACTCTTGGTGTGTTAGTCCGGAGCCTGTAACTCTCTAGGTCGGCTTGCCCTCGGTCGCGGGGCAGCCCTGCAATGGGCACGGGTTTGGCGGCGATTCCAGGAGGCCTTCTATGATTCGGTGGATCCTCACCTCGTACGCTCTTAGCGCCGCCGTTCTCATCTGGACTCCGCAGCTTCCTGGCCAAGCGCACTCTCCGTCGACGAAACCTGGCACGATAGTCATTACCGCAGCGCTGGTTGATCGAGACATGCAGGTGCGTCCCGTTCCGCTCCACGCGCTCCTGCTGAGGGGCGCTCGTGCGGACAGCTTCGCAACCCGAACGGCGATAGACGGAAGAGCGTCATTGGTAGTCCCGCCGGGCACTTACACGTTGACCAGCGTTGCACCGATTGAATTTCAAGGACAGCGGTATAGGTGGAGGCTAGAGCTGACCGTTGGGTCCGGCGGAACGTCGTCGGTGTCCTTGACGAACGACAACGCGGTCGTGGAGGGAGCACCAACGCCAGTTGTGCCGGTCGCCGCCGAGGTTAGAACGGACCCGGCAACAACCCTCTTCGAACGTTTGAGTCGCAGCGTGTTCAGGATTCAAGCTGGTCTTGCGCACGGTACTGGATTCCTTGCGGATACTCTCGGTGGTGTCGTCATCACCAACGCGCACGTGGTCGAGGCAGCCGAAGGTGACGAGATCTCGGCTGTGGTCGACTCGGCAACACGTGTTCGAGCTCAGGTCCTTGCACGCGATCCGGAAGCGGACATAGCTGTGTTACGACTCCATCTCGATTACGTCGCACATCGGTTCCGTATTCCGCTACAACACCCGGTTGAACGTGCCCCCGTTGTTCCCGGGGAACGATTAGTCGCCATGGGCTATCCCCTCAATCAAGGACTCACAATCACGTCTGGCATCGCGTCGAGTGTAAGAGCAGGCGCCATTATTTCGGACGTAAACATCAACCCTGGAAACTCCGGGGGTCCGCTCCTCAACGCCGATGGCGAGGCAGTCGCCGTCAACACATTTGGCGATGTCTCAGGTCGAGGGGGCCCCGGCGTCTCTGGCTCAGTCCTCGTTGCAAGAGCCGGACCGACGCTGGCCCGTGCAGCTGTGGAGCTCACCCAGACACCAGCACCAAGCTCTGGTGTGCTGCCCTCAATGCCCACCGATCAAATCGATGTTGGTACGGTCAAGGCCCAAGCGGACACTACGAACCCCGACACGTATCAGGACTTCGCGGGTCTTGGCGTCGGTGGGTTTGAGCTGACGATCCAAACTCCGATGCAAACGCTCGTCGCGGTGAAGGCGTACGAAAACGAGATCGCCAAAGATAGGAAGAAGCGCGAGGCGCGAGCGGGGCTCCCAGAATCCCAGCGGTTCTCTGAGGTTCGTGACTACCGTGACTGGGCGGAGTACGTCGGCGCTCCGACCGCTCCGGTGGTATCCATCGCAATAATTCCAAAGGTAGGAGAGACAGGGGGGTCTCTCTTCAAGCGCCTCATGCTAGGACCGAATCTGAAGGCGACCTACAAGTTCAAAGGTGACGTCAGAGGCGCGCAGGTGTTTCGAAACCAAGAGCCCGTCGAGCCCATCAAGGGCGGCCACGCTCCCATGAAGGTGTTCGTCGAGAACCAATGGGTATCGCTCAAAGACGTAGCCGACGAGGGGTTCTACGTGTTTGACGTAGAGATCCTGAGACCGGATTCTTCGGGAGCACCACCGAGCATCGTTGTGGCCATTCGAGACCTAAAGAGCCCGAAGGACCTAAAGTGCAAGGAGGTCCCTACTGACGTGGTTGCCCTGGCGTGGAATGACTTCGAATCGTTCTATCAGCAGAACAGGCCCCAAGCAGGGTTTCGTCGCGCCAATCCGGGTGCCGCATCGCGGAGGAAGGCAGCCTGGTCTACCGATTTCCTCAAGGATGACTGCAAGTGGTCATAACTCTCCCGCGTCGGTTGCTCAATGGAGCACTTCTTCGAGCGCCGACCGATGGATTTGCAATGGTTCTGAGTTACGATCGCCAATCCCTGCGGACTAGCGATCCGCGGCACGAGTGCAAGTCCGCTTTGCCGAGGTGTTTGCCACTCGGGGACCGACCGGAATGATCGGGCCCGACCCCCTGAACCCCCCTGCGCGCGAGCTGCGCGGCCTCTATTCGATGAGCCCACGCTGCTGCGCGTGGGTCACCGCCTCAAGGCGGGTGTGTGTGCGAAGCTTGCGGTTGATGTGGTGGAGGTGATTGCGGAGTGTTTGGGCGGAGATGCTCAGCTTGCGGGCGATGGTCGTGGAGTTGCGGCCTTCGGCGAAGAGCTTCAGAATGCGGCGCTCCTGATCGGAGAGCGGCTCGACTGGGGCGTGATGTGCCTCGTCGCCGGCGAGAGCAACGAGTTGTCGGGCGACGTCGACCATGCGATAGAACCGCTCCTCGTTGCGCCGGCGCTGGTCGACGTCGCGTTCCAACCGCACGAAGAGCCGGCGTCCCGTGCGCTGGTTGTCGAAGACGATCGTTGAGACGTTCACCCAAATCCGGCCTCGAGACCGGGTGCGGACCTCCAAGTCGAAATTGGGGATTCCGCCGGACGTTCCGTCCCGGCGACGGGTGGCCGCTTCCGCGCCCCCCGCGAGCGCGCTGGTGCCTAACGTGTCGCGCGCCTCGAGCACTTCGTCGATGTTGCGATGGAGTACCTCGCTCGCCGGGTAGCCGAACAGCAGCTCCGCGGCCCCGTTCCAGGAACAGATCTCGCCGCCCTCAGTGACGGTGTACGCGGCGTCCGCGGTCTCCTCGAGCAGCGCGAACAACTCCGTTTCGAGCATCGCTCTCCTCACGACCTCCCGCCGGAAATGCTAGTGCTTCAGCCCCACGTCGGCCAGACCGGCATTCGCGCGCAGGACGCGCGTCTCTCTACACGGTACGAACGCTTCATTGTCGCCCCAGGGGCCCCGCCATAACTATGCGCTCGTAGTGCACGCAGTCACAGCAACTCGACATACACAAGGAGATTCAAGCATGAACCGTCTCGCCCTTAGCGCCCTCGCCGGCGTGCTCGGTGTCGGGATGCTCGTCGCATCCCCTGACACCGCGGCGGCCCAGCAGAAGGCGGAGCCCGCCAGCGCGTATCGGATCCACTCCGACACCACGGCGGCCCAGCAGAAGGCGCCGCCCAGCGGTGCCTACAAGAAAGTCAGCACGCTCGTCCCGCTCCCGGACTTCGTCCCCGGACTCGGCACCCTGTACGTCGATCCCGCCACGCTGCCGGCGGGGCCGTTTCTCGCATACGACCACCAAGGCAACTTGGTGAGCTCCATCTACATGATCCCGCTCAAGGACATGAACGCCCAGAAGGCGTTCAGCGATCTGAAGGTCGCCCGTGAACGCGCCGACCACGTGGACATCGTCTTCAACGCGGGCCACCCGGGCGTGGCGGAGCCGCACTACCACGTGATCGTGTGGTACGTGTCGCCGCAGCGGGCCGCCCAGCTCGCCAAGTGACGAAACCGTCACGTCGCGAGTTCCTGAAAGCCGGCGGGCTGGCGCTCGTCGGCTTCGGGCTCGTGCCAGACCGGCGCGCGTCCGTAGCCGCGCTCCTCGGATCGCGGCTCCGTTCGGGGGGCGCACTCGAGGTGATCGAGATGCGAAGCGACGCGATCGGCTCCCGGGTATGGTTCGATCCGATTGGGCTCTACGTGGAACCGGGTGCGACGGTACGCTGGATCGTGCGGGAGAACGTACACACGGCGACCGCCTACCACCCGCACAACGACAATCATCCGCTGCGAATTCCGGAGAGGGCCGAGCCCTGGGACTCGGGGTTCCTCGTGCATCCGGGCGACCACTTCGAAGTCACGCTCACCGTGCCCGGGGTCTATGACTACTACTGCATGCCCCACGAAGCTGTGGGGATGGTCGGCCGGATCGTTGTGGGGCAACCGCTCGGGCCAGGCGCCGAGCCGTTCGACTACTGGGTGGGCAGGCCGGGAACCGACACCTGGCACCACGTCCCCGACGCAGCCCGTCACACCTTTCCGAGCGTCGCGCAGATCCTCGACCAGCGCCGAGTACATCCGGCCGGGCCGCGGAGGTGAGATGGGTAAGGCAGAGCTCCGGCAAGCTGAAGAAGAAGACAATCCCAACTCGATGAGAGGATGTGGAACAATGTCTAGACTCGGTATCGCGTTGGTCACCCTTTCGCTCGCCGTTCCCGCGAGTGCCCAGCAGCAGGGCGTGGTGGATCCGACCTGGCTGACCTTCGATTCGGCCGCCAAGACCGTCCGCTTCGAGTTGATCGCCGGGCTCACCGGGCTGAACGGCGCCTTGAACTTCAACGGGTTCCGCGATGGGGGGCTCACGCTTGTCGTGCCTGTCGGGTGGAAGACGGAGATCGCCTTCCGCAACCACGACGGGATGTTGCCGCATAGCGCCGAAGTGATCGCTCAGCAGACGCCTCTGCCGACGCAGTCCGTCGATCCCGCGATCGCTCGTGCCTTCACGTTCCAGCTCTCGGCAGGCCTTCGTTCGGAAGCGACGGACGTGATGCGCTTCGCCGCGCAGCCAGCGGGGGAGTATCTGATTTTCTGTGGCGTGCCTGGGCACGGCGCCGCCGGAATGTGGATCCGACTCGGAGTCAGCGCGACGGCCAAGACGCCGGCGTTGCTGCTCACGCCACCGGCACCCTCAAGCTGAGACCGGAATACGGTGTGCCGGAGTGGCCGACCTAGTTGAAAGGAGCATCTCATGATCAAGCTCAAACGTGCCTATGAACCCGCCGGCGGTGACGATGGCGCGCGCTTCCTGGTAGAGCGACTATGGCCGCGAGGTGTTAGGAAGACGCGCCTGAAGCTCGATGGGTGGGTTAAGGATGCCGCGCCGAGCGCGGATCTGCGGAAGTGGTT
>Ga0209471_1002626_pt1 | contig 10293 bp, 11 predicted proteins | sample GraSoiAngelo_128_FD_185885 | JGI IMG/M metagenome (GOLD analysis project Ga0209471, IMG submission 185885) | Grasslands soil microbial communities from the Angelo Coastal Reserve, California, USA - 14_0927_12_20cm (SPAdes) (version 2) | ecosystem: Environmental > Terrestrial > Soil > Grasslands ... | reverse complement strand
CGCCCTGCCCGGTCAGCGCGGCCCGGTGCTTTCCGGACCAGCGCACGTGCTCGTTCGCTCGGATCTTGAGCAGGAGGTCGAGCTTCTGCGCGAAGAGCGAGTCGTAGTCGTCGAGATCGAGACCGAATAGAGGAAATGCCTCGATGAACGAACCGCGGCCCACGACCATCTCCGCGCGGCCGCGCGAGATGAGGTCGAGCGTGGCAAATTCCTGGAACAGCCGGACCGGATCGGCGGCACTGAGAACCGCCACGGCGCTCGTCAGCCGAATTCGCTTGGTAAGGGCCGCCGCGGCCGCGAGGATCACCGCGGGAGCGGAATCAAGGAACTCCTTGCGATGGTGCTCGCCGATCCCGAAGACGTCCAGGCCGACCTGATCCGCATGTTCGATCTCTTCCAGGAGATCGCGCAGCCGATCCGCCGGACTGACTGCCACGTCGGTCTCGCCGATCGCTGCCGCGAAGCTATCGACCCCTACTTCCATTTCGTATCCCAAAACAACGGCCCTCGCTCGATTGTTCCACCGGCAATCGGGGTCGGCTCAACAAGCGCTCAAGGCGACGTCAATCGCGGTGCCTGTTCATGTAGGCGCCCGGCCCCGAGCCGACGGTGGGAGGAGAACATGAAAATGAAACGAGTTGCAGTTGCCTTCGCCGCGAGCATCGTCCTGACGCTCGCGACGGGATTACCGATACGCGCGGACGGTCTGACTCTCGCGACGGTGAGCTGCACCGACGGCACGAGCTTCAGCGCGAGCGTCGATACGGACACGCTCACCGCACTTCAGCAATCGATCGAAGCGATGACGCTCTATCCGGCGGGTCTCAACTGCACACTCGGCACCGCCCCACTCCTGACGGCGATGGGCGTCGCCTCCGCGTGGACCGCGACGGGGTTCGTCGTGGGCGGCGGACGCTTTCAGATGGACTGCCCAAGCGGGGGCGGCACCTTCTGGACGAACTTCGGCCTCAGCGCGCACAACGTCGACGGCACGACTACCGGCGAGGTAAAGAGCGGCACCTTCAACCTGGCCATCCCCGATGGCCCGACCCAGTGCGTCGGCCCAAGCAACTTCACCTCAAAGCCGTACTGCCTCGTCATCAGCGACGAGCCGCCCGGGCCGCCGTCATCGCCGTGGTACGCGTGGTTCAACGCGACCGTCAAAGAGGTGCATGGCGACTTCTTCACCAACGTCGCGGGGCTCACGCCGGGAAGCGACAACAACGGCGCCGCCGTCAAGGACACTGGAAATCCAGGTCACCAAACGATCGGGCCTGATGCCATCGCGCCCCGTCCGTTCAAGACATCCTGCCCCGCCACCGGGGATCCGGCGCCCGATGCGCCCTGGGGATGGCACGACGCGTTGAACGGAAACATCACGATCCATCCGCAGTCGCAGCTCTAGGGGGTCAGTCCGGTTCGAGAACTTCCGTCGCGGCTTGATATGTCCCGAGTGGTTGGATCCACTCGCAGCACGTGCGCATGAGCGCGAGGGCCTCTTTCGCCGGCCACGCCGTGGGATCGCCTTCGAAGTCGAGATAGAAGACGTAGTCCCACGGCGCCGCGCGGCTCGGGCGCGACTCGATCTTGCTCAGCTGGATCCACGCGGTCGCGAAAGGCTGGAGCGAACGCACGAGCGCACCCGGCAGGTTCGCGGTCTTGTACACGAGGCTCGTCTTCGTCGGTCCCTTGCGGAGCGCGGCCGGGATCAGCGTTGCGACTTCGCGCTCGGCCTCCGGCGCGACTGCGAAGAAGCGCGTGAAGTTGTCGTTCGAAGTCTCGATCGAATCCGCGAGCACCTCGAGTCCGTAGCGCTCGGCGGCCCTCCGGCTCGCGACGGCCGCCACCGCGGGGTCCTTCGCATCCGCGACCTCAGCCGCCGCGCCGGCGGTGTCGAACGCGACCTCCGGCCGGATGTCGTGCCGCCGCAGGAAGTCCTCGCACTGAGCGAGCGCCTGCGGATGCGACCGTGCGACGCGGATGTCCCCGAGGCGTGAGCCCGGCACGCCCAGAAGGCAATGCCGCACGCGAACGATGGCCTCCGCCACGACCTTGGCTCCGTTGTGCTGGCGGAGGAGGTCGTAGACGTCGGCGACGGAGCCCGCATGCGTGTTCTCGACCGGCACGACGGCGGCGTTGGCCTCGTGCGCGTCGAGCGCCGCGAAGACCTCGGCGAACGTGCGGCGCGGCAGGAGGCTCGCTCCCGGAAAAAGCGCCGCCGCCGCTGCCTCCGAGAACGCGCCGGCAAGACCCTGGTAGGCGATGGCGGTCAGCGGTACACCGCCGTGCGCCATTCGGCATGTCGCTTGTCGTCGCCGTGCGCGAGGGCGAAATACCTTTCGCCAATCTTCTTCGCGACTGGGCCGATGTTGCCGTCGCCGATCACGCGCCCGTCGATCTTGACGCAGGGCGCGACCTGCGCTCCGGTGCCGCAGAAGAAGACCTCCTCGGCCACGTACAGCTCGGTGCGATCGATCTGTCGCTCGCCGACGACAATGCCGAGCTCTGCGGCGATCGTGAGGATCGAGTCGCGCGTGATGCCCTCGAGGATGTCTTCGGTGACCGACGGGGTGATCAGCGCGCCGTCGCGCACCATGAAGATGTTCGCGCCGCCGCCCTCCGAGACGTGGCCGTCGGCGGTGAGGAAGATCGCCTCGTCCGCCTCGAAGTCGTGCGCGTCGTCGACCGCGAGTGCGGTGTTGATATACGCGCCGGTCAGCTTGCCCCGCGCCGGGATCGCGTCGTCGGACGTGCGGCGCCAGCTGGCGGTGCGAGCGGCGAGCCCGCCGGTCGGGAGGTACGCGCCGAGCGGGAAGGCGTACATGCCGAACCCGTCGCGGAGTCCGTGGAGGGCGACCTTCACCGAGCGCGCGGCCTTGAACGCGAGCGGTCGGATGTAGACGTCGCTCTTGAAGCTGTTCTTTCGCAGGAGCTCGAGCGCCAGCTCAGAGAGCGCGTCGGGGTCGCCCGGGAGGGCGATGCGCATGATCCGGACGGATCGGGCCATGCGCTCGAAATGCTCGCGCAGCCGGAACACGTAGAGCTGCTCCTGCGACGGATTCCAGTAGGCGCGGATCCCTTCGAACACGCCGGTCCCGTACTGCAGTGCGTGCGTCGCGATGGAGACCTTTGCGTCGGCGAGCGGCGTGAACTTTCCGTCGAGATACGCGACGCCGGTCTCGGCGATCTCCTGGCCGACCGCCGCGACCTCGTTCAACCGTTGCTGGACCGTGCTCGCCATGAAGGCACCTCCTGAAGGAAAAGACAGCGCGATCTTAGGTCACACGCGACCGATCACTTCTTCGCGCTGCCACACGCGGCGCGCGAGCTCGAGCGCCAAGACGTCCGCGAGCACGAGCCCCACGCCGAGCGCGAGGAGCGGCCAGCCCTCGCCGAGCTGCGATGCCACGAAGCCGAGGCCGGCGAAGACCGCGGCTGACAGCGCGATCACGAGCCCGGCGACCTGCTGTGCGGCGCGACTCGACTTCACGCGCGCGGCCACGATCATCGTGACACTGCCGGTGGTGACGAGATACAGAAGCGAGAGCACCAGGACTGCGTAGATAAGCTCCGGCGTCAGCACGCGCTCCACGCGCGCGATACCGTAGCGGTACGCCGCGAGTCCGTACGCCGCGGCGAGGGTCACTACGCACGCGACCATCACCGGCACGACCATCCCCACGAGCTTTCCGAGGACGATGTCGAAGTCGCGGATCGGAGCGGCGAGGAGGGGGACGAGCGTGCCGTTCTCCTTCTCCATTGAAAAGGTCGCCGCGATGAGCGCGACGCCAGAGAGCGCGGGAAAGAACACGCTCTGCAGGGCTAGGCCGAGGAGCGTCAGGTCGCCGGCTGGTCCCTGCGGGATCCCGCGATTCGAGACGACGAAGAAGAGCGGGATCACGACGAAGATGCCCGTTCGAAGCAGAGATGTCCGGTCGAGGAAGACCTCCCAGCGGATCTCGCGCCATGCGATGAGCCACCATTTCATCGGCGCGCCTCCGCGAGGATGCTGAGATAGGCGTCTTCGAGCGAGCGCTCCTCAGCCGAGAGCGTGACGACCCTCACCCCGGCGTCGAGGAGCGCGCGCAGCGCAGCTGGATTGACCGCTGCGGGATCGTCCGCTGCGAAGCGGAGTGCGGTGAGTCCATCTCGTGCGGTGGCGCTATCAGCGTCGATGCCTGCTCTCTTCAGTGCCCCGCGTGCGACCGCGGGGTCTCCGGCAAACGCGACGGTGTAGCTCGGCCGTCCCGCCGCCCGGACGTCGGAGGTGGCGCCGATCCGGAGGACCTTGCCCTTGTACAGGACGACGACGCGGTCGGCGATCCGCTGCGCTTCGTCGAGGTCGTGGGTCGTAAGGAGGATCGCGCGGTGTCGCGCGCGCAGCGAGATGATGAACCCGCGCAGCATCTGCGACATCTCCGGATCGAGCGCCGTCGCCGGCTCGTCGAGGAGCAGGACCGGCGGGTCGTGCACCAACGCTCGCGCGATCGCCACCTTCTGTCGCATGCCGCGCGAGAACGTCGCGAGCTTTCGGTCGATCACGTCGTCGAGCCCGAGCAGCTTCGCGAGGTCGGCCGCACGGACATCGGGCTGCGCGACGTCGTACAGGCGCGCGAAGAAGCCGAGATAACGCCGAAGCGGCATGCGCTCGTACAGCGAGGGCTGGTCGGTGACGAAGCCGCAGCGGGCGCGGACTTGGTTCGCGTCCTTGCGCACCGAGATGCCGTCCACGAGGACGTCGCCCCCGCTCGGGGCCAGGATGCCGCCGATGATCCGGCTCGCGGTCGTCTTGCCGGCGCCGTTCGGGCCGAGGAGCGCGACGATCTCGCCTGGGTGGACCTGGAACGACACGTCGTCGAGCGCCCGCGTTCCGTCGAAGTGGCGCGTCAGCTGGCGGACGTCGATCACGCTTCGAGCATACGAGTGACATGCGCTAGCGTTTTCCTCAGTGGACGTGGCGCTTTCGCTTCACCGCCAGATCGGTTGGGCGCTGGTCTATTACTACACCGCGGTCGGGCTCTGGGGTCTCTTCCTCGGTGTTCGCAATTCCGGTCCGACCCCGGGGTTTCGCGGGGCGGTCGCGATCGCGGTCGTCGCATCGATCGCGCAAGGCGCGTTCGGCCTGCTCGTCCTCGTGTTTTCGGGGCCGCCGCGCGAGCTCCTCCACATCCTGTACGGATTCGCGGTCGTCCTCGCGATGCCACTGGCGGCGTCGCTCGTGCGCGACCGTGCGCCGCGCGGCCAATCCGTCGCGCTGGGCTTCGCCGCGCTCTTCACCGCGGGTCTCGCGATCCGGGGCATCATGACCGCACTACGATGACGACGGATATCGCGCCGCTGATCGACGAGCGCCCGGATACCTCGCCCGCGGCGCTGCAAGCCCTCCGCGGCGACTCCCTGTACTTCAACGTCGCCGGATCGGGACCCACGTTCCCGGTCGCGCAGCGCTCCGCCGAGCGGTTCCGCACGTGGCTGAACGAGGTCGGCATGTTCGGTCACATCGGATACGCGGCGTACAACGCCGCGCTCGACGCGACCAGAGCGGACCTCGCGGCCGCCCTGGGTGACCCCGGCGGCGCGGCCCGCGTCGCTCTCGCGCAATCGGCGACCGACGGCCTCAACACGCTCGTCGCCGGACTCGCGATCCCCCCTCGGTCGCTGATCCTCACCACGCTCGAGGAGCACGGAAGCGCGCTCTATCCGCTGCGGCGGCGCGCCGAGCTCGGCGACGATCTCCGGGAGATCGGATGGCACCGCGACCCGGGCCGCCTTCTCGACGAAGTGCACGGTGGGGTGCGCGACGGCGCGCGGGCGCTCGTGATGTCGCTCGTCTCGTGCAAGACGGGCGACGTGCTGCCCGTCCGCGAAGCGTGCCGGCTCGCGCGCGAGGCCGGCGCGATCTCGATCGTCGACGTTGCGCAGGCGCTCGGACAGGTGCGCGTCGACGTCGAGGATCTCGGGGCGGACGCGGTGGTGACGCTCGGGCACAAATGGCTGCACGGGCCGCTCGCGACCGGCGGCTTCTGGGTGCGCGATCTCGCGCTCTTCAGTCCGACCCGACTCGGATGGCGCTCGCGCCTGGATCTTCCGAGCGGGAGCCGCGAGTACAACCCAAACGCCACGCGGTTCGAGACCGGGACGGTGGACGCGGCGGCATTCGTCGGTCTCAGGCAAACGCTCGTCGTGCATCGGCTGCTCGGCTCATGGGTCTCCGACCGCGTCCGCGCCTTGCGCCGCCGTCTCCTCGATCGCATCGCCGATCTGCCGTTCGTCGTGCGCTCGACGCCTGAGGCACCCACAGGCATCGTTGTCGTCGAGCCGCGCTCGGGCGATGCGGCGGCGCTGGTACAACGGATGTGGGACGAGGAGCGCATCGTGGTGAAGCTCATCGACGAGCCGGGTATCCCCCAGGCGATCCGGCTTTCGTTCTGGGCCCTGCACAAGGAAAAGGACATCGATCGCCTCGCGGCCGCTTTCGCGCGCACGCTCACGGTCGGTGTGTCCTGATGGCAGAGCTCAGCGGCCACGTCGCGATCGTCACCGGAGCCGGACGCGGGCTCGGCCGCGCCGTTTCTGAACGCCTCGCGGCGATGGGAGCGGCCGTCGTGCTCGCGTCGCGAAACGCGCCCGAGCTGGACGATGTCGCGAAGGCGATCAAGCGCGCCGGCGGAAAAGCGCTCGCGCAGACGGCGGACATCGCGGACGAGCGACAGGTGCAGGAGCTGGTGCTCGCCACCGAGCGCTGGGTCGGCCCGGCGACGATCCTTGTGAACAACGCGGGCATGGTCGACCCGATGGTCCCGCTCGCGCGCTCGAACGCGGCACTGTGGCTTCGAAGCGTCGCCATCAATGTGGGCGGGACGTACCTCGCCACGCGCGCCGCGCTGCCGGGGATGCTCGACCGCGGGTACGGGCGGATCGTCACGATCTCATCGGGCGCCGCGAATCGCCCGTCCGCAGGCTGGACCGCCTACGCGGCCGGCAAGGCCGCCGTGGTCCAGATGATGCGCAGCCTCGCGCTCGAGCTCGACGGGACCGGCGTGACCGCGAACGCCTTCAATCCGGGATACATGGACACCGAGATGCAGGAGCGCATCAGGCGCACGTCGACCGCGGACTTCCCGCGCAGCGACGAGTACCGCGCGGCGGAGCGCGAGGGAAAGCTGAAAGATCCGAAGGAGCCGGCCCGAGGCGTCGCCTATCTCGTCCTCCCGTCGACGCAGCGCAACGGTGAGCACCTCGAGTGGGCCGACGACGCGTTGCGCGGCGAGATGGAGCGCACCGTCCCCGCTTGATTCCGGCCGCGCCGGATATGTCGGTTCCAATTCGAACGTGTGTCGATCCTGCAACCGGAATGGCTCATGCAGGCAGGCGCTCGGACGGCAATAGATCGGAGAGAGAGCCATGAAACGCGCGGTCTTGTCGGTAGCGATCGTGGTGGGGCTGGCTATTGGCGCGGCGATGCCCACATCAGCGATCGGACTCACGCAGGTGACCTTGACGTGTGACGACGGAACAACGAGCACGATGGTCGTCGACATGGACACCCTGACCGGACTGACGCTGTCGGTCCAGGCGATGATCGACTACCCCGCCGATCTGACCTGCGACATGGTGCAGGTGCCGCTTCCGGGGGGAGTCGTGCGGATCGGCGGCGTCGCGATGGCCTCGCCCGGCCACAATCCCTTCATCGTCGGGGGTGGCCGCTGGCAGGTGCCCTGCGGAGTGATCACTGGGGGCGGCGGTACCAGCACGGGCGGGAGCACGCCCACCTCCGGCGGCGCGCCGATCCAACAGAGCAGCGACCTGATCTGGGTGAACGTCGCCGTGAACTTCCACCAGCGCGATGACGGCTCGTTTTACGGAACCTTGAACGAGACGATTCCGGCGAACCAGTTCTGCAATGGCGTCCCGGTCGGCGAGACCCACTTCACATCGAAGCCGGAGCCCTCACCGCCCGGCTGCTTCGGCATCGACCCGAGCGCGACGAACACGGCGCACGTCGTCTCGACCGTGACGCAGACCTCTGGACAGCAGCAATTCCCGAACGGGTTCGGTGGTTTCCTGGCGGTCGATGATCAGATCCACTTCTCCTTCACCGACAACGGCAATCCGGGGCATCAGCTGGTCAACGACAAGCTCCAGGGGCCGCCGGCGCCGAACGACTCGACCTGTGTGCAGGATCCGGTGACGAAGGCGGTTACCGCGACCGGAAACCCGCCGAGCTTCGAGCTGCTCCACGGGAACATCACGCTGCACCCGTAGCTCAGCGAACGAAAGCGATGCGAGAGCGGCCGGGAATCGGCCGCTCTCTTCTTATGCTCCGGGCGCCTTCTCTCCGCGCGCGCCCACCGGCCTGAAGTTCTTGCGCTTCTCGATGGCCGCGCGCAGCAGCCTGCTCGTCCCTTCGGGGTCGGTCTGCGCGCGGCGCTCGAGCTCAGAAGCGGGACGACCGATCAGACCGCACGTGGCGCAGTCGCCCCGGCTGTCGAGGCGCGCGTGGCAGTGCGAGCAGTGCACCTCGAAGGCGCCGTGCGGTTGAAAGAGGCCCAGTGCCTGAGCCTCGGCGATGAGGGTGCGAGGGTCGACGATCAATACGCGAGCACCACGGACTTCTTCTCGAGGTAGCCGTCGAGGCCCTCGATGCCGTGCTCCTTGCCGAACCCGGACTGCTTCGTCCCGCCGAAGGGCAGCTGGTCGTACGCGACCTGGATGTCGTTGATCCAGGTGTACCCGGCCTCGAGGAGCTCGGCGGCCTTGCGCGCTTTCGCGAGGTCCTTCGTCCAGATCGACGATCCGAGACCGTACACGCTCGAGTTCGCCTTCGCGATCGCGTCGTCGAGGTCCTTGACGATGAAGATCGGCAACGCGGGACCGAACACTTCCTCGGTGGCCATGCGCGAGTCCTCGGGCACATCCCTGAGGACCGTGGCCTCCATGTACCAGCCCTTTTCGAACTCCTTGCCTTCGGGGCGCTTGCCGCCGGCGAGCACCTTCGCGCCGCGCTTCACCGCATCGGCGACCTGGGACTCCACCTCGGCGCGCTGCCGCTCGGTGTGCAGCGGCCCCATCTTCACGCCTTCCTTCATGCCGTCGCCGACAGGCCACTCCTTGCGCGCGCGGTCCGCGATCTTGGCCATGAACTCCTCGGCGATCTGCTCGAAGAGATAGACGCGCTTCACCGCGAGGCAGGCCTGCCCTGCGTTGAAAAAGCGCCCGATCGCGGTCGCGGCGGTCGCGCGCCTGATGTCGGCGTCGTCGCACACGATCATCGGGTCGCTGCCGCCGAGCTCGAGCGTGACCCGTGTCACGTTGTCCGCCGCGAGCTTCATGATCCGCTTGCCCGTCTCGGTCTGTCCGGTGAACGCGATCTTGTTCACCTTCGGGTGCGAGACGAGCGCGTCGCCGATCTCGCTGCCCGGGCCGTGCACGGTGTTCAGCACGCCGGCGGGGATCCCGACCGAGTTGATGATCTCGATCGTCCGCTGCGTCGCGAGCGGTGTGGTGGACGCCGGCTTCAGCACGACGGTGCAGCCGGCTGCGAGAGCGGGGCACACCTTGTTCGCCATGAGCGTGAGCGGGAAGTTCCATGGTGTGATCGCGACGACCACGCCGACCGGGCGCCTCATCGTGAGGCCGAACTTGTTCTGGTCCTCGAGCGGCACGTAGTCCCCGCGCAGCTTGTCGGCGAACCCGGCGAAGAACTCCAGGTTCTCAGCGACACGCGTCGCCTCGATCACGGCGTGCGCGAGCGGCTTGCCCTGCTCCAGCGTGAGCAGCTTCGCGATCTCGGGCACGGCGGCCTTCACCTTTGCGGCGGCCGCGTGCATGAACGCAGCGCGCTTGGCGCCCGAAAGCGACGCCCACGCCGGAAGCGCCTTCGCCGCGGCCTCGACCGCGGCGTCGACCTCCGACGCCGAGCCTTTCGGGATGGTGTCCACGACCTCGCCGTTCGCGGGATTTCTGACCTCGATGGTCTTTCCCGTTTGCGCGGCGACGGTCTGGCCGTCGATGAGCATCGTTGCCATGAAGAAGTCCTCCCGTTCGGTGGGCGGAACGCCCACGACGCGCGTGCGCGCGTCATTCGCCAGTCGGTCTAAAGTCTATGAACTTTCGGCGCGGGGGGTTTGATGGCTGTTCGTCTCGAGAAGCAGGACTCCATTGGGCACATCGTGCTTGATCGGCCGCCCGCTAATTCGTACGACAAGGCCTTCATGGAGGAGCTCGAAGGGGCGATAGACGAGGCAGCGCGCGACGATGCGGTGAAGGCGATCCTTCTGCGGAGCGCCAGCG
>Ga0209471_1002623_pt1 | contig 10294 bp, 7 predicted proteins | sample GraSoiAngelo_128_FD_185885 | JGI IMG/M metagenome (GOLD analysis project Ga0209471, IMG submission 185885) | Grasslands soil microbial communities from the Angelo Coastal Reserve, California, USA - 14_0927_12_20cm (SPAdes) (version 2) | ecosystem: Environmental > Terrestrial > Soil > Grasslands ... | reverse complement strand
TGACTGGCGCCTGGCAAGCCGCCCGAGCAGTCGTCCGCCGGCTGGAGGCGGAGGAAGCCGGCGTCGCGGATGACCCGCCCATCGGCAAGCTCGGGCCGGAATACGAGCCGTTGCTGATCGCATTTCTCAAGGACCCCCTGGTGCACTATGGGTTCAACACGGTCCCGACCGAGGTGGCGATCGTCGAGCTGGACCGGATGGTGGTCTACCAGGAACACATCGACGTGACCCATTCCCGACGGCTGGAGCAGAAGCTCGGCGCGGTCCCCAGCCGGGAAGCGCTGTTCCGGACGTGCCTGCCCTACGATCACCCCCAACCGCCAGTGAAGTGGTCTCGCGCCGGTAGGGGCAAGTTCGTCTTTCTCTCCCCGTCGAACGATTTGCGGCACCTGGGTCCGACGGCGATTCGACCCGGCGAGCTCAAGGATGCGCCGGGGGGCAATCTCGTGGGCGTCGCCGGCGTGTCCGTGGGGTTCGGGTCGAATTTCATGAACGCCATCTACGCCGAGAAGCGCCTCATCCTCAATAACGGGAGCCATCGTGCTTTTACGCTCCGCCAGATGGGCGTCACCCACGTGCCCTGCATCGTCCAGCATGTGTCGTCGCGCGACGAACTGGAGGTCGTGGCCTCTTCCTCGGTCCAACAGAATCCCGACCTCTACCTGAAGCACGTCCGGCCCCCCATGCTCAAGGACTACTTCAATCCGCAGCTCCGCATGGTCCTGCCCGTGTACCGGCGCCTGCGCCAGGTCACGGTCCGGTTCGAAATCGAGGAGGATTTCGTACCGGCGTTCTGACGGTTGCGGCCGACGGCCGGCCGCCACCATATTCGCACGTTCATGGCCGATCTCCGCGCGGCGTTGGGGCACGCGCTCGAGCCCGCGTACCGGGTGGAGCGCGAAGTGCGACCTGTCGGCAATTGCCGCATGTTGCCCGGGCCCCTGTCGCTCGTGGTCGATTCCACCCGATTCGAGCAGCAGGTCGGTCAGCTCGGGCGCCAGCTCCGGCATGCCGGGCTCGTCGCCCCGCGCGGCGCCGGTCGGGCGGGATCGTTCCTGTACCACACCAGGACATTCGTGGAAGGCACCACGTTGCGGGCCTGGCTGGCGCGCCACGGCGAGCTGCCGCTGCGCCAGGCCGTGGCCGTGCTGCACGACGTGCTCGCGGCCCTGGCCAATGCCCATGCCGCGGGCGTCGCCCACGGCGATCTGAAGCCCGAGAACGTATTGCTCGCCGACGGGCAGGCGCTCGTGGCCGACACCGGGATTCTGGGCGCGCTGGCGCAGGCCCTGGTGGACAACGCGGGGGGCGCCGCGACGGCGACGACGACGCTGTGCGCGGCCGACTACCTGGCGCCCGAGCGCCGGGCCGGGCAGCCCGCCCCGGATAGCCGGGACGACATGTTCGCGGTGGGCGTACTCGTGCACGAGATGCTGACGGGACGGCCGCCCGTCGGCGAACCCGAGCCGCTCGAAGAGGTCCGCTCGGTGCCGGCGTGGCTCGCCGAGCTGGAGAGCCGCTGTCGCGCCGCGGAGCCGGGTGCGCGGTGGCCGGATGCGTCGGCTGCACTGGCAAGCGGGAGCTGGCCCGGGAGCGGAGCGTAGGAAATGCGGAACGTGGAACGCGGAACGCGGAACTGATGGGGCAGGTCGCGGCCGCAGCGCTTCCGACGGTGCTGTGCTACCATCGGGTTGGTGGTCTCCTCGAGCTCGGAGTCACACGGGTCGCTAAGTCGGTATTCGCACGCCAGATGACGACCCTGGCACGAGCAGGTTGGAAGACCCTCACGTTGGACCAGTTCGCCGAGCGGCTCCGCCCTGGCCATTCCGCATTCCGCACTCCGCACTCCGCATTTCTCTTGACCTTGGATGACGGCTACGCGTCGCTCGCCGAGCACGTCTATCCATTACTTGCCGACGTGGGGTTCACGGCCACGACGTTCCTCATCACGGACTACGTCGGGCGAGCGAACACGTGGGATGTGCGGTACACGTGGCGGCGCCTGGCGCATCTCGACTGGGACACCATCGGGCACTGGCAAGAACGGGGGTTCGGCTTCGCCTCCCACACCGCGTCGCACCCACGGCTCACCTGGCTCCCCGACGCCGAGGCGGCCGCCGAGCTCGAGCGGTCCCGTGAGACGCTGCGACACCGGCTCGGGTCCCAGGCCGCGCGGGCAGTGGCCTATCCGTTCGGCGCCCGGGACGAGCGGATCGAGCGACTGGCGAGTGCGGCCGGATACGAGCTGGGGTTTGGAGGTGTGCGCGGTAACGGTTCAGCCCTGGCTCTCTCGCGCCTCCCGGTGTACGTGTGGGACGTGGGGCGGGTGCCGTTCGGGCTGCGGAACGACGGGCTTGGTCGGCTGGGGAGGACCGTCGCACACGCGGCCAACCGGTGCGCGGTCGGGACGAGCGTGATGCAAGGTGTCAGGTCCTGGGTGTCAGGTGTCAGGGGCTCACGTACCCGGCGCCTGACACCTGACACCTGACCCCGGCCTCATAAGAGGTTTCCCGTGGCCACGGCGGCCCCCATGGCGTGGTACCCTTTGTCGACGTAGATCGTCGCCCCGGTGATCCCGGTGCCCAGGGCGCTCGCGAGAAACGCGGCGGTCGTGCCGACTTCCCGCGCCGTCAGCGGCTCGGTGAGCGGCGAGTTGGCAGCGTAGTACTCGACCATCCGCTCGATCTTCCCGATGGCGCTCGCGGCGCGTGACGCGAGCGGCCCCGCGGAGATGGTGTTTACTCGCACGCCGTATTTGCGGCCGGCCTCGAAGGCCAGCGTCCGCGTGTCGCTCTCGAGCGCCGCCTTCGCGGAGGACATTCCGCCCCCGTAACCCGGTACCACACGCTCGCTCGCCATGTACGTCAGGGACAGGAAGGAGCCACCGGGGCGCGCGAGGGGTCCCAGCCGGGCGACGAGCGACACGAGCGAATAGGCGCTCACGCTGACCGCGGCGAGGTAGCCCGCCCGGCTCGTGTCGAGCAGCGGTTTCTTGACCTCGGGACCGTTGGCGAGCGAGTGGATCACGATGTCGAGCGGCCGCTCGCCGAAGTCCTCTACCAACCGCTGGGCGAGCCCGGCGACCGAGAAATCGCCCACGTCCTTGTAGCGCTTGTTGCTCCGGACTTCCTCCGGCGCATCCGCCAGCCGGTCGAACGCGGCATCGAGGGGATAGATCTTCTCGAACTGGAGGAGCGCGCCGTCCGGCAAGCGGCGCGACTCGTCGATCTTGCCGCGCTCGAGCAGGTTCAGGAAGATGTTCAGGGCCGGGGGCCAGGTGCCCGCGCACACCGTCGCGCCCGCCTCGGCGAGCGCCTTGGCGATGGCGAAGCCGTAGCCCCCATCATCGGCGACGCCTGCGACGAGGGCGCGTTTGCCTCGGAGATCGATGTTCAACATTAGAGGAAGAACCTCGCCGCCACCGGAAGCAGCTGCGGGTGCTTGACGAGCGCGTGCGCGAAGATCCGACCCAGCGTCCGCTGCTCCGGAAGGATCGCGTTCGCGGTGCGCGCGAGCGAGTTGAAGAACTCGTCATCCAGGCCCTCGAGCGCCCGCTTGAGCCGATAGTACTTGAGGTGATCGTCCCCGAGCAGCTCCATCCACGCGGCATGATACGCCGACAGCCGGCTCGCACTGGTGTCTCCGGCGCGGATGGCCGCCGCGGCGACGCGACCGGCGAGCCGCCCGGCCTTCATGGCGTTCACGATGCCGCCCCCCGAAAGCGGGTTGATCATGTGGGCCGCGTCGCCCGCGACCAGGACGCCATCGGTATAGGTCTGCTGGATGGTCGTGTGCACGATGACGCCGCCCACCGTGCAGCCGGTCTTCTCACCCCGGGGGTAGCGACGGGCAATCCAGTCGTCGAGGTATTGCCGCGCGTTCCGGCCGTCCGCCTTCAGGGCCACGAGGCCGAGGCCCACGTTCGCGACGCCCGGGCCCTTGGGGAAGACCCACGCGTATCCGCCCGGCGCGATGCGGTCGCTGAATTGCAGGTAGATCGAGTCGGGATCGAAATCGATGCCCGCGAGGACGTACTGCGCGCACGATTCCATGTCACGCGCCGGGACGCGCGTGTCGAGCCCCGCCCATCGGCCGACCATCGCCTCGACGCCGTCGGCACCGATCACGACGCGCGCGCGGCAGGTGTCTTCGCCTGCGGCGCCGCCCAGCCGGACCCGCCACCGGCCGTCGGCCTCCCAGGTCATGCCGGCTGCCTCGGTGCTCACGCGGAGCTCGGCCCCCAAGGCCACGGCCTGCTCGGCCAGAAACGCGTCGAACCGCGTACGATCGAGGATCCAGGCGACCGCGTGCTCGGCGACTTTCACTTCGGTGTCGTCGGGCGCGACGAACACAATTTGCGTGATCCTGCGGGCCGCCCAGGGAGCGCCCTCCGGATCGGCGAACTCGCGCAGCCCGGCGTCCCCGACGCCTTCGGCGCACCGGACCGGCGTTCCCACCGCCGCGTCGCGCTCGAGCAACACGACGTCGAGCTCGGGCGCGGCGCGCTTCGCCTCCCCTGCCGCCACGGCACCCGCCGGGCCCGCACCGATGACCAGCACATCGGTGTCGTACGTCACGCGGGGACCATCGCGAGCGCGCCGACGGGGCAGGGGGCGATGCATTTGCGGCAGCCGGTGCAGGTACGGCCATCGACGACGAGGTCGGCGAGGGCGAGATGAATGGCTTCAGGCGGGCACAGGGGGAGACACAGACCGCAGCGGTCGCACACCTGGAGATCCACGACGGCAATCTCGGAGGGGGCTGGCGCGGGTCGCATCCGCGAACGGTAGCCGCCTCCATCAGGGGCGTCAAGCATCAGCCTTGCTTGAAGTTACGCTTTTCATTAGGTTGATGCGCTCGCACGCGCCCCCCTTAACGACTTTCACTCGACGACCACGTGCCCTTTCGCTGGCCGAATTGGAAGCTCGGTGCCTGGAGTCCGGCGAATGAGATCGCCGTGGACTTGGGCACGGCCAACACCCTGATCTACGTGAAGGGCGAGGGCATCGTGCTCAACGAGCCTTCCGTGGTCGCAATCGAGAAGTCGACCGGGAAAATCAAAGGCATCGGGCTCGAGGCGAAGCGGATGCTGGGCCGCACGCCGGACGGCATTCTGGCGGTGCGGCCGCTCAAGGACGGGGTGATCGCCGACTTCGACGTCACCGAGAAGATGCTGCGCTTCTTTCTGAAGACCATCATCGACCGCCACCTGTTCCGCGTGAAGCCCAAAGTGATCGTGTGCGTGCCGTCGGGCATCACCGAGGTCGAAAAGCGCGCCGTGCGGGACTCCGCGCAGTCGGCCGGAGCGAAAGAGGTCTACATGGTCGCCGAGCCGATGGCGGCGGCGATCGGCGTGGGCCTTCCCGTCGAGACCCCCACCGGGAACATGGTGATCGACATCGGCGGCGGTACGACCGAGATCGCGGTGATCGCGCTCTCGGGCATCGTCTCGGACACGTCGATCCGCACCGGCGGCGACGAGCTCGACCAGGCGATCGTGCAGTTCATGCGCAAGAATTACAACCTCCTGATCGGCGAGCCCACGGCCGAGCAGATCAAGATCCAGATCGGATCGGCCGCGCCCGTCGGGGAGGAGCGGGAAATGGAGGTGAAGGGCCGCGACCTCGTCTCGGGCATTCCGAAGATCGTGCGGGTCCACTCGAGCGAGATCCGGGAGGCGGTGCAGGAGCCGATCCAGCAGATCGTGGACGCGGTGCGGCGGGCGCTGGAGATCACGCCCCCCGAGCTGGCGTCGGACATCGTCGATCGGGGCATCGTGATGACCGGCGGCGGAGCCTTGATCCGCGGCCTCGACGTGCTGCTCCAGCAGGAAACGGGCCTGCCGATCCACCTCGACGAGGACCCGATGACCTGCGTCGTGCGGGGGACGGGCCGGATCCTCGACGATCCGGAGAAATACCGCAACGTCCTGACCACCTAAGGCGATGGCGCTCGGAGCGGACCGCTACGCCTCGCGGGGCGACACCTTCGCGTTCCTCGGTTGCGTCGTGCTTTCCGTCGTCGCCATGAGCCTGCCCCAGCGAATCCGCGATCCGCTCGCGCGGGGACTGCGCGAGACGGTGCTCGCTCCGTTCCTGGCGCTGCAGCAGCAAACCGAGCTCCTCTCCGCCTCGCTGGCGCGCTACGACGCGGTGGTCGCGCAGCGCGACTCCGCCGCCCTCGCCGCCACGTTCCTTCCCGAGCTGCGGGGGGAGAACGCCCGGCTGCGCGGCCTGCTCGGGTTGGGCACCCGCCTCTCCAGCGGCTACGTACCGGCCGAGGTGCTGCACGAGCCGGAGCCGTCGAGCGCCCTCACGTTCATCGTCTCCGCCGGGAAACGGCAGGGGGTGAAGCCCCTGTCCGCAGTCGTGAGCCCGGAGGGGTTGGTGGGGATCGTGAGCTCGGTGGACGCGAAGACCAGCGTGGTCGTGAGCTGGGCGCACCCCGAATTCCGCGCCAGCGCCATGGCGGCGGATGGGAGCGTCTACGGCATCGTCGCCCCGCACGGCAGCGAAGGGCCGCGCATCTGGCTGCTCGAGCTGCAGGGCGTCGCCTACCGGCAACTCGTGCCCACCGGCACCCTGATCCTCACGTCGGGCCTGGGGGGCGTGCTGCCCCGCGGCGTTCCCATCGGCACGGTGGTGGGCGTCGCCGGGGAGGCGGAAGGCTGGGAGCGCACCTACCTCATCCGCCCCGCCGTGCACCCCGCCGCCGTGACGCACGTGATGATCCTCACCGGGCCGCCGCTGCGCGGCGATCTGCGCTCGCTGTTCCAGTCGAGCGGAGAGACGCCGTGAGACGCAGCGACAAATACCGCTTCTACGTGATCCTCGCGGCCCTCGTGGTGCTGCAGTTCTCGGTGCGGGGGCGCCTGGGGGGCGACCGCGTGGCGCCCGATTTCCTGCTGCTGGCGCTGCTGATCTACACCATCCGGGCGCGGCCGGGCCCGAGCGCCGGCGCGGGGTTTCTGGTCGGCCTGTTGCGGGACGCGCTCACGCCCGCGTCGTTCGGGGCGGGGGCGCTCGCGCACACGCTCGTGGGGTATCTATCCTCCTGGAGCAAGGCGGTCTTCTTCGCGGAGAACCTGTTCGTGAACGGGTGTCTGTTCTTCGCCGGCACCTGGTGCCGCAACCTCGCGGTGGCGCTCGCATCGGGTAAGCTCAAGGGTGGGCTCCTGGGGTGGGAGCTGCTCGTGTGGTCTCCCATCCAGAGCCTCAGCACGGCCGTGGCGGGCGTGCTGGTGCTGTGGCTGTTCGGGCGACATCTGGCAATCCGCTTGAGTGACGCATGAGCGCGTTCCACCCGCATCTGCTCGAGCGACGGCTCCGTCTCGCGCGGACTGTCGTGCTGGGAGCGGGGGCGGCCCTCGTGCTGGTATTCTTCCGCACGCAGATCCTCGACCACTCGAAATACCAGCTGCAGTCCGAGACCAACCGCCTGCGACCCATCCCGCTGCCCGCGCCGCGCGGCATCATCACCGATCGCAACGGCAAGATCCTCGCGGAGAACTTGACCGGCTACACGGTGTCGCTGCTCCCGGCGGAAGACGAAGACTCGCTCGAGGCCACGTTGCGGCGCATGGCGCCGATCGTCAAACTCGACAACCCTGCGATCGAACGCGTGCTGGCAAAGTACCGGCGGACGCCCTACTTGCCGATCACGGTGCTCCCGAGCGCCTCGTTCGAGGTGGTGTCGGCGCTGGAAGAGCGGCGGCTGACCTTCCCGGGACTGTTGATCCAGCCGGAACCGAGGCGCCACTACCCGGACAGCTCGCTGGTGGCGCATCTGGTGGGGTACGTCGGCGAGGTCACGGAAGCGGAACGGGCCCAGCGCCGCTTCGCGAGCGTGCGACTGGGAGGCCTGCTGGGGAAGGGGGGGCTCGAGCGCCAGTACGACGACACGCTGCGAGGCGCCGACGGTGTGCGGTTCATCGAGGTGAGCGCGTTCAACCGCGTCGTGCGCGAGGCCGGGGCCGCCGCCCGGCTGCCGCCCGTGCCCGGTCGGGCGCTGCACACCACGATCGACCTCGACCTCCAGCGCTACATCGCGCAGATCTTCCCGGCGGGTCAACGCGGCGCGGTGCTCGCCCTGAACCCCAACACGGGCGAGATCCTCGCCCTGTTCAGTGCGCCGGGCTTCGATCCCAACGCGTTCGTGGGCGGCGTGGATCCGGATTATTGGCGCCGCCTCAACGTGAGCGAGGCGCACCCGCTGTTCGACCGCACCATCCAGGCGCGGTATCCACCGGGGTCCACCTGGAAGCTCGCCCTCGCGGCGATGGCGCTGCGGCGCGGCATCGTCACGCTGCGCTCGCGCATGCCGATCCCCTGTCGGGGCGGGCTGCAGTACGGCAACCGTTTCTTCCGCTGCTGGTCAGCCAGGGGGCACGGCGACCTCGTCCTGGCCGACGCGATCGCCCAGAGCTGCGACGTGTACTTCTACCAGCTGGGCTTGAAACTCGGTCTCACGTCGCTGCTCGAGGACGCCACCGGTCTGGGGTTCCACTCACGCACCGGCATCGACCTGCCCGGCGAGATCACCTCCGAATTTCCGGGTGGCACCGACTATTACGACCGCGTGTATGGCCCGCGCCGCTGGACGTCGGCGGTGACGCTGAACCTTGCCATCGGGCAAGGCGAGAACGCCCAGACCCTGGTCAACATGATCCGGTTCTACCAGATGCTGGCCAGCGACGGCCGAGCGCGATCTCCGTATCTCGTGCATCCCGCTTCCGACGCGAACGTGAATCTGGCCCTCGCACCCGAGCAGCTGGCCGGGCTGCGCCAGGCGATGATCAGTGTGGTGGAGCGCGGCACCGCGCGCGGGGCCGGGCGGTTCGGCGGCAGCGTCGCCATCGCCGGGAAGACCGGCACGGCGCAGAACCCACACGGGCCGGCGCACGGCTGGTTCATCGGGTTCGCGCCCGCCGAGAAGCCGGAGATCGTGGTGGGCGCCATCGTGGAGTTCGCGCGCGAAGGCCCGTACGTGGCGCCGCTCGTGACCCGCGTGATCGGGCATTATCTGGGGGTCGACACCACCCTGGCGTCGAAGATTCGGATCGTGCTCCCGACCGACACCGCGCCGCACGCCATGCAGATCCTCCCCGGCGCCCCCGAAGAGGACACGACCATCGTGCCCCCCAACCTCCCTCCGGACTCGGGCAATGCGCCTCCGCCTCGGTGAGATAGACCGGCCGCTCACCGGGGTCGTGCTCGCGCTCGCGGCGTACGGGCTCGCGACGCTCTATTCCGCGGGACAGACGGACGTCCCCACGTTCGTCACCACCATATGGGAAAAACAGCTGATCTGGTTGGCGGTGGGGATGGTGGCCGTCGTGCTGATGTTCCGCACGTCGCCCCGGCTGCTCGAGTGGGCGACGCCCTTCGCGTACGGCATCGGCGTCCTGGTGCTGCTGCTCACGCTCGTTGCGGGCACGGGGGCGGGCACGGCAGCGAGCGAGCGCTCGTGGATCGCCGTCGGGGGGGTGCGGCTGGGCCAGCCCGTCGAGCTCGCCAAGCTGGCCGTGGTCCTGATGCTGGCGCGCTGGCTCGCCGAGCGGCGAGAGGCGCCGGCGACGCTCCGCGAGCTCTTGCCGCCCTGTCTCATCGCCGGCGTCCCCACCTTGCTCGTGGCCAAGCAGCCCGATCTGGGAAGCGCCATCGTGTTCATTGCGATCCTGTTCGCCATGCTGTACTGGGCCGGGACGAAGCCCTCGCTGTTGATTCTCCTGGGATCGCCCGTGATCGGCCTGGTGCTCGCCTTCTCCACGGTGGCCTGGGGCGCGTGGATCGTCGTGCTGGTCGCGCTGCTGCTCTGGTGGCGACCGTACGTGTGGGAAGGCCTGGCCGTCATGCTGGGGAACGTGGCGATGGGCGTGCTGGCGGTGCCGTTCTGGCGTCGGCTCGCCCCCTACCAGCAGAACCGCCTGCTCGCGTTCCTCAACCCCGAGGTGGACCCGCGCGCGACGGGGTGGCACGTCATCCAGTCGAAGATCGCCATCGGCTCGGGGGGCTTCCTCGGCCAGGGGTTCACCCACGGCCCGCAGAAGCGGCTCGCCTTCCTGCCCGCCCAGCACACCGATTTCATCTTTCCCGTGGTGGGGGAGGAGCTCGGGTTCGTCGGCGTGCTGGCGGCGCTGGTGCTGCTGATCGCACTGATCCTGATCCTGCTGCGCATCGCGCGACGCGCCACGGACCCCTTCTCCAGCCTGTGTGTCTTCGGAGTCGCCGGGATGCTGTTCACGCACATCATCGAGAATGTCGGCATGACGGTGAACCTGTTGCCGATCACCGGA
>Ga0209471_1002618_pt1 | contig 10310 bp, 7 predicted proteins | sample GraSoiAngelo_128_FD_185885 | JGI IMG/M metagenome (GOLD analysis project Ga0209471, IMG submission 185885) | Grasslands soil microbial communities from the Angelo Coastal Reserve, California, USA - 14_0927_12_20cm (SPAdes) (version 2) | ecosystem: Environmental > Terrestrial > Soil > Grasslands ... | reverse complement strand
CCCACCGAGGAGCGGTGGGCCGGCAGCGGAGAGTCAGGCCACCGTTACGGGTAGCTCCGCGGCGCCGGCGCAAAAACCGGCGGCGGCTCCGGAAGGAGCGCCCGCGACACCGGCGCCGGCACAGCCTGTCGTCGCGCCGGCTGCTCAGGCGCCGGCCGCGCCGGCGCCCACCGCGCGCCCCGCGCCGACAGCGGCTCCGACGCAGGCTCCCTCCCTGACACCCGGGCCCACGCCAACACCCGCGCTTACGCCGGTACCAACGCCGACTCCGACACCGGTGCCCACCCCCACGCCGATGCCAATCCTTCCGACGCTTCCCCCGTTGCCCACCCCCACGATCAAGATTCCCTGACGACGCGTCGCTACCGGGCGGCTTCCTCGAGCGCCTGTGGCTGTTCGCCCGGGGCAAGCCGGAGCGCGCGCGTCTCGACCGGTCGGATCGGCTGCAGATGGATCGCGCGTGCGCGGTCGAAGCTCGCGATCCAGTTCCAGAGGACGCGGCCGGGATACATGAGCGCGTCGATGAGCCGCTGCAGCACGAGCTCGAGGGCGTCCGCGAGCTTCGCCAGCAGACGGAACGCGTAGACGATCGCCTCGGCGACCAGCCACGCCGCCGCCCAGACGAGGAGCGCCGCGAACGCGGTTATGAATACGACACCCACGGCGACGACGCTCACCGCGAAGTAGAAGGCCGCCGCGACGGCCACGACACCTATTAATAGGACGAGCCCGGCGATGCCCAGCACTCGCAGGATCCCGCCGAGCAGCACGGCGAGGGGCGGAAGCGCGCGGCTCACGGCGCGGAGCACGAGGGCCAGCAGCAACATCACGATCGCGAGCGCGCCGACGACGAGGATCCATGCAAGCCAGGGCATCGCGATCGCGCCCCAGGCGATGAGCGCGGTCGCGACGAGCATGAGAGGGATCGGGAACGTGAGCGCGATCCCCTCGAACTTGTTCGCGAGCTCCGCCGGGATGAAGTCGGTGACGATGATCGATGCGCGCCAGAGCGCCAGGAACAGCGACAGCAGCAAGAAGCACACGGCGAGAGCCAGCGCGGTCCGCGTCAGCCAGCGCCGGGGCGTTGGTGCGAGGTCGTCCCACGGGCCGAGGTGCGTCATGCCGATGAGGTCGAAGAACACGAGACCGAGGACGAGTGCGCCAACGAAGGATGCGATCGCGTACGCCACGGTGATCTCGCGGAACCACTCCGGCAGGAACGTGACCGTCGCGCCGATCGCCTTCTCGTGGCTTGCGATCGAGAGCGCGGCGTCAGCGAAGAGGAACAGCAGCAGCCCACCGAAGAACAGGAACCCGCCGATGACGCGCCACCCGGCCCAGCGTTCGGAATTTCCACGGAGTGCACCGGCGGCCGAGCGCGCCTGGGCGCCGAGGCGGTCGCTGCCGTTCTCGGCGTGCGTCGCGGCCTGATCGACGAGCGGGCTGATGAGACCGACGATCGCTCCCGTGATCGCGGCGACGGGCCAGTTCGTGGCGTCGCGCGCCGTGAAGAAGAGCGCGCCGGCCGCGCCCGAGAGCGCCCGCGCCGGACGATCGAGCACCGGGCGGAAGTAATCACGCAGGTTACGAAGCAGCCGGTACGGCGCGGTCGGCGTCGCGCGGCGCAGCGGCGGATCGATCTCGGTCCGCGAGAACACGGCCGGCACGCGAAGGAGGGCGGCGAGCGAGCTCACCAACCATCGCGCGGGGATGCCGAGGAGCGTGACGAGGACGATCGCGAAGAGGACGAGGTACCACCGCTCGAGGATCGGCCGGAGCGACTCGAGCAGGCTGACGATCTCGTTCATCGTCCGGTCGCCTTGAGCTGCTCGACGATCTTGTCAGCAGTCGTGGCGGCCCAGGGGAGGAACACCGGCGTGCGCGCGTTCAGCGTCTTGAAGGTGGTCTCCCAGTCGCGCTGGCCACGGCCCTGATCGCTCGGGTCGTCACGGTGATAGAGCCCGACGACGACGTCGCTCTGCGCGAGATCGGGACGCACCGGGTTGCCGACCGTGTCGGTCATGTCGGAGAAGAGCACGAGCTTGTGCTTTCCGGGATTCGCGCCGAACACGCCGCCCGCGACCGCGAGCCCGCCGTAGATGTCGGTCCCCACCGGATCCTGCACCGGCGCCGCGCCGCGAATCGCGGCCTGCGTGCGCTCGACGAACGTGGCGACGGTCTGCGCGTCCTGCGCGGCGGCGCGCTGCGCGATCTCATCCACCTTGGCCTTCCACTCCTGCGCGGCGGCGTTGTAGGCGCGCACTTTCGCGGTGTAGTCGTTGCACTCGAGCTGATTGAGCGGGGCCTTCGGCGGCGTGGGCGCGGCTGGGTACTCGGCCGCCGACGACTTCGGCACCTGGCTCAAGGGCAGGAAGATCTCGCGCATGTCGTTGGAGTTGTGGCTGATCCACGTGCCGAACACCGAATCGCCGGGCCGCAGATCGAGCTTGGTCAGCGATGCCGCGACGGTGTTGAGCGCGGTCATCGGTAGCTGCGGCCACGGATAAGAAGGAGAACGCTTCGCGTCGCCGGTGTACGCGCGATCGATAAGGAACCCGTACGTGATGGAGGTCCCCGCGCCGCCGGGCGTCCGGACCGGCTCGAGCGTGGGAGCCGGACACACGCTGCTGCCACCCACGCCCAGGCCGCCGCAGGCCCCGGCGACGAGCGCCGCGATCAGCGGAAGCGCGAGACCCAGTCGGACCCGCATGCCCCTCGTCACCTTCTCCTTCGCGAAACTAGCGCCCAAAGATAAGAAAACAGCCAGCTCGCCTGCTTAGACGACGTGCAATCGCCTTGCCACGCGTAAACTCCGGCCGTCGCGGCACGGCTGCGGCCGCGGGGAAGGGTTTCGCAATGCTGAAATCGCTATTCGTGTTCCAGGCGGTCGTGGACTTCCTCTTCGGGATACCGCTCATCGTCGCGCCATCGACGGTCCTCTCGCTTTACGGGCTGAGCACGGACGGGACCGGCTTGTTTGTCGCCCAGTGGCTTGGGGCGGTCTTCACGATTCTCGCGTGGATCAGCTGGTACGCGCGCAACTGGGCCGATAGCGAGCCGCGACGCGTGGTCATACGCGCCGCATTCAGCGGTGCCGTCATCGGATTGCTGGCCTCGCTGAACTTCCAGCTGGGACCGGCGGCGAATACGACGACCTGGGTGTTCGTGGTATTGCGTCGGATGGGGCTACTTCTCCTACGCGACCATGCGCCCGATGACGAAACCACAGCCGGCCTAGCGCAGCAGTCGCCCGCGTGTACACCCCGGCGCCGTCGTTTCGGCGCCGGGGTGTTCGTCTCTTAGAACTTGCCGGATGCGGTGACGACATCCTCCTGATTGATCTGCGTCGGCACAAACTCGAGGCCGTAGAACCACACGACCGTCTGCCGGTTGTTCGTATCGGTCCAGAGCGCGTGGAAGGTCTCGTCCGAGCCGACGGCGAGGTCGGTGTAGTCGCCGATGAACCCACCGCCGAACCCATTGCGCGTGTTGATCGGATGCGTGCTGACTTTCTGACTCGTGCCCGCCACGACGTTCGCGACGTAGTAATTGAGCCGGCCGTTGTGGATGTAGTTGCCGAGCGTCGTGCAGTTGATGCGCCCTTCTGGCGGAGGCGGTGACGCGGCGCACGTCTGCCACGGCGACACGGTGTCGGCCGCGTACGCGGACATGTACACACGGCCAGACGGCGAGATCGCCACGCCCGGCCAGAACGTCTCCACTCGACCAGCGGACGACGGAGCGTTCAGGGTCGTTCCGTTCGGCTGTGTCACGGGGTAACCGACCGCTGCTCGGTTCGACCCATTGAGCGCTGAGAAGATTGGCGCCGGTGCGCTCCAGCTGAGCCCGCCGTTTGTGGACTTGCTGTAGACGGCTGCGGCGTGGCAGCTGGCCCTGACGGCCGCGCTGCCGACGAGGGACGCCGCGCAGTTCGGGTCACCGGCGAACGTCGCGCCGCTGTTGGGCACCTCGGCCGACCATGCAACGTAGAGGTCGCCATTCGGTGCCGCGGCGGCCGCGGGGAAGCTGTTCACGCGGAAAATCGTGTTCGCGGGACCGAGGATGTCGCTCACGGTCGATACCGCGATGGGCGTGCTCCAGCTCGCACCCCCATCCGTCGACTTCACGACGTAGGTGCTGTTGAGCTGCGCGAAGCGTGTCGAGCCTTCGAAGAACACGTAGACCGTGCCGTCCGGGCCGACGACCGGCCGGGAGCCCTGGTCGTAGTGCACGGTACCGACGATGTTCGTCGGCGCGGTGAACGTGGCGCCGCCGTCGCTCGACGACGCGAAGAAGATCGGCGACTGCACGTAGTTGCCCTTCCCTGCGCTGAAGATGAAGCGCGTCCACGTCACATATACGCGGTCGCGGAACGGACTCGTCGGATGCGTGTCGGCCGCGATCCATTCCTTGTCGTTCAGTGTTGACGGAGACGTCGTCTGGTTGATGAAGCTCGGCGCGCCCCAGGTCAGCTTGCCGCTCGCGTCAAAGGTCCCTCTGTTTACCGCGACGGTGTTGGGTGGAGAGGCACGGTTGAAGCCGAGGCCGGCGTAGTAGACGCGACCGCGGCTATCGAAGGCGAGCGCCGGATCGCCGCCGGCGTCGTAGATCCCGCCGGTCAGACGCGTGACGCCAGGAATGAGCGTCCCGAGGTGCGCGGGATCGCTCGACGAGCAGCACCACGTCTTGCCGCCGTCGTTCGAGAAGTAGGTGCCCGAGTAAGCGTCGGCGAGCGCGCTGCACGGCGTACCGCTCACGGAGCAGCTCCAGGTGCGCGCGACGTAGTCGTTGGCCGCGGCGACGATGCGGTTTGGATTGTTCGGGTCGACGGCGATCGCCGTCTCGTTCTGCGGTGCGCCGGCGGTGTCCCGGTTCACCGTAACCGCGGGCGCCGCGACGGATGTCCCATCGAGCGGGCTCGACAGAACGTGCCCGGGCGTAATCGGGGCGGCGGCCGTCGCCGAGTCCTCCTCGGCCGCCTCCTGCTCGATGAACGACGAGAAGCGGATCTGCAGACCCGCGGTGCCGTTCACCGACGCGACCTTACCGGCGAGAGTGGTGATGTCGTAGATGGGTTGCTCTGCGTTGGCGCTCTGCGGGGTGCCCGGGAACACGACGATGAGAGCCGAGGCACCCAGTACGACGATCAGACGGCGCAGCGAATTTCGCAATTCATCTCCCCTTTCAAGAATGCACGACCCGAAGTCGCCCCCAGACGGCGCGAAATGGTATTGGCACGCGCTTGCGTGCGCATTCGCGCGACCGCGGCGAGCGACGACGGCTGCGCTCAGCGTGCCGCAGGATGGAACGCCGATGACCGCAGCACAGCTCGCGCTCTCGCTCAAAGGGACCGGGATCGTCTTCGTCGGGAGCCGCGGCGCCGACATAAAGGGTCCTTCACGACGTGGCGCGGGTGTTTACGCGTGGGACACGCGTCACGTTTCGACCTACGAGGTGCGACCTCGCGGAGCCGCGCTGCGCGTCCGGTCGGCCGAGCTGCTTCCCGACGGCGCACTGCTTCGCTACTCGCTCGGTCGCCTGCAGATCGAGCGGCGCATCCGCGTCGACAACGCGATCGAGGATCAGTGGTCGATCGAGAACGCCGGTGCCAACGACATCACGTTTGAAGCCGACGTCACCGTCGACGCGGACTTCCGCGATCTCTTCGAGGTGCGCCAGCGCAAACGCACCACGAAGGGACGCCGCGAACCTGTCGCTGCGAGCGGTCACCGCCTGCGTTTCGAGTACACGGCGGTGGACGGCGTGAAGCAGGCGACCGATGTGCTGGCGCCGGTCGACGCCTGGCAGACGGGCGACGGCGCCGCTCGTGGGCGGGTCGCGGTACGCGTCTCGCCCGGTGACCGGCGCTCGATCGAGATCGACATCCGCGTGCGATCGACGCTTCCCTCGCCTCTGGTCGCCGACCGGGACTGGGATGCGTGGCAGAAAACGTCGACGAAGTTCGCGAGCGACTCGCCGGACCTCGACGCGTGGATCGAGCGCAGCTCGCTCGATCTTTTCCTCCTCTCGGACCGGACAGAGGACGGCTTCTTCCCCTCAGGAGGCATCCCATGGTTCGTCGCGCCGTTCGGCCGTGACTCGGTCATGACCGCGCTCATGACGCTGCCGCTGCGCCGAGACCTCGCGCCCGCGGTGCTGCGCCTGCTCGCCGACAGGCAGGGCAAGCACGACGTGCCCGAGCGCGACGAGGAGCCGGGTCGCATCGCCCATGAGATCCGGCAGGGTGAGATCGTGCGGACCGGCGGCGCGTTCGGCTCCCCGTATTACGGATCGGTCGACGCGACGCCGCTCTTTGTGTGGCTCGCCGCCGAGGCGGCGCGGTGGATCCCCGAACGCGATCTCATCGGAGAGTTCGAGCCGAACATCCGCGCGGCGCTCGAGTGGATGGAGAAGCGCGGCGACGTCGACGGGGATTTGTTCATCGAGTTCGAACGCAAGCGCCCGACGGGCATCGAGAATCAGGTCTGGAAAGACTCCGGCGACAGCTACCTCGACGCGAAGGGCAAGCGCCCCCGCGGACCGATCGCGGCGGTCGAGGTGCAGGCGTACGCGATCGCGGCGATGCGCTCGCTTGCCGAGGTCGTCGCGAAACGCCATGCCGGCTGGGCGATCGAGCTCGACTATCGCGCCGAGACGCTGCACAAGAAATTCGAGCGTGCCTTCTGGATGGAGAAGCGCTCCTTCTACGCGCAGGCGCTGGACGGCCGCAAGCGGCTGGTACCGGATATCGTCTCCAACCCCGGGCACGTGCTCTGGGCCGGCGCGGCCAGCGCGGCGCACGGTCGCGCCACCGCGGCGCGCCTCCGCGAGCCGGACCTCGCGAGCGGCTGGGGTATCCGCACTCGGAGCTCGCGCTCCAAGCACTACGAGCCAGTGAGCTACCAGAACGGCTCGGTCTGGCCGCACGACACCGCATTCGCCGCGGCGGGCATGGCGCGCTACGGCGATAAGGCCGGCGCGGCCCGGACCATCGCCGAGATGATCGCGGCGGCGGCCGCTTTTTCGGATCGCCGGATCCCCGAGCTCTTCGGCGGCCAGCCGAAACGTCCGGGCGTTTCGCCGACGCCGTATCCGGTGGCCTGCGTACCCCAGGCGTGGTCCGCCGCGGCCACCTTTCTATGTGTCCGGACGATGCTTGGTCTCTCGGTCGGACCTGACGGCACCACCGTCGCGCTCGATCCGCTGCTTCCGGAGGGCGTCGACCGCTTCGAGGCGTCAGGCCTTCGCGTCGGGACCGGCACCATCGACGTACGCATCGCCCGAAAGGGAACTCAGGCACGCCTCGTCAGCGTTCAAGCAAGCGGCGTGTCAGTCATCGTCGACTGACGAGCGGTACGCTACCCGCGCACGCACGGGGAGGAGGAACCCTATGAAGAAGTCAGCACTGGCTGTCTTGTCGCTCATCGCGATCCTGGTCGTCGCATGCGGCAGCCCAGGCGCGACCACACCGAGCGCAAGCGCAAGTACGGGAGCGAGCCCCACCGCCGCAGCGCTTTCGGGCGACATCCGGATATCCGGATGGTCGTCGTCACCGACGGAGGACGCGCTGCTCCAGGACTCCATCAACGCGTTCATGGCGGCCAACTCCGGCGTCAAGGTGAAGTGGGAGCCAATCGCGCAGGACTACGAGACAGTCCTGAAAACCAACCTCGCCGCCGGCACGGAGGCCGACGTCTTCTACGCCGACATTTTCTGGATCGACAGTCTCATGAAGACGGGCAAGCTGCTCGCGCTCGACGACCTGATGGCGAAGTCCGGAACAAAGAAAGACGACTTCGTCCCATCGCTCATCAACGCCTTCACATACCAGGGCAAGACCTACGGCATCCCGAAGGACTTCAACACGCTCGGCCTCGTCTACAACAAGGACCTCTTCAAGGCCGCGAACGTGGCCGAGCCCACAAACGACTGGACCTGGACTGACCTCTCTGCCGCCGCCAAGAAGCTCACCACCGGCGGAGTCGTCGGGCTGAGCCTTCCCGCGGACGCCGCGCGCTTCGTTCCGTTCCTCTGGCAGGCCGGCGGAGACCTCGCGAACATCAACAACGCCGCAGGCGTGGCCGCCACCGACTTCTACACCGGCTTCGAGGCCAAGGACGGCCTCTCCAAGCTTCCGTCCGAGCTGGGCATGGGCTGGGCCGGCGAGGCATTCGAGAAGGGGAGGGCCGCGATGGTCTTCGAGGGTGGCTGGCTCCCAGCCGACCTCAACAACAACTTCAAGACCGTGAACTACGGCGTCGTGCAGATGCCGAAGGGCTCGGCCGCGAAGTCGAACCTGATCTTCACAGTGTCGTACTCGATCTCCGCGAAGACCAAGAACCCGAACGCCGCGTGGGCACTCGCGAACTATCTCACCGGTAGCGACAACCAGGCCAAGATCCTGAAGGCCGGCTTCGCGCTGCCGACGCGGACGGCGCTCTCGAGCCAGATCACGAACCCGAACTCCAAGGCGATCTTCGACGGCGCCCCGTACGGCAAGCCGTTCAACTACGCCAGCGCGAACACGGGCAAGGTCAACGACGAGATAGCCAAGGCGCTCGAGTCGGTCATGCTCAAGAAGTCGAGCGTGAAAGACGCACTCGACAAGCTCGCGACAACGATCAAGCCGCTTCTGACCCCGTAACCAATGGCGGTACTCGCGGGAGGGGCGGTCCGCCGTCCCTCCCGTTTCCGTTACTGGCGCCAGTGGCTGACCGCGTACCTCTTCATCGCGCCATGGCTCTTCTTCCTGCTGGTGTTCATCGCGGGCGCGATCGTCCTGGCCGTCTATTTCTCGTTCACGGACTACGACCTGCTCTCTGATCCTGTCTTCGTCGGCCTGAAGAATTACGACAAGGCCTTCCATGACGAGAGCTTCCTGCACGCGATCCGCAATGTCGCGACATACACGGCGGTCGTGGTCCCCTCGCAAACCTTCATCGCGCTCGTGATGGCCGCGATCCTCGACCGGAAGCTTCCGTTCCGGCGCTTCTTTCGGATCGCGTGGTACCTGCCATGTGTCGCATCGAGCGTTGTCACGACGCTCATCTTGATGTGGCTCTTCTTGCCCGACGGATTCATCAACGCGGCGCTGAACTTCGTCGGCATTCCGCTCCGCATGAACTGGCTCGGCGAGGAGGCCACGGCGCTGCCGTCGATCATGTTCATGAACATCTGGGCCACCGCGGCGACGTTCATGCTCATCTTCCTCGCGGCGATGCAGGACGTCCCGGGTCCGATTTACGAAGCCGCGAACCTCGATGGGGCCGGGCCGATCCGCCAGTTCTTCCAGATCACCATCCCGCTCATGCGCCCCGCGATCTTCCTCGTCGTGCTTCTCGGCACGATCGGCTGCTTCCAGCTCTACGACCAGGTGAAGATCGCCACGAACGGGGGGCCCAACGAAGCGACGCTCACGGTGACATATCTGATCTGGAAACAAGGCTTCCGTGACCTGAACATGGGCTACGCCAGTGCGCTCGGCGTGATTCTCTTCGTAGGCATCTTCGTCATCTCGCTCATACAGCGCCGGTTCCTGGACGTGAGGCCCGACTACTAATGGCCACGCTCACACGGACGCAGGCCGTCGCAGTGCAGCGGCCGCGGTTGCAATTCCGCATCTCGCGGGTCGTGTTCCTGGTGATCGCGCTGATCATCACGGCCGTGGCGCTCGCGCCATTCATCCTGACGGTTTCAGGATCGTTCAAGACGAAAAGCGAGATCCTGGACTGGCCGCCGACGATCATCCCGACGGTCTTCCAGTGGCAGAACTACGTCGAGGTTTGGACCAACTCGCACTTCTTCCCGCAGTGGATCTTGAACAGCGTCTTCCTCGCGGCCTTTCACCTGGTCGTTTACATCGCGATCTGCTCGATCGCGGGATACGCCTTCGCGCGCCTCAACTTTCCCGGCGCGAGCGTGCTGTTCATCGCGATCCTCGGGAGCATCATGGTCCCGGGTCAGGTGCTCTGGGTGCCGAAGTTCCTGATCCTCAATCAGGTCGGCCTGGTCGACAACCTGTTCGGCATCGCGTTGCCCAACCTCGCGGACGTGTTCGGCGTGTTCTTCATGACGCAGTTCTTCAAGTCGCTGCCGAAGGAGCTCGAGGAGGCCGCCTCGATCGACGGCGCGGGCACGTTCCGCACATTCCGGCAGATCATCCTGCCGAACGCCTATCCCGCCCTGGCAGCGCTCGCCATCCTGCAGTTCCAGGGATCGTGGAACGCGTTCCAGTGGCCGCTCATCGTGGTGCGCTCGCCCGAGCACCTCACGCTCCCACTCGGGCTCGCGTCATTCCAGGGACTGTTCGG
>Ga0209471_1002617_pt1 | contig 10313 bp, 9 predicted proteins | sample GraSoiAngelo_128_FD_185885 | JGI IMG/M metagenome (GOLD analysis project Ga0209471, IMG submission 185885) | Grasslands soil microbial communities from the Angelo Coastal Reserve, California, USA - 14_0927_12_20cm (SPAdes) (version 2) | ecosystem: Environmental > Terrestrial > Soil > Grasslands ... | reverse complement strand
TACGTTGGGTGCGGAGTGCTTGCGTCAGCAGTCGCGATGGACAAGGAGATGACAAAACGCGTGGTTCGCGATGCCGGGCTTCCCATCGTGTCGTATGTTTCGTTGAAGCACAAGCTCTGGAAAAAAGAAAAGGAGCTGTCGGCCGAAAGGATTCAGAAAGAGCTTGGCTATCCCGTCTTCGTTAAGCCGGCTAACCTTGGCTCAAGCGTCGGCGTGCATAAGGTGAAGGAACCGAGCGCGCTCAACGCCGCGCTCGAAGATGCGTTCAATTTCGACACGAAAGTGCTGGTTGAAGCCGCCGTAAACGCACGGGAAATCGAAGTGTCGGTTCTGGAAAATCCGGATGCAGCAGCTGATCCACTGGTCAGCGTCCCGGGCGAGATCAACCCAACGCACGAATTCTATTCTTACGAGGCCAAGTATCTGGACGAGAAGGGCGCGACGCTAATCATTCCAGCAAAGCTCGCCTCCGAGCAGATGAAATGCGTACAGGATATCGCGAAAAAAGCGTTCCTAGCGATCGAATGTGAAGGGATGGCTCGAGTCGATCTGTTGCTCGACCGAATGAGTGGAAAATTCTTTTTCAACGAATTGAATACGATCCCTGGATTCACTTCGATCAGCATGTATCCAAAACTGTGGGAAGCTTCAGGGATTAGTTACAAGGAACTTTTGTCGAGACTTGTGGATCTTGCGATCTCACGGCACAAGAGAAAGAAAGCGCTGGTTAGGGAATTTCGATCTTAGAAGAAGTGCGACCCCGAACGTTTTCGGGGCCGCTACCAAACAATTTCTCTACGTTCGATGGTGATGGGCGAACCTTCAGCGATGAAGGCGGAGCGCGGCGGAGCCGACAACGTCTCGACAAATTGTTGGCCGTAAAGAGCCGCGGTATCGCCGCGAAACTCAAAGTTATTGGCGTTCCAAATCTTCCAGCGCGGATGATTTACTCGGTATTCGCTACAACCACCCCTCACGCACGTGTAACCCCAGTAATGTTGGGTGATGAATTCTGCGTGTGAACAGGCAGGAATATTTTCCGGTTCTCCGGTTGCGGTCATTGTGAGTGATTCCCATTTGCGGCCGCGTCGCCAGGAATATGCGACCTTCACCTTAAGATCGGCATGTTCGATTTCGTGTTTCATGGGCAGCGCGAGGTAGCGTTCGCCATAGAATGCGCGCGCGACGAGCGCGATGGCGCGGCGTGGAACCAATTCGCGGACGAAGACAACGCCGCGCCGCCAGGTGTCGGCTGATTTCTTGCGCACGTAAAAGCGCAGATTCACTTCTTCGAAATCGCGATGGAACGGGATGGGGAGCCCGAGCAAACGCGTGTCGAGAAAAAGGAAGCCGACGACGCTGACGAATGTTTCGCCATTTTCATAATCGAGCTCTGCGCCCGGCGGAACAAGTGGCGCAATGATCGCTGGATCGACAACGAAATTGAGCATGGTGAGATAGCGCCAGTTCGCGGTCAGAAACGGTTTCACGCACGCGGAAATTTTCCGACGGTCACAGACCGCTGCTACAAGATCGACAATTGATCAGTGCAATAATTTTTCGAGCGACGGATCGGGCTGGGTGCCGAGCGACGTGGCCTTGGTGTAATGCTGCTTGGCTAACTCTTTTGCCGGCGGTTGCGCCGTGGCGTAGATGACGGCGAGATTGAAATGAGCATCGGCGTAGTCGGGATTGTCGGCGATGGCTTCGAGTATTTCTTGTTCCGCCGCTTGCTGCCAGCCCTTCTGGCTGGCAGTGATCCCGAGATAATTGTGGGCGGTGGCGCTCTTGGGATTGATCGCGAGCGCCTTGGTCAGCTCGGCAAGCGCGTCATCAAACTTGGACTGCCGATAATAAACAATGCCGAGGGTGGTGTGGGCAAACTCGTCCCGGGGAGCGACGGCAACGGCTTTTTTCAACGTCACCTCGGCGGCTTTAAATCTGGCGGTGCGAAAATAAACGACGCCAAGATTGGAAAGCGAATAGACGTTATTCGGACTCTTGCTCAGGATCTCCTGATATTGTTTTTCGGCCGTTCGATATTTGCGATGCTCGAAGTTATCTTTTGCCGATTGCGCCAGATTCCGCAGATTCTCGGGCACATCCGGGTTGAAGCCGCTCTGCGAGTTGGCGCTGGAATCATTGGAGGCCGCCGCATTTCCGCCATCAGGCGGTTTTTGCGTTTCATCCAAGCCGGTGATTTTAACTGCCTTCATCGAGGATTTTTTAGCGAAGGTAAAACTCGTCTTCAACGCCGCCGGATTGTGCTCTGAGATTGCGACCACAGGTTGCCGCAACAAGGCGAGCTCTTCATCGCTCAATTTCGTGATCGGTTGAGCGAGCAGCTCGATTTGCTCGTTTAAGGCGTCCGATTTGATCTTCAGCTTATCGAACTCAGCGAACATGAGTTTCTTGGTCTGATCCCGTCGCGCTTCTTCCTGACGTTCGCGAACGACAATGTTACGAAGCATTTCGTTTTCCTTCGTGAGCCGAACCGTCTCCTCGGCGTTCGCGCCCTTGAGCTTCGCTTTTTCCAATTCAGCATCCGCTTCATCGAGTTGCGAACGAAGACTTACGACTTTCGTCTCGAAATCCTGATTTTGTTTTTGACGCGCGGCCAGTTGCTGGCGGAGTTGCTCGATCTGCCCTTTTACCTCGGCAAGCTCCTGTTCTTTTTTCGGCTTATCCTCGCTTAGCTTGCGCACGCTTTTTTCCGCGTCCGTCAGTTTCTGTTTCAGATCGCTGTTCTCAGCCACGAGTATTTGAACGCGTTGTTCGGGCTCCTTCATGCCTTTCAACTGCGTGAGCGCTTCATCACGCTCTCGTGTGACACCAGCGGTTTGCTTGCTCGCCTCCGCCATCTTTACACTGATCTGGGCTTTTTCCTTTTCCGCCGCGAAACGCGCTTCTTCGGCGGCGGTGAGTGTGTCTCTTAAATGCGCGACCTCTGCGCGCAATGCTTGCTGCTCCTTTGCGGTATTACCGCCGGACGATTGAAGCTTTTTTAGCGACTCCTGAGCTTGCGCCAGTTGGTCGCGGACCTCACGCTCTGATCCCCTCGATTTGTCAAGTTCGCCTTGCGCTTCGCCCAGCTTGGAGCTTGTGTCCTTAAGACGCCCATCCAGAGATTGCTTTTCTTTTTCGGCGGTGTCGAGCTGACTGCGCGAGTTTTGCAGCTCCGCCTCAAGTTGATCGATCTTATCGTGCAATTTCTTGGTCGCATCCTTGATTGCAGCGTCGCTCGGCGCTTGAGCAGAAGCTGCGCTCGGGCGCGGCGCCACGATCTCGGTGCTTGGTTCCGCCGGTCCGGCATTTTCACGAAGCGCCGGAGTGGTCTCGGGTAATGGGGTTGAAGTAGCAGCCAGGTCATTTTGCGTCGCTGCCTTGTCCTGAACCCGCAAAATGCTCTCACTGATTTTACGGCCGCGATATTCAACGATGGCCGGCTGCCAATCGGAATGCTTTGTGTGCAACTCCTCGATCAGGCTTCCGGCGGACCGGTATTTTGCCAGAGCAGCTTTAAATTGGTTTTCATGCTCCAGCTTTTCACCCTGCTGAGAAGTCATGTACGCCTTGAGAAAAATTTCGCTCGGATCGTTCGCTTGCGCGCGGAGCTGGCCCGGTGTCAGTAAAAAAAAGAAGCCGGCCAGCAAAATCGAACCGATTCTCCTCATGCGATAACAGGGCGGAATGATAATCGGCCTCCGTCCAGTTGCAATACGGCCTTCCACGTCGCTCCCAAAATAAGCGGAGCGTGTGCCACAATGGCCAGATGCTTTCCTTTGCAATCCGCGATCTGAAATCTAAAATCTACAACTGAGGTGGTGGTCGTAGCTCAATGGTAGAGCCCCAGATTGTGGTTCTGGTTGTTGCGGGTTCGAGTCCCGTCGGCCACCCCATTTCAGCGGTCAGAGATCAAGAGTCAGATTCTGAATTCCGAGATTTGATTGTCGATCTTGGCCGATCTTCGCTTGAGGGAGTTCCCCACTGGCTTAAAATCGACAATGTCGTTGTGTCTGTAGCTCAACTGGATAGAGCATCTGACTTCGGATCAGAAGGTTGTGGGTTCGAATCCCTCCAGGCACGAAAGTTCGGGCGGATTACAGTTTGCCCCAGCTTGACATTGCGTGTGCGAATTGATTACGAGTCGCAGCCATGAACGCGCCAAGGGACAGTCGCCGCGAGCTCGACGCGATGATCGTCGAAATCGAGCTCACGCTGACGAGCATTGTTCAGGGCGTTGCACTCTATTTTTTAATCGAGAACGCGCGGAACGTCCTGTCGATCCAACAAAGCGTTTTCTGGCCCTATGTCGCGGTCGGATTGCTTGTCATCCTGATTTTCTGGTCTCGATCGGTCGTGCACACGCTCACCCTTATCCGCTGGCCGCTGGAATTCGGACACAATTTCTTTTACATCGTATGCGCACTAGGCGAGTCGCTTCTCTTCACGCGGCTGAGCAACCCGCGAGCGTGGTTCGCCCTCGGCGCGTTTTACGCAGCGATCGTCTGGTTGCTGTTCATTTACGATCTGCGTCTCATCCGCGCCCGCGAACAGGATAGCGCGGGAGAATCAAGCAACCGGTTGTATGCTTTGGTGACGCGCGACCAACGGCTCAATATTGGCGTGCTGGTGCCGGCGCTATTCGTCCTGAATCTGGCTTGCGCGATCTGCATTCGCACGTGGCCGGAGTTCTTTACCGCTCGCAACGGTCACGTCTGGCTCGCCGCCGCCCAGCTCCTGGTGTTCGCCATTTATCTCGGCTATGTCCTGTATTTTTTCAGGACTCTTGTGCCGTTAATCTCACGGGCGCGGCAGGAATGGCATCACGACCGCCCTTAAGAACGCAAGATCGATAAGCGTCTCCGCTCAAGGCCCCAATTATTTTTTGTTACCCTGAACGGCGCGCTTTTCCTTTTCTCTCCAGAGATGGAATGTGTACGTGAAAACCACATAACCGAGCACGCGATGCGGGCTGTCGTTGGTAACGTAGATCGCGGGATTGACCTGAAAATCTCTCGTCAGGTTGCACGTGACGCCAATCGTGGATGAATTGCCCGAGCCGCTTTGGAAATCGACCTGGGCGCGCCAGGTTTCATTGAAATCGTAGGCATAACCAACGATCGCTTCGTTGCGATAATCGACATGTGTTGCGCCCGCGATGAACTTGTGGTGTTCCGTGTAGTAACCGGCTTCGATGAACGGTTGAGGATCGACATGACTGTGCGGCGACCAGTTTACGAAACCGACCGACAGCAAATACGGCTCGTGCTGAATCAGTCCGAGTTCCGTGCCGAAGATCAGCTCGTTCGGCTGGAAACCTTTGAAAACGGCGACCTCAGCCCACTTCGTCAATCCCAGCTCGCCTTGCAGCTCATACGGATTCCCGATGCGCTCGCTTTGCGCCTGGAAGCTAAGCGAAAAATCGCCTTCGGGTTGAAGGTCAGGCGTCACGATTTGGCTCAGTCCTTTCGTGGTCGCGAAAGAGATCTGCGCGGCCGCAAGACTACCGACCACAGCCAGAAAGGAAGAAGCAATCGAACGTTGGAGCCGCATGGGATGGAGTTGTGAATCGCTAAAGTTATTCCGCGGAATTCTCCGCTCTTGATGCGTGCGAATCCGAGTACAGAAGGACAAAGGAAATTCCCAGCAGCGGCCTTAGCAAAGCTTGCAGGATGCCGAGCATGAAGCTGACGAGGTTGAAAGGTTGAGCTTTCGAGCTTGTTGCGAACGCCTGAAGGACAGCTTGCGGATTTTGCGAAGTGGTCAGCTCCTGAAAATAATGCCGGAGTGACGACCACTGCGTTCCGATATCGATTGCGAGTACGAATGCCGACCAAATTGAAAAAAGAAAAACGCCCCGCCAGAGCGGGCGACGAAACCAAGGAAGCTCGCGGCCGCTGCGCGCAAGTTGTTTACTTTGGCGCAATGCGCCGGCGGCGTCCGATTCGGCAAGCACAGCGAATTGCTGCCAAAAGAGGAAGTTGACGAACAACCGTCCGACGATCCAAACCTGAAAGGCAAGAACAGCGAGCACGAGCAAGATCGACAGCAAGGAAAGAGGCCCGCTCATGATCATCCAGATGATTACCAGCGGAAGCGCCGTCCAAAAAAAGTAAGCGCCATAAACAAAAATGCAGAGCAGCGCGACGCGCGGCCAGAACTTCAGCACCTGACGAACAAGGGCGAAGATTCGCGCCTTACGATCCCCGGCGGCTATTTCAGCGGTTACGATTTGGATGCCGACGATAAATGCGGGCCATGCGGCCAGACTGAGCAGGAGCATGCAAAAGGTGAACATGGCCCCAATCAGCGTCCGCAAATCGGCGTTCATCTCCGGTGATGTGCCTAAAGCGGAACCGCTCAGTTGCGCGCAAATGGACGGCAGCGCCACGAGCAGGGTCAGATAGAAGAATTGAAAAAAACCTTTCCGATAAATCCGAAGGGTCTCGGTCAAAATTTGGGCGAAGCTGCGTCGAGGAAGTGACACATCAAACGTGCGCCTTTCCAAGTCATCGACTGATTCGAAAAGACCAGGAATTTTCGCCGCCGTTGTCCAAAGATCGACATCGGCGCGGCGCGCCTGGTTCGGAGGAAGCAGGCGACCCTCGTCCCGCCACTCACGCAAGGTTTCAATGTCGGCCGGTCCATACTCCTTGCCCTGGACGCGGACAATCCATTCTTCGGCCATTTCGTGATTTAACCGTGAATCGAAAGAAAAACTATATTTTTGATGCGTCCGAAAAAACGATGAATTGATGCGCGCTTTAGCTACGATATCGCTGTGAAGCTACTGCTCATCGACGGGCATTATTACGTCTATCGCTCTTTTTTCGCGATTCAGAATCTCTCAAATTCGCGCGGCGAACCGACGAACGCGATCTTCGGATTTACGAAAACCCTGCGCCTGATGATCAAACATTTGCAGCCAGATTTGGGCGCCGTTTTCTGGGATGAAGGTCTGCCGCAAAAGCGAATGGAACTGCAGCCCGCCTACAAGGAAACGCGCAAAGAGATGCCGCAGCCGATGATTCCGCAGCTCGATTTCATCCAAAAGCTGACTCCACTGCTCGGTTTCCGGAACATTTCGCTGCCCAACACGGAGGCGGACGACCTGATGGGTTGTTACGCGCTCGCTGCCTGCAAACGCAGCGTCGAAGTCGTGCTCGCGACTAACGACAAGGATTTGTTTCAGCTTGTCGGGTCGTGCGTGAAAATTTACACCACGGCCAAAGCTGATCTCGCATCGCCCAAAGATACGTTTGCGCTTCTGGGCGAAGCGGAGGTGACCGCAAAATGGGAGGTGCCGCCAAATCTGATCGGCGACGTTCTCGCTCTGGCCGGCGATTCGGTGGACAACATCCCGGGCGTGGGGCTCGGCCGAAAGACCGCCGCCGCGCTGATTCGCGAATTCGGCGGATTGGAAGCTTTGCTGGGCAAGATCGACAAGGTGAAAAATCAGCGCACGCGCGAGAAGCTGCTCAATGCCCGCGAACAGATCTTGCAGAACCGGAAGATGGTTGAGCTCGATTGCGATCTGGAATTGCCGGTGGCAATCGATGATCTCCGGATCAAGCCCGAGTATCCCGGCCTGATCGGTGCCCTGGAGATGTGTGAATTTAAATCACTTTTGCAGGAAGTGCGCGACGAGGCAGCGCAAATGACGTCGGGCCAGGCCGAGTTGTTGTAGCCGCTTCGCTGTGCGAAGCGCCACGCCAGTGCCGTCGATTGTACCCGGTGCGCCGCCAGGGCGGCGGCTCCAGTCGTAGTCCGAATTTTTCGTAAAAAATTCGAACGCGAACCTGATTGAGGTGTCGAAGGTAACAGGTTAAGGCGGTTCGGGTGGCTGCACGTTCTCGTATTTGTTGTTTCTCCTTGGCGTGCACCGCCCGAATCTTTTTTGCCGTTCCAACGTGAGCGGAGTTGCGGTTGCCAGCCTTCTCTTCCTATGATGTTTTCCTAGACGATAGTCTATGGAAGAGGACGTCTCCTTGTTTGGAATCCGGGGCTTCCTGATCGATACACCGGAATTTGGCGCCCTGCGCGGCCGGCGTGGCGGCGCCCTCATTATTGAAAAGGGACGCATCTCCGAAGCAGGCGATTATGACGATCTTCGCCGGCTGCAACGGCCGAAACCCGTCCGCTGGATCGATCGCAGCCAGGTGGCGATTTTCCCCGGGCTCATCGATTGCCATACGCATCTGCCGCAATATTCCGCCGTCGCGCGAGGCGAGAGCGAATTGCTCCCGTGGCTGCGCCAGCACATCTTCCCGGTGGAACGCGAGTTCACCGGGCCGAAAGCGCGGGCCGAGGCGCCCCAATTCTTCCACGAGCTCGCGCGCCACGGCACAACCACCGCGATGGTCTATGCGGCAATCTATGAAGATAGCTGCGAAATCGGTTTCGAAGCCGCCAAGCAAAGCGGATTGCGCGTCATCCTCGGCGAAATGATGATGGACCTCGGCTCGTATGGCCAGCTCCAACCAAAGAAAGTCATTTCCGTATCGTTAATGGAAAGTGAGCGTCTCTGCCGAAAATGGCATCGCTCGGAAGATGGCCGGCTCGAATATGCTTTTAGTCCGCGTTTCGCTGTCACCTGCTCGGAAAAATTAATGCGGAGTGCGGCCGAGATGGCGGCGCGCTTCGACGCTTATCTTCAGACCCATCTGGCCGAGAATCGGGAAGAGCTCGAAAAAGTGCACCATCTCTACATGTCGGCGCGGGATTACACCCACGTCTATGAAAAGTGCGGACTCCTCACGGCGAAAACCATGCTCGGACATTGCATCCATCTGAATCCTCGGGAAATCGCGGCGATCGCAGGCGCGCAGTCGAGTATCGCGCATTGTCCGACTTCGAATCTTTTTCTCGGCAGCGGCCTGATCAAGCTCGACCAACTCTTAAAAGCCGGCATCCCTGTTGGGCTTGGCTCCGATGTGGCCGCCGGCCCCGAGTTGAACATGTGGCGGGTGATGCGCGCGGCCATTGACGTGCAAAAGGCGCGCGGAGCTTACGAACCGAACCTGCGCCCGTTGCGCCCGAGCGAAGCATTTTATCTTGCCACTCACGGCGGGGCGCACGCCCTAGGGAAAGGCAATATGATCGGAACACTCGATGTCGGTAAGGAAGCGGACCTTACCGTTGTCGATCTTGCCGCGCTTGTTCCCTATCCTAGGGACCGCGACGCGCTGGGTGAATTGTCCACCGAAGACATACTCGCGCTCTGCGTCTACCGTGGCGGTCCGCACGCGAACCTCGAGACTTATGTTCGCGGAAAATGCGTTTATCAGGCGCCCAACCTCGCTTCGCTTTCATGAAACCGACTCCGTTCGATCCAATCGCCATTGCGATTCAAGAGGACATTGGAAAAGGCGACGTCACGACCGAGTTTTTCGTGCCACCAGATTTGCGCGTCTCAGCGCGAATCATTGCGCGCGAAAAAGCAATTACGGCCGGCACCGAAACAGCAGCCGAAGTTTTTCGCAGGATCGATCCTGCCACACAGGTTCGGATCGTTTCTGCCGATGGCTCCAACGTCAATCCCGGCGATTTGATCATCGAGATTGACGGACTGGCTTGCTCGATCCTGAAAGCGGAGCGGGTCGCGCTGAATTTTTTGCAACATCTCTGCGGGATCGCAACGCTGACGCGAAAATTTGTCGATGCGGCAGGAAACGATCACGTCAAGATCCTCGATACTCGAAAAACAACACCAGGGCTGCGTGCGCTGGAGAAAGCCGCCGTGGTCGCCGGCGGCGGCGCAAATCACCGCTTCGGTTTGTTCGACATGGCGCTCGTAAAAGATAATCACCTCGTCGCTCACTTGGGATTCACTACATTTGCCGAGACGGTGCGGAGACTGCGCCAACAGCGGCCGAACGTGCGGATTGAAGTCGAGGCCGATCGTCTCGAACAAGTCCGCACCTTGCTCAAAATCGACGATGTCGATCTGATCCTGCTCGACAACATGAAGCCGGCGCAAATTCGCGAGGCCGTGGCGCTGGGAAAAAACAAAGTAAAATTTGAAGCGAGCGGCGGCGTCACCTTGAAAAACATCCGTCAAATCGCCGCCACTGGCGTCGATTACATTTCGATCGGTGCGCTCACCCATTCCGTGCGAGCCATCGATCTTTCGCTGGAAATGACGCCGGTCGCCGTTTGAGAATGCCAAAGATGGACAAATCGGCCGCGACCGATCGGTTGGTCGCCGACGAACTGCGCGATGCACTGGGAGCGTGCACGATTGGCCGCGAGATTGTTGTTCTCGAGGAAACGGTTTCAACAAACGATTCGGTGTTGCGAAGAGCGACGTT
>Ga0209471_1002613_pt1 | contig 10320 bp, 4 predicted proteins | sample GraSoiAngelo_128_FD_185885 | JGI IMG/M metagenome (GOLD analysis project Ga0209471, IMG submission 185885) | Grasslands soil microbial communities from the Angelo Coastal Reserve, California, USA - 14_0927_12_20cm (SPAdes) (version 2) | ecosystem: Environmental > Terrestrial > Soil > Grasslands ... | reverse complement strand
CGCGAACCCGTACCGATGCGCCGGACCTCCCTGTACCGCGGCGAGGAACCGCTCCGCCGCATCCGTGCCCCTTGCCTGGCCATTCCCATCCGCAAGGAGCCTGCCTATCCGCCCGTCCGCGAGTGCAACTCGTTGCGCTAACTCGCGTTGTCCCGTCAAACCCAGCTCATGCTGTGCGAACGATGTCACGACGCTGTCGGCCAGTCGTGCCACCCGAACACGCACTACGCGAGACAGAATCGTCGGGAGCAGCGAGTCAGGGGCCGCGGTCGTCAGGATAAACACCGTGTCCGCTGGCGGCTCCTCCAATGCCTTCAGTAACGCGTTCGCCGCCGCTTCCGCTCCCGTCTGGGGCACCAGACGCTCGGCATCCCCGATCAGGAAGACCTTTCGCCGGGCCAAGGCCGGCGTCAGCACCAGGCGTCGCAGCAGCAGCCGGACCGCGGCAATCCCATGGTTCGCCAACCCTGCCGGCGGCTCGTACAGCGGTTGCTGACGCCGCGCCGCCATCTCCTCCCCCAGCGCCTCCTCGACCAGCTCCACCTGCTTGTCCGCATCGCCGCCCTTCTTGGAGGGCTCGAGCGGCACGAACCAGTGGACGTCGGGATGCGACAGGCTCAGCACTAGCCGGCACTGCTGGCACGTCCCACACGCTTCCCCCGTGCTCCGCGCCGCGTCACAGACGAGCGCTTGCGCCAACCAGAGGGCCAGCCGCTGCTTCCCGACTCCTGGCGGGCCCTCTAACAGGAGCGCTTGTGGCAACCGGCCGGAGGCGATGGCGCCTACCAGCCGGTGTTGGATCCCCTCATGGCCGTACAGGGGGGGGATTGGCATGGCGGGAATCTAGTCTGGGGTGTGAAATTAGGTCGATGTGCAAAACGCAACACACTATATGGCAGGCTTTTAGGTCAGTCTCGCGGGGCTTGTGCTATGATAATCAACTATGTGACATCTACTTATACAAAAAAGTGAGCGCACACTCACGAGATAGTGCTCAATTTCCTTACGTTTTCGGGCTTTGTTTGGTACGCATCGACGCAACATCTGGTGCATCTATTGTGGCGTTAATGCAGCAGAGCTACCCCCCGCCACCAGCTGGGCTGCGGCCCGAAGTTGCGCCGGCTGACCCACGACCACGAGAACGTCGTCGGCGGCGAGGCGGAAATGGGGACCCGGCGTCGCAATCTCCTCACCACCACGACCGACCGCGAGAACCAAGGCGCCGGTCTGCGTGCGCAGACCGGTGGCCGCGAGGGTCTTGCCGACGAGTGGCGAATCCGGCGGCAGCCGCAGACGCTCCACCGCCATCTGGGGTACGCCGGCCACCTCGCCGAGGCTCAGGCGCCCGGCGCCATCCCCGCTGCGAAGCGCCTCGTAGTGCGACGAGCGGATCTGGTCCACCAACCGATCGATGTCGGAGCGGGGGACACTGTAGTGCGCCAGCACCCTGGCGAAGATCTCGATCGAGGTCTCGAACTCCTCAGGGATCACGACATCCGCGCCCAATCGGGTGAGCTCGGGGATTTCCGTCACGTATCGGGTGCGCGCGATGATATGGATGCGCGGGTTGAGGCTGCGCCCGACGCGTACCATCCGCCGAGTGGCTGCCGGGTCGGAGATCGCGACCACGAGCATACGGGCTCGCTCCGCGCCGAGCGCACGCAGGATCTCTTCGCGGGTGGCGTCGCCGTAGAAGGCGGGCTCGCCGCGCGCCCGGGCCTGCTGCACGGTCTGCGCGTTGAGCTCGACAATGAGGTACGGCGCCCGGATGGACCGCAGCGCCGCCGTGAGGTTCCGCCCATTCAGGCCGTACCCGGCCACGATGACGTGGTCGGTGAGCGGCTGCTCGGCGACCGCGATCGCCCCCGGCCGGAACCCCGGCAGGAGCCGGTCGAGCGGAACCAGTCGCTCCAGACCGTCGACCAGCACCGGGCCGCCCTGCAGCAGAAACGGCGTGACCAGCATCGTCAGCACGGCCACCGCGAGAAACGTCTGGTAGAGATCCTCCGAGAGCAGTCCGGTCCCGCGGCCCTGGCGCGCCAGCACGAATGAGAACTCGCCGATCTGGGAGACGGCGAGGCCCGCGAGGAGGGCGACCCGTCCCGAATACCCCATGAAGGCCGGGCCGACGGCCGCGAGCAGGGCTTTCCCCCCCATGACACCGACGACACCGCCCAAGGCGAGTGCCGGGTGGTCGCGCAGGAATTGGACCTGTACCAGCATGCCGACCGCGACGAAGAACAGGGAGATGAAGACGTCGCGGAACGGCAGCAACTCGGCCATCGCCTGATGCCCGTAGTCGGACTCCGAGATGACCAGGCCCGCCAGGAAGGCGCCCAGGGCGAGCGATGCCCCGGCCGCCGCGGTTCCCAGGGCCGTGAGCGTCCCGATCAGGATGACCGCGATCAGGAACAGCTCCCGGCTCCGGGTCTTGAGGATCTCCGTGAGGGCGCGCGGGACCACGGTCCGGGCCAGTACGAGCACGCTGATCACGACGAGCACCGCCTTCCCGAGCGCCAGAAACAGCCCGCCGGCCCCGCCACCCGACCGTCCGGCGAGGAACGGGAGCACCAGCATCATCGGCACGACGCACAGGTCCTGAAAGATCAAGACTCCCGTGGCGAGGCGTCCGTGGGGAGCGTCGACCTCACCCTTATCGGCGAGCCCCTTGAGGACGATGGCGGTGCTGGAGAGCGCCACGAGGAAGCCCACGAGCAGCGACACCTGCCAGTTCAGACGCAGCGTCAGGGCGAGCCCGCAAGTGAGCGCCACCGTGAGGCCCACCTGAGCGCCGCCCCCAACGACGACCTGCCGTCCCATTTCTCGCAGCCGGCTGAGCGAGAACTCGATGCCGATCGTGAAGAGCAGCAGGATGACGCCGACCTCGGCGAGGCTCTCCACCTGGTGCGCGTCGGAGACCAGGCCAAGCGCATTGGGTCCGAGCAGGACGCCCGCGACGATGAACCCCGGGAGGGCGGGGAGCTTGATACGGTGGAATAGCAGGATGACGACCAGGGAGACGGCGAAGATGACCGCCAGGTCTTTGAGGACCGGGTACTCGCTCATCGCGGTTCGTCGTATGTCATTGGTTCGGGCCTAGTTGGGGTTGGCGGTGATGCAGGGCACAGGTCGCGTGTGAAGACCATAATGGAAAATCGGGTCGCCGCGTGCAAGGTTGTGGCGCGCATTTCGTGCAGCATTACGCCACAGCACTCGGGAGCGTCTTTAGACGTGGGCACGAGCCGGTTCAGACTCCTGCGGCAGGACGACGGCGTTCGCGACGCGCAACTGTCGCGGACGGAGGCGCAGCTCCGCGCGACCGCCCGCCAACAGGAAGCCGTGGCCCACGTCGGCCAACGCGCGCTGGCGGGTGCTCCGCCGGACGAGCTCATTGCGGGTGCCGTCGCCATCGCCGCGCGTGTGCTCGAGGTGCCGTTCGCCAGCGTGCTCGAGCTTCGTCCGGAGAGCCGGACGCTGCTGTTGCGGGGCGGGGTCGGGTGGCGTGCTGGCGCCGCGGGACGAGCGGTGCTGCCCGCGGATGCGGACTCGCACGCCGGGTATGTGCTGCGCTCGACGGGCCCGGTGGTGGTAGAAGACCTGGCCACGGACACGCGCTTCGGCAGTGCGCCCCTCCTGGCGACACATGGCGTGGTGTCGAGCCTGAGCGTCCTGGTGCATGGCAAAGCCCGGCCCTTCGGCATCCTGGGCGTCCATTCGGCGCAGCCCCGCGAGTTCACGATCCACGACACGCACTTCCTCCAGGCGGTGGCAAACGTCCTGGCCACCGGGATCGATCGCGCGCACGCCGAGGAGGCGTTGCGCCGCAGCGAGGAGCACTTCCGCTCCCTCATCGAGAACGGCTTGGACATCGTGACGATCGTGGGGGACAACGGCGTGTTCCGCTACGCGAGCCCATCCGTGGAGCGCGTGCTCGGCTATGCCCCGCGCGAGCTGCTCGAGCGCAACGCGTTCGACTACGTCCACCCGGACGACATTTCGGCCGTCGCCGAGGTCCTGGCGGGCGCGATCCGACACCCCGGGGCCCCCCAGGCCGCGCAGTTCCGGTTCCGGGCGCAGGACGGCACCTGGCGAGTGCTCGAGGCGGTAGGTCAGGCGCGCGTGGATGCCGCCGGGTCCGCCCAGCTCATCGTCAACGCCCGCGACGTCACCGATCGGCGGCGCCAAGAGCGGGCGCTGCGGGAGAACAAGGAGCGCCTGCGCACGGTCATCGCGGGCGCGCCGCTCGTGCTGTTCGCGCTGGACGGCGACGGTGTGTTCACCATGGTCGAAGGGCGCGGGCTCGACGCCGTCGGGGTGCGACCCGCATTGCTCATCGGCCGCTCGGTGTTCGAGCTGTTCGCGGACCTGCCGCAGGCGCTCGCGGACGTGCGGCGCGCCCTCACTGGCGAGACGTTTTCATCCACCGTGGAGGTGTTCGGGGTCGTCTTCGAGGCCTGGTATTCTCCGGTCCGCGACGCCGAGGGCGCCGTGGCCGGAGTGATCGGCGTTGGGACCGATATCACCGAACGGTGCCGGGCGGAGCTGGCGCTGCGACGGTCGGAAGAGAGCCACCGCGCCCTGGTGCACCACGCCTCGTACGCCATCTACCGGTCTTCCCCCGGAGGGCGGTTCGTCACGGTGAACCCCGCACTTGTCCGGATGCTCGGCTACGAGTCCGCGGATCAGCTGCTCGGGGTCGACCTGCCCATCGACGTGTACGCGGACTCGGAAGAGCGCCGGCGGATCTTGGCCCGGTTCGATTCCGAGGACGTGGTCGAAGGGGTCGAGGTGACGTGGAAGCGGCGGGACGGTGATCAGATCCTGGTCCGGCTCTCCGGTCGCGCGGTGCGCCGGCCCGACGGCTCGATCGACTGCTTCGAAACGATCGCGGAGGACGTGACCGAGGAGCAGCTGCGGCAGTCTCAGAAAATGGAGGCTATCGGGCAGCTCACGGGTGGCATCGCGCACGACTTCAACAACCTGCTCACCATCATCCTCGCGAACTCCCAGCTCGTCGCGAAAGCGCTGCCGTCCAGTCACACCGATGCCCACGCCGACCTGCGGGACGTGATGTCGGCGGCGCTGCGGGGCCGCGTGATGGTGAAGGAGCTGCTCGGCTTCGCGCGACGCTCGCGCCTCGATCTCCAACCGGTCGACCTGGGGGGGCTCGTCACCGATCTGTCCGGGCTCCTGCGGCGTATTCTCCCGGCGGACGTCGAAGTCGTCATCTCCAGCGGCGACGCTCTCCCCGATGCGCGTGCCGATGTTTACGCCACGGAGCAAGTCCTGTTCAACCTCGCGACCAATGCCCGTGATGCGATGCCGGACGGCGGGGTGTTGCGGATCGAGACCAGTCGGGCGTACCTCACGGAGGATCAGCGTCACGCGTGTGGCGCGGTCCGGGCCGGCGAGCACGTCTGCCTCTCGGTGGGCGACACCGGGGTCGGCATGGACGAGGACACGCGGGCGCGCATCTTCGAGCCGTTCTTCACGACCAAGCCGCCGGGGAAGGGAACGGGCCTGGGGTTGGCCACGGTGTACGGCCTGGTGCAGCAGCACGGTGGCGGCATCGACGTGGACAGCGCGCCGGGGAAGGGAACGCGATTCCGGATTTATTTCCCTGTCGCGGACGGGGTCTCCGCCGCGAAGCGCCCGCGCACGGGCGACGCGAAGGTGCGCGGCGGACGCGAAACCGTGCTGGTCGTGGAGGACGACGACCAGCTGCGCCGCTCCGCCAAGCGCATCCTCGAAGCCGCCGGCTACCAGATCGTCACCGCGGCCGACGGCCTCGAGGCGCTCGAGGCCCTGCGCCAGACGGCGGGCGTGCAGCTCGTGTTCTCGGATCTCGTCATGCCGCGACTGGGAGGACACGCGCTGTACGACGCCGCGCGGCGCGAGGGTCACACTACGCCATTCCTGTTCGCCAGCGGCTACTCGGACCGCGAGCGCGCCGCGAGTCTCGAACCGGCGGCGCCCCTGCTGCACAAGCCGTGGACGGAGTCGGATTTGCTGGGGCGGATCAGGGAAATCTTGGACAGGGAGCAGGGCACGCCGAACGCGTGACGTGTTCGGTCGGCGGCTACCGCTCCCGGCTCCCCGCTCCCTGTTCCCCGTCCAACACGTCTCTCACCTTCCGCGCGAGCGTGTCCGGTACGAAGGGCTTCTGCAGGAAGGCGACGCCGGCGGTCAGGACACCCTGGCGCACCATCGTGTCGTCGGTATACCCGGACGTGTAGAGGACCTTCATGCTCGGCCGCTGGGGGGCGAGCCGCTCGGCGAGCTCGCGGCCGCTCATCCCGGGCATCACGACGTCGGTCACGAGGATATCGATCCCGCCCCCGTGGCCGGCGGACAGCGCCAGCGCGGACGGCCCGTCGGGCGCGTCGAGCACCCGGTAGCCGCGGGCTTCGAGGCTGCGACGGGCGAGGGTGCGTACCGGGGCCGCGTCCTCCACCAACAGCACGGTCTCGTCACCGCCGCGTACGGGCTTCGGCTCCGTCAGGGGGACCGGCGCTTCGGCGACGCCCGGGACGCGGGGCAGATAGATCTTGACGGTCGTGCCGTGCCCCGGCTCACTGTAGACCCAGATGTAGCCGCCGCTCTGCTTCACGATCCCGTACACCGTGGCGAGCCCCAACCCCGTGCCCTTTCCGACCTCCTTGGTCGTGAAGAACGGCTCGAACAGGTGTGCCTGGGTCGTCTCGTCCATGCCGACGCCGGTATCCGCGACGACCAGGCAGACGTAATCCCCTGCGGGCATGCGGTGGCGACGCTCGACGTGCTCTTCGAGCAGCGTGAACCGCGTCGTCCCGATGCTGAGCCGGCCGCCGCCGGGCATGGCATCGCGCGCGTTGACGGCGAGGTTCAGGAGCACCTGCTCCAGCTGACCGGGGTCGGCGTTGACCGCCCCCGCGGCGGGCTCGAGTGAGGTGGCGAGCTCGACGTCCTCGCCCAGCAGGCGCCGGAGCATCCGATCCATGTTCGCGACCACGGCGTTGAGGTCGAGCACCTTGGGAGCGAGCACTTGCCGGCGGCTGAACGCGAGCAGCTGGCGCGTGAGCTCCGCGGCTCGGAGCCCCGCATGCCGGATTTCCTCGGCGTCCTCGCGGCGCGGGTCGCCGGCGGGCGTATTGTGCAGCAAGAGCTGGGTCGAGCCCAGGATGGCCGTGAGCAGGTTGTTGAAGTCGTGGGCGATGCCACCCGCGAGCTGTCCCACAGCTTCCATTTTCTGCGATTGGCGGAGCTGTTCCTCTAGCTGGCGCTGGGCGCTCACATCGCGGGCCAGCACGAGCCGGGCGTGGCGGCCGGCGAAGTCGAGCGGCCGGGCGATGAGATCCACCTCGAAGCGGTTGCCCTGCTTCGTCCAGTGCCGGACCCCCGCGCGCACCGCACCGTCCTCCGGCCGGTGCGCCAGCTCCTCGTCGAGCCGGGCCTGCTCTTCGGGCGGCCGAATGTCGCGCAGCGTGAGCTGGAGGAATTCGGACTCCGTGTGCCCGTACCGCGCGACGGCGGCCCCGTTGACCGCCAGGATGCGCAGCGTCTCGAAGTCGTAGACGAACATCGGCTCGGGGTTGGTCTCGAACAGGAGCCGGTATTTGCGCTCGCTGTCGTGCAGCTGCTCCTCGGTCCGCTTCCGCTCGATCGCCATGGCGACCTGTGTGGAAACGAACTGCAAAACGTGCTTCTCCGTCTCGCGGTAGCGGACGCCGGGGGCATAGGTCTGCGCCACGAGCACGCCGATGGTGCGGTCGCCGATCTTCAACGGGACGCCGACCCAGTCGATCGATGGCGCCCCGATCAGCTCGACCTCGCCGCGCCGCTCGAGCTCCGCGTGCACCTCCGGCGTGACGAGCAGCGGCTGGCCCGTCCTGAGCACGTACTCAGTCAGTCCCTTGCCGGGCCGCTTGGACGGGAAGTCGCTGTCGAACTCGTCGACGTGGTAGGGAAACGTCAGGACGTCGTCCACGGCATCGTACAGCGCGATATAGAAGTTCTTCGCCGGCATGAGCTCGCCCACGTTCCCGTGGATCGCGGCGAACAGCTCCTGCAGGGTGCGCGCGGCGTGGGCGGCCTCGGAAATCCGGTACGTGGCGAGCTGGATCTGCTCCGCCCGCTTCGCTTCGGTAACATCCCGGAAGGTCCAGACGCGTCCGACGCTCTTTCCGGCAATCCGTTGGGGCTGGGAGAAACGCTCGAAGACCCGGCCGTCCTTGAAGCTCAGGACGTCGAAGCTCGACGCGTCGGGGCGCGCGTACAGGTCGCGAATCTTGTTGAGGAATCCCTGGGGGTCCGCGAGCTGCTCCAGCACGAACGCGAGCGTTTGGGCGCTATCCTTGGCCTCGAGAATGGAATCGGGGATCCGCCACAGCTCCGCGAATATGCGGTTGAAGCTGACGATGCGGCCCGCGAGGTCCACCACCAGGATCCCGTCGGCCGTGGATTCGAACGTCGCGCTCAGCAGCGAGAGGGTCTCGCGCAGGTCCTGCTCGACGCGCCGGCGCTCGGTGATGTCCCGGCCGACCAGCACGACTTGATCGCCGGTCATGGGGGAGATCGCTCCGGAAAACCAGATCTCACGGCCTCCGATCGACAGGTTGTACTCGAAGTGCACCGTCGTTCGGGTGTCGAGAGCGGCGCGGATGTACTCCATGAACTGCTCGGCCTGGGCGCCGTCGAACACCTCCCGCAGCGTCTTGCCGAGCAGCTCGGCGGCCGGGCGGTACAGCAGCGATGGGTTGGTGGGCGCGATCTTGACGTAGCGACCCTCGGCGTCGAGCACGAGGATCACGTCGTCGATCGCCGCGAACAACGCCTCGAGCTCGGCATCGGCGTCGCGGACCAGGGGAGCTGTGGGCTTCGAGATAGTCATTCTCCGGGGCCCCAATACTCACCCGGAACGTCCCCGCGGCAACTCCCTCGCCGACGGGGGTGACGGGCGTCACCCGCCGGCCCCGGTTTCAAGCGGCGGGTCGTTGGGACGGCGGTGGCTGGTTCAGCACCAGCCAGTAGAGCCCCAGCTGGCGTACCGCCTCCACAAACTCTCCGAAGTCGACGGGTTTCCGGATGTAGCTGTTCGCGCCCAGTCCATAGCCCGAGATCAAGTCCCGCTCCTCGCGCGACGAGGTGAGGATGACGACCGGCAACAGGCGAGTCCGCTCGTCCGCCCGGATGCGGCGCAGCACCTCCAGGCCGTCGACCTTCGGAAGCTTCAGGTCGAGGAGCACCACCTCCGGTACCACGGCCGGGCCTCCCTCGCCACCCGTCTCGAAGAGCAGCGCGAGCGCTTCGGCGCCGTCCCGGGCGACCCGCACCTCGTTCTGGATGTTGTTCTTGGCCAGGGCGCGGCGCGTCAGCGCCTCGTCATCAGGATTGTCCTCCACGAGCAGGATCATGGCGACGCCCTCACCGATCGAGTACCTCCCGTACCCTGCGGGCAATCGCATCCGGGGTGAACGGCTTCTGGACGTAAGCGGAGCCGGGCTCGAGCACGCTGTGCCATGTGACGGCATCGTCGGTGTAGCCCGACATGAAGATCACCCGGGCATCGGGACGCAGGCTCGCCAGCTTCGTGGCGAGCTCGCGGCCGTTGAGCCCCGGCATGACGACGTCCGTGAGCAGCAGGTGGATGGTGCCCGAGTACCGGGTCGCGAGGTCCAGCGCGACCTCCGCGCTGGGGGCTTCGAGCACGGTATAGCCGTGGCGTTCGAGCACCTGGCGGGCAATGCTCCGCACCGGCGCCTCGTCCTCCACCACCAGAACCGTCTCCGTTCCGCGCGCCGGGCGCGGCGGCGCCTGCGCCGGCTCGGACGCGCGCTCCGCCAGCTCCTGCACCCGTGGCAGGTAGAGCTTGAAGGTGGTGCCACGCCCGACTTCGCTGTACACCCAGATGAATCCGCCGCTCTGCTTGATGATGCCGTAGACGGTGGCGAGGCCCAGCCCCGTACCCTTGCCCTTCTCCTTGGTCGTGAAGAACGGCTCGAACATGTGAGCCTGCGTCTCTTCGCTCATTCCGATGCCGGTGTCCGAAACCGCGAGCATGACGAACGGGCCCGCGCGGGCCGGATAGTGGTTCGCGGCGTACGACTCATCCAGATCCATGTTGCCCGTCTCCAGGGTGAGCTTGCCCCCGTTCGGCATCGCGTCGCGGGCATTGACGGCCAGGTTCATGACCACCTGCTCGAGCTGGCCGGGATCGGCTTTGACACGCCCCGTGGTCGGTGCGAGCCGCGTGGTGAGCGCGACGTCCTCGCCCAACAGGCGGCGCAACATCTTCTCGAGGTCGCTGACGAGCTTGTTGACCTCGAGCACGGTCGGCTGCAG
>Ga0209471_1002607_pt1 | contig 10328 bp, 10 predicted proteins | sample GraSoiAngelo_128_FD_185885 | JGI IMG/M metagenome (GOLD analysis project Ga0209471, IMG submission 185885) | Grasslands soil microbial communities from the Angelo Coastal Reserve, California, USA - 14_0927_12_20cm (SPAdes) (version 2) | ecosystem: Environmental > Terrestrial > Soil > Grasslands ... | reverse complement strand
TGCTCGCTCTGGCTCTGGTCCACGCCGCCGGGCGCGCTTCGCGGCAGGAAGTGCTCCGCGAGCTGGCCGTCTCGCCGCTCAAGGTCCTCGCCAAGGAAGCCAAGCGCGAATTGCAGCGGCTCAAGCAGAAGGGAGTGCAGGTCGAGGAGCTGAAGCCGCAGGGCCAGGCGGTGCTCAAGCCGCTGCCGGAGGCCGAGGCGCCTTCCTGCTATGCCAGCTCGATCGACGCCTACGGCGAGCGCGCCGTCTGGTGGGCGAGGCCGGCGAGGCAGGGCGTGGAGGTGGTGCAGGTGGTCATCTCCGACACGAAGGGGATTCTCGCCGTCGATGCGCTCGGGCTCTCGCGGCGCTCCTGGCGCGAGTTCGTCAAGCGGCTGCCGCGCCGCGACTCCGTGACCACGGCGGAGATCCCCAAGGACCACGCGCGACAGCTCATCGCCGAGGCGGAAGAGGCAGGGGCGCGCAATGGCTTCTCGCCGCCGCCCGCCTATGCCGATGCGCTGCGCCTCCTCGGGCCCGCGCCGGCTGCGCCGCCGCCATCGCCTGCCGACAGCATCGAGATTCCCGACCAGGTCGCGCACCAGATGGCGGGCGCGGCGCTCTTCGAGGATCCGCTCTTCATGGCCTGGATTCCCGAAGAGGACGCGATCCGCTCCTTCGCGCTCAAGGTGGACGAAATCGCCGTCAGCCAGCTCTTCATCGATGCAGCCCAGCGGCAGCAGGCCTTCCAGCGCGCGGCCGACGATGCCGCGCTCGCCTACTTCACGCCGCAGCGCCGGACGATCTACGCGAAGCGGCTCTTCGAGATGGCCCATGTCCTCGCGCAAGAGGGCCGCCTCGATGCAGCTCGCACGGCTCTGGCCGTCTCGCGTGCGCTGGAGAAGGAGGCGAACAATCCCTTCTGCCGCGCGCTTTTCACCCATGCGCTGGAGGATCGCCTGCAGAAGCCGGACGCGCCCCAGCCGGTACCGGCCGGAACGCTGATCACTCCGTGAAGAATCCGCTCCCGACCACCGATGCGGTGATCGCGGCCAGCGACGGGCGGGTGGTCCTCATTCTGCGCAAGAACGAGCCGCACGGCTGGGCACTCCCGGGCGGCTTCGTCGATGCGGGCGAGGAGCTGTCCGCCGCCTGCCGGCGCGAGGCGAAGGAGGAGACCGGCCTCGATGTCGAGCTGGTCTCGCAGCTCTTCACCTACTCAGATCCGAAGCGCGACCCCCGCAAGCACACCATCTCCACCGTCTATGCCTGCCGGGCTCGCGCCGGGCAGCAGCCCAAGGCGGACGACGACGCGACCGACGCCCGCTGGTTCGCCGAAGGCGACATTCCCTGGGACGAGCTCTGCTTCGACCACGCCCAGATCTTGCGGGACTACTTCCGCTGGGCGAAGACAGGGGAGCGGCGAAAACTCTGAGGCCGGCTCCCCTTCCTTCTCAGCGGGTCGGCGGCGGCGCGGGAGTCGGCACCGTCGAGGGCCTCGCCAGCGTCCGCACTTTGGAGTCCATCTCCTGCCAGCGGTTGTAGGTCTCGATGGCCAGCGCCCGGCGGTGAGCCGCTTCCTTCTGCAGCTGCGCCTCCTGCCCCTGCGCCTCGGCCAGACGGCGGTCGAGCTCGGCCCCGTTGATCGAGGAAGCCTGGGGCGAGCCGGCATCCACCATCGCCTTCCACTTGGCCTGCTCGAGGCGGGCATTCGCCGTGTTCTCGTGCGCCTCGGCCGCCTTCCGCTCGGCCTCGGCCACGGCGATCATCTGCTCCAGGTACTGCATCTTCAGTTCGGTCGCCTTGGCCCTTTGCTGCACAGCCGCGATCTCGTCCTCGGCGCGCGCGATCTGGGACTTGTCGGCGTACTGCTTCTTCAACATGTCGCGCTCGGCGATGGCGCGCTTGAGCTGCGCCTCGGCGACGTCGCGCTCGCTCTTGGCCACTTCCAGCCGCGAGCGGGCCTCGGCTTCCGCGGCGCGGGCGCGCGAGACCGCGTCGTGGGCGCGGCCCGCCTCGATGCGCGCGTCGTCGACCGGCTGCATCTGCTGCTCGTTCAGCCGCGACAGTCCGGAATCATCCAACTTCGCAGGCGCCTTCTGCGTCGCGCAAGCGAGCAGTGCGCCGGTTCCTAACAGCGTCAACATTCGTCTCATGGTGTCCCCCGAGCTGCGTCAGAGAACGTAGTTCCTGCGCCCGCGCAAAGCATCGGCTATGCTGCCCCGCTCATGGCCATCGTGGTGGCGATCGTCGGGCTGGGACTGTTGATCGCCGCCCACGAGGCGGGGCACCTCCTGCTGGCCCGGCTGATGGGCATGCGGGTGACGACCTACTCGCTCGGCTTTGGTCCGCGCATCGCCGGCTTCCGCCACGGCGAGACCGACTACCGTCTGAGCGCCCTGCCGCTCGGCGGGTATTGCAAGATCGCGGGGTTCACGCCGGACGATCCCGCGGCGCAGGACCCGAACGACAGCGGCTCGTACATGAACAAGCCCGCCTGGCGGCGCTTCCTGGTCATCGCTGCCGGGCCGGGAGTGAACTACTTCGTCGCCTTCGTCATCATCGCGCTGCTCTACATGACGCATGGCTTTCTCGACCTGACCACCACGCGCATCGCCGTGATCGCCGATGGCCCAGCAGCAGCCGCCGGGATGCAGACGAGCGATCAAGTAGTGGCGGTCGACGGCGTGCCGATCAACTCTTTCGAGGACCTGCGCCGCGAACTGCAGAAATCGGGCGCGCCGCCCGAGCGGACCATCGACGTCTTGCGCGGAGGCTCGCGGCAGACCATCCATGTGCGGCCCAAGAACGGCACGATCTCGGTCCGGCTCGACCAGGTGCTCGTGCGCCTGCCGCCGCTCGCCGCGCTGCCGCGCGCCGCGCGCGACGTCTGGGCTCTCAACGCCGCCACGCTCGGCGCGCTCGTCGACGCCATCCGCGGCCGCGGAGCCGCGTCGCTGGCGGGCCCGGTGGCCATCGTGCGCCAGGCCTCCGCCGAGGCGCGGCGCGGGCTGGCCGACTTCGCCAGCATCCTGGCGAACATCTCCGTCGGCCTCGCGCTCTTCAATCTCCTTCCCGTCCCGGCGCTCGATGGAGGCCGCCTGGTCTTCCTCGGCATCGAGCTGGTGAGCGGCCGGAAAGTGAATCATCGTATCGAGTCCGTCGTGCACGTGGTCGGCATGCTGCTCTTGCTCGGGCTGCTCGTCTCGGTGGTGGTCTTCGGCGATCTGCAGTTGGGCCGGCGGCTCTTCTCCCGCGGCTGAACCCCACCCGCCGCCCGCCGTGGTATGGAGGCGGCCGCATGGCCCGCAAGGCAGCGCCGCGAAAGACAGGCAAGGCTGCGGCGAAGAGGGCCGTCGCGCTCAGCGAGGAGGACCTCGAGCTGGTCGGTCGCCTCTCCGAGCGGACCGGCCTCATTCCGCGCGAGGTGATCGAGCGCGCCCTGGCGGGATATGCCGCCTCTGTCGCGCCGGGAATGCCGCTCCATCCGCCGCCTTTGCCGAAGAAAGGCAAGAAGGGCGAGCCTCCCGCGCAGAAGCTCTTCCTCTCCGTCGACGGCAAGCCCGAGATCGAGATCGACAAGAGCGAGTTCGTGCTCGGCTCCGGCCCCGATGTCGACCTGCGCCTCGATCTGCCGCTCATCTCCGCTCGGCACGCAAGGGTGCTCTGGCGCGAAGGACGCCATGTTTTCGAGGACTTACGCTCGGCGCGCGGGTCCTTCCGATTAGGCCAGCCGGTGGACGTGCGGTTCATCGAGAGCGGCGACGAATTCGACCTGGGCGGGTTCCTTCCGGTGCGGTTCCGGCTAGGCTGAGCGCTTGTAACTTTTACCAGATTGGCCGGGTCCGCCTCTCGGAGGCGCGAGACGTTGAAGAAGCAAGCACACATCGACGAGCAGGAGATGGTGGCGCAGGCGCGCGCGCTGATCGCGCCGCTGGCGCCGAGAGAGCCGCGCGCTGGCTTCGCCGCCTCCGTCGCGATGGCGGCGCGCGACCGGCAGGTTTCGCCTTTCGTCCAGTGGCTGCGCTGGTCGTTCGGCGGGCTCGTTCTCGCCGGCGCCGCGGCGGTCGCCGTGATCATCGCTGCCCCCCCTTCGCAGCGTCACCGCGAAGAGCTGATGCTGGCGCAGCGGCTCGAGTTGTTCGAGGACATGACGGTGATGCAGAACCAGGAGGCGCTCGAGGACCTCGACGTCGTCGCCGTCCTCCACACCCTCGAGGCGCGGCCGTGAAGCGCGCGCTGCTCATCGCCGCGGCTCTCTTCTGCGCCCTGCCGGCCCGCGCGCAGCAGACTGCCGAGGAGCGCTTCCGCAGCCTGCCGCCCGAGCGGCAGGAGGAGCTGCGGCAGAAGTACCGGCAATTGCAGTCGCTGCCGCCCGAGGAGCGCGAGCAGCTGCGCCACAGTCTGCAGCGTCTGGAATCACTGCCTGCGCCCGAGCGGCAGGCCGTCGAGGAGAACTACCGCCGCTTCCAGCAGATGGGCCCCGAGCAGCAGCGCGAAGTGCTGCAGCGCTGGCAGGAGTTCCGCCGGCTGCCGCCGCAGAAGCGCGCCGAGCTGCGCGCCCAGCTCCGCCGGGTGATGAACGCCGACCCTGCTGACCGCCGGCAGATCCTGGAGAACATGCGGCGCTGGCAGCAGATGACTCCCGAGCAGCGCGAGGAGATGCGCCACCGCTTCCGCGAGCACCGGCAGCAGAAGCGCGAGAAGCGCGAGGAGCGGCGGCTGGAGCGCCGGCACCGCTAGGTGGCACGGCGCGCGCTGATCATCGCCGCGCTGCTCTGCGCAGTGAGCGCCCGCGCCCAGGACGCCGGGCAGCAGAAGGCGCGCGAGGATCGATCCATGCTCTCCAAGGAAGACGAAGAGATCGTCAAGGAGCTGGCGCTCCTCGAGCGGATGGAGCTGGTCAAGAACCTCGAGCTGTTCGAGGCCGACAAGGAGAAGGACGCGGAAGGAAAACCGCCGCCCGAACGGCAGCCCTGAGCTCTACGCGACCCGCGCTCTGCCCAACACCTTGTTCAAGTATTGCCCGGTATAGCTGGCCTTGCTCTGCGCTACTTGCTCCGGCGTCCCGACCGCGACGATCCAGCCGCCCCGGTCGCCGCCCTCGGGGCCGATGTCGATGATGTGGTCGGCGCACTTGATGACGTCGAGGTTGTGCTCGATGACCAGCACGGTGTTGCCGGCATCGACGAGGCGATTGAGCACCGTGAGCAGGCGCTTGATGTCCTCGAAGTGCAGGCCGGTGGTCGGCTCGTCGAGAACGTACATGGTGCGCCCGGTATCGGTGCGCGCCAGCTCGCGGGAGAGCTTGATGCGCTGCGCTTCGCCGCCGCTCAAGGTCGGAGAAGGCTGGCCGAGCTTGATGTAGCCGAGGCCGACGTCGTCGAGCGTCTTGAGGATGCGGATGATTTCCTTGTGCACCGCGAAGTGGTCCATCGCCTCGCGCACGCTCATGTCGAGCACCTCGGCGATGTTCTTGCCCTTGAAGCTGACCCGCAGGGTGGCGTCGTTGAAGCGCTTGCCCTGGCACACCTCGCAGGGGACGTAGACGTCGGCGAGGAAGTGCATCTCGACGACCTTCAGTCCATCTCCTTCGCAGGCCTCGCAGCGGCCGCCTTTCACGTTGAAGGAGAAGCGCCCCGGCTCGTATCCGTAGGCGCGCGCCTCGGGAGTGCGGGCGAAGACGTCGCGGATGCAGTCGAACACCTTGGTGTACGTCGCGGGATTGCTCCGCGGGGTGCGGCCGATGGGCTTCTGGTCGATCTCGATCACCTTGTCGAGGTGCTCGATGCCGGAGAGCGCCTTGTACGCGCCGGGCGCCTCGCGCGAGCCGTAGATGGCGCGCGCCAGCGCGGGGTAGAGGATGTGATTGACCAGCGTGGATTTGCCCGCCCCGGAGACGCCGGTGATGGCGACGAGCATGCCGAGCGGGAAATCGACGTCGATGTCCTTGAGGTTGTTCTCCGCAGCGCCCATCAGGCGCACCGACTTGCCGGTGCCGCGGCGGCGCTGGCCGGGCACTTCGATCTTGCGCCGGCCGGAGAGGTACGCGCCGGTGAGCGAGCGCTCCATCTTCATGATCTCGCGCGGTGTGCCGGCCGCGACGATCTCGCCCCCCAGCTCTCCCGCGCCGGGGCCAAAATCGGCGATCCAGTCCGCCTCCACCATCGTCTCCTCGTCGTGCTCCACCACGATGACGGAGTTGCCCAGGTCGCGCAGCCGCTTCAGGGTCGCGAGAAGGCGGGCGTTGTCGCGCTGGTGCAGGCCGATGGAGGGCTCGTCGAGGATGTAGATGACGCCGGTCAGCTCGCTGCCCATCTGCGAGGCCAGCCGGATGCGCTGCGACTCGCCTCCCGAAAGCGAGGGGCCTGGCCGGTCGAGCGTGAGATAGCCGAGGCCCACGTCGAGCAGGAAGCGGAGCCGGTTGCCGATCTCCTTGAGGAGCTCGGCGGCCACTACCTTGTCATTCCCCTGCAGCGGCAGGTCGGCGATGAACTCCATCGCCTGTTCGATGGTCATGCGCGACAACGCGACGATGCTCTTGCCTGGCGTATCTCCGAGGTCGCCGATGGTCACCGCGCGGCTCTCGGCGCGCAGCCGCTCGCCCTTGCAGGCGCTGCAGGGCTTGTCGCTGAAGTAGCGCAGGTAATGCTTGCGCATGCTCTCGGAGGTGGTCTCCTTGTAGCGGCGCATGAGCATGGGGATGATGCCTTCGAAGCTGGTGCGGTACGTCCCGCTGCGGCCGCCTTCGCTCCAGCGGATGGACATGGTCTCGTCGCCCGAGCCGTAGAGAAGCAGGTCCTTCACTTCGCGGGGCAGGTCCTTCCAGGGCTTGTCGAGCGGCACCTTGAAGGACTGGGACAAGGACTCGATCATCCGGAAGGTCCAGCCGCCCTGCCTCTCGAGCGCGTGCGTCCAGGGCTCGACCGCGCCGCCGCGGATGGACTTGGACGGATCCGGCACGATCAGGTCCGGGTCCATCTCCGGCCGCGTGCCGAGGCCGTTGCACTCGTGGCACATGCCCAGCGGGTTGTTGAAGGAGAAGCTGTGCGGGGCGAGCTCGGGGAAGCTGATGCCGTCGACGGGGCAGCTCAGGTGCTCGCTGTAGATGCTCTGCGTCTCGCCGCCCTTGGGCAGGGCGGTGACCGCCAAGAGGACGCCCTTGCCCTCCTTCAAGGCCGTCTCGACGGAGTCGATCAGGCGCCGCGAGCCGTCCTCCTTCTTGACGACGAGCCGGTCGACCACCACCGCGATGTCGTGCTTGCGCTTCTTGTCGAGGTCGATGTCTTCGTCGAGATCGCGGATGGCGCCGTCGACCCGGGCGCGCGCATAGCCGCGCTTGCGCGCGTCCTGCAGGACTTCCTTGTGCTCGCCTTTGCGCTGCTCGATGAGCGGAGCGAGCAGCGTCAGGCGCGTCCCTTCCGGCAGCCGCGCCAGCTCGTCGGCGATCTGCTGTGCGCTCTGCTTTCCCACGCGCCTTCCGCAGATGGTGCAGTGCTGCTTGCCGACGGCGGCATAAAGCACGCGCAGGTAGTCGTGGATCTCGGTGATGGTCCCCACGGTGGAGCGGGGGTTGTTGCTCGCTGCCTTCTGCTCGATGGAGATGGTGGGCGAGAGGCCGCGGATGACGTCGTAGTGCGGCTTCTCCATCTGGCCCAGGAACTGCCGGGCGTAGGCGGAGAGGCTCTCCACGTAGCGGCGCTGCCCCTCGGCGTAGAGCGTGTCGAAAGCGAGCGAGCTCTTGCCGGAGCCCGAGACGCCGGTGAAGACCACCAGCCTCTTCTTGGGGATTTCCAGCGTGATGCCCTTGAGATTGTGCTCGCGGGCGCCCTTCACGAAGATGAATTCGGGCTCCATGGGCGACCGCGCAGGATAAAGGCTGCTCGCAGTGTTCTCAAGCACGTCGGGAATCCTACCGGCGGGGTCTGACAAAGGTGGCCAGGAGAGCGAGCGAGAGCCAGCCTGGCCAGTCTCCGAGAAGCTCGTAAGGGGTCGATCCCTCCATCATCGGGACCTCCCGGATGGCGATGCCCGGCTGGTTCCGGCCGATGCGCTGCACCACTCGCCCGGTGGCGTCGACGAAGGCGCTGATGCCGGTGGAGGTGGCGCGCACGAGCCAACGGCGGTGCTCGATCGACCGCACTGCCGCCAGGATCAGATGCTGCTCCTGCTCGTGCCCGGCGCCGTACCAGGAGTCGTTGGTCAGGTTGACCATCACCTGCGCGCCGCCGCGCATGATGCGGCGGACGATGCCGGGAAGGATGTCCTCGTAGCAGATGAAGGTGGCGAACTTCCAGCGGCCGTAGCGAAGCGGCGCGACGGAAGTACCGCGCGTCAGGTGGCTGGCGAGCGGCGACCACTTGTAGATCTGCGGGAACCATTCGCCCCCGGGGATGTATTCGCCAAAGGCGAGCAGCTGGATCTTGTCGTAATGGTCGCCGATGCTGCCCTGGGGATCGATGACGATGGCGCTGTTCCAGGCATCGCTGCCGCTGACCCGTTCGACGCCGGCGATGAGCGCCACGGGGATGCCGCCCTGGATCGACCTGCCGTCCTCGCCCAGCTTGATCGGGCGAAGGTTGAAGCCGACCTCGGGCCAGACCACCAGGTCGGCGCTGCGGCCGTGCAGCTCCGCCGTCTGCCCCCAGAGCGTGCGCACCGAGAGGAAAGGATTGCTGTGCAGCTCGATCTCGCCCACGTTGGGCTGCGCAATGCCGATCCGGAGTTGCGGCGCGGCCCTCTGCGCCTCGTCGGTACGGACCATCCGCCAGAAACCGTAAGCGCCGCTCGCCGTCAGCGAGAGGAGCGAGGCGGCCAGGGCCCAGGCCGGCGCCGGCCGCTTCTCGCGCAAGGCGAGAAGAGAGTCGAAGAGAGCGCCGTTGACGATCGCCTGCAGCGCCGTGAGCAAGAGCGGCCCGCCGAGGTCGGCGATCTGCACCATCGGCAAGAGCGGCATCAGGGCCACGCCGGTGTAGCTCTGGAAGAGCAGGGGATAGGCGAACTCGACCGCGACCAGCGCGATGGGCAAGAGCGCGGCCATTCGCCATCCGCGGCGCAGCGAGGCCCAGCGCAAGACCAATGCGAAGACGCCGAAGAGAAATCCCTGGGCGGCGCAGAGCGCGAGGTAGCCGAGAAACGCCAGCGGCAGCGGCGCGAAGGCGAAGACCTGGAGGACGTGCACGATCCAGGTGAACCCGCCGAGTTGCGTGACGAAGCCCATCCAGGCGCCGAGCTTGAGCGCTTGCCGCGGCGTCGCGTCCTTCAGCGACCAGAGCAATGGGATGAAGCAGACGAAGGCGAGCGGCCAGATGCCGAAGCCGATCCAGGAAAGGAAGTAGAGGACGCCCGAGATGGTGGGCAAGACCAGCCGTCGCATGAAGCGCCGTCATGTAACATGGCAGGGATGGCGGTGCTCCTGAACCAGGCCTCGAACCTGTGCGTGCGCATCGAGCTGCTGCGCCGCATCTCCGACGGGACGCGCTCGCCGGCTGCGCTGGAGATGGAGGTCGCGGTCGAGCGCTACCAGACGCAGGGGCATCGCTTCGAGCCGATGTTGAAGGTAGCGAAGGCGACGGTGCTCGACATGGACCTGATCCAGTTCCTCCAGGCGCTCGAGGAGCTGCTCGATGGGCGCGGGCAGGGCGATCCGCCCAGCGCGGCCCTCGAGGCGAGCGTCGAGCCGGCGATCGGGCTGCGACTCGTCGGAGGGCCGGAGGCGTATCTGGTCGAGCTGGGCGTTGACCTACTGAATGTATTACAGCCAGTGGCTGGAATGAGCAGCGAGCGCGGCAACGATCTGGTCTTGTATCGCTTCGCCGCCAATCAACGGGCGGCGCTCGCCTTCTGCTCGGCGCTCTTGGGGGAATTCGAGAAATTCCCCACCGACCCTTCCAAGGTCCACCCCGGCGAGGCGAGCTAAAAAAAAATAATAATTTTTTTTTCGCAAAACAGGACCGGGGGGTAGCGAGGAGCGCTACCGGCCCATGATCAATCAGGCGGCAAGTTCATCTTGCGCAAAAGCGCCTTGAAGCGCGGGTCGCCCCGGATGCCGCGCAGGAGCGCGTCGCCCTTGAGCGAGGAGAGTCCCGAGTCGTGCTGCTGATAGGCACGCTCCAGCCACTCGAAAGCGCGGTCCGGCTCGCCGAACCAGGCATAGACCTCCGCGATCTGGAAGGCCGCGCCATGCGAGTAGCGGGCGATCAGCTGGTCGAGCAGTTGGTGCCCTTCTTCGTCGCGGCCCAGGTCGTGCAGCGCCATCGCCTTGCCTTCCATGCGGAACAACTCCTGGGTGGACTTCCCGGCCGCCGTCAGCGCCTCTGCCGGCCGTTTCTGCAAGAGGAGCGTCACGG
>Ga0209471_1002600_pt1 | contig 10350 bp, 13 predicted proteins | sample GraSoiAngelo_128_FD_185885 | JGI IMG/M metagenome (GOLD analysis project Ga0209471, IMG submission 185885) | Grasslands soil microbial communities from the Angelo Coastal Reserve, California, USA - 14_0927_12_20cm (SPAdes) (version 2) | ecosystem: Environmental > Terrestrial > Soil > Grasslands ... | reverse complement strand
GGGGGAAAGGGCGGCGGGCGTGGGGCGGCCGGGCAGGGCGGGGGGATCGATCCCAATCGCATCGATGACGCGTTCAAGTCGGTGCAGGACTACGTGAGGAAACAGTTGAAGCCCCCACCCCGACCCTCTCCCGCAGGCGGGGGAGAGGGTAAACAATGATCAAGATCAAGGACCGCATCAAGCGCTTGCGGCGCGGCGCCGATTACGAGAACTACTACACGGCGCTCGACATCGGGACCGAGTACATCAAGGCCCTGGTCGTCAAGCGCGAAGGCCGCAATGGCATGGTGCTAGGGGTCTCGCGCCAGCGACAGGAGTACGCGGACATGCAGGCGGGCGTTCCCTCCGACATCCAGGGGATCATCGACAGCTGCGACCGCGCGATGTCGCAAGCGGAGGACATGTGCGACACCATCCCCGGTCAGGCCGTGATCGGCATCGCCGGCGAGCTGGTCAAAGGCTTCAGCACATCTGTGACGGTGCCGCGGTCGGATCCCAACCTCAAGATCAATGAGAGCGAGTTGCTGCAGACGCTGCAACTGGTGCAGAAGCGCGCGCTTCGCGAGGCCGGCCACTCGATGAGCCTCGAGCTCGGGGTACCGGACATCAATGTCAAGTTGATCAACTCCGCCATCACCAGCGTGCGCATCGACGGTTTCGCTGTCAACAACCCGATCGACTTCCAGGGCAAGCAGATGGTGATCACGGTGTTCAACACCTTCGCGCCACTGACCCACGTGGGCGCGCTGCAGACGATTGCCTCCGAGCTCGACCTCGAGCTGATCGCGACCGTCGCTGAGCCGTACGCGATGGCGCGCTGCGCCGCCACCGACGAGGTCTATGACTTCGGTGGGATCTTCATCGACATCGGCGGCGGCACGACCGATATTGCTTTGATCCGCAACGGCGGCATCGAGGGGACCCGGATGTTTCCCCTTGGCGGCCGCGTCTTCACCAAAAAACTGGCCTCACGCTTCGGGATCTCATTCAATGACGCCGAGGCGGTCAAGCTTCGCCATTCCAAGGGGGAGCTCCCGCCCGATCAAGTAGAGAAGGTCCATGCGGTGCTGGCCAGAGACGCCGAGGTGCTGGTCGAGGGGGTGGCGATCACGCTTCAGGAAATGGCAAAGGGGGATCGCCTGCCGACCGCCATCTACCTAGCGGGCGGGGGCAGTGCCCTCCCCGAGGTCAAAGATCAGCTCAAGGCCTTCTCCTGGGGGGACAAACTCCCGTTCGCCCGGACCCCGACGATCAACCTGCTCCGCCCGGTGGATATCCGAGGCATTTACGATTCGACGGGACTGCTCCTCGACCAGCAAGACATCACGCCGATGGGGTTGGCCTTCCACGCCATTCAGCAGCAATCCGAGGACCAGGCGCCCCTCTTCGGACTCATGCGCAAGGTCCTCAAGGCCATGAAAGTTTGAGCACCAACTCAGAAAACCTGACACCGTAACAACTCGACAATCAGTGACGTTTCCGGTATGAAAGGCAGCGACGTGTTAAAACTGTGAAGACTCTGGCCAAGCTGCTCTACGTCGAAGCTGACGAGGAGATCACCGACCTGGTCGATCGCCTGCGTGATCTCAGCCTCGAAGATGAGGTCACCTTTGTCGTCCCGGAGCGGGCGCGGGCACTTCAGAGCGCCATGAGCTTCCGCCTCCTGAAGCGCTACGCCGACAGCTACGGCAAGCGGGTCAACCTGGTGAGCGGCGACCCGCGCCTCCAGGCGATGTCCCTGGAGGCCGGTTTTACGGCCTATCCCAACCTTGCTTCGTATGACCGCGGCACCGAGGTACACAGCCCTGAATTGGTGGATGCGCCCGTCCTGAGCGCCCCAGCGGCGCCTGCCGCCGCCGTGACTGCCCCTCAGAGCAGCCAGGCCAGCGCGCCCCAACGTGGCGTTGCCACGCTTGAGCGTCCCCGGGAGGCGTCCGTCATGTCGGCCCCGCCGAAACGGCAAGCTCCAGGGCCACGGAAGCTCGTCCCATCAGGTCCGCCCCTCGGAAGCTACCGGCCCTACCTGATCGGGGCTGCGGTGCTGCTCGTTGTTGGGTTGCTGGTCGGCATTCTGTACCTCCCGACGGCGACGGCAACGGTGTTTGTTCAAGGGACGCCTCTCACGGCAGATGTGACCCTGTTGGGGGCTCCGGGTGTCGCGGCGGGATCACCTGACCACTTCGCGACCCAGGCGATCCACGCCGAGGAGTCGCAGAACTTGCCCGGCACACCGACGGGTCAGAAGCAGATTGACGCCGCAAAAGCCACCGGACAAGTGACATTCAGAGCATCGTGTTCGGGGTTCATATGCTCCGTCCCGATACGGTCAGGTACTGACGTGAGCACCGGGAGCGGCAAGCATTACGTAACGACGAAGTCAGTGACGGTTCAGTCAACGTTGGTGTCCCAGGGCTCTGTCGACGCCCCGGTTGCGGCTGTCCAAGCGGGTCTGGCTGGCAACACTGAGGTGGACACGATTCGGTACATCAACAACAACAATCCGGATGATTTGCTCTCGGTCAACAACGGCCAAGCGATAACCGGCGGCGCGGATGCGCGAACCGCTACGGTCATCCAGCAGTCGGACGTCGACGGCATCAAAGATGTCTACGCGAAGGACGCGCTTCCGCGAGTAACCGACCAGTTGAACGGGAAAGCCCAGGGCAAGAAGCTCGTCCTGGTGGGAAACGGCGTTCAGGTCACGGCCAAGCCTGATCACGCGGTCGGCGAGGAGGTTGGCGGCTTCACCGTCGCGATCAAGGTCGCCGGCGACGGCGTCGCCTATGACGAGAAAGCCGTGCAGGAAATGCTCAAGGGGTTCCTCCAGCGGAAGGTACCTCAAGGCTCGCAGTTGACGACTGACGGCACGAAACTCAAGTACGACCCGCCGACGGACGCGAGCGCCGACGGCCACATCACGCTCAACGCCCACCTGTCAGGCTTCTATACGCCGATCTTCCTCGAGCCGGCGATCCGCGCCCACCTCAAGGGCATGAGCCCCAGCAAGGGGCGCGCCTTCCTCCAGACGCTCCGCAACGTCGTTGACGCCCGCGTCACCCAATCACCCTTCGGGCTGCCGTGGCTGCCCCTCTTCAGCTCGCGCATCACGCTCAAGATTCAGGAGGTCTCCAGCAGCAGCGCGAGCCCGTGAGGATCCTCGCGATCGACCCGGGCACGGTCCGGCTCGGCCTCGCGCTCAGTGATCCATCCGGAACGATCGCCCAGCCGTTGAGCGTGCTGGCGCGCCGTTCAGAAGTCGAAGACCTCAAGACACTCAGCGACCTGGTGGAACGCCACGAGGTTGGACTGATCGTGATCGGGCTGCCGCGGCTGATGAACGGCCGGATCGATGCGGCGGCCCAGCAAGCCCAGGCATTCGGCGCCAACGTGGCAAAGGCAACCGGGCGGCCGGTAGCATACTGGGACGAACGGCTGACGAGCGTGGCCGCCGAGCGCTATCTGATTGAGCAGGGCAAACGGCGCGGCAAACGGCGCCAGGAGATCGATCGAGTGGCCGCCACGCTATTGTTGCAGGGATATCTCGACTATCGGGCTGGTCGGGCACCAGGAGGCTGAATGCCAGAGATTCCGGAAGCGAACGGGGAAGTGCAGACCATCGAGCTGGTCAACGAGAAGACCGGCGAAGAGGAGAGCTACGTCGTCCATGATGTCGTGGAGATCGAAGGCGAAACCTACTACGTCCTGCAGGCCGAGGCCGACGAGGAGCGCGTCCTCATCCTTCGTCGCGAAGGGGAGTCGCTCGTGACGCTCGACGATGACGAGCACGACCGGGTGGTCGAGCAGCTCGAAGAATTCGAAGAGGAAGACGACGTCGATGATGACGGCGGTCCCGAACGCTGACTGATCCGAAGCGATCGACGCTGGGCGCCGCGGCGCCTCGTAAGAAGAGCCGTGCCCTCGGCTGCGTGCAGTGGTTCGTGGTCATTCTCTTCCTGTTGCCAGCGGCGTTGGGCATCCCGGCTGTTATCGGCTACGGCTGGGTTGACCACCAGCTGCACCAGCCGGCGAACCCCGGGAACTCCAAGGTGCGCTTCGTGGTGGCGCCGGGCGCGAGCTTTCACGAGGTCGCCGACACTCTGCATCGGACCGGCCTGATCGACTCGGTGACCGTCTTCGACCTGTATGCGCGCTACAAGCACCTGGACCGCAACGTACAGGCCGGTGCCTACGAGCTGAGCCGGAACCTCAACATGATCGAGATTTTGACCGCCCTGCAGACCGCTATCCCGGAGGAGGTCTTCGTGACGATTCCCGAGGGATACACGATCAAGAAGGCGGCGGCGGCCCTGGACAAGGGTGGCCTGATCAAGGGAAGCGATTACATGGCCCTCGCCGTCCAGGGGCAGTTCACCTACGACTTTCTGAAAGACCTGCCGCCAGGCGCCTCGCTGGAGGGTTTCCTCTTCCCGGATACCTACCTCGTCCCGCGGAGCGGGACCGCGAAGGACCTGATCAAACTGCAGTTGGAGAACTTCAAGACGCACTGGGACGACACGCGAAAGAGCCAGGCGGCCCAGCGTAAGCTCAGTGCCCTGCAGATCGTCACCATCGCGTCGATGATCGAGCGCGAGGCCCGCTATCAGGACGATCGGCCCCTGGTGGCCAGCGTGATCTACAACCGGCTGGGGGCCGGCTGGCCGCTCCAGATCGACGCCACCGTGCTCTACGCCAAGGGCATCTGGCAGTCGTCGGTGACGAAGGAGGACCGCATGATTCAGTCGCCCTACAACACCTACCTACATACCGGCCTTCCACCTGGACCGATCGCCAACCCAGGCATCAAAGCCATCGATGCCGCGCTCCAACCCGCGAACACCGGGTACTTCTTCTACCTCTCCGACCCCCAGGGTCACAACCACTACGCCAGGACCAACGAAGAGTTCGCCCGCCTCCTCAAGCAGTACGGCCTCCAGTAAGGGCCAGACCCGGCTGCTGCTTCTCGGCGGAGACGGCGACGGCGAGCCGGCCGCCAGCCTCTTCAACGCCGGCTTCGCGGCGGCGGGCATCGCGGCACGCTGCGAAGTCCGCTCGGTGGCACCAGCCGACCTTGCCGAAGCGATCGCCCGGATGCGGGCCGACCGGAGCGTCCTAGGAGCCGCCATCACCATGCCTCACACGGTCGCCGCCAGCCGGCTGCTCGACGGATTGGGCCCGGAAGCGCAAGCGGTCAAAGCCGTCAACACCATCAGCCATCGAGCCGGTGCCCTCATCGGTTGGAACACCGATCGCTCCGGCTTCGCGCAGGCGCTCGACGATGCCGGCTTTCAGGCGAAGGGGCGCTCGGTCCTGGTGTTGGGGGCGGGCGGTGCGGCCCGAGCCGCGGTCGACGCGCTGCGCGAGAGCGCCGCCAGGATCTGGGTCACGAGCCCGGACCTCGATGAGGCCAGGGCGGTTTGCCGCGACCTCGCCGTGACCAGCGGCGGGCCGGCGCCACTGGGAACGTTGTCGCTTCTGATCCGAAAGGCGGAGCTGATCGTCAATGCGACGCCGGTGGGAAGTGACGGCGAGTCGGTGCTGTTCCCCATCGACTGGGTTACGCCGGCCCAATTCGTTTTCGACCTCATCTACCAGCCTCCCGTGACCCCCTTGCTTCTCGGGGCGCGAGATCAGGGCGCCCGGGCCATTAATGGCTTGACGATGCTGCTCTTCCAGGGACTCGCCGCGTTCGAGATTTGGACCGGTCAGGCTCCGCCGGAGGCCGCGATGCGGGCGGCGCTCGAACGGGCGGTAGTGGGGCGCCTCAGCTCGTGAGCCACCTGCTTTTCGCCCTCGGCTGGGCCGTCGGCGGCGCCGTGGTGGGTGTGGCCCTGAATTACGTATCGCGATGGTTGGCTCGTATCGAGGAGATCGAGTTCCAGCAGTCGACCCGCGACTCGCTGATCATGCCCGTGCTGGCGGCCGGGCTCTTCTTCCTGTTCGCGCTCCAATTGGGGATTCAGCCGCTCCTCTTCATCGACTCGCTCTACGTCGCGATCCTGGTCCAGGTGCTGGGGTTCGACCTGAAGACGCGCTACATCCTCGATTTCGTCATGTTTCCCAGTTGGGTGATCGCCTTCGCGCTGGCATTCGTCACCCCCTGGAATCGGGCGCTGACATGGCCCTGGCCCGACTGGCGAACCGCCGCCGTGGCGGGGCTGATCGCCGGTGGGATCTTCCTGGTGCTCTTCTTCGGCGGCCAGCTGATCCTCGGGGCCGAGGCCTTCGGCTTCGGTGATGTCAAGCTGGCGGTGTTCATTGGACTCGCGACCGGACTCTCGAACCTGAGGATGGCCCACGCCCTGCTCGATGGGGTCTTCCTGGGCGGCTTTGTGGCGATAATTCTTCTCATCACCCGGATCCGGAGCTTCAAGGACGCTGTGCCGTACGGACCGTTCCTCGTCATTGGAACGTTGTTCGTGCTCTACAGCCAGGCGCCATGAACGCCAGCGACCTGCTTCCCGGCGAGCGGATCCTGGCCCGCTCCTGCCGGCACTGGGTCGTCCTGCTCCGCCCGATTGCCACGACCGTCCTGGCCGTCGCGGTCTCGCTGGCAGTCCTCGCGCTGCTTCCGATCTCCGGTGAGCTCCGCCTGTTGCTGATGCTGGGCGCGCTGCTCGTCGGCTTGGGGGTCATCAACCTTTATTACTGGGGCTGGCGCGCCCACGAGTACGTCCTCACCGATCAACGGGTCATCCTCAACGAGGGGATCGTTTCCAAGTTCTCCCGCTCGATCGCCATCGACCGCATCCAGGACCTGACGACGTTTCAAGGGCTCTGGGGCCGGACCTGGGGCTTCGGGGACATCGAGCTCGAATCCGCGGGCCGGGAAGGCGCCGAGCTGCTCAGCACGGTGCCACGCCCGCAGCAGCTGCGCAACGCGATCTTCGGCCAGATCGAGGCGCGCCGACGGCAGGGGGGTTCGGCGAACCCCTAGCGGGGTACAATCGCATGCCGGTATGGTCAACCCCAGCGATTTCCGCAATGGCATGACGATCGAATGGGAGGACGGCCTCTGGGTCGTGCTCGAGTTCCAGCAAGGCCAGAACGCTCGCGGCGACACCTTTTTCCGCACCAAGCTGCGCAATGTCCGGACTGGGGCGATCATCGACCAGAAGTTCCGGGACAAGGATCGCTTTGCCCGAGCCCGGATCGAGAAGGTGGCCATGCAGTACCTTTACAGCGACGGTGACCGCCACTATTTCATGGACCTGGCGAGCTACGATCAGCTCCCCCTTGGCGACGACCAGCTGGGCGACACCATGAAATACCTGAAAGAAAATTCCTCCCTCGACGTGCTGATGTACGAGGGACGTGCGCTGGGCGTCGAGCTCCCCACGACGGTCGACCTGAAGGTGACGCAAACGTCGCCCGGATTCAAAGGCGACACGGCGGCTGGCGGCGGCAAGCCGGCGACAGTGGAGACGGGACTGATCCTGAATGTGCCCTTCTTTGTCAACGAAGGCGACGTCATCCGCGTCGATACGCGCACCGGCGCCTACGTGGAGCGGGTCTAAGCCGATGCCGGACCGTCCCCTCGGCTCGGTCAAGGTGGCCAACGAGGTCATCGCCAACATCGCCTCGTTGACCGCCTGCCAGGTCCAGGGCATCGTCGGCATGTACCAGGCCAAGGCCCGAGATGGGCACCGAGTCCTGCCGGCCAGCAGCTCGCACAAGGGCGTCCGGGTGGACCTTGGCAATGACGCGCTCAACCTCGAGCTCTTCGTCATCGTCGATCACTCCGCGCACGTCCCGACAGTGGCAGCCGAGGTTCAACGGCAGGTGGCGGACGCGATTGACAAGATGCTGGGCCTCGAAGTCCGCCAGGTCAACGTCTTCGTCGGCGACGTGAGGTTCCCCGAGGACGCGTAGGCGGCCCTCCGTGCAGCACCACTAGTGGGACGGCGCCACCTGGCCCGCGAGCTCGCGCTCAAGGTTCTCTTCGAGCTCGAGAACGACGGCGGCGATGCGGAACGATCCCTCCAGTACCACGTGGCCGAGTCGCGCGCCGATGCCGAGGTGGCGGATTTCGCCCGCACGCTGATCCAGGGCGTCCGAGAGCACCAGCCCGAGATCGATGCCGAGCTCAAGCAGGCGTCGAACAACTGGGGTCTCGACCAGATGGCCAAGGTGGAGCGCACCTTGCTGCGAATCGCCAGTTTCGAAATTCTCTACCTGCCGAGCGTCCCGCTCAAGGCGGCCATCAACGAGTCGATCGAGCTGGCCAAGACATTCGGGGGTCCCGACTCCGGCAAGTTCGTCAACGGCATCCTCGGCCGGATCGCCGCCGACGCTGAGATCCGCCACCATCCCGCTGCAAAAGGCGAGGGAAATGGCTGAGGTCGACCAGATGGATTATGAGACGGCCGTCGCCGAGCTGGAGCGAACCGTGCAGCTACTCGGAAAGGAACAGGACGACCTCGCCGAATCGGTACGCACCTTCGAGCGCGGTCTCGCGCTGGCGCGGCGTTGCGCCCAACTGCTCGATGATGCCGAGCGGCGGTTGAAAGAGCTGGCCGCGGCCGGCGGGCGTCCGCCGGGTCCGTGACGCTTCTTCAAAACCCGTACTTCGTCGTTCCCCTCATCGCCTGGGCGATTGCCCAGGTTGCCAAGGTGATCATCGATTCCGTTCTGCTCCACCGGTTCAGCGTGCGGCGGCTGGCGACCGCCGGAGGAATGCCAAGCTCACACAGCGCGCTGGTCGTCTCCCTGACCACCATCGTCGGCCGGCTGGAGGGGGTGCAGTCGGCGCTCTTCGCAGTGTGCCTGATCTTCGCCAGTGTGGTCATGTACGACGCCACCGGCGTGCGGCGGGCGGCCGGCCAGCAGGCGATGATTCTGAATCGGCTGATCGACGATCTCTTCATCGGGCACCAGGGCATCCGCCAGGAGCGGCTGCGAGAACTGCTCGGGCACACGCCGATCGAAGTGATCGCCGGAGCGCTGCTCGGGATTATTGTCGGGCTAGGAATATGGCGCTGATGGTTGAGGGCCGCGTCCGCCTGGACCAGGCGCTCGTGGCCCAGGGGCTGGTGCCCTCGAGGCAGCGCGCGCAGGCTATGGTGCGTGCCGGACTGGTGCGAGTGGCGGGCGCGGTGGCGGACCGGCCGGACCAGATGGTCGACGCCGGCGTCAGCATCGACCTCGACCGAGTCAAGACCTACGTCAGCCGCGGCGGCGAGAAGCTCGCGGCCGCGCTCGATAGCTTCGGCCTCGACCCGGCAGGAAGAGTTTGCCTCGATGTCGGCGCGTCGACCGGCGGCTTTACCGACCTCTTGCTGCAGCGAGGCGCGGCGGGCGTCATCGCCGTCGATGTCGGCTATGGCCAGCTGGCCTGGAGTCTGCGCCAGGATCCCCGGGTGACCGTACTGGAGCGGGTCAACATCCGGCACCTGGATCGGTTGCCGGTCCCCGCGGACCTGGCGGTGATCGACGTCTCGTTCATCTCGCTGCGGCTCGTCTTGCCGCGCGTCCGCGACCTCCTCAGCCCGCCGGGTGACGTGGTGGCGCTGGTCAAGCCGCAGTTCGAGGTTGGCAAGGGCGCGGTGGGGAAGGGTGGCATTGTGCGCGACCCCGAGCAGCACCGACAGGTTGTCCGCGAACTCCGAAAATTCGCCGAAGACGCCGGTTACGTGGTTGTCGCTGAGCTTCCCTCGCCGATCCTGGGCGCCAAGGGAAATCGCGAATTCCTGCTGCATCTGAGGCGACATGGCTGACGCGGTCGGGATCGTCTGCCACCCGCGCATCGATATCGGCGGTGCCCCGGTTACGGAGGCACGCCGGCAGCTGGAAAAGGGCGGCTTTCGCGTGTGGACCTATTGCGCCACCGCGGAGGAGCGCCCCGGTGCACTGGAGGGCGAGCTGAACGGCACCCGGCTGATCGTCAGTATCGGGGGGGACGGCACCCTGCTCTGGACAGCACAGCAGGCGGCGGCCGCCCATATTCCGGTGCTCGGGATCAACGCCGGCCGGTTGGGCTTCCTGACCCAGGTGCAGCTCGGCGATGAGGGAACGGCGCTCGACCGCTGGGCGGCCGGCGACTTTACCCTGCAGCGGCGCGCCCTGCTCGAAGCCCGTGTCGACGACCGCGTCTTTCTCGCCCTCAACGACGTCACGGTGCACAAGGGGATCGAGATCAACCTGATCCGCATCGAGGCGGTCGTCGACGGCCATCCAGCGGGCCGCTTCGACGCCGATGGGATCATCGTCTCGACGCCGACCGGCTCGACGGGGTACGCGCTGTCCCTGGGTGGGCCGATCGTCCATCCGGACGTACGTGCGATCGTGTTCATGCCGCTGAATCCGCACAGCCTCTTCAACCGCCCGATCGTGCTGCCGGAACAGTCGAAGATC
>Ga0209471_1002597_pt1 | contig 10351 bp, 8 predicted proteins | sample GraSoiAngelo_128_FD_185885 | JGI IMG/M metagenome (GOLD analysis project Ga0209471, IMG submission 185885) | Grasslands soil microbial communities from the Angelo Coastal Reserve, California, USA - 14_0927_12_20cm (SPAdes) (version 2) | ecosystem: Environmental > Terrestrial > Soil > Grasslands ... | reverse complement strand
GGTCGCAACGCCGAAGTGGCACGCGAGATGGCGCACTCGAACGATTACGTCGTGCCGCACCTGGATGGGCTCCCCTACCTCGACAAGCCGATCGTCTACTTCGCCGCCGCGGCCGCCATGATGGAGCTGCTCGGCCCGACGGACGCGGCCGCCCGGCTTCCCGCCTATCTCGCGACGCTCGCCACGATCGGGCTGCTCGTGCGATTCGCCCGCCGCCGCTGGGGCGAAGAAGCCGGCTGGCTCGCCGGCCTCGCTTACGCCACCATGGTGCTACCGCTCGCCTACGCTCGCACGGCCATCTTCGACAGCACCCTCACCCTGTGTACTACCGCCGCGATCCTCTCGTTCGCCGACGAGTGGCCCGTCACCGCCTGGGCCGCCATGGCCGTCGGCGCCCTCACCAAAGGCCCCATCGCCATCGCGATCCCGCTGCTGGCGCTCGTGCCGCACGCCCTCGCCACCGCCACGCCGGTGCGACGGCTATTTCCCTGGCGCGGGCTCGCGCTGTTTGGGGCGATCACCCTGCCCTGGTTCATCGTCGTGTCGATCGAGCATCCCGACTTCCCCGGATACGTATTCCTCCGGGAGACGCTCCAGCGGGTCACCACCCGGAGCTTCCACCGCACCGCGCCGTTCTGGTACTATCTGCCGATCGTCCCCGTGGCGGCCTTTCCCTGGATAGTGCCGGCCCTCGCGCGCGTGAGACACTGGCGCGCCACCTGGGATGCCCGGCGTGACAGAACGGCGAGCGAGCCGTTGCTGCTCGCGTGCTGGGTGCTCGTGCCGCTCGTGTTCCTGTCCCTCAACCAGTCCAAGCTGCCACAGTACGTGCTGCCGTTGATCCCCGCGCTGGCGCTCGCCGCGACCCGGAACCTGGTCACCGGCGGGAGCCACACCGCGGCGCGCGCCTACGTCGGTGTAGCAGCGCTCGCGGGCCTGGCGCTGGTGGCGCTCACGCACTGGCTTCCCGCACCCATCAGCCTCACGTCGGCCGAGAAAGGCGCCATCCCGCCGACGGCGGTCGCGCTCGGAATCGTCGTGCTCTGCTCCGGCGTCCTCGTCGGGCTCGGCGCTGTCACCCGCCGGCCCCGCACCACGATTTTCGGGTATGCCGCGGTGGTCATGGCCATCCCGTTCCTCTCCGGGAGACTGCTTGTCGCGGTGGGGGAGGATCGCTCCTCAGCCGCCGTGGCGGGCGCCACCGCCGCGGCACTCGAGCGCACCGACGGTAGCGGTACCGTGCTCGGCGTCCTCGCCTATCCGCCGTCGCTGCCCTTTTATCTCGGTCGGCCCATTGCCGTGGCCACCGAGACCGGCCGAGAGCTCACGAGCAACTACATCGCCGACAACGTGGAGCGGTTTCGTTCCATCCCCGGCTCGCCCCTGCTTCCGGCGGGCTACTGGCGCGAGGCGCTGGCGCATTGCCCCATGCCCACGGTGTTCGTGACGGGCGCGGGGCACCGCGAGGCGCGCGCCGCCCTGAGCACCGCGCTCCCGCTCCTCGCCGCCGACGACCATTACGCGGCGTATGGTCCGTGTAAGCCTCCCCCACCTCCCCCACCTCCCCAACCTCCCGAACCTCCGCAACGGGGTGGGGGGAGGGAGCGGCGGTAATGTGCGGCATCTTCGGCGCCGTCTCGCTCTCGGGCGCCCCGCTCAGGCATCCCGACTGCATGTCGGCCATGGCCGTCGCGCTCGCCCACCGAGGTCCCGACGGCGAGCGCATCGTGGGTCACGAGCGCGCACGCCTGGGCGCCCGCCGCCTCGCCATCATGGACTTGACCACCGGCGACCAGCCGTTCCAGAGCCCCGACGGGTCGATCTGGATGATCTGCAACGGCGAGATCTACAACGCGCCGGAGCTGCGCCGCGAGTATACGCTCGCCAGCTATCCGTTCCGCTCGACGGGCGACATCGAGACGATCGTTCCTTTGTATGAGCGCTTCGGCGCGGACGGCTTGGGTCGGCTCGAAGGGATGTTCGGTCTGGCGGTGTGGGACGACCGGCACGCGCGCTTGGTGCTGGCACGCGACCGCGCCGGAGAGAAGCCGCTCTTCTGGACCCAGGTCAACGGCGAGTTGCGGTTCGCGTCGGAGATCCAGGCGCTGCTCGCCTACCCCGACCAGGCGCGCCGCGTGAACCCCGCCGCGGCGGCGCTGTACGGCGCGCTCGGCTACGTCCCCGCCCCGCACACGATGCTCGACGGCATCTCGAAGCTCGCGCCGGCCCACCTCCTGGTCGCCGATCGCAAGGGATTGACGGTGCGCCGCTATTGGGACCCCGCCGCCGTGGCGGCGCGTCCGTCGCGCCTCGACAGCCCGACCACGCTGCGCGACGTGCTGCTCCGCGCCGTCGAGCGCGAGCTGATGTCGGACGTGCCCGTCGGCGTGTTCACGAGCGGTGGGCTCGATTCGTCGCTCCTGGCCGCCGCGGCGGCGCGCGTCATGGCGGGCGAGCGGATCCACACGTACGCCGTGAAGTTCGTCGAGCCGGGCTACGACGAGAGTCCCCAGGCCGAAGCGGTGACACATCACATCCGCACGATCCACCATGTGGTCACCGCGGACGATCGGGCGTTGGCGCGCGCGTTCGAGCACATCACCCGCTCGCTCGCCGAGCCGGTCGGCGACCCCGCCATCCTGCCCACGTTGCTCCTGGCGGAGGCGGCGCGGGAGCACGTCAAAGTCGTGCTCTCGGGCGAGGGCGCTGACGAGCTGTTCGGCGGCTACCCGACGTACCTGGGCCACAAGGCGGCCGGGCTGTACCGGAGGATCCCGGGACGAGCGGCCCTTCGCTGGCTGGTCGACCGCCTGCCGACCTCGACCGGTAAGGTCACGCTCGAGTTCCTGCTCAAGCAGTTTGTCGCAGGCGCCGAGCTGCCGCTCGTCGAGCGTCACCTGACCTGGTTCGGCGCGCTGGGGCCGGACGCGCTCGTGCTCGCGTGGGCCGTTGGGCTCCTGAAGGACTTCCCCACGGCGCCACCACTCAACCGGGTGTCGTGGCTCGACTTCCTCACCTATCTCCCGGACAACCTGCTGGTGAAGGTGGACCGCGGGACGATGCTCGCGTCGATCGAGGCCCGGGCGCCATACCTGGACCGCGAGGTGATGGAGCTGGCGCTGCCGGCGCCGGCCGCGCTGAAGGTGCGGGGCTTCACCACCAAGGCGATATTAAAGGAAGCGGCCCGCGGGCTCGTCCCGGAGGCGGTGATCCGGCGCAAGAAGCGCGGGCTGTCGGTGCCCGTGGCGCGGTGGCTCAATGGGGGACTACGCTCGCTGGTCGATCGCTACCTCGCCGCGCCCCGGCTGTTTCCGGCCGCGTCGACCGCGCGCCTGCTCGCGGACCACCGCGCCGGGGCGCGGAACAACGCCCGGAAGCTGTGGCCCATGCTCATGGCGGAGCTGTGGGCGGAGAGGTGGCAGGTAGACACGGAAGCGGGCCATTGGGGGTAACCCCGGGCTGGCGCCCGGGGTCAGTGAGACAGAATCGGTGATAACTAACCCCCGGCGCAAGCCCGGGGACACGAGGAGACATGACCCGAGCCGAGGCCCTCGCCCTCATGGAGGAGTACACCAAGTCTCCGAGCCTCCGCCAGCACATGCTGGCGGTCGAGGCGGCGATGCGCGCCTATGCCGCGAACCTCGGGGAGGATCCGGAGACGTGGGGGATCGTAGGGCTGTTGCACGACTTCGATTACGAGAAGTTCCCGAATCAGGAGCACTCGCCCACCGAGGGTCATCCCGCGTGGGGCGTGCGGCTGCTTCGGGAAAAGGGCGTGCCCGAGCCCCTGTGCCGCGCCATTCTCGGCCACGGCCACTACACCGGTGTGCCGCGCGACACCCGGATGGCCCAAACGCTGTTCGCGGTGGACGAGCTGTGCGGTTTCCTGGTGGCGTGCGCGCTGGTGCGCCCGTCCAAGAGCTTCGCGGACCTCGAGGTGTCGTCGGTGAAGAAGAAGCTCAAGGACAAGGGGTTCGCGCGCGGGGTGAATCGTGACGAGGTGACTCAAGGAGCCGCCGAGCTAGGTGTGCCGCTGGACGAGCACATCGGCTTCGTGATTCAGGCGCTGCGTCCCGCGGAGGGGGCGCTGGGCCTCGGCGCGCAGGCAGCCGTGGGGTGAGCGTTCCCGCCACCGCCCCGCCCGGCGCGCGCGACCCGCTTGCCCTGGCGATCGACCGCGCGGCAGGTGCCCGGCCGATCGACGGCAACCGCCTCGAGCATTACCCCGACAGCCCGCGCGCGCTCGAGGCCATGCTCGCCGCGATCGCCGCCGCGCGCCGCTGGGTGCACTTCGAGAACTACATCATCCGCGACGACGCGACGGGCCAGCGCTTCGCGGACGCGCTCGCCGAGCGGGCCAGCTCCGGTGTTGGCGTGCGCGTTCTGTACGACGCCCTCGGCTCGTTCGGCACGGGGCGCCGCTACTGGCGGCGGCTCACCCAGGCCGGCGCCGAGGTGCGTGCCTTCCACCCGCTCCTCACCCGGCACCCGTTCGACCTGTTCGCCCGCGACCACCGCAAGCTGCTCGTTACCGACGGCAGTTGGGCTATGACCGGCGGGCTGTGCATCGGCGACGAGTGGGCGGGCGACCCGGCGCGCGGTCGCCGGCCGTGGCGCGATACGATGGTGGCCGTCACCGGTCCCGCGGCCGCGGCGCTTGACGGTGCGTTCGCCCGTATCTGGCGGCGCGCGGGCGCGCCCCTCCCGTCCGACGAGCTGGAAGCCGATCCCGCGGAATGCGGGTCCTCGACGGCGCGCGTCGTGGCGGGCGCCCCTGGCCGGGCGCGCGTGTACCGCGCCGTCCAGCTCCTGGCCGCGAGCGCGACGGACCGCCTGTGGATCACCGACGCGTACCTGATCGCCCCGCCGCCCCTGTACGCCAGCCTGCTCGACGCCGCACGGGCCGGCGTGGACGTGCGCCTGCTCGTCCCCGGCACGAGCGACCTCCCCGTACTGCGGGATTCCACGCGGATCGGCTACCGCGATCTGCTACGCGCGGGCGCCCGCATCTTCGAGTGGCAGGGGCCCATGCTCCATGCCAAGACGCTGCTGGTCGATCACCGCTGGGCCCGCGTGGGGTCGAGTAATCTCAACGTCTCGAGCTTGCTCGGAAACTACGAGCTGGATCTCTTCGCCGAGTGCAATCATCTCACCGCCGCGCTCGCGCAGCAATTCCTGCGGGACCTCGCGTCCAGCCGCGAGATCGTGCTACAGGCCCGTCGCCGATTCCTCCCGGCCCGGCTTGTGGGAGCGCCCGCCACCGCGCCGTCGCCCGTTCCCGATCAGCCCCACAAGCGGTCGGGGTACGAGCTCGGGGCCGTGGCCGTGGTCACGGTGCGGCGCGTGGCGGGCGGGCTGCGTCGCGCGATCACCTCGGCGGCGACCCTGGCGTTTGCGAGCGTCGCGGTGCTGCTAGTGGTGTTTCCCCGCGTAATGGCGATGGTGCTGGCCGCGGGGGCATTCTCACTGGCTCTAGCCTTCGGTCTTTACACCTTTGAGCGGCGCCGCACGCGGGACGCGGGCGATGGCTGATCTCCAACCCCCGCCGCAAGCTGCGCGTATAGCTCAGCAGGACGAGGCCGATCTGGTCGCCCGGGCGGTAGCGGGCGAGCGGGAGGCGTTCGGCATCCTGGTGGAGCGGTATGCCGGCGTGGCACGCCGGGTGGCGCGCGCGGTACTGGGCAATCCCGAGGACGCGGACGACGCCGCGCAAGATGCCATGCTCTCGGCGCTCGTGAAGCTCGAGCAGTACGACCCGCGGCGTCCGTTCGGCCCCTGGCTGTTGCGAATCGTCGCCAACGCCGCCACGGACCGGCGGCGGCGCCGCGCGGTCCGCCGCGTAGAGCCGCTCGACGTCGGGCTCACGGCCGGCGGCCCTCGGCCCGACACCACGGCCGAGCGGCGGGCCTTGAGCGAGCGGCTGCGACAGGCGCTCGCCGAGCTGCCGGAGCGCCGGCGCATTGCGGTGGTGCTGTTCGACGTGGAAGGCTATTCGCACGCCGAGATCGCCCCGATCCTCGGAATTCCCGAGGGTACGGTCCGATCGGAGGTGTTCCACGCGCGACGCCGCTTGCGGGTCCTGCTCGCGGACTGGAAGGAGGAGGGATGAAGGAGCCACTGCCGTTCGATCATCGACCCGACACCGCGCTCGGCGACGCGCTGCGCGGCGTGCTGGACCCGGGTGACGCGGCCCCGTTCGTCGCGCGCGTGCTGGCGCGCGCCGAGCAGGTGCGCGTCCTCTCCTGGGACGCCGTGCTCGCCCGGTGGGCACGGCCCGGCGTAGCCGCCGCGCTCGTCGTCTCGCTGACCGCGGGCTACCTGGTGGGACGCGCGACCGCGGCGCCCCCGGCGGCGGTTCGCCCGACCGTGGCGGACATCCTGATCGCGCCGCCGGCGCATCCGGGGGAGGTCGAGGTCGTCCTCGCCTCCGTGATCGGCAACAACTAGCCAAGGAAGACCGTCCATGCTGAACCGTTCGACGACCTGGGCCGTGGTGTTCCTCGTCGCCACCTTCGCGGCGGGGATCGCCGTCGGGGCGGGCGGCCGGGCGCTCTGGGTCCGCTACGCCTCCGCGGCCGCGCCCGAGCGGGCGCGCGGCCTCGACCGGATGATGGACGAGCTCACTGCGGAGCTGCGCCTGAGTGCCGTGCAGCGCGACTCGGTGCGGGCAATCGTGCAGCGTCATCGGACCCGGATGACCGCGGTGTGGGAGACGGTGCGCCCGCGCTTCGATTCGATGCGGGCGCAGATGGACTCCGAGGTCGCCCGCCATCTCACTCCCGAGCAGCAGGTCAAGTACCGCGACCATGTGACCCAGTACCGGCATCAGAAGGAGCAGGCGAAGAGCGACACCGGGACGGGAGGGCAGAAGAAATGAGGCCGTCGCGACGAGCAGTGATCGCGGGAATCGTGTCGGCCGTCACGATCGGGCACAGCCTCGCGGCACAGCAGAAGCCCGTCCCCGCGCCGCCGGCACCGCTCCAGGTGTCGCTGGCAGAGGCGGTGCGGCGCGCGCTCGACGTGCAGCCGGCCATTGTCCAGGCCCGGGGCGATCAGCGAAACGCCGGTGCGAGCCAGCGCGCGGCCGTCGGCGCCTTTTTGCCATCCCTGGGTGTCAGCGGCTCGTCCAACAAGGCATCGGCAAATCGCTATAACTCGGCCACGGGCCAAATCGTGACGGTCCCGTCCAACACGAGCTATTTCGGCTCCGTGGGTGCGAGCATCGATCTGTTCGACGGCTTCCGGCGCTTCGCGAACAAGAGCGCCACGTCCGCAACGGCGGACGCAGCCGACGCGGAGTTCATCAATCAGCGGGCCCAGGTGACGGCCGGCACGCAGCAGCTGTTCTTCACGGCGCTCGCCCAGGAAGAACTTGTGCGCGTGGCCGCGGCGCAGCTCGAGCGCGCCAAAGAGGAGCTCCAGATCGCCGTGAACAAGTTCAAGGCCGGAGCGGCCACGCGGTCCGATACGCTCACCGCGACCGTGGATTTCGGGAACGGGCAGCTCGCACTCCTACAGGCCAACGCCAACCTGGCCACGGCGCAGGCCAACCTCGGCCGGCAGATCGGTGTTGATCAGCAAGTGAGGGCGGTGACGGACGCGGCGTTCCCATCACTCCCCGATACGACTCGCCTACGGGCGGAAGCGCTTGACTCCTCGCCCCAGGTCCGGCAGGCCGAGGCGCAGGTGCGCGCCGCCCGTTCCCTCGTCACGGTCGCTCGCACACAGTATTGGCCGACGCTCTCGGCATCCTACTCCAACGGGTACACGGGTCTCAACGCACCCTGGGAGAGCACTCAGGCCTACGTCAACAATTGGTCGCTGCGGTTCTCGCTCTCCTGGACGCTGTTCAACGGGTTCAGTCGGGAAGCGAGCCAGGTATCGGCTAACGTGACGCGCGACGTGACAGAGGCGCAGGCGGCGGACGTGCGACGCCGCGTGAACGCCCAACTCACGCAGCAGCTCGCCGCTGTGACCACCGCGTACGCGCAGATCACGATCGTGGGCGCCACCGTGGCGGCCGCCACCGAGGCGCTCCGCGTGACACAGGAGCGCTACCGGTTGGGCGCCGGCACCCTGCTCGATTTGCTCACCGCCCAGGCCAACCTCACTCAGGCGCAGGTGAATCAGGTCCAGGCGCGCTATGACTACCTCATCGCCCGCGCGCAGGTGGAGGCGCTGGTGGGACACCCCCTGTGACCAGCGTCCAGCCGAGCACGTTCCGCACGGGCGACACGCCGCTGCCCGACACCGTCATCCTCACGCACAAGCTCACGCGCGACTACGACATGGGTGGCGAAGTGGTGCACGCGCTGCGCGGCGTCGAGATCCAGATGCGGCGCAACGAGTTCGTGGCCATCATGGGCCCGTCGGGCTCGGGGAAATCGACGCTGATGAACCTCATCGGCTGCCTCGACACGCCCAGCGCAGGCGAGTACTGGCTCAACGGCCAGAAGGTGAGCGACTTGTCAGACGATGAATTGGCTCGGATTCGTAACAAGGAGATCGGCTTCGTGTTCCAGACGTTCAATCTGCTCCCCCGGGCCAGCGCGCTGCACAACGTGGAGTTGCCGCTGATTTATGCCGGAATGGCCGCGAAGGAGCGGCGGGCCCAGGCGGCCCGGGCGCTCGAGCGCGTCCAGCTCGCCGACCGAATGTCGCACAAGCCGAACGAGCTGTCGGGCGGGCAGCGCCAGCGCGTGGCGATCGCCCGCGCCCTCGTGAACGAGCCCTCCATCCTGCTGGCGGACGAGCCGACCGGGAACCTCGACTCCGCCACCGGTGAGGAGATCATGCGGCTGTTCCGGGAGCTGCACGACACCGGCCAAACCATCGTGCTGGTCACGCACGAAGCCGACATCGCGGCGCACGCCGCCCGCCAGATCCACCTGCGGGATGGGCTCGTCGAGCGCGACGTGCAGACGAAAGGCAAACCGTGAAGCGATTCCTGGCCCTGCTGCTCGGCCTCGCCGCCTGCCACAAGGCGCAGTCGGCACCGCTGTACGAGAAGGTCCCCGTGGCGCACCGCGACATCGTGGTCTCGGCGTCCGCCTCAGGCGCGATCCAGCCGATCCTCACCCTGAGCGTGAAGTCCAAGGCCTCGGGCGAGATTCTCGACATGCCGGTGCAGACCGGCGACGACGTCAAGAAGGGACAACTGCTCGCGAAGATCGACCCGCGCATCCCGCGGAACGACCTCACGCAGGCTGAGGCGAGCCTCGCGGTCGCGCGAGCCCAGCTCGACAACGCCACCGCGCAGCTCAAGCGCAGTGAGGCGCTGTACCAGAGCAAGTCCATCGCCGAGACCGACTACGAGGCCGCGAAGCTGAGCTACGCGACCGCGCAGTCGGCCGTCGTCAACACCCAAGCGAGCCTCCAGACCGCCAAGGACGCCATGGAGGATACGCAAGTCCGCGCGCCGGTCACCGGCACGGTGCTCGAGCTCGATGCCGTGCTCGGCACCGTGATCTCGAGCCCCACGCGCGACGTGGGCGGGGGTACCGTGATCCTCAAGATGGCGAACCTCGACACCGTGCAGGTCCTGGCGTTGGTGGACGAAACCGACGTCGGCAAGGTGCAGCCCGGGATGCCGGTGACGATCACCGTGGACGCGTTTCCCAATCGCCCGTTCGACGGCAGCGTCCTGAAAATCGAGCCGCAGGCGCAGGTCAATCAGAACGTCACGATGTTCCCCGTCATCGTCTACATTCTGAATCCGAGCCACCAGCTCAAACCGGGGATGAACAGCGAAGTCGAGATCCACATCGGCAACCGGCAGAACGTGCTGGCCGTGCCGAACGCCGCGCTGCGCACGCCGCGAGACGTCGCGTCCGCGGCGCAGGTCCTGGGGCTCGACCTCCAGACCGTGCAGCAGCAGCTGGCGCAGGCCGAGACGCCGCGCTCCCCCGCGCGAGACTCGGCGGACGCCGGCAAGCTGCACGCGGCCGAAGCGACCAAGCCGGGAGCGGCGGCGACCTTCACGACGCCCAGCGGGCGGACCATCACCCTGCCGCCGGGGGTCACGCCGGAGCAGGTGCAGGCCGCGTTCGCCAAGCGCATGAGCGGCGCCGAGCTGACGCCCGCGGAGCAGGCGCTGCTGACGCAGCTGCGCAGCCAGTTCCAGGGTGGAGGGGGGGCGGGAGGGAGCCGCCCGGGACGCGCGGCCAACCAGGGAGAGGGCGCGAGCTACATCGTGTTCGTGCTGCGGGGCGGGAAAGTCATGGCCGTGCCGATCCGCACGGGGCTGACCGATCAGGATTACATCGAGGTCGCCCGTGGGCTCACGCAGGAGGACACGGTGCTGGTGCTGCCGAGCGCGTCGCTGGTGCAGGCGCAGCAGCAGTTCCGCCAG
>Ga0209471_1002595_pt1 | contig 10353 bp, 7 predicted proteins | sample GraSoiAngelo_128_FD_185885 | JGI IMG/M metagenome (GOLD analysis project Ga0209471, IMG submission 185885) | Grasslands soil microbial communities from the Angelo Coastal Reserve, California, USA - 14_0927_12_20cm (SPAdes) (version 2) | ecosystem: Environmental > Terrestrial > Soil > Grasslands ... | reverse complement strand
GGTGTCCCCCGACGGCTCACGTGTCGCGTTTAGTTCTCTGACCAAAAGTGGATGGGAGATCCTGATGTACTCCCTGGAGCTTGATCGGCTCGTGACTTTCCCCAGATTCGGCGGAACCAATCTCTCACCAGCATGGTCTCCAGATGGGACCAGGATCGCGTTTTCGTCATCCCGCAGCGGCGATCCGGAAATTTATGTCGTCGATGCTTCCGGTACCAACCCCAAACGCATCACCTCGTTCAAGGGACCGGACGTCTCACCAACATGGAACCGCAAAACTGGAGCGCAGATTTCATGGGTTAGCGGCCGCACCGGGCTGCCTCAAATTGACATCATGGAGGCCGACGGCACCAATGCCCAGCAAGTCACGGATCAAGGCTATGCTGTGTCCCCCTCCTGGTCCCCAAATGGGCAATTTCTGGTTTTTTCCTGGATTCGGCACTATGGCCCGGGCGCTCCAGGAGCGCAAGATATCTATTTGATGGATATCGCGAGCAAACAGTGGGTGCAGTTGACTCACGACGGCGGACGGAACGATTTTCCTTACTGGTCTCCCGACAATCGGCACATTATTTTTCAATCCAGCCGCTCGGGCGGCATGCAGATTTGGACTATGCTGGCCGATGGAACTAATCAAAAGGCGCTAACGACATCCGGTAGCAATACGCAACCGAACTGGAGTTGGAAGTGAAAAATCACGTATCGGTCATGGATCATCGGTCTTCGACTGCAGACGAAATTGGCCCGATAACCGGGGACCGACGACTAAATTCAAGCGCGCGCCACGCGCATGACTTCTAAGGGAGGAAGAAGAAGGTGAAGCAACCAAAGCTAAAGTGGATGATGTTGATATTCGCGTTGGGCGCCATCATGATGCTAGGCGCCTGCAAAAAGAAAGTAGCGCCACCACCGCCACCCCCACCGCCACCGCCTGCCGCACCCACGGCATCGCTGACTGCCAATCCCAATACGATCGATAAAGGCCAGTCCACGACGCTGACTTGGGAAACCAGCAATGCCACTGACGTAAGCATAGAGGGCGTGGGAGCGGTGCAGCCGAGCGGCTCGCAATCAGTGACGCCGGCTGAATCCACCACCTATACGTTGACGGCCAAGGGGCCGGGCGGAACGCAACAGGCCACGGCACGAGTCACAGTGAACGCGCCACCGCCTCCGCCTCCACAGCCCACCGCGACTGAAGAAGAATTGTTCTCACAAACTGTGAAGGACATCTACTTCGATTACGACAAGAGCGACATTCGCGCAGATCAGCAAGCTTCCCTACAGGGCGACGCGGATTTTCTCAAGCAGCATGCGACCATCCGCTTCACCGTTGAGGGACACTGCGACGAGCGCGGGTCAACCGAATACAACCTGGCCCTGGGCGACAGCCGTGCAGCTGCGGTGCGCAATGCATTGGTGCAGGCCGGCATCAGCGGAGATCGCATTAAGACGATCAGCTACGGCAAAGAAAAGCCGTTCTGCACTGAATCGAATGAGCAGTGCTGGCAGCAGAATCGGCGCGGGCACTTCGTGTATCAGAAGTAAGATGTCGCTTTTGTGATTTGGACGGGGCGGGTGGGGATGCCCGCCCCAGCGAGGACGCTGGTACTACTCAATTCGCGCTATCCTGTACAGAGACACACGATTCCACTCTGGCCTGCGTCATACTTTCGGCATCTTAGGAATGCGACTATGAAACTCAAACATTCAACCGCATTGGCCATGGCTTGCCTTTGGCTTGGCTTCACTCCCGCCTGGGCCGTGAACAAGGACATCGTGCAACTGCAGACGCAGATGCAGGATCTTCAGCAGCAGATGTCACGCATGCAGCAGTCGTTCGACGAGCGCATGGGAATCATGAAGAACCTGCTGGACCAGAACACGGACAGCATCAACAAGGCCACGTCTGCAATTTCCAATATTCAGAATGGTCTGCAAAAACAGCAGAGCGACAGCGGCGCGCATGTCGACCAGCTCTCAGGTCAAATTCAATCTCTGAATGACACTTTGGACGAACTGAAAGCACGCCTGGCCAAGGTGAGCAAGCAATTAGAGGATATGCAGTCGACGCAGCAGAACCTGGCTTCGCAGCAGGCCCAGCAACAGCAGCAGGCGCAAGCGCCGCCTCCGGACGTGCTCTACAACAATGCCCTGCGCGACTACAACGCCGCCAAGTACGATCTGGCCTCCCAGGAGTTCACCGATTACATCAAGTACTATCCCAATACTGATCTAGCGGGAAATTCGCATTTCTACTTGGCGGATATTGAATTCCGGGAAGGCAAGTACCAGCAGGCGGTCAAAGATTACGACCAGGTTTTGCAAAATTTTCCTGACGGAAACAAAGCTGCCGCGGCCGAATTGAAGAAAGGATTCGCTCTGATCGAGCTCGGGCAGAAAGATGACGGCGTGAGCACGCTGCGCCACGTCATCCAGCGATATCCGCGCTCAAACGAGGCAATGCAGGCGCGCGACCGGTTGCGCAAGCTGGGCGTTGCAGCTACGGGCACCACTGCCAGGAGAACCCCGCAACCGCAGTAGGCCCTAGCTTACTAAGCTCCCGTGTGGTGTTTCTTGTGGGGATTTTTGTGCTTCACGACCTTGTGGGCATGGTGACGCTTAACCCGAGGATGTGCCGATTGATCTGGAGTGCCTTGCGCCCACGACATGCCAGCGAGTAGAACACAGGCAGAAATAACCAACGCTAGACCTTTCATTGAAGCTCCTTGAGTTTTCTTATATACGGCCTTAACACCTTTCGCCAGAGAAAGTTTCAGCGTAGGCTAACCAAAGTAGACAATTCTGGTTCCAGAAGAGGAATTATGGACGATCACAAGGATCAGGATCGGCACAAAGGCGCAGTCGAGCAGGAAGAACCCAATCAGCCAGGCAATACCTCATTGCGCGGGCAGCTCGGGCATCGGGACCAGGATCCGCTGATCAAATCGGCGGACACAGACTTTCCGGAGCCGGGAGAGAACCCGGAACACAGCGGAGAACCGCAGAGTAGCAGCGGGCCTAAGAAATGAACTGAGAACTGAAAACTCGCAACTGAGAACTGCTTTTCTATTGAAACTTTCTTTATCGACTGCTTATCTACCTCAGTTCTTCCATCACCTGTTCCAGCACTTCCCTTCCCGGACGCACCACCGACTCTGGCAACGTTGCCAGAGGCTGCTCGGTAATATTTAGTAAATCGACAAAGCTGGGGGCTTTGGGATTTACGTAAAACACTCCGGTCAGCACCTCGCCTTTTTCGTGGGCTTCGTTGAGGCGGGTGATGGCTTTGATGCGGTCTGTGGGGTCGTAATCTTCTTCCAGCTTGCGCAGTCGCAGTCGTGAACCATCGTGCATGGTCACTTCGACGGTCGAGCCTGGATCGTATTCGACAGTGATGTCCTCGAACACAGGGACGAAGCTGACTTCCTGCAAGGGCTCGTCGTGATCTTTCATGTACTTGTAAGACTTAGTCGAGCCTTCGTGATCGTTGAAGGTTACGCAGGGAGAAACCACATCGAGCATGACGGTGCCACGATGGGCGATCGCGGCCTTCAGCATGGCATGCAGTTGTCTCTTGTCGCCGGAGAACGAACGGCCCACGAAAGTAGCGCCCAGCGTGATCGCCATCGCGCAAGTGTCCACGGGCGGAAGATCGTTGATGACGCCCGTCTTCAACTTGGAGCCGAGATCGGCGGTGGCCGAGAATTGGCCCTTGGTAAGCCCATACACGCCGTTGTCTTCAATAATGTAAATTATCGGCAAATTGCGCCGCATGAGATGCACGAACTGTCCCATGCCGATGGAGGCTGTGTCGCCGTCACCACTGACGCCGAGGGCCATCAGACTGCGATTGGCCAGCACTGCTCCTGTGGCCACGGAGGGCATGCGGCCATGGACGGCGTTGAAGCTGTGAGAACGGCCCATGAAATAAGCCGGGCTCTTCGAGGAGCACCCGATCCCACTGAGCTTGGCGACACGCTCGGGCTTCACGCCCATCTCATACATCGCATCGATGATGCGCTCGGAAATGGCATTGTGGCCGCAGCCGGCGCATAGCGTGGTCTTGCCGCCGCGATAATCCATCACGGCCAAGCCGATACGGTTTGTTTTCGGCGGCGGAGTGCTGGTGGGTGTGGTCGCCATTTACTTCCCCTCCATGGTCATAAGTTCATCCGTCACCGAGCGCGCGTCCATGGGTAACCCATGAATGTGAGCGATGCTCCGCAGGCGCGTTATGAGAGATGCCTCAACGTCGAGCTTTAACAAGCTGAGCATCTGCGCATCGCGGTTCTGCTCGACAACGTAGACGCGGTCATGCTGCTTTACGAAATCATGCACTTCGCGCGTGAACGGATACGCCCGCAGCCGCAGGTAATCGGTTTCAATGTTGTATTCGTTGCGTAACTGATCGCGGCTTTCGACGATTGCCCAGTGCGACGTGCCATAGGCGATGATCCCAACCTTAGACTTGCCGTTCGCCACGATTTCCGGCCGAGGTACGAATGAGCGCGATGTCTCGAACTTGCGATTGATGCGCTCCATGTTGCGCTCGTAATCATCAGGGCGCTCGCTGTATTGCCCTTTTTCGTTGTGGCCGCTCCCGCGCGCGAACCACGCCGCCCCAGGATGATCGGTTCCGGGGAGAGTGCGGTATGGAATACCGTCGCCGTCCACATCCTTGTAGCGTGCGAATCCGCCGAGGCGATCAAGATCTTCCTTGCCCAAAACTTTTCCGCGCTTGATCGGCTTTTCCGGGTATTTGAACGGATCCGCCATCCAGTTGTTCATGCCAAGATCAAGATCGGACATCACGAACACCAGTGTCTGGAATTGCTCCGCCAACTCAAACGCATCCTGGGCCATGCTGAAACACTCCTCCGCGGAACACGGAATAAGCAAGATGTGCTTGGTGTCGCCGTGGGAGAGAAATGCGGTGGAAAGGATGTCGCCTTGCGAGGTGCGTGTAGGCAATCCGGTCGAGGGTCCAACCCGCTGGATGTCCCAGATGACGCCCGGAACTTCGGTGTAATAAGCCAACCCAGAGAACTCGGCCATTAGAGAAATTCCCGGGCCAGCAGTTGCCGTCATGGCGCGTGCTCCCGCCCAGCCTGCGCCAATCACCATGCCAATGGCTGCAAGCTCATCTTCGGCTTGCACAATTGCGAATGTAGCTTTGCCGTCAGGGCCGACTCGAAAGCGCTTCATGTATTCGATGGCCGCTTCGGGCAACGACGATGACGGGGTAATCGGATACCAGCTCACCACCGTTACTCCAGCAAACATGCAGCCCAGCGCAGCGGCTGAGTTGCCGTCGATAATGATCTTGTCCTTCGTCTTATCCATACGTTGGATGAAGTATGGATCGCGTTTAGGCAGAGTTGCAGTGGCGTAATCGTATCCGGCTTGCACCGCCGCCAGATTCAGGTTGGCTGCTTTAACTTTTTTTGAGAACTGCTTGCGGATCGCCTTCTCTACTTCGCCCATGTCGATCTCAAGCAGCTTCGCCACAACGCCGACGTAAATCATGTTGCGCACGAGCTTGCGCAGCTTGGCTTCCGGACAGACTGGAGCGACGAGCTTGTCGTAAGGAACGGAGTAAAAAATGAGATCAGAGCGAACAGAACTAAGATTTAGCGGTTCGTCATAGAGAACAGCCGCACCCGGCGCGAGCGATCTTACGTCTTCCTGCGCCGTCTCTGGATTCATCGCTACCAGGAAGTCGATCTCTTTCTTGCGCGCGATGTAGCCGTCTTTGTTGGCACGAATGGTGTACCAGGTAGGCAGACCGGCGATATTCGACGGAAATAAATTCTTACCCGAGATCGGTACTCCCATTTGAAAAATGCTGCGAAGAAGGACGCTGTTGGAACTCTGCGAACCGGAACCGTTTACCGTCGCAACCTGAATACTCATGTTGTTGACGACGTGCTTTGGCTCCGCCCGGCCAAAGGCCTCGCGGAGCGCAACATCAGTGGTGGCCATCACCTGATCCTTTCCTTTGAATGGGGCGGAGTTACCGCCCGTTTGAGGTACAAGATGAGGACGTTAACTAATTATTATACGGCAGCTGAGCGGGAGGGAATAGGCGCGCAGACTGCTTGCGCACACCAAGGTACCTGTTTGGGAACTGGGGTGGGCAATGACGGAAGTCTTGGGAGGCAGCCGAACACCGCTTTGAGCAAGCTGCTAGGCTTCCACACGGAAGAACTGCGCCATGTTGCGGAATTTATTGTATCGGGAGGTGACCAATTCTTTCAGCGGCTGCTTCTTCAGTTCAGCCAGATGCTTTTGCAGCGAGGCATCGAGCAGCGCAGCGGCGGCCTCGTGGTCAAGCTGTGCGCCGCCTGCGGGCTCGGGAACAATGCCGTCTACACAACCCATTTCCGTCAGATCTTTCGCCGTGATGCGTAACGCCTGAGCCGCCAGCTCTTTCTTTGACGAATCGCGCCACATAATCGAGGCACATCCTTCGGGCGAAATTACTGAATAAATAGAATTTTCCATCATCAGCACACGATCGGCGACCGCAATGGCCAGCGCTCCGCCGCTGCCGCCTTCACCGGTGATGACCGTAATAATCGGAATTTCCAGTCGCGCCATTTCGCGGAGATTGCGCGCAATTGCTTCGGCCTGGCCGCGCTCTTCGGCCCCCAGTCCTGGATATGCGCCTGGCGTATCTACAAACGTCATAACCGGACGGCCAAATTTCTCAGCGATTTTCATCGCCCGAAGGGCTTTACGATAACCTTCTGGATTCGGCATGCCAAAATTGCGGTAAACCTTCTGCTTGGTGTCGCGGGCCTTTTGATGGCCCACGATCATCACTTCGTCGCCGTGAAAACGCGCCATGCCGCAGAGAATGGCAGCATCATCGGCGTAACCGCGATCACCATGAATTTCGCTCCACTCAGAGAAAATGCGCTCGATGTAGTCGAGCGCATACGGCCGCTGAGGGTGCCGCGCCAGTTCGGTTTTTTCCCAGGCGCTGAAATGTGCGGACATTTGTTTGCGCAGGAGCTCAATGCGTTCTTGAAGCTGTTGAATCTCGCGGCGTGTGCTCTCGTCTTGTCCGTCGAGTGACTGGACCTTCTTGAGCTGCTGCTCGATTTTTTGCAGCTCCTGCTGCGATTTATGACCGGCATCCATCTTGCGACCGTCACCATTCCTCGCGGCCCAGCGCGCTTCAACCATCGACAGAAGGAACTCCGCTCCTGTCACCACCAGCATGGCATTACCCATAGCTGGCGCTGCCGCCGCTTGCCCACTCAGACCCCTGTGAATTGAAACTCTCATCCGCCGCAGATTTCAGTCAATGATGCGCACCGCGCCCCGCCCGCATAGTTCTTCGACGCGCGCGATGAAGTTGCGGTCTGGTTGAACATTATAGTCTTCCGCTTCCATGACCACCATGAAATCACCCTGGCGTTCCACATCAAACAACACTTTAGCTTCTCCTTTGCGCTCGCGGCAAAGAGAATGCAGTTGGTCAACCGTGACATCCTCTGCGTTCTCCACTTGGATACGGATACGCAGAGATTTCGGAAGCGGCACTTTGGCTTCTTCAAGAGGAAGAATGTCGTTGACGGTCAGCTTGGGATTAGCGCCTTCTTCAATCCGCACGCCGCCGCGAATCAGCACGGGAACTTGCAGCTTCACTTTTTCTTGCAGCTTGCGATAGGCCTCGGGAAAGACCAACATATCAATCGAGCCCGCCATGTCCTCAAGACTGGCCTGAGCGTAAAAATCTCCCTTCTTCGATTTCAGCACGCGAAGATTGGTAATCATCCCGGCGGCGGTGATGTTTTCGTCCTTGCCGGTGGAGGACTTGATCGCCGAAATTTCTTGGGTGTTAAGGGCGCGTAGGTCTTCCAGCTTCTCGCGGTATTTCTCCAACGGATGACCAGTGATGAAGAATCCAAGGATCTCTTTCTCGGCAGCCAGGCGCTGGTGCTCGTCCCAGTCTGGCGTTTCGGGGAGCCGATCTATGTGATTTTGAACCTCTTCCTCTTGAAAGACGCCAAACAATCCATGCTGGCCGGATTCTGCATCGCGTTGGGTCTTCTGCGCGCGCTCGATGGCTTTGTCAAGCACGGCCATAAGCTGGGCACGGCGGCCGAGCGCGTCCATAGCGCCGCTTTTGATCAGCGATTCGAGCACACGCTTGTTGAGCAGGCGCAGGTCCACCTTCTCGCAAAACGCGAAAATAGACTCGAATTTTCCTAAATTCCTTCTGGCTGCGACAATGGATTCGATCGCGTTGCCGCCGACGTTCTTCACTGCTGCCAGCCCGAAGCGAATAGCGCTCCCATGAGGAGTGAAGTTCGCGTCGGAGACATTGATATCCGGCGGCTCAACCGCAATTCCCATTTCACGGCATTCGTTGATGTATTTCACGACATCGTCAGTGCTCCCCGTCACCGACGTGAGCAACGCCGCCATGAATTCCACAGGGTAATGCGTTTTCAGATATGCGGTGTGGTAAGCGAGCAGGGCGTATGCGGCGGAATGCGATTTATTGAAGCCGTACCCGGCGAACTGCGCCATGAGATCGAAAATCTTTTCGATCTTCTTTGGCGGGTAGCCGTTCTTCACGGCGCCGGTCACAAAGCGTTCGCGCTGAGCGGCCATCTCTTCGGCGATCTTCTTGCCCATCGCGCGGCGCAGCAAGTCGGCTTCACCGAGCGAATATCCAGCAAGGCGATTAGCGATCTGCATGACCTGTTCTTGATAGACGATTACGCCCAGCGTCTCCTGCAAGATTTCTTGCAATTCCGGAAGCTCATATTCAATTCGCTTGCGTCCGTGCTTGCGATCGATGAAGTCATCAATCATGCCTCCCTGAATCGGCCCCGGCCGGTAGAGCGCATTTAGAGCCGTAAGATCTTCGATCGAGTTCGGCCTATATCGGCGCAGCACGTCACGCATGCCGTGCGATTCAAACTGGAAAACGCCCGAAGTCAGGCCGCTGTGGAAGACTTTTTCATACGTTTCCTGATCATCCAGGAGAATGCCCTCGAGTGTGATGTGCTCGCCACGTGTCTGTGCTATGAGTTTCAGCGTGTCATCGAGAATGGTGAGCGTGGTAAGCCCGAGAAAGTCCATCTTCAGCAGGCCCATCTTCTCGATGGCGACCATATCGAACGCAGTTACGATTTCATCGTTTTTGGTCTTGTGCAGGGGGACCAGCTCGGTCAGCGGACGAGGCGAAATGACTACTCCCGCGGCATGCACGCCGGCGTTGCGGACCAGGCCTTCCAGCTTGCGCGCGGTATCCAGCAACTGCCGGATCTGGCTGTCGCTTTCGTACGCTTGCTGTAGAGCAGGAGAATCCTTAATGGCCCGATCGAGCTTTATGTTGAGCTGGTTCGGCACCATCTTGGCGATACGATCAACGTCGCTATAGGGAATGTCCATTGCCCGGCCGACATCTTTGATAGCGGCCTTGGCGGCCATGGTGCCGAACGTGATGATCTGCGCCACATTCTCCCGGCCATATTTGCGCGTGACGTAATCGATGACTTCGCCACGCCGGTTCATGCAGAAATCAATGTCAATGTCCGGCATGGAGATGCGCTCGGGATTCAGGAAGCGCTCGAATAGCAATTCGTGCTGCAGCGGATCAAGATCGGTGATCCCGAGCGAGTATGAAACCAGCGAGCCTGCTGCGGAGCCGCGGCCTGGACCGACGGGGATATTGTGCTCTTTCGCGTAGCGGATAAAGTCCCAAACGATCAGGAAATATCCAGAAAACTTCATCTGCTGGATGATCCCCAGCTCCCGCGCCAAACGCTGCTCATATTCAGCCAGACTATGCTTCAGGCGGCTGGCCTGCTCTAGTTCCCGCAGTGCTTCCAGCCGCCGCGCGAAGCCCTCGCGCGTGACGTGCTCGAAGTAGCTGTCGAGCGTATAGCCGTCAGGCACGTCAAAATGCGGGAAGGGATTTTTAACTTTCTCCAGCCGCATACAGCAGCGCTCGGCGATAGCGAGGGTGCGCGAGAGCACGTCAGGCGAGTCTTTGAAGACTCGGTACATCTCGTCGTGACTCTTGACATAGAAGCCGGTACCCTCGAACTTCATTCGGTTCGGCTCTTGAATGCTCTTGCCGGTCTGAATACAGACCATCACGTCTTGCGCGTGCGCGTCGTCTTCGCACAGATAATGACTGTCGTTCGTCGCTACCAACGGCAAGCCCAAATCTTTTTCCAGCCGAAACAGTCCAGGATGAATGTGGTGTTCCCTTTCCAGGCCTTGGTCCTGAATCTCCAAAAAGAAATTTTCTTTCCCAAAGATGTCACGGTAAGTCGCGGCGGCTTCACGGGCGGCTTCGTAGTTGTCTTCAATCAAGCGCTC